>Ga0164242_10009789_pt1 | contig 10309 bp, 7 predicted proteins | sample OricomgcompostMG_FD_108783 | JGI IMG/M metagenome (GOLD analysis project Ga0164242, IMG submission 108783) | Miracle-Growth compost microbial communities from Emeryville, California, USA - Original compost - Miracle growth compost (MG) ... | reverse complement strand
CGATGGCGACCTACCGTCGCGACCTCCTACTTGACAGCCGCTAGAGGAGTCAGATGACCCGCTTCGACCTGTCCTCGGTCTTTGCGACCGTGGCCGACGCGATCCACGAACACACCCTGCTGGTCTGGCGGGGCCGCAACTACAGCTACGGAGAGATCAACACCCGGATCGACGGCGTGGCACGCTACCTGACACTGCGGGGCCTGGGCAGCCATATCGCGCGTGACCAGCTCGTCGGCCACCAGTCCGGCCAAGACCACCTCGGCATCTACCTGCGCAACGGCAACCAGTATCTGGAGACGATGCTGGCCGGATTCCGTTCCCGCGTGGCACCGTTCAACGTCAGCTACCGCTACGTCGAAGACGAGCTGCTCTACCTGCTCGACAACGCCGACGCCCGGGCACTGGTCTATGGCGCCGAATTCGCGCCGACAGTGGCGTCGATCCGCGACCGGCTGCCGAATCTCGAAGTGCTGATCCAGGTCGCCGACGACAGCGACAACCCCCTGCCCCCCGGCGCAGTCGACTACGAGTCGATCACCACTACCACCGCACCGGCCGCTGAGATCCCCACCCCGAACCCCGACGACCTCTACATTCTCTACACCGGCGGAACCACAGGCATGCCCAAAGGCGTGCTGTGGCGCCAACACGACATCTTCATGGCATCGATGGGCGGCCGACCTTTCGGCAGCGAAACCCCGTTGGCGTCCTACGCCGAACTCGCCACCCAGGCCAGCCAAGCCCCCGGCGCACTGTCGATCCTCATGCTGCCCCCGCTCATGCACGGCGCCGCCCAGTGGGCTGCATTCAACATCATCACCCGGGGTGGTCGCATTGTGATCCCCGACGATGTGCACCGACTGCGACCCGACGAGGTGCTGCGTCTTGCCGAACGGGAGAAGGTACTCAACATCCCCGTCGTCGGCGACGCCATCGCCCGGCCGCTGATCGAAGAGATCGAAACCGGAGACTATGACCTGTCGTCCCTGCTGACCATCAGCAACGGCGGAGCGCCGCTGTCTCCGACGCTGCGAAAGCGCATCGTCACGGCCCTGCCCCACATCATGATTCTCGACGCAGTCGGCGCCTCCGAGTCGGGCCTGCAGATGAACACCATGGCCGCCACGGACACCGAAGCCGCGGTCTTCAAACCCGCCTCGGACACCAGCGTCATCGCAACGGAATTCACCCACGTGCTGCAACCCGGCGACGGAGAAGGATGGCTGGCCCGGCGAGACCACATCCCGCTGGGCTACCTCGGGGACGAAGACAAGACCGTCGCCACCTTCCCCACGATCGACGGCGTGCGCTGGGCGATACCGGGAGACCGAGCCGAATACCGGCCTGATGGCCAGGTCCGGCTGCTGGGGCGAAACTCGTTGACCATCAACTCCGGTGGCGAAAAGATTTTCGTCGAAGAAGTCGAGCAAGCCATCGCCGCCCACCCCGCCGTCTATGACACGGTCGTCGTCGGCCGGCCATCGCAGCGATGGGGCAGCGAAGTCGTCGCCATCGTGCAATTCGCCGCGGACGCTGCCGTCACCGACGAGGAAATCCTCAGTACCTGCCGGCGTCACATCGCCGGGTACAAGGTGCCCAAAGCGGTGATCCGCACCCCGAAAATCTTGCGCTCACCGATCGGCAAAGCCGACTACCGCTGGGCCAGCGACCTCGCCATGACCACCGGAAAGAGCCAATGACTCCCACTACCCGCGCATCAGGCACGCTTAACTACGGGCTCGTGCTGTTCACCAGTGACCGCGGAATCAACCCCGCGGCAGCCGCCAAACTCGCCGATGATCACGGGTTCACCACGTTCTATGTGCCGGAGCACACCCACATTCCAGTGAAGCGGCAAGCCGCCCACCCGACCACCGGGGACGAGTCGCTGCCCGATGACCGGTACATGCGCACCCTGGACCCGTGGGTCAGCCTGGGAGCCGCGTCCGCGCTGACCTCGCGGGTGCGGTTGTCCACCGCGGTGGCGCTGCCGGTCGAGCACGATCCGATCACGCTGGCCAAGTCGATCGCCACCCTTGATCACCTCTCCGGTGGGCGAGTCAGCCTGGGGGTCGGGTTCGGCTGGAACACCGATGAGCTGGCCGATCACGGGGTGCCGCCGGGGCGGCGACGCACCATGCTGCGCGAATACCTGGAGGCGATGCGCGCGCTGTGGACCCAGGAGGAAGCCTCTTTTGAGGGCGAGTTCGTCAACTTCGGGCCCAGTTGGGCCTGGCCCAAACCGGTGCAGTCCCACGTTCCGGTTCTGGTGGGTGCGGCCGGCACCGAGAAGAACTTCAAGTGGATCGCCCGCAGTGCTGACGGCTGGATCACCACGCCGCGTGACTTCGACATCGACGAACCGGTGAAGCTGCTGCAGGACACCTGGGCGGCCGCGGGCCGCGACGGTGCCCCGCAAATCGTGGCACTGGACTTCAAACCCGACCCCGACAAGCTCGCCCGCTGGGCGAAGCTCGGCGTGACCGAGGTGCTGTTCGGACTGCCGGACAGATCCGAAGCCGAGGTCGCCGCCTACGTGGAACGACTCGCTAAGAAACTCGAAATCTAAAAGGGCGGTAATTGATATGAGTCAGACGGTGCGCGCGGTGATCTCGCGGCAAAAGGGCAAGCCGGTCGAGGTGACCGACATCGTGATTCCCGATCCGGGGCCGAACGACGTCGTCGTCGCTGTCAGCGCCTGCGGGGTGTGCCACACCGATCTGACCTACCGCGACGGCGGAATCAACGACAGTTACCCGTTCCTGCTGGGCCATGAGGCCGCCGGCACCGTGGAGGCGGTGGGCTCGGCGGTGAGCGCGGTCGCTCCCGGCGACTTCGTGATCTTGAACTGGCGCGCGGTGTGCGGGCAGTGCCGGGCCTGCAAACGCGGCCGGCCGCACCTGTGCTTCGACACCTTCAACGCCTCGGTGCCGATGACGCTGACCGACGGCACCGAGCTCACCCCGGCACTGGGCATCGGCGCCTTCGCCGAGAAGACCCTGGTGCATGAAGGCCAGTGCACGAAAGTCGATCCGGCCGCCGATCCGGCGGTGGCCGGGTTGCTGGGTTGCGGAGTGATGGCCGGTCTGGGCGCGGCGGTCAACACCGGCGCGGTGACGCGCGATGACACCGTGGCCGTGATCGGTTGCGGCGGTGTGGGTGATGCCGCGATCGCCGGCGCTGCCCTGGTCGGTGCGAAGAAGATCATCGCCGTCGACACCGACGACACCAAGCTGGCCTGGGCCCGCGACTTCGGCGCCACCGACACCATCAACGCCCGCACCCAGGACCCGGTCGAGACCATCCAGGAGCTCACCGACGGGTTCGGCGCGAACGTGGTGATCGACGCGGTCGGGCGCCCCGAGACCTGGAAGCAGGCGTTCTACGCCCGCGACCTGGCCGGGACCGTGGTGCTGGTCGGCGTCCCGACTCCGGAGATGCGCCTGGAGATGCCGCTGATCGACTTCTTCTCCCACGGCGGGTCGCTGAAGTCGTCCTGGTACGGCGACTGCCTGCCCGAACGCGACTTCCCCACCCTGATCAGCCTGTATTTGCAGGGCCGGCTGCCGCTGGAGAAATTCGTCTCCGAACGCATCGGCCTCGACGACGTCGAGGAGGCATTCCACAAGATGCACGACGGCAAGGTGCTGCGTTCGGTGGTGGTGCTGTGAGCAGCCCGATCCAGCGCGTCGTCACCAGCGGCACCTTCGAACTCGACGGCGGCAGTTGGGAAGTCGACAACAACATCTGGATCGTCGGTGACGACTCCGAGGTGGTGGTCTTCGACGCCGCCCACGATGCGGCCCCGATCCTCGACGCGGTCGGCGGTCGCAAGGTGACGGCGGTGGTGTGCACGCACGGCCACAATGACCACATCACGGTGGCGCCGCAGCTCGGCGAAGCCCTCGACGCCCCGGTGTTGCTGCACCCGGCCGACGAGATGTTGTGGCGGATGACGCACCCGGACAAGAACTTTGAGCCGATTTCGGAGAACCAGACGCTGCAGGTGGCCGGTACCGAGCTGCGGGCACTGCACACTCCGGGTCACTCGCCGGGCTCGGTGTGCTGGTACGCACCGGATTTGGGCGCGGTGTTCAGCGGCGACACGCTGTTCTCCGGTGGCCCGGGAGCGACCGGACGCTCGTTCTCGGATTTCCCGACGATTCTGGCGTCGATCTCCGAGCAGCTCGGAAAACTGCCGGCCGACACCGTCGTCTACACCGGCCACGGCGACAGCACCCGTATCGGGGATGAGCTCGTGAACTACGACGAATGGGTGGCCCGCGGCCACTGACGCACGGAGCGTCTGAGGCTCAACGCCCGTAAAGGGCTAGCCGCTTCCTGTCCGAAATCCGGGATTTTTGGGCACGTCAAACAGCAGCAGCTGGCCCGGCTGCGACATGGAAGGAGTGGCGTCAATGAGCACCGAAATGCCGGCGACGAGCAACACATCCGATATCTCGTCATGGTCTGACGACGTCGACGTGGTGGTGATCGGCTTCGGTATCGGAGGCGGTTGCGCGGCCGTCAGTGCGGCGGCAGCCGGCGCGCGGGTGCTGGTGCTGGAACGCGCGGCTGCGGCCGGCGGTACCACGGCCATGGCCGGCGGGCACTTCTACCTCGGCGGCGGCACCGCCGTGCAGCAGGCCACCGGCCACTCGGACTCGCCCGAGGAGATGTACAAGTACCTGGTCGCAGTCTCACGTGAACCCGAACACGACAAGATTCGGGCCTACTGCGACGGCAGCGTCGAGCACTTCAACTGGCTCGAAGACCTCGGAATTGCGTTCGAGCGCAGCTACTACCCGGAAAAAGCAGTGATCCAACCCAACACCGAAGGGCTGATGTATACCGGCAACGAGAAGGTGTGGCCCTTCAAAGAACGGGCCGTCCCGGCGCCACGCGGCCACAAGGTCCCGGTACCAGGCGACACCCAGGGCGCCAAGATCGTGATCGACTTGCTGCTCGGACGCGCCGCAGCCCAGGGCGTCGAAATCCGGTACGAAACCGGCGCCACAGGGCTGGTCATCAACGACGCGGGCGCCGTCGTAGGCGTCACGTGGAAGCACTTCACCGAAAGCGGTGCGATCAAAGCGAAGTCGGTGGTTATAGCTGCCGGCGGATTCGTGATGAACCCAGAGATGGTCGCCCAGCACACGCCGAAGCTGGCGAAAAAGCCATTCGTGCTCGGCAATACCTACGACGACGGACTGGGCATCCGACTGGGCATGTCGGCCTGCGGTACCACCAAGCACATGGACCAAATCTTCATCACGGCCCCGGCATATCCGCCGTCGCTCCTGCTCACCGGCATCATCGTCAACAAAGACGGTAAGCGCTTCGTCGCCGAAGACTCCTACCACTCCCGCACCTCGGCCTTCGTGATGGACCAGCCCGACAGCGCAGCCTTCCTCATCGTCGACGAAGCCCATCTGCAACATCCCCAGGTGCCGCTGGTGAAGTTCATCGACGGCTGGGAAACCGTGCCGGAAATAGAAGCTGCCCTCGGTATCCCGGCAGGCAACCTAGTGTCGACGCTGGACCGCTACAACAGCTACGCCGCCCGCGGCGAAGACCCCGACTTCCACAAGCAACCGGAATTCCTCGCACCCCAAGACAGCGGCCCATGGGGAGCATTCGACCTATCGCTAGGCAAGGCGATCTACGCCGGCTTCACCATCGGCGGGCTCGCCACCTCAGTAGACGGCCAGGTACTGCGCGACGACGGCAGCCCAATACCGGGTCTCTACGCCGCCGGTGCCTGTGCAGCCAACATCGCCCAAGATGGCAAGGGCTACGCCAGCGGCACCCAGCTGGGGGAAGGATCGTACTTCGGCCGCCGCGCCGGAGCGCACGCTGCCAGCTGGTGACTGACCCGCCCCGATTGAAGCCCCGCCACTTCTTGCTCGAAGCCGACATCGACGGCAACCGGTGCCTACGCGTCCCCACTTTCCGCTCGGCACGCGAAGCGGTCCGATCGTCATCGACCACAAACCCCCCCAACCGCGATCGGTCTATACCCGCCCGCCCATAGGCAGGGTGGTCTGGCGGAGCAAATGACACGAACTTGAGACAGACCCGGGCGACACCGCGTGAGACAACGAGAATGGGTGCACTTCAGCGCCCCGCCGTATGACATGGAGCGTGAGAATCTACACAGTCGTGTAGGGTCTCACGCTCCGTGTCATATTCTCAGCGCCGGTGTCATGTCCTTGTCATCTGTCTCACGAACATGTCATGCATGTTGATGCATATTTCAGGTGCCGCACGCACTCTTCCTGCGCACCGCGGTATGGGGAACGTGCGATAGCTGATTGGCTATCGTGGTGGTGTCGCGAGAATGGGGCCGACGGGAGTCGGGTGCGCCGAGCGGCTTGCGGGAAATCTGTTGAAAGTAGCCCGGAGTCGGGCCGGTGTATCGCAGCGGCGGCTCGCCGAATTGGCTGATATGCCACAGTCGGCGATCGCGCGCATCGAATCGGGCACGCGGCAACCGTCACTTCCTGTGCTGTTGCGCATCCTGGCCGCGGTCGACCTCGAAGTCCGAATCAACTTGGCCCCCTACGATGATCACGATGACGTACTCGATGCCACTGACGCGCGCCTGACGCCGGACCAGTCGACGCGCCGGCGCGCCGATCAAGACGCGTTTGCTGCTGCCCTGCGGCACGGCGTAAACGGATGATCTGCCCACCCGGCTTGTCGAAATGGCGTCGACCTGCCATACGGAAAGCCGCACGCGTACACCGCCTTTGAGCGGCAGCAGAAGCATTCCCCACTGACATCAGCTACAACTGCTGCACCATCAACGTAGCAATGTGACGAACGTCACTGTGTGTAATCCGCGGCGTCTCAGGACTGAGTGTTCGGGGGATGCATCCCTGCTGTCCAGGGATTTTGCATCCGATCATGCAATAACCCAGCCGCGCAACTGTTTACGAATTGTGTGGCGTTGCTTGAATACGGCTGCGAGAGCGATTATCTGCCCGAGACGTTTTGTCCGCCAGGGTGTTTGATACTGGCATAACAATGGCGTTCCAATGGTGATCCACCGGACGGGGGATGCCGTAATCAGCGGAAGGCAAGGTCGGCGATGCGCCCGAGACTTCGACCACGAGACATAGTTCGAGTGGAGCTTCGACTTCCCCAAAGAGCTGCCGAGGTCCTCTACTGGTGCGCTCAAGATTGGAATGTGTCGCTATCTGCGGCGGGTGCCAAGCTCATTGAGCTCGGCTACGAGCATGCTCTGGGACGGGGGTCGGTATCCGAAATCGGCATGGCCCCAACCGATCACAAAAGCAAAGTGGACAAGCGGCCGGCGATGACGGGGGGTGCGAACAGCCACGATTGAGCAGATGTTGTCGCACTGACAACCCCTAGAAATACCAGAAGGCCGAGGTTGCGACTCGGCCTTCGGTAGCGGCACACGTGCCGTAGTTCGAACTAACCCCCATACGAAGGGACTTTCATGATTTCAACGTATTCGAGCGCGTTTGTCAACGGGAACGAACCCGTGGCGCCCAGCCGGCGGGCCGACGATGGACCCGATCGACCGATCCACGTCGATCCGGCCAGCGCTACAGTCCGGTTCCGAACCACGGGTGATTCCGTCGAAACAGTCGACTGGGATGACGCCGCGGCAGTCTTGGCCGCACCGCTGGCCCCGTGGCGGACCTTCCGCTGGTGGTACGGCCAGCAGCACTACTCGGGGACCTACTGGTCCCGGACTCAACGTGATCACGTGATCTACGAATCACGATTGGAGCTCGCGCGGCTGATCTACGCCGACTTCGACCGGAACGTCACCTCGATCGTGGCTCAACCGTTCCTGCTGGAAGCGGAGGTCGATGGCCGCTGGCGCCGGCATATTCCGGACTTCCTGTTGCGTACGCCGAACGGTCCGGTGGTCGTCGAGGTCAAGCCGCGCCGGCGCGTGAGTGTTCCCACTGTCGCCTACACCTTGTCGTGGGCACGCCAACTCATCGAGGACCGGGGATGGGAGTACGAGGTGTGGAGCGAGCCGCCCGCGGTTGAGCTGGCCAACCTGCGTTTTCTGGCCGGCTATCGCGACGAACGCCGAATCAACAAGCAAGTCCTGGAACTGGTCAGGAAGGCGGACCTCGACTGTCTGACCGTCGGACAAGCGACCGCAGTCTTCCGAGACCTACCGCGTCCACTGGTGCGAGCAGCGATCTGCCACCTGCTGTGGCACGGAATGTTGGTCACCGACCTCGACACTCCGCTGCAGTCAACCTCGGTCCTGGGCAAGGGGGCACGGTGATGAACCAGCGTCGTCGCATTGGCCTCGGTAGTCGTCTTTGCTATGAGGGTGAACTGGTCGAGATCGTCGAGATCCGCACCGGTAACCCCGGCAATATCGCGACAGTGAAAACCGTTGGAACCGAACAATTCCGAGCGATCGCGTTTCGCGATCTGCTCACCTATCGCCACAATCATCCGCACGACGAGGCCACCCGAAGCGACGAGTCACCGAATCCCCGTGATGTCGCTGCAACGGTTCTGGCGATGCTCGACAAAGAAGAACGGAATCGAATCCGGGAACGTGCGGGCCATATCCGTGAGGTCCTTACCGGATATCGTTCCGGGGATGAGGCGACAGCTGAGCCAGGTGAGCCTCGTCCGGAATATCACCCCGCGCTTCCGCTAATTGCCAGGTACCACGCCAAGGCAGCCGAGCTCGGTGTCGACCTGCGCACTGTTCAGCGCATGGTGGCCGCCTTTACCGAACATGGTGAGGCAGGCCTAGCCAACGCCAAGACCATGCGGGTCAAGCACGCACCCGGGGTGGATGCCAGATGGTGGGAGACCGCCCTGGAGATCATGGTGGAACACACCGACCTCTCGCGCCCGTCACGCACGGCGGTGATCAAACACACCAACGCCCGTGTCATCGCCCGCTTCGGCCCGGACGTCGTACCGTTGCCGAGCCGCGCCACCGCCTTCCGGACCTTGACCGCTCTGGAGTCAAAGCATCCGACTTTTCGGTTGAGTACCAAGCGAAACCGGGACATCGCCGCACGTAACCCAGGTGTCCTCGGAAAATTGCGGCCCACCCGCCCCGGCGAGTACCTACTGATGGACACCACGCGACTCGATGTCTTCGCGATGGACCCGGTCACGTTGCGCTGGGTTCAGGTCGAGCTCACCGTGGCCATGGATTGGTACACCCGATGCGTCACCGGTATGCGTCTGACACCGGTATCGACCAAGTCAATCGATGCAACGACGGTCCTGTACCAGACCTATCGGCCGGCGCCGGCGCCGACGGCCTGGCCGAAGGAAGCCACGTGGCCTGAACACGGCATACCTCGTTCAGTGCTGCTCGACGTCGCGGCGATCGACCGTGAAGGCGCGCGAGCAGTCGGGCCCGCGATCGTCCCCGAAACGCTTCTGGTCGACCACGGCAAAATCTATGTGTCCGAACACATGACCAGCGTGTGCCAACGCATGGGTATCTCCATCCAACCGGCACGGCTGCGCACCGGACGTGACAAAGGCCCGATCGAACGGTTCTTCCGCACCATCCGCGAAGGCTTACTGCAATACCTGCCCGGCTACAAGGGCCCCGACATCCACTCCCGCGGGATCGCACCCGAAGACGATGCGCACTTCTACATCGACGAACTCGAAGCAATCATCCGCGAATGGATCGCGGTGGTGTATCACCGCCGACCTCATGACGGATTGGTGGAACCGGGCCTCCCACGGTTGGATCTGGCCCCGGAGACCATGTTCGAACACGGTCTTGCGCGTGCCGGATACATCGAGGTGCCGGAAGAGCCCGACCTGGCCTATGAATTCCTCACAGCCGAGAAGCGCACCATCCAGCATTACGGCGTCGAGATCGGTGGCCGCCGGTACAACGGGCCATCCTTGGACCCGTACCGCGACCAGCGCAGCCCCTACCCCGGTGGACGATGGCCCGTCCACCGCCATCCCGACGACATCTCCCGGATCTACTTCCGCGACCCGAGCGATCAAAAGTGGCACACCCTGATGTGGGAGCACGCGCCAGCGCTCACGGCACCCTTCGGCGACGACGCCCTCGCCTTCGCTCGCAGCCTGGCACGCGAGAAATACACCTACCCCAATGACGAGCTCGCGATTGACCTCCTGCTGGAACGGTGGAACCTCGGACTGGGCAAAACTCCGACCGAACGACGCCTGGCCCTGCGCCAATCCCGCGAAGACGAACTCCTCTGTGCCGCAACCGATAGCACTCAGCAAATGGTTCAGGCGCTGTCATCGGTGCAACAGGCACTGCCCGACCAGCGCTCTGGGGAGG
>Ga0164242_10009788_pt1 | contig 10309 bp, 8 predicted proteins | sample OricomgcompostMG_FD_108783 | JGI IMG/M metagenome (GOLD analysis project Ga0164242, IMG submission 108783) | Miracle-Growth compost microbial communities from Emeryville, California, USA - Original compost - Miracle growth compost (MG) ... | reverse complement strand
CGGAGCGCCATCTCCGCTTGCAGAATAAGGGTGGCTCGGCGCTCCCAAGTACCTGGCGTCGCGATGCTCGCGTGCCACTGGGACGGATGCTCTGCGCCGACTACGCTGAGCGATTGAAGAAAGAACCCACACCTGAGCGCGCCTCGCTGGATCTTGCCCTCGACCGACCGCGCTGTTTCCTGTGCGCCTAGTCCCTTTAACCCTGATGCAAGTTCTGAGTAGCTAACGTCCTTTCGGGCCAGGATTCCCCTCATCACGCGGGATGCAAGCTGGGTCCAAGTAACGTCCATTTTTTTTACGGTCGCTGGAATCCTTGCCATTGTGTTGTCGTGAACTAGAATGGTTCGTGTGAAAACACACGTATAGTCTTTTCAAAGAAGCGGGAGTTGCGGGGAGCGTGCCAATCGTCGGTCGAGCTGGAGACCACAAGACGACGATTCTAGGCTGTACAGCGAGCGTGAACTAGCGTCAATTGCTCGGGCAGCCCCCGGATTGTGAGGCGCCCTCGTCGGAAGCTTATGGATGGCCAACTCATGCTAGGAACGGGATTGTGGATGGTTTCTTTGCTGCGATTGCCGGCGAAGTGCTGCGTGTTTGTGCGCGAAGGCTCGAACGGCTGCGAGCCCGTGGGGTTCATAAAGCAGTCGAATGCAAGTCGACGCCCACAGTCGGTTGTTTGCCAGTCGGCATGAAGAAAAATACGAATTGTTAAGCAACTTGACCGGCTCACGTGGTACGCATGTCCCTGCGGAACATGCACTTCGCGGCGGTGACCGTCGACCAGTGGATGAATGCTTTCGCGCGTCGAATCAGCCACCGCAGCTGGCGCGGAAAACCCTTCGTATACGCACTCTGAATCATTGGGAGAACATTAATGAATCGAACTATTAGTTCTACTATGCGACGTGTCGAAGGGGAGTGAAATCGCGGTTCTGCACTCATACCCCTGCTAACTTTGCGGGAGCGAATCGTTATCAAAGTAGGTCTGAGGCATGGCACAGGAAATAAGATATGTATTTGATTAGTAACGAGTTTTCAATTCACGCCACTCTTGCGCAAGGGCATCCGCGCCCCTACAATGCAACCACTTCCGAAATTGGGAGCCTGTGCAAACAGCGGACGACGCACGTTTCTGCCAGATAGCGCGGTGAGAGACCGGCGTCCTTTGACAGGCGAAGGTGGGTGCATTAGACGGATGCGGCCCACATGGAAATGGACGCGAACTTGGCAGCTGTTGCGGGCGGTCGCGTATGAAGGAGTGTGCTAACTAAGTGAGGTACTAGGACCCCGAATCGAGCTATTGAAGCCGTAAACGAAAAAAGACGAGGCGGCAACCTCGTCTTTTTCCAGTGGAGAGCCCCAGAAGGGACATTCCGTGCATCAACGCGCGCGTAGTGTCTCATGAGTCGGCTCGCCTGTCAACCATCCGTTCGCCGCTCCTACCACGCGGCGTGGCGGTGTGCGCCTTGGCGCACGGAGAACTGATACGCGAATGATGCAAATCACGACACTACCTGTGCCGGTAACCAGGGACGGGTCCGCACGGACCAGCGAAATTCGCTGCCTTTCAAGCATCAGGCAACTGAAGTCGCGAGTCGGATCGCCGGTTTTCGTGACATTCCTTCCCGACGAAAGCCCTCTCCGATTGCACTCCCGGGCAGATGCCTCGTTGCTGCCAACGCTCGAGCGCTGGCGTGAGTGCTGCCACATCGCCTCTATTGCATGCGATAGCTGCATTCCCAGAGACCTGCGGGCGGCGCATTTTCGGCGGGTCACGACGCGCCCTGCCGTGTTGATGAACTGGACCGCCGGCAGGCTTGCGAAACCGCGCGCAGTGACGCCGACAACGGTTACCAAAACAAAATCGAAAGGCGCAAACGGCTTTCTGATCGTCCACGCGTCTTCCCAGGCTGACGTTTGTCGCACGTTGTCTCAATTTGTGGCGTCGGAGGAGCGGAGCCTAAATGTGCGCGATTTCTCCAAAAGGCCGGGCGCCCGCCATGAGGTGCCGCGATGCAAATGAATACGGACCCGATGGCTGCCACGGTAACAGCATCAGCAAACCCGCTTGTCGACAACAACCCCTGCCTCGCTCTCATCCCGGCGTTGAACTCGATGGACGATGCGTTCGCCGTCATGGAGTGCATTCCCGATGAATATCCGCCGGAGTCGGGAGTTAACGATGCAGATCTCCTGATACCCACCTTCGAGCATGCGCGACTGATGTACGAGCTTGTTGCTGCAGTTCGTAGAAGCGCTGCCGAGCGGAACCTGAACTCGCCGGAGTTCCGAAAGAAGACGATATCCGCTGCGCAGTTGATAAACCACCTTACGAATCGGCACGGACACACTTTACCCGCAGCACCGGTGACGGTACCCAACGCCGCACCGAGGGGCTTCTTTGTCATTGTGCCGACCGGGATGGGGCACCGGGCTTTGAGGCGAGCCGTGGAGCGTCGGCTCGGGACGGAGCCGACCACCATCGATCTGCGATTACCCGACGGTGGATCAATGCAGTACCTGCGGCTGCCGAGCCTGTGTGTTCCGTTTCCTTCAAACGGGTCACTCCGTTCTTTCGCGAGGGCATTCGTGGCACGCTTCGATGACGCCATGCAAACGAGGTACTCCGAACGGACACATGGCCCCTTGCACCGAGGTGAACAAGAGATTAGCGCTGCGATTCAGGCGTTCGCCATTGCTGCCAATCTTGGCCTACTCATCGTTGATCAAATCAACACTCGTGACGCGAGCGGTAGCGCCGCAGCGGCGCTTTGGACAACGTTGAGTCAGTTTTCGTCCGCAACCGGCATCCCTGTCCTTTGTCTTGCGACTCCGGGCGCCGCTGCGGCGCTTTCGGAACAAAGCGCAGCGATTTCGGCCCTCGCGCCGGAGAGCGCCTATCACATTCCGTCGGTAGACCCAAGCTCCGAACTGTGGATGACACTCGTCAACTACCTGTACGGACGACATTTGGCCAGCCTGCTCGGCGCTAATACGCTGGAATCGCCAGGATGGTTTTCAGATTCCTTGTGGCGGGCGACGCTTGGTCATACCGAGCTTGCCGTCAAGGTCTGCAAACACGTAGCTGGCGTGCTCTGGACGAGCGGTGCCACAAAGCTCTCGAAAGAGAATTTCCTCGAACATGCTACCGATGCACTGGTGCTCGAACGCCCCCATCTGAAGGCTATCGAACGGCTTGGACTCGGCGGCCGATTTACAGCGACCAGCCTCCGCCGCCATGGCGACTGGCTGCCACTAGAAGCCGTAATGCAGACAGTTCCGGGGCTGGACCATGAGGATGCAAAGAAGAAAATTGCTTACGTGCAGGAAGCTCAGGGAGGCCCTCGATGACTAGAACGTACCTGCCTGCCGCGATTGGCGAAACAGCCATAAGCATCCTCGCCACGGTGGCCCACACCACTGACTCCCAACTGGCCAAGCGTCTACTCGCGGTGTGTGAGCGGCGGTGTTCACCGCTGGTTGGCTCCCTGCCTTGTCCAGCCGCGCTTTTTTTCGAGGCCACGGAGGGCGCATACGGAACGCCCGAACGAACGCTATCTGAGAACTCTCTATTTCGGCTTTACACGCAGGGTATGTGCAGTTCAATGCAACTTCGGGCTGAAAGACAACTTATCGTCGGAACGCGCAGCCGAACTTGCTTTCCTCGCTTGCCGGTATTCATTGAGTGCGGCAATCGCTTCGGGCTGCAATGCCCTGAATGTGCCAGGGACGCGTACGAGACCTACGGGCGTCGGGTCTCATATTGCTGCCACTGTGTTCAGTTCGTGACCCGCTGCCCGCTTCACGAGTGCGACTTGTACTGCGACGATGAGTGCAGTTCTTTGGAGTCGTTGCTCTCAAGATGCCACGAGCCGCGCGCCGCGCGCAACGCAGTGGGTTATGCGCGCGTGGCCCGCCAATTGACGTTTGATTGCCCGCACGGCCGGGGTAGAGCAGAGGTACAGCGGCGTCTCCTAAGCAAAGGCTTTATCACCGAGACTGGGCGTGTCCGAGTAACGGAGCTGGACGATGCCTTCACCAAACTGTTCTCTGCCCGTTTCGAGGACGTTCGGCTAAACGAACTCGTTCAGAGGAAAGATTTCATTCAAACCTGCGTACGAGCGCTTATGCGTGAGGAGAGGGCGATGCATCCAGTTCTTCTTATCCTGATGGAGTGGCTCGCTTCTGAGGTGGAGGCTATTCGCAGTGCGCCAAGCGTGCGGCGGCGACGTACTGTCGCTACCGATGACACCGTACGCGCAACCCCAATAGGTACCCGTTTTCAGCCCATGCCGGAGCAGTTGCAAGCGAAGCGCTCTGAGTGGTCTGATCATCGTGAACGGTGCACCGGTATGTCGCGTACACAAATGCGCCGTCTGCTCCCCGGAACGTGGGCGTGGCTCTACCGCCATGACCGGGATTGGCTGACCCGAAACCAGTCCCCGCGCAATCGGCCAATTCCGAAAAGAGCTTTGGCCGAAATGCCTCAACCGGTTTCAGAGGTCATCCGTTCAAATCAGCGCGACCTTCGGTGTCACAACGCCGGGCTGCTAGCGCTTCCCTCGGCTTACCAGACGCGCCTAGCCTATGGCATGAGCGATTACCGCTTCGAGCGGGCGGCTGATGTGTTCAACGGCGCTGGCAAAAAGGCTGCACTGCCCGCCGCGAGGGAGGCGTTTGTGGAGAGACGGGTCGCGGGCGCGATGGCGGAACTTTCGGCGGCCGGCGCATCGCTTGATATCGCGACGGTGGCTCGACGGGCGAGGCTGCGCATCTCCACGGTCGAAAAATATCGGAGACTGTGATGGACTGCCTAGTACCGAGTTTCATCAAATAAGAGAACTGCGCTATGCGACTACGAGCACCGGCTGCTTCCGTGATCATGACATCGATTGCCGATGGCGAACTTTTTCCACTCTATCTTGCGCGCCTGCGCGGCTTTACATGCGACGATCTCACGCCGGGTTCTTGGCTTTGGCCGAGCAACCTCATGCCGCTCATTGAACATCTGCGCGACCTCGTAGGACCGGTCGACAAGGTACTCGGAGAGCACACACACGAGTCGTTGTTCTCGCGGTGTCTTCCGCCTCAACATCAGAGGGCGTTACGAGACCATTTCCTGAACAAGCCGAAAAAGGGATTGGCAGCGATTGTAGGCTTGAGCGGACCGCGTTCTGGTTGGGCGAGGGCTGCTCTCGCGAGGTGCCCGAAGTGTATCGAAGAGCAAGTTGCACCGTGTGGCAACCCTTTCTGGATGCGTGATCACCTTGTGCCCGGCCTCCTATTTTGCGCGCGCCACCAGTTCCCACTTCACATGCCCTGCCAGCGGTGCGCCGACTTTGAGGGCCACCCTCAGTTAACTACTCACCCGGGTATGCACTGTGGATGCGGCTTACGGCCATTTGCTTCCACCGAAAGCCTTGCCGACGCCGATACTATCGCGGAAATTGAGCTTTCCAGAATCGCCTCTCGATTGCTCGAGCCAAGTTATCTTCCGCATTTCAACCATGGAGGCATCGCGACGGTTGTCGCACGAGCCGCTAGATCCAACGGATTGGTTGAAGACGGGACTGTAAGCTGGCCGCGCGTCGAGGCCTTTTTCGGTGACGAGCGTCATCGGCACCTGTTTTCGCGTACTAATCTTCCGGTGTCACGCGAAAGCTCGCTCCGTCTTGCGCTAACCGGCAAGCTAGTTCTCCGTCATCCACTACACAACATTGTCTTGCTTAACGCACTGTGCGGGGGCTGGCGCGCGGTTGAAGACGTCTTCGCGAAGCTGTCCGGCCGCGAATCCGCACTCGATCACCAGCCTAAAGCGAGAAAGCGGAAGCCCGTTGCACAGACCTACCGAAGAAATTGGATCGACGCCCATAAGGAACGTTGGACTCCGTATTACACGGCGCTGTATCGGGAGGTCAGAAAAACTTATCCAGAAGAAAACCACACTCAACTCATGCACCGAATTCCGTTTGACGCAGGCCTGTTCATAGCACGGGCGAGTTTGGCAGCAGCAGGCGAAGACGTTCCCCTATTTGGAATGGGCGATAAGTACTACGAATCTCTAGATGGATCATTTTGCCGGCATATCCGCGCCTCCGCGAAGCGGCTGATCGAGGAAGGGTTGCAGAAAAGGGTTTCAAAGCGGGTTCTGCTGCAAGGGCACCGCATGGACAGAGCTTGGTCGCGGATTATGGGGCAGCTGCCGCGTGCGGCACAGGCATTGGCTGAGTGTGAAGAATCGATTCCCGCTTATAGGAAGCGTCGCTTGAAGATGCTGCTGAGAAGATCGCCCTTCCTTTCGTTGCACGGCCTGACGACGGAGTCGATTGACGACCTAGATGACAAAACCGTCGCGGAATTTTTGACGCGCGTAAGAACGTGACGTAATGGAAATTAAAGATATCGTGGAGTCCGTGTGCATGGAAGCTACGTTTGGGAGAACCTACTCCGGAGTCGGAGCTGTTGGAGATGCGGTACCGCGAAAGGTCAAGTTACCTATTCGTGAAGCGCTACCGCCGGACAGACAACAGTTTGATCCTCCGGAACCCGCCGAGTTCAAGCTGCTGAAGCTGGAAAGGCCGTTTGTAACGCCTCAAGGCATCGTATTACCGTCGACCGACAAATATGGCTGGCCGCACGGTGATGCCTACGAGGCGCTTCTTAAAGCACGCCAGTGTCGAATAAGTACATCCACGACGTTTCGCGGGCTGAAGTTCAAACGACGCTATGAGGCGCTGTCGCTGAACGAACAGCGAATCCTGCTTTCTCTTGCCTTCCACCCATACGTGCTCGATGTGCGCGACCAGTACGGCCTCTACAACCCGGCCACATTGTTGAAGGCGTTGAACAGTCGCGAAAGGATGCTGCGCCAACACTTGATGACTATCGACGTAGTGGTGACCTATTTGCTGCCGGGCAGTTCAACGCTGAGGTATCACGGAATTTCTATCAAACCAGAGTCTTATATCGCGGATAAAAGTGAACTTGCCCGGGAGAGCCGTGAACGGAAGGCGCTCGCCGAACGCGGGTGGACTTGGGAGCTATTGAGGGGAAATGCCGTTACCGACCTCGAGTATTCGAACAACTTCATGATGTATTCGACAATCCGGGACCAGGACATCGAACACAACTACGAGGAAGGCCGCTGGTTCGCGAATGTCTTACTGAAGAGCAAGGCCCAAGGGAATATGCGTTCGGTCCTCGGCAGGATTTCGCGGCGCGTTGGCATAAGTGATGATGCAGCGCACCAACTGTTCGCAGTCGCTGCTGCGTATGGTTTTTTGACCGTTGACCACTCGAGGCCGCTTCGTGTAGACCTGCCGCTTCATCTGGTCCGGTAAAGGATTGAGACGGGCAGTCAGTCGCGACTGCGTTCTAGTTTGCCGGCGAGTTCTTCGGCCTAGCTCGGCATTGGTCCAGAAATACAGATTTCACGTTCACGAGCTAATAAGCAATACCGATTACACGAAATTCCATGAACCAAATTCTTGACGTTTTTCTTAAGCCACCGGTGGCCGATCCTCAAGTGCTCGCCCAGCTACTCGAATTCCAGTCCGCTACATGGCCTCACAACTTGCAACGCTTTGCTCCGTTTAAGCGTCTGCGAGACGGTGACTACGTCGTCTATCGCGCCGTGGTATGGAACGCGTACGACAGATCGCTTCACGTTTTGAAAATGCTGTCGAACGGGACGCCGGAGGGTCCGGGACTCTGGGAGCAGTGGTACCAAGACGCAGATGACAAACCGCTCGACGACATCTACTGCGTCGAGGACACGATCCTGCCGCCCGAGATGAAGAAACCTCTCGGCGAGTTAAAAAAGAGCTGCGTCAAGGGGCTGGCTAGGCGCACGAATATATTGCAGGCATTTTTGTGTGTTGACGCCGTCGGTAAAGGCAACCCTGAAGATTTCCGCCTTAACGACTTGGTATTAGTCAGTGAAGATGTGCGCGCTGCGGCACTCCATCGCGTGGTCACCGAATTGAGGCAGGAACGAGGCTATCAGACATACCTGAGATGGTTGCTGCACAAATTTGTCCACAATGGCGGACATGCCAACGCTCTCGCGAGTCTTTCGTTCCGACAGGGCGCGCCCGGGAAGTCACGCGTGGGAGTAAATACAGCGAAGCCTGGACGGAAATCCGACCGCGAAATTCGAATCGAATCTCGAAATGTCGCGGCGGCCAAGAAAGAGGTTAGTCGCCGTCATCCGGTCAGGCCGTGTGACGAGTCGAAGTTCGTCCGTGCATTGACAACATACTGGGCGCACAAGCGCAAATCGCTGAGAGCGACGTACGACCTGATGCTTGCTGAGGACTATGCGAAGTGGCCGAAGCGGCTCATTCCGAGTCTCGGCGCGTTCCGATATCACGCAACGACGCGACTCATCAGAGAGTACGACCTCAAGCGCATCCGGAACGGAGAGCGCCTGTCAGCTCAGTATAACGACGCGCGGGTGGGTCAAGCGGGCAACCTGACGCAGGGTGTCATCGAAATTGTGGATGTGGACGGCTTTTGCGCGAAAATTGCGGTCGCCGCTCGTATCGGAAATCGCATCGAGCGCATCCATGTGACGGTGATGTTCGCAGTATCACGTCTGTCGGGAGCCATCCTTGGGTATGAACTTGCCATAAAAGGCGAAAACGCGGAGGCCTTTCGGCGTTGTGTTGCTTCGGTGTTCCTGTCCAAGCGAGAGCGTGCTGAGGAACTCGGACTTGAGACGACCGACGGACTCCTCTCAGGAAACATTGACGGTATCTTTGTCGACCACGGCGCCGGCGCCTCGGAAGAGGTGATCGTCGCTTCCTGCGACCAGATGGGTCTGATGAGAATGCTCCCACCGCCCGCGCGTGGTGATCTTAAGGGGGTCGGTGAAGGTGTCAACAGTCTGATGGTCTTGATGATGTGCGAGGAGGATGGCGGGTACACTCGCGCAACCGACTTCCTATCGAAGGAGGTCCGCAGCCTAAAAGCGAAAGACAAGCCTATTCCCTTAGACCGGTTCGAGCGCCTGCTTTTGAAGGCAATTCAGCACTACAATAAGTTCACCAATAAGAAGCGCCTGCGTACACGCGCCATGCGGGCGGCCGGAATCAACATCACGCCGGCCGCAATTTTCAAGTACACCCAGGCGCAGCGACGCGGAGATGCCGCTCGGGAACTCACTCCTCAGGAGGTCTACGAGCGCTTCATCCCTTGGCACGAGCGAATTTGTCGGCGCGGCTTGGTGAACTTCAGGTCAATGCGTTACACCTCCGAAGAGCTCGTCGATTTTTTCAATGACCATGCGAAGAACCCCGGAAAGCCCAAGCCGTTGCCGGTTCTCGTCAAGCGGCTCGACGGACACGCGAACACCCTGCTCTGGAGGAAGCCTGACGGCTCTACGTCCGTGTTGACTTTGGTCGACGAGGACGAACGCAGCATTGGCTCGGTCACTTGGAAGGGCTTGGAACTCCTAAACGCGGACGACATCTGGTGCGAAAAAACGCTTGAGCCGGCGCGTCGCAAGAATCGAGGTCGAGTGACGTCGAAGCAGCAGTCGTCGTTGGCTGCGACGGAAAACAACCGAGTTCGTGACGAAACAGGCGGCCTCGAAGGCTACACCGTCAGAGACGCTCGAGCCAATGCAGAAGAAAGGCGCAATGCCGCGCGGGGAGAGCTCCAAGCTACCGCATATGGGATTGACCCGGAAGGCATTGCCGTGTCTGATGCACCGTCTGAACGTAGCCCAGACTGCGCTCTGCCCATCGAATCGTCGTACTTGCAGAGATTGAAGAAACGGTTGTCTCGTCGCGACGGCGGGTGACAGTTTCCAGAGCAACGCTGATTTGTTTGCGGGCTCCCTACTGCTCAGATAAGTGCGTCCATCGCGCAGAAGTGGGGACTCGGCCCACCGCACCCGGAGTACGGCTGGGCCGAGTCCCAATGCGGGATTGCCTCGCTAGAAAAATCGGACGTTTTCTTTCCCACCCCGTACTCGACGTTCCGTTCATATGGAAAGATCGTCCAGTCAGCCCCGTAAAGCGATCTGTTTTAAAATTGGTCAGCTTAGAATTGACGAACGCGATGCAAACAGAGGGCGTGGGGCGTCACGTCGAGTACGGCGTCCATACAATTGATATTCAAGAGAATTTCGTGGTAAAGCGAACTGGCTGCTCGGCGTATTGCGAACTAATCCATCAGCGCACCTGACGAGGAGGCCGGCAGCGCGCCGAGCGGAGCGCTTCGCTAGAACCGATAGGCGTCAGAGCGCCGGTTGTCGAAGCGCAGCGCGGTGCGGACCAGTGCAAGGTGGCTCAGCGCCTGCGGG
>Ga0164242_10009787_pt1 | contig 10309 bp, 12 predicted proteins | sample OricomgcompostMG_FD_108783 | JGI IMG/M metagenome (GOLD analysis project Ga0164242, IMG submission 108783) | Miracle-Growth compost microbial communities from Emeryville, California, USA - Original compost - Miracle growth compost (MG) ... | reverse complement strand
GATGGACGCGTGCTCAAGCCTTGTTTTATCCACGGGGACTGCTGGGATGGAAACACAGCCATGGATATGCGCACCGGCGAGGCGTTCATCTTCGACGTCTGCTCGTTCTATGGCCACAACGAGTACGACACTGGGAACTGGCGAGCGCCGAGGCACAGGTTGAGCGATCGGGCGTATATCAAGAACTATAAGCACCACTTCAAGGTCTCCGAGCCAGGTGAGTGTAGCTGGCGCCCTGGCGGATGATATTTCTGGTCCTGGGTGGTACAAGTAGCTGGTTCGTACAGGTAAACTGACCTGAATCGTAGAGGAAGATTGGGACGCCCGCAACCTTCTTTACTCACTGCCGTTCAACATCGGCAACACCATCTACATCGCCGGCTCCAACCAACGCCCCGTGTAAGTTGTTTACCTCCTGATCATCGGCCCGTTAGTACTGCAGGCATTAATTGACTTGCCTGTAGAATTTATGAGGATATGACCACGCTCTGCAATATGTTTTGCGCCGATGAGCTAAAGGAGAGGATGCAGGAACTGAAAAAATCTCAGCAGGGAGAGGATGAAACCCCCGAGAAGCCCGACGTGGCTGCTCATGGCAAACCAGGCGCCGCCCAGGATTCCGAGGAGCAAGGACGCCACGAGGAAGAGGATGACGAAGAAGAGGAGGAGGAAGAGGAAGAAGAGGAGCTTCGAGATTGAGGAAACATGTGATCATCTTGGATCATTTCTGAGTAAATCAGTGCTATCTTCTTAGACCTTGTAGTCGAGAATGTCTGTAGCGTGCAAAATGGTTGCGTCTATCCGAATATGAATGACATATTAGATGCGGCCCTCGATTTCTGTCCGCATGGCCCTGGCCTTGATCTTGCCTTCGCCTTCTGGCTTGTGCGCAACGCTACCTCGTAAGGGTCAGCAACGGACCTCGCATCTGTCGGCATCGTTGGGAGTATTCCGCCGAGACACGCTCCTGTTCGGCAAGTCGTCGCCAAAGCTGCCGCGCACGTGGTGCCGGTCAGTGACCTCTCGAGCCCAGAACTTGCTGTTCACGCGGCACTGCCTGCGGCCGGGGACTTTCGTCGGCGAGATCCCAGCTCAGCCGGCGACCTCCCTTGAATCCAAACCACCATCTCGCGTCAAAGTCCTCAGGCACCTCTCGACGCCTCCAACAGTTCCGAAACCGTCACAACGCGATACCCCCTCCTCTTCAACTCCGGCAACACCTTCCTGAGCATCGGTGCCGTCCAACTCCTCCGGTCATGGCAGATGATAATCGCCCCCGGCCTCACCATGCTCAGCACATGCCTCGCGTTAAGCCACGCATAACCGATCTGTGCGTCATGCGGGTACACCCCGCCCAGCACGAGCCTATACCCCATCCCCGCCACCAGCGCCCTCATCCGATCGCTGAAGAACCCCGAACCGGGCCGGAAATATCGTCCTGGGGGCACCTCCCTGCCCGCTGCCTCGTACGCGCCGTCGATCATGCCCTGCACCTCCAGTATCTGGCCCTTCAGCTCCTCGTCCGCCAGCCCCCTCGCCGGCTCGTCGTGCATGGCGTGGTTCCCAAGCTCGTGACCCCCGCGCACCACCTCCGCCAGCACCTCCTCCCTCCCCACGGCCTGCCCGCCGATGACGAAGAAGGTGGCGCGCGCGCCGCCGTCCTGGAGCGCCGAGAGCAGCTCGCCCGTGTGCGACGACGGCGCGTCGTCGATGGTCAGCGCGACGATCTTCTCCGTCGTCGCCGCGCCCCACAGCACGTCCGGCCACCGCGCGGCGAAGTGTCGGATCAGGAATGCCGGAGGCTTGTAGATGACGTAGAAGGGCGCCACGAGGAGGACGCAGAGGGCGAGGAGCCCCAGTAGCGTGGCCATGCGGCGGCGGCGGGCGCGGCGGCGGAGCTTCGAGGGGAGGCGGAGGAGTCCCGGGATGCCGAGCATTCTGGAGCTGGCCGCTTGTCGGTTTTATTAGGATCCCATCTCAATATCTGGCTAGGTCGGGTTCGCTGGATGCAATGCCGAGAGTTGAGTTTCTAGATTTGAGCGTTTGCTATCGGGAGAGTTGAACGGTATTGAAGCTTCGTATTTTAGCTCAGGGGTGTAGGGGTGGACGTATCACTCAATTCGAGAGTGGAGACTGAAAGTGGAGCAACAGCTCTACCCCAATGACCTCACCCTCAAATGCCGAAGCTCGGCCAGCAGCAATAGAGCAGCTCCCCCGACTGCCACCGGTAACAGGAACCATTTAGTTATGGGATAGGAGCAGCTCGGGATTGCATAGCGCATGTTTACTTTATGTCGTGCCATTTCCTCAAGAGCATCTGACGTGACCCAATTCCCTAAGGGAATACCAATGTCTCAGGTCTAATCGGCACCGACTCAATTGGCTCAGTATGGCTTCAGTTGTCCCCTCCGTCTTGCGACGGGCCCTTCTATACGGTACCGCATCCCAAGCCCCATACACATACCAAGCGTCCACCAAGCTAACCACCGCCCCTCTCGGTAGTCCCCGCCTCCTCCCAAAAGATGCTCAGCAAGTCCCTAACCCTCACCTCCGACAACATCACCTACGACCTCGAAGACTCCGTCACTCCCCACCAAAAACCCACCGCCCGCGCCGCCCTCCGCGACCACCTAGCCAGCCTCCAGCAGCGGCCCCCCACGATCGGCGAGCTCGCCGTCCGCATCAACGCCGTGTCGACCCCGCACGCGCTCGAGGACCTCACCGCGCTCGCCACGACGCCGGGCGTCGACGCCATCGTGATCCCCAAGGTGAACAGCGCCAGCGACTTGACCTTCGTGACCGACGTCCTGCGGCACGTGGCGCCGGCGCGGCACGACCCTTCCGCGACGGGGGCGGGACGGAGTTCTCAGGGACAGCAGCAGCAGCAGCCGGTCCGGCTGATCGCGCTCATCGAGTCCGCCCGTGCAGTCATGGACTTGCGCTCCATATGCGCAGCATCGCCGTACCTGAGCGGTCTAATCTTCGCCGCCGAGGACTTCGCCCTAGACCTCTCGCTTACACGAACTCCGGGCCTGGCCGAGTTCCTCTACGCACGCAGCGCCATCGCCACCGCAGCCCGCGCCCACGACCTCCCTTCCACGATTGACCTGGTATGCACGTCCTACAAGGGCGCTGAGGGCATGAGGCGGCTAGAGGAGGAGTGCCAGAATGGGAAAGAGATGGGCTTCAACGGGAAGCAGTGCATCCATCCTAGCCAGGTCGACGTCGTGCAGCGGATGTTTGCGCCGGCGGAAGAGGAGGTCGAATGGTCGGTGAGAGTGGTGATTGCCGACGAGAAGGCTAGCGCCGCCGGGAGGGGGGCTTGGACTCTGGACGGCAAGATGATAGATGCACCCGTTGCGGGGAAGGCCCAGGCAGTGGTCTCGAAGGCCGAGAAATGCGGTATTGATGTGGCTAGTCTAAGGACGAAATGGAAAGCCCAAGAACCAGAGTAAGAAATAATTATTCGAAATTTACTCCTCGCTGCCGCATCCGATCACCCGCCGCCATGCCAGCCGCACGGAAATCCGACCACGACATATCATACATTATCCTCAAAATCAGCATTGATCAGATGTTGTACTGATTGGGGCGCCAAAACCTTGACATATGATCGTCGTTGATCTCAAACCCGGCCTTGAGTGCGACCCTGCTTTGCTCTTTATTGTAAAGTGAATCAATAACCGGGGGATTGCTCCCGAAATCCGGACTTCGGCTAGCTGTACCGTGTCCCGGTGGGCTTCGAGCCGTCTCCCACAGGGCCGGGGTCTCCGGGTCGCTCAATGACATAGTATGGCCAGTTAATCGTATCTGCTCATTTCCGAGCCTGCCCCTTAATGTATGCAGCCCGCCGGGAGAGATTCCCCTACCGTTGCCGTAATTTCCGGGTTCGTCGAGTACATCTTTCTCTATTCTGCCTATGAAGTCCTGTAGGTTTTCAGGACTAGCCGCTCTTGGAATTAAGTTCGAAACTTCAAGGTTGGTGGCCTCACCCAAGTTGTTGGCTAAATGGCTGAACTCGGGCGAATGGCGATGATAGTGTACTTTGAGGGACTGCAAAGTTGCATATTGGTTTGGCTGCCACGAGTGAACTTCTTCTGGTGGAGTTGATGATATACTCTGTGTCGGATGGCTCTTGCCGTGCCTGAATACCGCGGCGGTATTGTAGTTGACCGGTACGTCTCGGCGGTTTTGCAAAAGCGCCAAGGGAGTGCCTTCAGAATTGTGATTCGAGCTATAGTAAATGGAATAGGCGTCGTCGAACGCCCCCGTTTGCCGTGTTTGGTCTGCGGCGCCGGCCTCTACGCCGACAGGACCAATGATGGATTTCGACGCGAGTTCCGCCTGTGCTTCTAGCTGTTTAACGATGCTTAATCTCGGTGGCTTTGGGCGCGACGGAGGTTCTGGAAGTTCAAAAGGTGGTCCGTCACGGTTGATAGAGGCTTTTCCGGCGATCCTGCCCCCGTCGATAGGGACTTCCTCTTCTTGCTCGCCGGTTTCGTTACCATCCTTTTGTCCGTCCGGCCTCTTTCTTAATACGCCGTGTAAGATAGGGGCGGAGTCGTTAGCACCTGCGCCAATCGCGAGCGAGGTGCGTTCTAGACGGGGGCCGTCTCCGACAGACACATCTGCGGCTAGGTTGAGAGCGGTTCGTTCATCTTCACTCGCCATAACCCCTCGATCATGATATCGTATAATTTGGGTCTGGGGGGGCAGGATTGGAGGTCCATCATCGCCTGGAGAAGGGTTAGCCGCGACATGTTCGCCGTACTTGTCCCGGGTACGAGGGTGTGGTCGTCTCCGGCTCCTCGATTGTTGTCGAGACGAGTGCTCTAAATCGGAATAGATGCCCGTCTCAATGAGAGCTTTGCGAACACTTTCAGGGGTCAGGCTGCGCTCGGAAGGTAAGCCCTCGGGATTTCTTCTGATACCTAAACCCTGCACTATTGGTGACCGGGAGATATTAGACCATGTGAAATACGTGGTGGAGTTGCTGCCGCTTGTCTTGGGTCTGGTTATATCGCAACCGGTTGCTTGGGTAGTGGTCTCTGCATTTATGCTGTCATGCCTCGAAATATGTAGCCCCTCCCGGGGGCTCCTCAGCGAATAAACAAGCCTCTCCCGACTATAGACCGGTGTACTCTCTGCAACGCTCAGATCACCACTCGGTGGACCTTGCTGCACAACACGATCCGCCTTGCAAGGCGCGATTGTGCCCTCATGTTTCTTGTTCGAAAAGAACGCCGACATCGCTTCCATCTCCTTATCCTCCTTCTGCATATCTCGACGGTGTGACTTGGACACTGGTCTCGGGGCATCTTGTCTCGGTTTCTGAAGGAACTTCATCTCCCCAAACGCGAGATCAGACACTAGATGCCTGTGTGAGCATATGGAGAACTAGATCGATGGCATGTAGGATCTTACCTCGTGGGATATCAGAGCTGCGAATGTTGTTGAAAAGGCCGGGTTGCAGCGATGGTTGCAGCTTTTGCTTCGTCAGCTCTACATAGGGGTAATCGGCCTGATGCTGCTACTCACTGTCAAGCGCTCGCCAACGATCGCCTCAGAGGAGAAGTTTCCCGTTACATCCTTGGATGAGGTTAGGTTCAACTTCCGCTTTTTGTGCTCGCCATGACGGCCCCGTCTCTTGGGCTTAGCGGCATCTCCAGCGGCTTCGCGGCTAGCCTTAGATCTTTTATCAGTATCATATTTGTTCTCACGTGTCTTGTACCGCGCTCTCTTCTCAAAGTGCGTCTTGTCTCCTCGGTGGTCATCTGCGGGCTCGGATATGGAACCCGATAGGCTCGTCAGCCGCCCTTTACCCCTCTCGTAGTACGAGTCGGCTCGCGTTGTGGACGGCATCCGCATCGGGGTTCTTTCGTTGCGAGTAAGTCGTCTTGGTAGAGATTCTACTGTCTCGGATAGAACAGAGCTATCCCTAGAGGCGGCCCGTCGCTTTCGGATGCCTGAACGCGCGTGAATATTATGTTGAGATACCTTCGTAGCAGCGACATCGTCGATTGAGAGCCCATGAGGTCTCCATGCTTGAGTAACACTCGATGGTCCTCGGGTTGCATCAGATGTGCCGTCATGCCTCTCGTCGGTTCTCGGCACACGTGCATGGGTTTGCTCTAACCAAGACCGGACGTAGGAATCGTCCTTCCCCCCGCGATATCCACATGCCCCTAGATCACGGCCCTCGTCGTTTCGGCTACCGGCACGGACCCGAGGGGTTGGAGAGTTGGGAATTCCCCGGCAAGGGGCCAGAGGTACACGCGTCGCACAACCCCTAGGCGAAGGTAAGCGGCGGTCGCGTTTATAGGACTGACATCGAAGGCGGTTCGCCAAGCTCTGCTGTGAATGTATTGTCCCGGTGGGAGGTTCCATGATCCGGCAAGCAAGTTGAAGAAAAGTACCTAGACCAAGTAGGAAGGCAAACGCCCACGAGGGGCATGATAGCTGCCGAGCTGAAGCCAGGAAGCAATAAGGCGCGCCTGCGAGAGCTCGTAAGCTGGCGGCCTGGTGATCGAGATGCCTCGATTTAGCAATGTGGAATGCCTCGTGTAGGTAGCTCCGCTTTGAAAGGCCCATGAGTACAACGACTAGGTGTGCCTTGCTATCCACGGCACTTATCTTAGGGGTACCTAGGTAGCTACCCCGTATCCAGTACATCATCGCACCTTTGTTTTGTGTACCGCAAGCGTGGCAGGTGGGTCCCATTCAGGAAAGGCAGGAAGTCGCGAGGGTGCGCTTCGTCACAAGAACGGAGTAACACAAAGGGAAGGGCTAGCCGTGATAGAAGCTGGTTCGAACGCAAGAGGGCCGTTGCTCCCATCGTCGATCCTCTGGCTCTCCCGCCCAGCATCCCTGAGCCCCTTCCCCCCCTCCCTTCAGGGTTCCCGACCACGCACCCTTGGCTGTCACAAAATCCCCGACGTGGACCGTTGGAGAAAAGCTACTCTGCCACGCCCAATCACTGGTGGGGATAGCTTCCCCTTGCTCCCAGTCCAGGGAAGACCATGTTTGGCCAGCTTGTTTCCCCCATCGCCCATCCCATCTGCAACTTTGAAAGAGGGACGGAGGGGGGCCGCAGCAAACCTAAAAATGGAACCGCGCCACGGCTAAACATGCCCTCAACCCTGGACCGCCAAGTTTCGTTCGAGGGGTCGTCGTCGAGGAGCAGACACGCAGGAAACGAGGGCACTCGCCCTAACACACCGCATCTCGTCCACATGATGCTGGGCAGAATTCCGAAGCTTGGCAGAAAGTTGAGACTTGCTCCGTCGGACCCAGTCATCCCAGCAACTCCTGAAATCAGGTGACTTCACTTTGCCTCGGGCAGCCATCCGAGCTGCGCCGGACTGTGCCATCCCAGGCTGATAACAATGCCATTAAGGAGAAGGGGGAAGCGACGGGGGGGACCCTTTTTGCAGTTCCACTTTATTGCCCGAACAAGGGATGGCATGGCGCTGACAGCGACCCCAGACCCTCGCGGGCCAGACAAGATGTCAGAGCCTCAACATCTGTTTATGTCGTTCACGGCCATGCTTGTCTGCATTGCCCAGCAAAAACCATCCCACCCCCAACCGGGCAGGGAAGGGACGAAAGGACAACCATGGTCGGCAAGATCTGGGGTCCGCGATCAGAGTATTTGTCAGGGTGTGTCAGGTTCCAATGAGAAGATCGGGCCTCGAGGCAACAAATGATCCAAGTCCACGTCAGCAGCTGGAGTTGACGCCGTTTCAATTGTCGATAACCAAGCCCTCGGCGGCTCGCCCGGTTCACCTCCTTGGTCTGAATGCGCCCACAACTCGCACCCCTCGCCAGCCCATGCCCCGCCGAAGCGAAGCATTGAAGAAGTACGAACTTGAAGCTCTTGGGGGAATTCATAATTCCTGTTCGAGAGTGTGGGTCGCGGCTCGGCTCCGAGCTGCACTGGGCCCCTTCCGGGTGGGGACGACACGGCTAATTTAGTGATCGACGACGGGGTGCAGCAACTGCAGGTCCCCATCGCAAGCCGCCGCACCCTAGCTATAGGCCGGACGGAACGTATCGCGTGTCGAATTCCCAGGCGGTATGCAGCTGTTTACCTAGGTACTGGTCAACATCGCCAAAGCCAAGCACTACCTACCTCCTTGCTCCTGCCTCTTCCCCGTACCTCTTTCTCGTACCGCCTCCTCTCACGCGCCTGCCAGCTGCTGCTTCTTCCCGCCTTTGGACGATTTTCACAACAATCTACCTGGAGCTGCCGATGTCCTCATCCGTTTCACGCCAAGGCCGGGGTCGGCGGGGTTTCCCTCAATCCCCCACCACACACTGGTTTCGACAAATCGACGTGCTTGCAAATCGAGTGATCAGCTTCGCAAGATCCTTGTAGTCAAGGTAACGTCGGTAGCTAGCCACTACTAACATATCCCGTGATGAAGTCCCCCTTCCCCCCAGGAGCAGAACGAACCACAGGATTAAAAGCTTGGTGAGGCATGCCCCATGTCGGCCGTCCGTCCGTCCGTCGGAAAGGCGAAAGAATCCCCGCTCAGAAGTGTGCAGAGTTGTTCCAGAACCTACTGGAGTGGATCGACTGTCGGGATCACGCAGCAGATCGGCCGCGAGTGAATCTCCGAGTGTGGGAAATGCACTCGCAGCACGTGGAGAGGAAGGTTGTCAACCGTCCCTGCTCTGTTCGTCCCTGGCGTTAAAAGCGGGCAGCCGGCAGGCGCAGCAAGTTTCATCTTCCTCGTCCAGGCTATCCTGTGCAAATCAGAGGGTCCCATCACTCGTCGGTTTCGCATGCTGTTGGGATCTTCCAGCACGTTTTATGCCGCTATATCAGTCCGCTAAGGAGGCCACTAGCCTGGTTAGCTGGCACGGGGAGGGGACGGGGCCACGATGAGCAAACACGTAGAGCAGAAACCAATATGTGGCGCCCCTTCTTTTTACCCCAAGCGGGGGGGCCAATTGGCGATGCTCATGCCCCATACCCTGGAGGGTTGCTCTCCCTCTGACGCGTGCGTCACAATATCCCCTTTCTCCTCAGCGGTCTGAGGGTTCACGGACTTGGAGACCTTCAGGAGCGACAGGTCAACGTCTGTGGGTTGAGCGATTTCCAGGGATTCGATCCACTGAAGTGCGCTCCACTGAGAGAGGAACCCCTGCCCTAATTATTACGCTGACTTGGGCGGTGGACTTTGGAGTGTACACTACTGTAGTTGCATATGCGTACGTAGCACTCTATTTTTGGCGCTTTTTTGTCGTCTGGGATCAGCACCAGGCTTGGCTGCGTGGCTCGATCGTTATCGATAACCTGCCTTCCCTGCTCTGGCCTGGTCTGGGGTGAGGAGGGGTTGGAGGAGGGTGGAGGAGGGTGGAGGAGGGGCGGGTTGACGGGGCCGTGTCGTTTAGGAGCCGCTTCGTCGATGCCGTTCCTGGAGCCGGCGATTCAGTTTGTTTGGCACGCAACGGTTGCGACAAACCGTGTGCCCGCTAACTGGCGGCCGACCCTTTGGCTCGGTGAGCCCAAAAATGGAAGTAGACGCATAATTGGGCCGCATATTTTGGCAATGCCGGCAGAATCTGTCCCCAATGCCTTTGAGAACATCTACCGTTTCCCGACTTCCTTAACGCATGGGCCAACGGGAAGAGGGCGCGGCGGGCGGGCGCCTATCTGAAGGAGAGCGAAGGGGGAGTGAGGGGAGGAAGAAAACCTGGATTGATGAGCGACCAGCCCCCTTTCCTGGATAGCTCTCGACGAGCTTGACACCTGAGCCGTTGAGCGATGGCAAGGATCTGTGCCCATGTGCCAGGAGCGCAGTCGTCACCCTCTCTTGCTCACCCTTGTTGGGGTTTTACGCGTATGGATGGAAGCCAAACACCTACAGAGTACGCAGGAGAGCCATTATGTGGGTAAGTACCTCCTGCGGTGTACGTCGTACACAATAGACTTGCATCTTTGAGCTGCGCATCCAGCGATTTCCTTCGCAAAGTGGGTGGAGTCTTACTCGACGACCGTTGTTCGGACCCTCCAGGGTAGGTGCGGAACATTTAACATACCCTTTCCCAATGCAGGTAGTTTTACATACCGTTAGTGCACATCTGGAGTGCTTCGTATTAACGATGTGCCTTTTTTATGCAGGAGTGGTAGGCCAGGTACATACATACCCACCTCGTCACCTATGTAAGCTTCAGGTAATTAATTGTTGTGCAGGCACCACCTCTCAACATAGTGGGCCACCACCCTGGGCTGCAGTTGCAGTTGCAGCCAGGCATGGACCTACGCTAGTCCCGTAGGGAAGTGGAAGTAGAAGTGGAAGTG
>Ga0164242_10009786_pt1 | contig 10310 bp, 6 predicted proteins | sample OricomgcompostMG_FD_108783 | JGI IMG/M metagenome (GOLD analysis project Ga0164242, IMG submission 108783) | Miracle-Growth compost microbial communities from Emeryville, California, USA - Original compost - Miracle growth compost (MG) ... | reverse complement strand
CGGTCGGCACCACCTTGACCGATGCCTCACGCACCGCGTGCGGTACCGCCCAGCTCGCATCCTCGGGCAGCTTGCCGTCGCGGCCGATCCGCACCCGCACGATCGCATCGGTCAGCGCATCAATCCGTAGCAACACCGCACCATGCCACACCTCTATGCCGTCGGCACGTGACGTGATCGCCGTCGTGACGGTCGCCTGAGCATTGGCGACCGTGCCGGTTGCGCCGAGCGCCAGGACCAGAGCAAGCGAACCGAGGACCTTCTTCATTTCTTGTCTACTCCGCGCAGCCGCGGACCGCCGGACCGCGACTGTCCACCCAAAAAGACGCTGCACCGCCGTCAGCGAGGCGGCGGTGCAGCAGGGGAGGTGTCAGAATTTCGCGCGCAGCCCGAACTGGACGCTTCGGTCGACGCGGCTCCATGATGAGTCCATGTAAACCGGCTTGGCCCCCGGCGTGAGCGGCGAATCGCCGAAAATCTCCTGCTGGTAGACCGTCGTCGTGCCCAGCAGGTTGGTGCCTTCGATCGACAGCTCGATATTGTTGTTGACCGAATAGCGGATCGACCCGTCTAGGAAGCCAGCCGCCTTCTGGAACACCGGCAGGCCGATGCAGCAATCGAGGTTCTGCGTCAGGTAGCGCGAGCGCCAGTTGTAGGCGAGGCGAAGCGCTATCGGCCCCTTTTCGTACAGGCCGACGACGTTGAACGTATGCTTCGAAATGCCGGCGAGGCGATGCGAGTCGATCACATTGCCGTTGCCGCCGCTGGCCGGCTGTCCGGCGCCTTGTGCGCCGACATCGCCGCCCGAGGTCGCGTCGATCAGGTTCGAATTGTTGATCCCCGATTGCTCGACCAGCGTATAGTTTAGCTGCATCCCGAGCCCGTTGAGCAGACCCGGCAGGAAGGTGAAGAAGGTCTGGTACGCCGCCTCGAAGCCGTACAGCTTGCCGACGCCCGAGGCGTTGATCGGGCCATTGATCTGAACCAGCTCGGTGGCGCCGTTGTTGGTGAAATTGCGGTACGACTGGCCGTAGGAGATGAGATTGGTCAGCCGCTTGTAGAAGCCGTCGATCGAGAAGGATGAGCTGCGGCCCATGTAGCGTTCGAATGAAATGTCGAACTGGTCCGCGGTGATCGGCTTGAGCGCCGCGTTGCCGGCATTTGCCTTGAACACGAAGTTGAAGCCGGTGACGTTATCCTTCGTATGCGCGGCGGTCGGCGAATTATAGACGACATAGGGCGAGTCCGCCGACCCATCGAGCGACGGGGCGTTGATCTGCACGAAGTTGCGCAGCAAGCCGATATCGGGCCGCGAGATCGCCCGCGAATAGGCGAAGCGCAGGAAATCCTTGGTATCGAGGCCGAAGCGGACATTGAAGCTCGGCAGCCAGTTGGTGAACGAGTGGCGATAGGTATTGGCAATGCCACCCTGGGTCGCGAAGTTGGTGACGTCGTCGGTCAGGTAGCACCTTGGATTGACCACCTGGTTGCCAGTGAGTTCGGCGTCGCACGGTGCGAGGCCGCTGAAGACTGTGGAGCCGTCCGGGAAACCCACGCTGCCGGTGCTGATCTCGGTGGTCTGCACCACACGCAGGCCGACATTGCCGACCACGTTCACGCCGCCGAAGATGGTCTTGTCGTCGCCGCCGAAGTTAAGCATCGCATAGGCCGCCTTGGTTCGCTCGCGCAGGTCCATCACCTCGGAGGGAAGGAAGCAGCCGTCGACGGTAGCGCCGTCGCGGTCGCAGATCGGCACGTAGCCGGGCTGCTGCGGCGAATTGGTCGCGATTCCTTTCAGCCCCGCCATCAGCAGCGGATAGTTGGTCAGCGCGCGGTTGTTGACGAAGATCAGCGAGCCGTTGGGATAGACGCTGCCATTGTACAGGCCACCGATGTTGTAGGGGCCGAACAGGTTGGCGCCATAGCCCTTGAAATTGGGACGGGCCGGGCAGTTGGGATAGGAACCGGACACCGGGTAGGGCGCCGGGCCGGTGTTGTCGAGGTTGAAGCCCGGGCCATTGCAGCCGTAGGGCACCGCGATCGCCGTCCAGTTAAAGGTCGAATAGCGCACCACCTGATGCCGATCGGCGTAGCGCAGGCCGACCTTCAACGAATCGAGCCAGCTGCCCTGGCCGAAATCATACTTGAGGTCGCCGCGGAAGGCGTTCTCGTCGGCATTGTTGCGTTCGACATGGCCCTGGATGAACGGGATCCAGTAATTATGCGGGTTGGTGAGGCCGCCGCTGGCATAGTTGACATTATCGCCGGGCATCAGCGTCACCTGGGGGGTGCCGTCCTTGTTGACCGAATATTGGTAATTGGCCGCCGAACCGGTCGCGACCAGGATGTCGTTGTTATAGGTCGACGCGGTAATGTGCTGTGCATCCAAGTTGAGGTGCAGCCGGTCGGTCACGTCCCACTGGATATTGCCCGACAGATCCTTGGTGCCCTCGCGATGATCGAAGTCGCGCGATTCGTTCTGAAAGAACATGCCGTCGCGCTGCGTCGCGCAGGATGTTGGCGTCGGACAACTGTTGATGAACGGTAGGCCCGGCACTGCCGAGCCGGTGTTGATCGCGTCCGCCGTGCTGCCCCACGAACCCGCCCAGGCGCCTTGCGCTTGGGTGATGATACCAGATTCGAGCATCCCGTCGGCACCGAATTGCAGCGCCGGGGTGCCGTCCGCCGCGCCGAGGTTCGTCGTCGTGCGCGGATCGAAGGCGGGGGTGCCGAAATAGGTGCCCTCTAGGATCGCGTGGCTGGCGTGTTCGAGCCAGGCATTGTGATATTGCGAGTCGATATATTGCACGGTCGCGTGGAGGGTGCCCGACTCGTTCTCATACTGGCCGGCTAATGCGGCGCCGTGGCGGTGGCGGTCGTAATCGACCTGGGAATAACGGATGCCGTCGGGCGCGAACGCCCAGCCCGAGCCACCGAACGGGTTGGCGGTGCAGGGGATGGCGCCGTTGCTGTCGACGATCGCGTTGCCATTGGCGTCCTTGGCACCAGCCGAGCAATAGGTGTCGATCTTGTCCATGATCACGCTTTCGGTGCGTGTGACGACATGGCTCCAGGCATAATCGGCGAGCAGGCCGAAGCGGCCGATCCCGGTATCCCAGGTGTCGCTGATCAGGCCGGAGAATTCGGGCGTCCATTTCTTCGAGAAGCTGCCGTAGTCGGCCTTGATGTTGCCGGTGACGACCAGCCCCTTCTGGTCGAACGGCACGCGGGTGCGCAGGTTGACCGTACCGGCAAGGCCGCCCTCGATCATGTCGGCGGTTTCGTTCTTGTAGGCGTCGATGCCGGCGAGCAGCTCGGGTGAGACGTCGTTGAAGTTGAGCCCGCGCGCCGAATCGGCGGAAAAGCTGTCGCGGCCGTTGAATTCGGTGCGCACGAACGGCAGGCCGCGGATCAGCACCTGCGTCGGCTCACCCGACGGGTGAGTCGAATCGTCGGCCGATTGCAGGCGGTTGACCGAGATGCCGGGCACGCGCTGCAACGCCTCGGCGGCCGATTTGTCGGGAAAGGCGCCGATATCGGTCGCGGTGATCGAATCGACGACGGTTGGCGCGTTCTTCTTGATCGCCTGCGCCGTTTCGAGCGCGTGCTGCACGCCGGTGACGATGATGTCCTGATTGGTCGTATCGGTGGTCGAGGCAGTGTTCGAGCCCGGCGCAGCGGCGGTATCGCTCTGCTGTGCGGGTGTCGTGCTGTCGTCGGTCTGCGCCCATGCGGGCCCGGCCATGCCGAGCGCCACCAGCGCAAGCAGCGACGCGCCGCCGCAAAGGCCGTGACGCCGCATCAAAGTCATCCCCTTCATGCCAATTCCCCTCCCGTAGCCGCCCGTTGGTGGGCCGTGGTCATTCGGTGCGCGAATCGGCCGCGCAACGTTTGCAGAAATTTGCGCAAATTTGCCGGCAATGCAAGCGGCGTTACAAATGGGCGGAAATGTTGCTATATTACAAATATTTACTAGGAGCATCGAGTGATGCTGACTCATCGGACGGTAGGAGAATGGCCAATTACACGAGGAAAATGTCTCCGGTGATAAAGGGTGATATGCAAAAATTTGCATTGTAGAATGACGCGCGCTACCACGGCCTGACGAGTGGGAGAGAAAGCCAATGACGGCGATCGGGATCGGCGGGCGTCAGTCGCGATGATGGTCGGGGATCGTCAGCGACAGCAGCGCGGCGACGCCGAAGGCGCCGGCCGCCAACAGCAGCGCGGAGTCGGCGCGGTGGCCGAGCAGATGCTGGACGATCCAGCCGAGCAGCGCGGTCGCGACGAGCTGCGGCAGCACCAGGAAAACGTTGTGGATGCCCATATAGACGCCCATCCGCGCCGGCGGGACCGCGCTCGATACCATGGCATAGGGGGCGGACAGGATCGACGCCCAGGCGCAGCCGATCGCCGCGGCGGGCAGCCACAGTCGATTGGGATCGGTCACCAGCGCGAACCCCGCAAGACCCACTGCGCCGAGCGCGAGACACAATGCGTGGGTCTCGCGCCGCCCAAGCCGGGCGACCAGCCAGGGAAGCGCGAAGGCGCCCATCGCGGCGATCGCGTTGTAGAAAGCGAACATCACGCCCACCCAATCGGCGCTGGCATTATAGGCGAGGCTGGCCGGGTCGGCGTCGGCGCCGGCGTGATCCGCGACTGCCGGCACGATGTAGATCCACATCGCGAACAGCCCGAACCAGGTGAAGAACTGCACAACTGCCAAGCGCCGCAGCACCGCCGGCATGTGGATCACATCGTCGATGATCTCGAGCAGCCCGGTCGGCCGCACGCCATGTCGAGCGCTCCAGGCGGTTGCCCATTGCCCAGCGCCGAGGATCACGCCGAGTCCGGCAATCAGATAGAGCTCGCGCCGATAGCCCTCGATCGCGGTGACAAGCGCGACCGTCACCCCGCCGGCGAACCAGATCGCCCCGTTGCGCACCAGCGCAGCGGAGCTGGTGCTAGCCCAATCGGGTCGCGCCACTTCCTGGGCGTGGCCGGCGAGCCGGCCGGGCGGCCGCTCGGGTGTCGTCGCGACGGTGATGCCGACGCTCACCAGCAGCCCGACCGCGCCGATCGCGAAGGCGGCGCGCAACGACGGCGGCAGCACGCCGGGCGGCGCGATGCTGGCGAAGCCGAAGCCGTGCGCCAGCAGCCACGGCAGGATCGAGGCGATCACCGCGCCCGCACCGATGAAGGCGACCTGCATCGCGAAGGCGGCAGTGCGCTGCTCCTCGGGCACGCTGTCGGCGACCAGGGCACGGAACGGCTCCATCGCGATGTTGATCGCACCGGTCAGCAGCCACAGCATCACGCTGGCCGCCCACAGGCTCTCGACGTTTGGCATCAGCACAAGCGCGATTGCGCTGACGATGGCGCCGCCGAGCAGATAGGGCCGGCGCCGGCCAAGCGGTCCCCAGGTGCGGTCGCTCAGATGCCCGATGATCGGCTGGATCAGCAGGCCAGTGATCGGCGCGGCGATCCACAGGATTGGCAGTTCGTCGAGATTGGCGCCGAGCGTCTGGAAGATGCGGCTGGTGTCGACATTCTGCAAACCCCAGACGATCTGCACGCCGAACAGGCCGCAGCACATGTTGGCAATCGCCCCGCGCGAAAGCCGGGCCGCCGCCGGTTGTTCGGCTATCGGCAATGGATCGAGCGCGGCCTCGGCTTGCAATTGCCCCCCTTCGATCCCCTTGATCCCGTCTCCACCGCAAGGCAGCGTGAGCGCAATGACCGATAACAGCAACAGCAAAACAACGCTCGAGGATCTGGCGAGGCTCGCCGGCGTGTCGATCTCGACCGTGTCGCGCGCGCTCAACGACCAGCCGCTGATCAGCACGCGGACCAAGCAGCGCATCTGGGCGCTGGCGCGCGAGCACGATTATCCGTTCCGCCGCTCGATGCCGCCGGCACCGATCGGCGCGGAGGGATCGATCGTCATCGTCACGCCGCACACGCGCGGACGGCCGCTGCCGCTGTCGCACCCGTTCTTCCTCGAGCTGCTCGCCAGCATCGGCGAGGCGGCGCGCGAGCGTTCGTGCGACTTCACCGTCAGCCACGTCGCGCCGGAAAATCTCGACGATCTCGTCACCACCACGACGACCAGCCGCGCCAACGGCGTGATCTTCCTCGGCCAGTCGATGCTGCACGACGAATTCAATCAGCTCGCCGAGACCGGGGGGCGCTTCGTCGTCTGGGGCGCACATATCCCGGGGCAGAAGTACCGCTCGATCGGCTCGGACAATCTGCTCGGCGGCCGGCGCGCGACGCTGCATCTGGCGCGGCTCGGGCGACGGCGGATCGTGTTCATCGGCGGCAGCGACCCCGAGGCGCAGCAGCGCCGCCGCGGCTACCAGGAGGCACTCGCCGAGAGCGGGGTCGAATCCGATCCCAGGTTAATCGTCCAGGTCGAGTTCGAGCTTGAGTCGGCCGAGGCCGCGGTCAACCGCTTGATCCGTCGCGGTATCGCGTTCGACGGCATCGTGGCAGCGAGCGATCTCATCGCGCTCGGCGCGATTCGGGCGCTGCGCCGCGCCGGCATCGGCGTACCCGAGGACGTGTCGGTCGTGGGCTATGACGACATGCTGCTCAGCCGGTTGAGCACGCCGGCGCTGTCGACGATCCGCCAGGACAATGCGCGCGCCGGCAAGCTGCTCGTCGCCAGCATCCTCGACGCGACGACCGACGATTTGCCGACGCTGCTGCCGACCGAGCTGATCGTTCGTGAATCGTGCGGCGGTTGAGGGGCGCCTCGTTCCATTTGTATTATAAACGTTGGACAGGCGGAGCCGAACGGCTATGCCTCCTGAAAACCAGTTGGGAGGACGGACGATGAAAGGTTTGGCTTGCGCGCTGCTGGCATTGGCGACGGCGACTTCGGCGCACGCGGCGAGCGTGTCGCGGCATGATTTCGGCACGATGCCCGACGGCACCAGGATCGAGGCGCTGACGCTGACCAACAATCGCGGCATGAAGGCGACGGTGATCACGCTCGGCGCATCGGTGCAGTCGGTGATCGTGCCCGATCGCAACGGCAAGCTTGCCGATGTCGCGCTGGGCTACGACACGCTGCAAGGCTACCTCGACAAGCCCAACTATTTCGGCGCCACCGTCGGCCGCGTCGCCAACCGCATCGCCAAAGGGCAGTTCACGTTTCACGGCAAGCAGTATCAGGTGCCGGTCAACGATGGCCCCAATTCGCTGCACGGCGGCATCAAGGGGTTCGACAAGGTGGTGTGGCAGGTCGTCTCGACCTCCGATAGGCCGACCGTAAAGGTGGTGCTGCGCTATGTCAGCCCCAACGGCGACCAGGGCTATCCGGGCACGCTGACCACCACGGCGACCTATTCGCTCGACGAGAACGACGATCTGTCGGTCGACTATCACGCCACCACCGATGCGCCGACGGTCGTCAACCTCTCCAACCACACCTATTGGAACCTCGCAGGGGAGGGCAGCCCACGCGGCGCGATGGGGCTGCTGCTCACCATCCCGGCCGACGAGTTCACCCCCACCGACAGCACGGCGATTCCGACCGGCGAGTTCCGCAAGGTCGACGGCACGCCGTTCGATTTCCGCAAGGCGACGCCGATCGGCCTGCGGGTGCGCGACGGCAAGTCCGACCAGCTCCGCTACGGCCGCGGCTACGACCATAATTGGGTGGTGAGCCACACCAAGGCCGCCGCACCGCGGATGATGGCGCGCGTCGAGGATCCGGTGTCGGGCCGCGTCATGGAACTGTGGTCGCGCCAGCCGGGGCTGCAATTCTATTCGGGCAACTTCCTAGACGGGACGATCACCGGCAAGTCCGGTCACATCTATCGTGAAGGAGACGCCATCGTGCTCGAGGCGCAGGCCTTCCCCGATACGCCCAACCACCCCAATTTCGGCTCGATCGAGCTCGATCCGGGGCAGAGCTATGACAATCACATCAGCTTCCGTTTCTCGACAGCCGGAAGGTGAGGGGTTCGCAGGGCGTTATTTCCAGCCCCGACTTCTGGCCGAGGCTTCTTGGGCGGCGGAGAAGGGGGAGCCTGCCATCATCGCCTGCGCATCGGTCGCCAGGGCGCCCGAAGCCGCCTGACGATAGGCGCCGGGCCGTTCGCCGGTGGCCGTGCGAACCAGATTCCAGCTCGGGCCATCGCGACAGGCGATGCCTTGCAATTGCTGGCCGGAGAAGGTGCGGCAGATCGCGCCGTCACGGACGCGGAACGTAAGGCCGATGCGGACCGGCGCATCGTTTGGCTGGGTCGAGGCGAGTTGCGTATCAAGTGCGGCTGAGAGATGTCCCCGTGCAATCAGCGCGCCATGGCGGCTCTCTACCGGCCCGATATCGAGCTGCCGGCCGACCGCAATGCCGAGGACCAGCGTCGCCGCGATCGCGGCGCCCTCGATCCAGAGACGCGGCCGGATTCTCCGTCTGCGCGTCGCGGCGGTGATCGGCTCCACCTCGGCGCCGAGGAGTGACCGGAAGCGATCCGGCACCGGAGCTTCCGCATAGGGCGCGAAACGGGCGCGGAGCGCCTCGCGCAAAGCCCGGTCGCGCGCCACCGCTTCGGCCAGCGCGGGGTCTTCCGCCATCGCGCGCTCGACCCGCCGCCGTGTAATCTCGTCGAGCTCGCCGTCGACATAGGTCATGCGCGTTGCCGCATCGATCGTGGTCATGCCGCTTCCCCCAATGCCTGCATCAGCGCCTCGCGCCCGCGCACCAAGCGCGAACTCAGCGTGCCCATCGGTATGGCGAGAATCTCGGCCGCTTCCTTGTAGGCAAAGCCCTCGATCAGCACGAGCGCGATCGCCTCGCGCTGCTCGTCGGGCAACGTCGCCAGGGCGCGATCGACCTGGTTCAGCTCGACCGCCGCCTCGATCCGACGATCGCCCGCCTCGCCGACGGCATCGCCCGCCTCGGCCGGGACGAAGGTCTCCGCGCGCCGGCGGCGGGCCCGCACCTCGTCGATCCAGATGTTGCGCATCACCGTCATCGCCCAGCTATCCAGCCTCGTTCCCGGTTGCCATTTGTCGCGCGACTTGAGCGCGCGCTCGATCGTTGCCTGGCATAGATCGTCGCCGTCGGCCTCGTTGCGCGACAGGCTCATCGCGAAACGGCGAAGCCGCGGCACCAGTGCCAGCAATTGCTCTTCGAAGCGCAAGTCCAACCCGTCCCTGGCGTTTCCGATGGATGAAACGGCCGGCCTTGCCCGTTTCATCCGCATGAGCCGAGAAAATTTGTCCGGCGGCGTATTTCGTGCTGTCTGCCGGTGCTCCCGTTATGTGGATGCCCGATGAAGCGTCGCTTTGCCATCCCGGTCGGAATCGCGCTGTTGGTCGCGGGGGCCGCTCATGCCCAGTTGCTGCCGCAACTGCCCGGCGTGCAACTGCCGCGCCTGCCGGTCGATGTGCTGCAGCAACCGCTGGAGAATGTTGAGAATTTGGCGGATCACACTACCTCGCGCGTGCTCGAACGCACGCGGTTGCGGCGCGTCACCGCGTTCCTGCGCGACAACCGGAACACCGTAACACGCGACGATCGCGGATTTCCCGCCGTGCGCGGGGAGGTGCTGCTAACCGCCCCCGCGCCCGATGACGTCGACCGCTTGACCAACCATGGCTTTTCGGTGATCGATGATAGCGTGATCGCCGGGCTCGGCCTGCGCACGGTGCGGCTGGCGACGCCCGCGGGCATGGCGCTGGCCAAGGCGATCAAGCTCGCACGGAAAATCGTCGGCAACCGGATCAGCGCCGACAATATTCATTTCCGGAGCGGCAAGGCGATCGCTGCCGTTCCTGTCGAGAGTGTCGGCGCACACTATGCCGAGCCGACGGCGCGGCCGGTGTCGATCGGCATGATAGACGGCGGCGTCGCGGCAACCCCGCTGATCCCCGCCCGCGTGACGCAACGTGGCTTTGCCGCCGGCGCCCCCGCGTCCGATCCGCACGCCACCGCAGTGGCCTCGCTGCTGATCGGCGAGGGGAGGGTGCGCGGTGCTGATCCCGGTGCGCATCTGTTCGCCGCCGACGTCTATGGCCGCGATCCTGCCGGCGGCGGCGCGTTCGCCATCGCGCAGGCGCTCGGCTGGATGGTCGAGAACCGCGTCGAGGTCGTCACGATCAGCCTGGTCGGGCCGAAGAACGCGCTGCTCGCGCGCGCGGTCGCCCTGGCACAGGACAAGGGGCTGACCGTCGTCGCCGCGGTGGGCAATGACGGACCCGCGGCGCCGCCGGCCTATCCGGCATCCTATCCGGGCGTGTTGGCGATCACCGGCGTCGACGCTCGTGACAAGGTGCTGGTCGAGGCAGGCCACGCG
>Ga0164242_10009784_pt1 | contig 10311 bp, 7 predicted proteins | sample OricomgcompostMG_FD_108783 | JGI IMG/M metagenome (GOLD analysis project Ga0164242, IMG submission 108783) | Miracle-Growth compost microbial communities from Emeryville, California, USA - Original compost - Miracle growth compost (MG) ... | reverse complement strand
CGATGCCGCCATTAATTTCAAATTGAAGAATACAGCGCGTTGTCTGTGGCGGCATATAAAAGGCAAATTGATAATCCGTCCAATCGCTCGTTCCCGTAAACACTGGGTTTCCGGCGCGTCCTGGTGGATAGCTTGTCGTCAGCGCATTGCCATTATAAGTAATAATCCGCGCACCGCCTCTGCCCTTTTCCAACGCAGTTTGAGCACGATATTGCAATTGATAATAACCTTCCGCTACCGGCAAATCGCGGCGCTGAATATAGACGCCTTCGCGGTCGCGCTGCGGATCGCTGTCGCGGATTTCAAAGCGAAAGTACTTTTCCGCCGCGTTGGGTTTGGGGATAATCTGATAAACCCGTTTCGTGTTGGTGCGCGTCCCCCAATTTTCCAACTGGTGAGTGAAATCGCTATTGGGTAATGTAAATGTTTGTGCTTGAGCCATTACCGGTGCGGCAAGGAAGGTCAGAGAAAAAAGTACTTTTAGTAATAATTGCATTTATAACACCTGTTTAGCGAGATCCTGGATAGCGTTGGGCATTTAAAAAATCAACTTTTATCGAGTATTAGCTATTGTCGCTAAATGGATTCCAGTTGCTCTTCGCAACGGGCATGGGAACGGTGCCAGTTCCAAAGTTTTGTTCACAATCGCTACACGCAACAGCCTGACGATAGACAATTTCTGATTTTAGCCACTTCGCATGGCCGTCCGCAAAAGCCATATTTACACCATTAAAATGCCGTCCGTTTTCAAAGTCACCTTGACGCGCAGTATTATCAAATGCCCGTCCCTGAGCAGTGGCGGAATTTGCGATATTAGCGGCGCTCCCCGGACCGGTGCCTGGAAGATAGAAATATCCGTTTCCGCCATCAGGAGTAACTACCGAATTTCCCGCAGTTCGGATAGGTTTGATAGCGTAACTGCCAGAATCCATTATCATGTATGTGCTTGATGGAGATTGAATTGCTGCCAGCAATATAGCGGGATATGTTACGACGGAACGGAGAATCATCGTGTTGGCTCCGTAATTGGCATAGTAGGGACCTAATGTACTGGGCACACTTTCCGCGGATGAGGGGCAGACGAATACCTGGCGGCTTTTCGTATATGGATATAACAATTGTCCCCATGTCCAACCGGTCGAAATCCATTGTAACCCATCCGGGCGTGGTTGCGTTGTTGCGACGTATGCAACAGGATAATGCTCGTCATAATCTTGCACGTACATCATGGAAGCCAAACCAATTTGCTTCAAATTACTCAAACAACTGGCCCGCCGCGCATTTTCCCTGGCCCGGGCAAACACCGGAAACAGGATGGCTGCGAGAATAGAAATTATGGCTATGACGACCAATAATTCTATCAAAGTGAATCCTCTGCGGCCAATGCCGCAATGCTGTTTGTTGTGAGTTCTCATGACTATCTCCTTAAAAGTACTTTTATACCTCTAGCAAATGATTCAAAAACCGCGCCGGCACGCGCACCGTCTTGGCCTTGTCATTTTGCTCGGGATTAAAGATTTTTTCTTGCGCCAATTCATAGGCGCGTTTCCCCACCTTCACTTCTTCGATTAAAATGACCGATACATCAGACAACAAATGCTGCACCTCGGCTGCGTTACTAGAAAAAGTCAGAAAGTGAATATCTTTTCCTGGCACGAGGCCCCTCTTTTGCGCTTCCATTAAGGCCGCGGAAGCATAATAAATATCAGCCGTCAGCAACACTTCGGGAAAGGGATCGATGGCGAAAAATTTCTCCACGTCCGCGCGAATATGCGAACTATAATTCAACACATAACGATCTTCCCATTGGATATTATGCGTGAGCACAAACTTTTTGAATACTTCAAGCCGTTCCAAGCCGGTGGCGCGTTCCGGATAACTCCCCAGAAATCCAAACCGGCGCAGGCCTTTTTCGTAACAGCGTTCCAAATAATCGCGGGTCAATCCACGAGGATCACCATAAATGCAATCCATTTCCACCATGCCATGTGGGCTTCCGACTGCAAGCACCGGCATTTCCTGTGCTACTTGATGAATGAAGTTGGCTTCCGCCAGCGATTCCGGATATTTTAAATAGCTGACTCCGAGAAAAAGCACTGCGCCCACGTGGCGATCTCGCAGCATTTTCACAAAACTCTTCACGTCTGGAAAAGGAGGAACTGTCAGCGTGGTTCCATGTACCATCCCGCCATGTGCCGCTTCACCCATGCCACGCAGAATGTGCGAGGAAATATCGGAAATCCAGGGTTGATGGCTGTTCAATGACACCAATTCAATATTTGCAGGAATAGATTGCCCGCCATGGTCCCGCACAAAAACGCCTTTGCGTGGCACCACTTCCACCAAACCTTCATTCTCCAAATCCCGCAAAGCGCGCGAAATGGTCAAGTGATTGACATCCAATTCACTACTTAATTGCCGCAACGAAGGCAGCGATGTGCCGGCTTCCACCTGACAACGCTGGCGCAATTCCTCGCGCACGCGTTCATAAAGCAAAGACCGATCAAACGTCACTTCTGCGGTGGGCATGAACTGAATTATAACAGTTCTCTGATCAATGTCAAGCGTTTAGTATGCCAAACATATCAATCTGTAATTTGTTTATATCAAGATGTAACTGTGCTAGATTGTTTCCGTATGACTTATACGATTTACCAAACTAATTAACAAAAGTACTTTTCAGCAAAACATTCGTGATTATAATTAATCCTCAATCAATCGAATCAAATAAATCAAACCACGTGGCAAATGAAACGGATCCTTGACTGGCAACGCTGCGCTTTCCATCGGGTTTCCATCATGATCGAGCCATTGTCTCCATTCGCCGTTAGCCACTGGATAATGAGAAAATGCAAATTTTTGTATACGTTGATGCCATTCGATGCACCAATCTGCTCTTGTATATTTATAAGCGTAAGCCGTTGCAACCAGTGCTTCGACTTGCACCCACCAGGGCTTGCAATCGTGCTGTTTCCAATAGAGTGGATTTTTATTTTGCATATCAAGCGCCAATATCAAACCTCCCTGTTCCGCGTCCCAGGCTAATTCCAAATGCCGCTGGATTAACTCACAACATTGTGGAATCATTTCCATCCGCCCGCTGCGTTCAAAGATGTTAATCAAAAACCACAATCCTTCCAACACATGGCCGGGAACGCAGGTGCGTCCAGCTGGCGTATCAGAAAAACTCCCATCGCTATTGACAAATTCAAGAATCGTATTTTTATCTGGTTGATAAAAATCGTGCAGAATCTCATCAGCAAACGATAAACCTAACTCTTTGAATTCTGCATTGTCCGCAATTTCTCCCAGGTTATAAAAGAAGAAAGAGAAGATCATGGCGACGCCATGAGTTTTCATTGCGGCGGGAATTTCATAAGGCGCTATTTTATAACTTCCGTGTTGTGCCAAACGCTCAGCCACATTTCCTGCAGTGTCCAAAGCTAAATCAAGTGCGGCCTGGTTTCCACTCGCCACATAATATTCGCCCAATCCATTCAACACAAATCCATCCACGTATATACTGGAATCGCGTTCTAATATATTTCCCTGCGCATCCAGAAGATACATCCATTTACCATTTTCATCGCGGCCATGATGCAACAAATAATCATGAATGTGGCGCGCGAAATCTAGCCATTCCTGCCGCTTCTCTACGCGATTATATAAAGCAGAAAAAGTCCACAGGGCACGTCCCTGCGACCAAAGATATTTATCATGTGAAAGTACTTTCCCCTGCTCGTCCAATACGTTGCTGATTCCGCCGAATTGTGAATCCTGCCCATGGCGCATCCAGAACGGCGCAATGTCATTAAGCAACGTTTCTCTATAAAGCGTCAGCGAATTCTGCCAAAATATATCTACACTTGCGTGCGATTCTATCGTCGTATTCATAAAAGTACTTTTCCTATTATTGGAACGATGGCCCTGACCAACCTTTGGCAATCATCATCACCAACGTCCAAAAAACCTGCATCATAAAATCGCCTAAAACCATCCCGATCATCAACGGCGCGATTTTGCGATAAGTATTAATTCCGCCAAATTTGAGAATGCTTCCTTTCAACAGCCACGCCAGAAAAAAGGAAAACCACAATACGTAACCAGTCCACGCGGGCACGATTGCATAGGCTAACGGATTGAGTGGAAACCAATCAAAATGACTGCGCATGATCAGCATCCATACCGTCGCCACGATGCCAACGGCAAATCCTCCATACGCTGTGGAATCGGCTACCCAGCCAGTTCCTTTGATATCATTCGCAGAAAAGTTGATCATGTTCTTAGCGTTATTATTGGGATTTTGATAAAACGACAACGCACCGTGGCTGTAACCTAAATAGATAAAGAACATGGCCGCCGTAACAAAGCTCACCAAGAATCCCATCAGCAGCGGAAAGGAAAGCGAGCGGAAACGTGTTCCCGTTTCCTTGGCTAACTTTTGTAAATCCATCAATGGCGAAAGTAAAGTGCCACGCATGTCGCGACAAAAGATGGCATTGGTGAAACCGATGAGAGAATTTGTATCCGCGCCCAGTCCATGCAACGGATAAATCAGACTAATTAAATGACTGGGCAAGAAGCTGGTTTCAGTTTCCATCCAGCCACACTCGCTCACCGCACGCGTCATGATCATGGTAATTAAAAAGATATAGATTCCCATTTGCAGCGCAGCGATTATCGGATTCATTCCAGCCACTGCGAGCCATAAGATAATCCCCGCGAACCCGATGAGAAGTCCGAACAGCGCCATGCGATAGGACATCATTTCATCACTATCATCCAACATTTTTGCTGCCGCCGTGCGCGCCCAGGCCGTTTGCCACACTTGTTTGTAATACGGCCAACCAATTCTCACCTGCGCCGCCACAATTACCAAATAAGCGCCAGCAGCTTGGTAGGCATTCCACACATTCGCATCATGCGATTTGATTTTCGTTGGCATGCCACCAAATTGCACTGTCAAAACATCTTGATAGCGTGTAATGAGAAAGAAAAACCATATAGAAAAGAGCAAATCGGTGGGAAGAAAATAGGCCATCCCAACTGCGGCAAAAGAGATAAAAAGCGTGATGGGACCAACGGAATCCCACGGGCGTTCGCTAAATAAGTTATCTATGCGCAAACTAAGAACAAACTTTGGCCAATCGGGATAATTGGCATGCAAACCATTAACAAGATAGAGCGCGCAAACTGCGCCGAAGCCAAGCCACATTAATTTATTGCTAAAAAATGGCTCGCCTTCCGCTTCATCTTGAATCATCGATAATGGCAAAATAGTCAGTGGAAAACGTAATTGCTCATGATCCATCCATTGCCGCCGCAATAATGTCGCGAGGCAGGCAAAGACCCAAATTGTCATCGCGATCAATGTAAACCATGCAAAAACCGGCCCCACCCAGAAACTCCAGGGAATGGAGCCACCGGCTTTTAGTCCTTCAAAATATTGTTGAATTTCTGGCGGGATATTTCCTGTCGCAATCGCCGGAGAAAATGGCAAAGTCCAGGCCGGCATATGTTGCGTAATCAAGATATTGAGCTTATTCGCTGGCGTGGCATAATAGGGCAAATATGCCAGCGGCGGAATCAATTTTTCCATCATACCGCGCGTCGAAACTAAAACCGCCACGGTCAGCATTCCGTAAATGATAATCAGGTCGCTGGAGTTGAGAATATCTCGTTTTACTAATTTCTTGGAAAGTAAGTTTCCCAGCACGAGCACAAAAAGAATAGCCACGGCTGGCGGTGCGATTTGCATCACTCCCACTTGAATGCTCTTGGTAATCAAATCCGCAAAGACCGAAAGCATACAAACTGCAACGACCAGAGGAACGCCAATCAATAAGGCGCGGAAGCGTAATACGCCTGCGGCTGACTGCGGCGGCGCGGTTGTTACATCACCCAAAGAAGACTCAGTCTCAAATGCCATATTCAAACCATATTGCCATCATCTGGCTAATTAGAGATTAATAATCGTTTACGAGAAAAGTACTTTTATGTGACAGAACTAGCTTAACCATTTAAGGTAATTCTATTATGACACAAACCAATCAACAAGTGTTAATTGAGGAGTGAAGCGAATGCGTTCGGCGAATGTATCTTTAGCCTGGTATTTTTGAGCTTGAACGTTTTCCTTTTCCTTTCAACCTGTTTCCGGCCCACTTCGGAATCATCGACAATACGTGATCCCACATAGTTCAGCAAGTCGTCCGCGCCGTCCCAGAGCATATCCAGGAATAATCTCTGCACCGTTATCTAGCTAATTCTCGCAACTGTGGAATCAGCCGCGATAGCGGTTTGTTTTCTCCGTAATTTTGAACGCCTGCCACTTGCGCCTTTTGGATAAATTCTTCCACCGCCACACCAAAATCATCCGGCCCCAGGAATTGCTGATGCGTCTTTGCGGCAATGTTTTTGAGATCGTGATAGCGATAAATCCATCCTGCATCTACTGCCAGGCGTTCTCGTTGTACACGTGCTAAAAGTACTTTTTCCCCTTGCACATTTTTTTCTGCCTGATCAAAGAGACGTTCAGCCTGATTCATAAAATCCAATGTCAAAAAAGAAAAATCTGTATTATTAAAAGTCAAACGGCGGTCTTGCGAAAGGAAACTGTGTTGCAATAACTGGATGTATTGCTCCAAACAAGGCGCGGCCGCGCCGTAATAACCCTGCAAAAACTCCTGCATTAATTGCTGCTGATCCAGATTGGGATTCCACATCAAATGGCCGATTAACCATGCCCGTAATGGCACGAAATCTCCCGCACCCTTCGTGAAATTATTTCCCTGTTCAAAAACACCTTGCACATGATTCGCGGCAAAGAACCGCAGATCTTCCGCCAGCACATCCCAGTTGGGATGTGGCAGAATGCCGTAATGGAAATTGGTGACATAATTCCAGACAAAAAGATTGGGCGCAATTTTGGACCATTGCCGTAAATTTTTACGAGTCTTCTCATTCCACTTGCTATTCATGGGGTGGCCGAAATCATCAAAAATCGGCGCTAATCGGATCAATACATTCGGCGCAGGACGAATTGTTTTGGGCGGTTTCACGGAATCGTAATAGGCCAACGTTTCCACCATGAAATCGGGATATTGTTGGTGAATTTTTTGCGCTACGTTATTAACACATTGCAAAATCGGTCCCATTGGAGAACCTTCTTGCCGCGTTAATTTTTCACAAGCCGGACAACGGCAGAAGTTGCCGTTGTCATTTTCTGAAATAGAGATATATCCCGCTTGAGGATTCTTTTGAATCCACAGCAATGCCTGACGTGCCAATTCATTCTGCACTTCGGGATTAGAAACACACAATTGGGTTTCTCTATCCGTCGGCATTATTGAATTTGCAGTGCACGGCAAATTGTGATTTCGCGGGTCACTATACCATTCCGGATGATCGTGAAAGTACTTTTGCTGCGGCAGTAATTGGCTGAAAGTATGGCACCAGCCCAGAATCGTGTAATGGCTTCCCCAATCCACAGATTGATGCATAGAGTGGCCGTTTTCTTTGAGCACTGTCGCAAAAAACGAATCTTCCATTGGCGTGGTTAAATTTTCACGATAGCGAAAGGGCGGAATATAAACGGTATTCTGTGGAGGGATATTAAAAGTACTTTTATGCGGTATATCTTTTTCTGTCGGCGTCCACCAGCGGCAGCCTGCTACATCTTCTAAAAACTGAAACACGGCATATAAAGTTCCGCGCGGGCGTCCTCCGGCGAGGATTAATTTATTACCAACAGTTTTAATCACAATACCATCGTGATGAAGAGAATCCCAATTCTGCCCGGGTAAAAGTACTTTTACCCGGGCGCCGGCGCCTACTAATATTTGCGGTGCGTTTGCATCAATTTCGCTTTCGCCGCACAGCCGAAACGGGGCGCCGGTAATTTGCTGCAGGTACTTTTGTAATTGCACAGCGGCTGTTTTTTCAGCGGGAACAGCATCATTTGCCAGAGCAATGACATAGGACGTTTTGCCGCCTTTCGCTAAAAGAAGCTGCGCATTCTCCGCCCGCGCGCCAGTTGGTAAAAACAGCCAGCACCAGATAATAATTGAATAGAGAGTACTTTGTAAAAGTACTTTTTGGCGGATATTAAACATCATCTCTTACATTTGGGAATGCCAATAATCCCGATAGGTATGTACAAATTCCTGCAAATAAGCCTGCGCTCGCGGTGACACACCATCCATATAACCATGTTCCTCAAACCAGGGTTGCAATGACCACCTGCTTTGAGAGGGACAAGCCAATGGTGTATAAGTGATCATAAATGTGCGGCGTGGATTATCTTGATAATAACGTCCGCGATGCAATCCATTGGGATTAAAGATTACTGCGTCGCCCGCTTTCAATGCCACGCGCAATGCGTTAGGCATTCCTTCTTCGCGATTGTGAATTTGGCCATCACCTTTGCGTATATAATATTCTTCAGGAGAGTCGTAGCGATTGGCCGAGAATGGTACGTATTCCACATCATCATTATCAACCAGAGCAATTTGAAATTGGACACCGCCGCTTGCAGCCTCACTGCGACGCTGCGTCAATACGGCTTTTTCCTCTTCATCTGTTTTCGTTAAAAACTGCACGTCGCGATGCCAGTTGCCTTCGATGCTGCTGCGACGCGGGTTGACAAAATATTGTGTGGAATAAAATAACGAAGGTCCGTCAAAGATCTGTTCCACCGGACCCAAACATCGGGGATCTGCCACTGTTTCCAGAATTGTTTGCAAATGTTCGCGTGTATCCTGATGCCAGCGAATATCATTAAGATGCGGCATTCTGTTGAAGTCATTATCCGGGTTTTGAGTTTCCTGTTCTCTGCTGTATTGCTGCAATACATGCTCGCAGGCGCGGTGCAATTTTTTCAATTGCTCGCCTCGAAATACCTGAGGGAAAATCAGATAACCCTCTTCACGGAACTGTTGATAGACGGATTTAAGTTGGTGCATTTGTTTCCTCACAAAAGTACTTTTGCTATGGGATAACTTACGTCATGAGATGTCCTCAAACAAGACTTTTTTGTTATTATCTTTCATCAATCTCCGCGCCGTTGTTACCCGAAAACGTCATCGGCTAGTTATCTAGTTTTCAGCGATATATTTATCAACATCCTTCACGCGAGAACCATCATTTGCGCTTCGGTCACTTCACCTTCCAACGGCTCATCCGCAAGGAGTCGTTTTATCTCATCAATAGAAAATTGGCCCAAACGCCGCACGCCGTTATTGACGGAACCGGCAATGTGTGGCAGTAAGATGCAGTTGGGCAACGAGCGGAAAGGATGATCCGCCGGCGGTGGTTCCGGATCGGTGACATCGATGCAGGCGAAAAGGCGGCCTTTGCTTAATTCTGCGATTAAGGCCGGTTCATCGATAATGGAGCCGCGTGCAGTGTTGATAATTATGGCGTCGTCTTTCATCAATTCCAAGCGTGCCGCGTTGATCATTTTGTGCGTGGATGGCAACGATGGCGCGTGAATGGAAACGACATCAGCGCGTGTCATTAATTCTTCCAATTCCACTTTGACAGCTCCCATGGCGCGGGCTTTTTCTTCTGTCACAAATGGATCATAAATCAAGATTTCCACATCAAAATTTCGCAAGAGATCTATATAATATTGTCCGGCTTTTCCAGCGCCGATGACGCCAATGGTGATGTCATATAACTCCCTGACATTTACACGCGTTTCCGACCAGCCGCCACTTTCCATGCGCTTGGACAAATGCCACATATCTTTAAGCGATGTTATGGTAAGTCCCAGCGCAGTTTCCGCAACGCCGCGTCCCAACGGGCCGTTAGCGCTGGAAACGCGAATGCCACGCCTCCACAATTCATCTGTCACAATGGGCTTAACGCTTCCGGCCGAGTGAAACACCGCACGCAAATTAGGCGCGGCATCCAGTATCTCTTTCTCTAAATGCGGGCATCCCCAAGATGTAATGGCGATGTCGGCGTTCTGTATATTAATTTTTGTAGCCGCCGGATCGGAAGTGTCTCCGGGGTTACATACAACTTCCCCAATAGCTTCCAATTGCGCATAATGCGACGCATTGAATATTCTCTTTTGTGTTTTCGTTGTGGGTAAAACGGCGATCTTTATTGACATGATTTATTACCAAAAGTACTTTTAATCGATAGTCCGGTAACTTTTATTTAAAGCCAGAAAGTAGCAAAATGCTGTGAGGGAATTCCCCCTTTTAAAGGGGGTTAAGGGGATTTTCTTGGGGACTAACAACGTTTATCCAAGGCTTGTCCTATTTATTACGTTCAAAATCCCCCTGTGTCCCCCTTTAAAAGGGG
>Ga0164242_10009783_pt1 | contig 10311 bp, 9 predicted proteins | sample OricomgcompostMG_FD_108783 | JGI IMG/M metagenome (GOLD analysis project Ga0164242, IMG submission 108783) | Miracle-Growth compost microbial communities from Emeryville, California, USA - Original compost - Miracle growth compost (MG) ... | reverse complement strand
GACCGGGAACGGTTTAACGGTCGGCCGGTTTGCGCGGCCGAGCGATCGGCCGGTTGTTCGAGGCTTGGGGCGGCATCCGGGCAGTGATTAGCTTGCCTGCCAGGGATGTGAGTCCGGAGCCTCTCCGGGGTGGGGAAGGTCGGGCGGGGTGATGGCGGTCGCCGCGGCGACCGAGCGGGACGGAGGCTTCTGCGTGGCCAAGACCTATTACACCGTGCTGGTCGTGCCCGACCGCTCGCAGCGCTCAATGCGCTTCCGGGTGCCGCAAGGGCTGCCGACCCGGCTCGGAATCGTTGCAGGCGTGGTGGTGCTGGTGGCGGTGGCAGCGATGTTCCACTACGCCCACGTGGTTTCACGGGCCGCCGACGACCGGGTGGTGATGGAGGAGAACGCCCAGCTTCGCGGCGAGCTCCTGCAGATCCAACAGAAGGTCGCACAGATCAACAAGACCCTCGACCGCGTGGAGCAGCTCGATCAGAAGCTGCGGCAGATCTCCATGCTCTCGGATCCCGACCGCAACCTGGCGATTGGCCCGGTCGGCACCAAGCAGGGCGAAGGCGAGCTCGAGGGCAAGCAGCTCGTGCTCGATCCCGAGGACGGCCCGACTGTCGAGAGCAAGCTCGACGCGCTTTCCACCGAGGCCGCCAAGCAGGAGCAGAGCCTGCAGGAGCTTCAGGAGTATTTCGAGGATCAGCGGACGCTGCTGGTCAGCGCGCCGAGCGTCTGGCCTGCGCGCGGGTTCGTGACCAGCGACTTCGGCCACCGGCTCGATCCATATACCGCAGCGCGCACGATGCATGACGGCCTCGACATCGCCATTCCCTTCGGCACGGCGGTCCACGCCACCGCCGATGGCACCGTGGTGTTCGCCTCGACAGAAGGCGGCTACGGCAACCTGGTGGTCATCGACCACGGCTTCGGGATCAAGACCCGCTACGGGCACCTCTCGCAGATCCTGGTGAAGGCCGGCCAGAAGGTGCACCGCGGCGACAAGGTGGCGCTCTCCGGCAACACCGGACGCTCCACGGGCCCGCATGTGCACTATGAAGTGCGCGTGAACGGCATCCCGCAGAACCCGCGCAAGTTCATCCTCGAGTAGGCGAGCATGGCGCGCGGCGCTCCCGCGAGAGTTGACCTGGCGGGGGCAAGCCTCGAACGGCTGGTCCACGAGATGGGCGTCCGCCTCGGGCGCGCGCTGGGCTCGGCGCTGGCTGCGGGGATCGGCTCGGGCGCGGTGCGCACCGGTGTGCCCGGACTGGGCGCGGCCGAGGTTGCGCCCGGCCGCACCTGCAGGGTTTCCGGTTGCCTGCGGCGGCAGGTGGCCAAGGGGCTCTGCGCCACCCACTACCGGAAGGCGCACCGCGTCGGTCTGCGCGGGCCGTTCAACGCCAAGGCGCTCGCCGCGCTGGCCGCCGACGGCCGGAAGGCGCGTTCGGCGAAGCGCCGCTGAGCGGGCCGCTTTTTCACCGGCCAAGCAACCTTCCGGGATAGAACGCCGCGCGCCGCGGGTTGAGCCGGCCAGCAGGGCGACGCACCCCTTGTTGTGGTAAAGGCACGCGCGCGGCGGCTGAACCGTCGCGCTCTTAATATGTCGGAATTTTCGCCGGGCGGCTCTCGCCCGGCTGCAGCGGGATACGGACCATGTTCGATTTTGCGATGAAGCTCATCATGGGCACCCAGAACGAGCGCGACATGAAGAAGTCGCGTCCGCGGGTGGCGGCCATCGGCGCGCTCGAGAGCAAGATGAAGGCGCTCAGCGACGACCAGATGCGTGCGCGCATTGCCGAGCTGAAAGACGAGGTCCAGAACAAGGGCCGAAGTCTCGACGACGTGCTGGTCGAGTCGTTCGCGCTCACCCGCGAGGCCGGCGTCCGCGCGCTGGGCATGCGCCACTTCGACGTGCAGCTCATCGGCGCCATGGTGCTGCACCGCGGCCGTATCGCCGAGATGCGCACCGGCGAAGGCAAGACCCTGGTGGCCACGCTTCCGGCGGTGCTGAACGCGCTCGCCGGCCGCGGGGTGCACGTGGTCACGGTCAACGACTACCTGGCCCGCCGCGACGCGGAGTGGATGGGCAAGCTCTACGGCTTTCTGGGGCTCACCACCGGCGTCATCGTCCACGACCTCAACGACCGCCAGCGCCAGGACGCCTACCGCTGCGACATCACCTACGGGCAGAACAACGAGTTCGGCTTCGACTACCTGCGCGACAACATGAAGTTCAACCTGCGCGACTACGTGCAGCGCGAGCTCAACTACGCCATCGTCGACGAGGTCGACTCCATCCTCATCGACGAGGCGCGCACCCCGCTCATCATCAGCGGCCCCTCCGACGACGCGACCGACAAGTACTACAAGGTCGACCGGGTGATCCCGCAGCTCGTGGCCGAGCGCGACTTCGAGCTCGACGAGAAGATGAAGACGGTGCTGCTCACCGACGAGGGCATGGAGCGGGTGGAGCGGGCGCTGAACATCACCAACCTCTACGACCCCCTCGAGATCGAGACCTTGCACCACGTGGAGCAGGCCCTTCGCGCGCATACCATCTACAAGCGTGACCGCGACTACGTGGTCAAGGACGGCGAGGTGCTCATCGTGGATGAGTTCACCGGCCGCGTGCTGCCCGGGCGGCGTTGGAGCGATGGTCTGCACCAGGCGGTGGAGGCCAAGGAGGGCGTGAAGATCGAGGCCGAGAACCAAACGCTCGCCACCATCTCGTTCCAGAACTACTTCCGCATGTACTCCAAGCTCTCGGGCATGACCGGCACCGCCGACACCGAGGCCGAGGAGTTCGACAAGACCTACGGCCTGCGCGTGAACGTGGTGCCCACCAACCGGCCCATGATCCGCGAGGACAACCAGGACGCGGTCTACAAGACCGAGCGCGAGAAGTTCCAGGCGGCGGCTGCGGAGATCGAGGAGCTGCACAAGAAGGGGCAGCCGGTGCTGGTGGGCACCGTCTCCATCGCCAAGAGCGAGGCGCTCTCCAACATCCTCAAGAAGCGCGGGGTACCCCACGAGGTGCTCAACGCCAAGCAGCACGAGCGCGAGGCGATGATCGTGGCTCAGGCGGGAAGCCCGGGCTCGGTGACCATCGCCACCAACATGGCCGGCCGCGGCACCGACATCATCCTCGGCGGCAACGCCGAGGCGCTGGCCCGCGCCGAGTTGGGTCGGCCTCCCGAGCCACCCACCGCTTCCAACGGCATCCCGGTGACGCCGGAGCAGCTTCAGGCCCACCAGCAGGCGCTCGCGGCTTATGCGGAGCGGGAGAAGGAGCTCGCCGAGCGCTTCAAGGCCCAGTGCCAGGCCGAGCAGGAGAAGGTGAAGGCCGCGGGCGGCCTGTTCATCCTCGGTACCGAGCGCCACGAGAGCCGGCGCATCGACAACCAGCTCCGCGGCCGCGCCGGCCGCCAGGGCGACCCGGGCGCGAGCCGCTTCTACCTGAGCCTCGAAGACGACCTGATGCGCATCTTCGGCTCGGAGCGCATCTCCTCGCTCATGGAGCGCATGGGGATGCAGGACGGCGAGGTCATCGAGCACCGCTGGCTCTCCAAGGCCATCGCCAATGCCCAGGAGAAGGTCGAGGCCCACCACTTCGACGCCCGCAAGAACCTCATCGAGTACGACGACGTGATGAACCAGCAGCGCAAGACCATCTACGGCCTGCGCAAGGTGGTCCTCGGCGCCGGCGCCGACGTCCCGGTGGTGGAGTACGACGAGGACGAGAAGACCAAGAAGAAGAACCGCCGCGAGTTCACCGTGAGCTGGGCCGACCTGCGCGAGCGTGTGCTCGACTACGTCGAGGACCTCATCATCAACGTCACCGAGACCCACTGCGTCAAAGCCAACAACCCCGGTGAGTGGGACCTTGAGGGCCTCTCCAAGGCGGTCAAGGAGCACTTCGCGGTGGAGATGACCTTCCAGCCCGAGAGCGCCAGCGCCCGCGAGGAGCTCCAGGACCAGATCTTCCAGGTGGTGCAGAAGGGCTACCAGGCCAAGGAGCAGGAGATCGGCGCCGAGAACTTCCGGCGCCTGGAGCAGTACATCTTCCTCTCCACGCTGGATGCGCTCTGGAAGGACCACCTCCTGGCCATGGACCACCTGCGTCAGGGCATCGGCCTTCGCGGCTATGCCCAGGTGGATCCCAAGGTCGAGTACAAGAAGGAGGGCTACGAGATGTTCAACTTGATGATGGGCAACATCAAGTCGAGCGTGGTCGGCACCCTCGTTCGCGTGCAGGCGCAGCGGCAGGAGGCGCAGGCCCAGAACGGCGCCGCGGCCCAGAACGGTGCGGGCGCGGAGGAGAGCCTGGCCGCGTTGGAGCGGCGCATGGCTCAGCGCCGGCCGCAGCGGCTCATCGAGGGCCGCGGCGGAGAGAACGGCGAGGTCGTCGCCCAGAAGCAGCAACAGGTCAGGCGCGACGAGCCCAAGGTCGGGCGCAATGACCCATGTCCGTGCGGCAGCGGCAAGAAGTACAAGAAGTGCCACGGCGCCGAGGCCACGGCCTAGCTCGGGTCAGCGACCGTAGCGGAACCGCCGCGCCCGCGCGCTCGATCCGTCGAGCTCGGCGAAGAGGTGCCCGCGGAAGAGCATGGCCACGAAGAGCAGCGCGCCGAGGATGACCGAGTACACCAGCCCGCCGATGAACGGCCCGAGGGTCACCGCGAGCCAGACCTGCAGCGGCAGGTAGCCGAGCAGCAGCGCTGCGGCCGCGGCGCCGATCAAGAGATTCGGGATGAACCACTCGATCCAGTTGGCCTGGATGAACTCGAGCGAGGCGCGGAAGACGTCGAGCCCGCCGTAGAGCCGGCGCTGGTAGATGACCTCGGGCGTGGCGTTGAAGAGGATGAACGCGGTGGCGTAGATGGCCAGGTTCAGCCACAGCGGCGAGCGCTGCATCAGCACGCCGAGCAGCATCATCGCTATCCACACCACGAAGAGCACATTGACCACCGGCCAGAAGTACCGGCGAAAGCTCTGGGGGATCTCGGCGATCTTCACCGGGGATCCGGCGACCACCTCGTCGACGAAGTAGAGGAACCCGGCGAAGAGCAGCGCCTCCACGAAGCCCAGCGCGAAACCGCCGACGATCGCGAGCGGCCCGCGGAAGATCATCCCCACGAGCAGGGTGCAGAGGTTCTGCAGCACCGAGTAGAGCACCGGCAGCAGCAGCACCCAGGGCTGCTTGGCCAGATCTCGCGGGATGCGCGCGAGGGCGTGGCCGTAGACGCGAAGGAGCGTGGGCATGAACTCGCAAGCTAAACGCCCGAGCCGCCCGTTTCCACCCCGTTCACCGTGGAAAATCCCAGGCGAGCCGCAGGTCGGCGCCGGCGGCAAGGCCGGCGCGGCCCTCGGGCGTGCGCTCCGGCAGCACCCAGGTGCCCACCGCCAGCGCGCCCAGGCCCAGCGCCGAGACCGCGGCGCCGGTGATGAGCAGCGGTGTGCGGACCGCGCGGCAGAACCCCGGCGAACCTGAATTCGTGTTGGCGGCGCAGATCGCGAAGCTGGCGCCGGTGAGCAGCAGCATTCCCCCGAGCGCCACCCCGATGGCGCCGAAGCGCATCACGTCCGAGCGGAATTCGTCGCGGCCGGCGGTCCAGCTCTCGTCCGGCTCCAACCCTGATCGCTTCGAAGCGCCGGCGCACGGCTCGGCGAGGGGAACGTCGTAGGGCGTGTCGGAGAGGGCGCGCGCGGAGGAGCCGGCAGGCGAGTCGGTACACTCGGCGTGTGCCGGGATGGCCCAAAGCAGGGCGAGGAGCAGGGCGGCGCGGCGCATGGCGGGCGAGCTTACTGGCGGACCGGCGCAGGGGGAAAAGCTTGTGCGCGGCCGAGGCGTTATGCTAATGGCCACGGCGCTGTAGGAAGGTCTTTGGGCCTCCCCACAACACGAAGAACAAATACACACACCCCTCGATCGCCTCCGCGGTGGCCGGAGATGGTTCGAGAGCATTGGGCTCTCTTTCTCCGGTTTTCGGAGGCGAGTGGACAGGGGTGGCGGACCAAAAAACCAGATTGGAGAACGCAGTGAGCATCGAGACGCAGAACACTCCCCCGGCAGCGCCCGCGCCCAGCGCGCAGGCGGTCGCCATGAATGCCCCCTCCGGCGTGAGCATGAAGGCGTTGCTCGAGGCCGGCGTGCACTTCGGCCACCAGACCAAGCGCTGGAACCCGAAGATGAAGCCCTACATCTTTGGTGCCCGCAACGGCATCTACATCATCGATCTGCAGAAGACGGTGGTGCTCGCACGGCAGGCGCTCAAGTTCGTGGCAGATACCGCCGCCAAGGGTGGAGCCATCCTCTTCGTGGGCACCAAGAAGCAGGCCCAGGACGCGGTGCGCGAGGAGGCCAGCCGCGCCGGTCAGTACCACGTGACCAACCGCTGGCTCGGCGGCACGCTCACCAACTTCAAGACGATCAAGGCGGGCATCGACCGCCTCAAGTCGATCGAGAAGATGTCGCAGGACGGCACGTTCGAGCGCCTGCCGAAGAAGGAAGTGGCCAGCCTCCAGCGCGAGCAGGAGAAGCTGGAGAAGAACCTCGGCGGCATCAAAGAGCTCACCAAGATGCCGTCGGCGATTTTCGTCATCGATCCCAAGAAGGAGCACATCGCCATCCACGAGGCGCGCCGGCTGGGCGTGCCCATCGTGGCGGTGGTCGATACCAACTGCGATCCCGAGGGCATCGACTTCGTCATCCCCGGCAACGACGACGCCATCCGCTCAATCCGCCTGTTCACTGGAAAGGTGGCGGATGCGTGCATCGAGGGCAACGCGCGGTACCAGGCCTTCCGCGCCACCCGCGGTGGCGATGACGAGGAGCGCAGCGAGCGCGACGAGGCCAGCGAGCGCCGTCCTGGCCGCGGCCGCGACCGCCGCGGCGGCATGGGTGATCGCGATCGCCGCGGCCCGCCCCGTGAGGAGCGCGACCGCAGCGGCCCGGGCCCCGAGGTCCAGGTGCTGCGCAAGAACGACGTCGGCCCCGGCCCCGAGGGCGAGCCGCCCACCGAGGGCGAGGGCGAGGCTCCCCCGGCAGCGGAGTAGCAAGCTGGCTTTTGCAGGACCATTCGCTACGAGGGCCTGCCGGCGGACTGCGGCGGGCCTTCGCGGTTTCACAACACCCAGAGGCATTTCATGGCTGAGATTTCGGCGCAGTTGGTGAAGGAGCTCCGCGAGAAGACCGGCGCGGGGATGATGGACTGCAAGAAGGCGCTCACCGAGTCGAGCGGCGATCTGCAGAAGGCCGAGGAGTGGCTGCGCATCAAGGGCATCGCCAAGGCCGGCAGCAAGGGCGGGCGCACCGCCGCCGAAGGCCTGGTGGGCAGCTACATCCACATGGGCGGCAAGATCGGCGTGCTCGTGGAGGTGAACTGCGAGACCGACTTCGTCGCGCGCAACGAGGATTTCCAGGCGCTGGTCAAAGACATCGCCATGCACATCGCGGCCTCCAACCCGCTGTACGTCAAGCGCGACGACATCCCCGCCTCCGACGTGGAGCGCGAGCGCGAAGTGCAGAAGGCCAAGCTCAAGGAAGAGGGCAAGGTGCCCGAGGCCAAGTGGCCCATGGTGCTCGACGGCAAGCTGAACAAGTGGTTCGAAGACGTGTGCCTGCTCGACCAGCGCTTCGTGAAGGACCCGGACAAGACCGTGGAGTCGCTGGTGAAGGAGAAGGTCGCCAAGATTGGAGAGAACATCCAGGTGCGCCGCTTCTCCCGGTTCCAGGTGGGTGAGGGCATCGAGAAGAAGAAGGAAGACCTCGCCGCGGCGGTGGCCGAGCAGATCCAGGCGGCCAAGCAGTAGCGGAAACGCTCGCGCGGCGCTTGCCAGGCTGTGCCCCGCGGACGGACGCGCGCTGACAATTTGTCAGGCGCGTGCCGCCGCGGGCCCGGCGTTCCGCCGCGATCGAGCGCGACAGGTGGCCGGCAGGGTTCTTGAAGACAGCGGCTCCCAGCGGAGGATTCATGCAGAAGCTGGCGATGGCGACGGTAGTGCTGGCGGTGGGCCTTGTGGCCTGCGGGCCCAAGCGCATTCCCGGGACCAGCATCGAGGCCACCGAGGACAACCGGGCCATCATGCGGGTGGTCTCGGAGTACAAGGCCGCGTTCGAGCAGCGCGATGCCGCCTCGGTGCTGAAGCTGGTCTCGCCGAGCTTCTACGAGACCAACGGCACCGCGGATCCGGCCGACGACTACGACTTCAAGGGCCTCGGCCAGGTGCTCGCGAAGGAGTTCTCGCAGATCAAGGGCAGCGCGCTGGAGCTCGACGTGCGCAGCATCCAGGTGAAGGGCGACGAGGCGGCGGTCGACTACTACTACACCGAGCGCTTCCAGCTCGCCGACGCTGGCCCCAATGGCGGCTTCAAGACCGCCTCCGACGTGGCGCAGATCAAGCTCCACCGCGAGGGTGGAACCTGGAAGATCACCGGCGGCGTCTGATCGCAATGACGCTGCGCTTCTCCGCGCGAATGCTGGACCAGCCAAGCTTCCGGGCGCCGCCCCGCATTCCTTGACGCACCGTTCGCGCGAGTGTTAATCCCGCGCTCCCTTTCGCTGCGCAACTCGTCCGGGAGTGAGACATCAATGGCCGCGAACCCGCCCGATCCGAAGACCGACGAATCGGAAGACTGGCACAAGCGGGAGTCAGCCGGCTCAGCCGTCGTCCAGATCATCCTCGCCGCGGTGGTGATTGGCGGGCTGATGTTCGGCTGGTACCGGCACACCCAGACCAAGAAGCACATCTACGACCTCGACAAGGAAGGTCGCGACCTTCTCGCGCGTGACAACCCCAAAGACCTGCGCCAGGCCCGGGAGAAGTTCGCGCAGGCGCTCGCGCTCGATTCCAAGGACGGCTACACCGTCTCGGCCACCGCCTTGACCGACGTGCTCCTCGCCGGCACCTACCACGTGGAGGCCGACAAGGCCGCGGCCGCGGAGTTCGTACAGCAGGCCGAGCAGGTGAACGCCCCCATCGACGAGCACTTCACCGCCGATGCGCTGTGGCTCCTTGCGCAGGGCAAGGTGCAAGAGGCCGACGCGTACATCAAGGGCGTGCAGGACCGCGGCGCGCTGCCTTCCGGGCTGGCCAACGCGCTCGGCCACGTGCGCCACATGCAGGGCAAGCTCGACGAAGCCCGTCCGTTCTTCAAGAAGGCCCAGGACATCGGCTGGCGCAGCCCGCGGTACGCGGCGGATCTGGCCGAGTCGTACTTCGATGAGGGCGACTACATCAACGCCGCCGGGTTCTACCAGAAGGCGCTGGAGGCGAACTCGCAGCACTACCGGGCGATGGTGGGCCTGGCGCGGACCCGCATCGCGCGCGGGCAGGATCTCAAGAAGGCCTCCGACGATCTCGACACCATCCAGGCGCTCGGCGCCGATGAGAGCGCGCCCGAGCTGACCGCCATGGCGTTGACCGCGCGCAGCGAGCTGCGCCGGTTCGAGCAGAAGTACGACGAGGCCGCCAAGTTGGCCGATCAGGCCATCGCCGCCGATCCGAACTACGCCTGGGGTCACCTGGCCAAGGGCGTGGCGCTCTCGATGAAGGGCGATGCCACCGCGGCCGCTTCGTTCGACACGGCGATCAAGCTCGATCCGCACGTGGGCGCCTTCTACTTCGAGGCGGCGCGCGGGCTGGCCCAGCTCAAGAGCGCCGACAAGGCCGAGGCGTTCATGGCCGAGTACGCCAAGAACCTCAAGGTCGATGACCGCTTTCACCTGGTCTACGGCGATTTGATGAAGGGCCTGGGCAACCTCGACAAGGCGCAGACGGAGTACGCCGCGGCAATCAAGGCCAACGGGCTGAACGCCAAGGCGCACTATGCGCTGGGCACGGTGCTCGAGGCGAAGAAGCAGATGCCCGATGCGCAGAAGGAGTTCGAGAGCGCGCTCGCGGCGCAGCACAACTTCCCGGACGCGCAGGTCGAGCTGGGCAACCTCAAGTTCGAGCAGAAGGCCTGGGAGGATGGGCTCCAGGAGTTCGCCAAGGCGCTGGTGCAGATGAAGGTCGCCAACGTGGAGCGCGCCCGCATCGACGGCCTGCTCGACGACGTGAGCCACCGGCTCACCAAGGCCAACCAGAAGGCGCTGGCCAAAGCCTGGATGGAGCAGGGCAAGCAGCTCGTTCGCTAGTGACGCTGGGCGCGGGTTCCCTGCCGCGTCACGCCCCGATCTCCTCGGGGATGTCCACGGTGCCGCGGCAGAGCGGGTAGCGCGCGCAGCCCCAGAACGGCTCGCCGGACTTGTTGGCGCGCCGGCGCATCTCCCCTTCACACTCCGGGCAGCTCGGGCCGCGCACGCGCTTCTTGCGCGGCCG
>Ga0164242_10009782_pt1 | contig 10312 bp, 8 predicted proteins | sample OricomgcompostMG_FD_108783 | JGI IMG/M metagenome (GOLD analysis project Ga0164242, IMG submission 108783) | Miracle-Growth compost microbial communities from Emeryville, California, USA - Original compost - Miracle growth compost (MG) ... | reverse complement strand
TGTGCACGGCACCCACGCCACTGGATCCATGCCTGAGCCCGTCTCCGCCTTTCACTCTGGGTGATCCGCCCGCAGGCATCCAATATACAGGTGGCAGCACCTATAGCGAACCCAACAAGAGAACCAGCAAGGCGGTTTTCGCGCAGGGGACGTTCAAGATAACGGATTCTTTAAACTTTACAGCTGGCTATCGTTACTCAAAGGATAAAGTGACAACTGGATTAAGCTACGCTATATTTAGCGGAGTTCCTGATTTTTTGCTGCCAATTGTTACACCAGATAGTTCATTTAATTCCAGTGGATCGAGCTGGAACCTAAGTATGGATTACAAGCTGACTGACAAGATCATGGTTTATATTACAAACCGGCGAGGTTATAAAGCGGGACAGCCTGCTTCACCCCTCTATCCGGCGGATGTCGGCCATTATTCCCCTGAGCCCATAAAGCCGGAAAAGATCACGGATTTCGAGCTTGGCGCCAAGACTGAATGGCGGGCGGGAGATCTCTTGGGGCGTCTCAATGCAGCTGCTTATTATTCCGATTACAAGAATATCCAGCGGCAGATCGCAAGCGCGTACAGTAGCTCGCCGATCGGATTCAACGTCGCCAAGGCGCGCATTCTCGGCCTGGAACTGGTGGGCAACGTAGCTTATGGCGGATTCTCGCTCGATGGCAGCTATGCCTATACTGATGCGAAATATAGGAATTTTACTAATCCATTCCCTGGCCCGGGCCAGGCCACGGATGCCTCAAACAACCCATTCGGCTTCGTGCCAAAGCATAAGTTCAATATTTCGGGCCATTACGATCTCGATTTGGAAGACGGGAGCCGCATTGGATCCACTGTTGGCTATTCCTGGCAGAGTAAATTCTATTATACGGAGCAATCGTTCAATTTCCCAAGCGCCATTGTGCCGAGTCATGGGCTTTTGAATGCGCGGATCGATTGGTCTGACGCATTCGTCAAGGGGCTGACGCTCTCGGCCGTTGCCGATAACCTGACTAACAAGGCCTATATAGAGAATGGAAATCTCGATGCTGCGGAAGTCGGCCGGGTATTTTATGGTGCACCACGCACCTATTATTTCGAAATAGGCTATAGATTTTGATAATTGGTAAGACTATAGATTAATAATCTGCATTGTGGATTCCGACGGGGATACGAAAATGGCTCTATCACATGGGACCACGCTGGCCGCATTGCTGGTCGGGGCGGCTTTGACATTTCCGGCTCATGCCCAGCAGACGGCGTCTAACTTGCCGGTTCTCCCGGCCGGCCCTTCCGGCCCTCAACTGGCCAAGCCCTGCAATAGGGCGTGCTTGAACGCCTTTGTCGACAAATATCTCGATGCGCTGGTCGCCCATGACCCATCCCGCCTGCCACTCAGCGATGATGTGAAATTTACCGAGAACACTGTAAGGCTGAACCTGGGCGAGGCGCTCTGGTCGACCGCTACGGGAATAGGCGATTACAAGATCTATATAGCCGATCCCGTCACGGGCCAGGCGGGTTTCCTGGGCGTGATCTTGGAAAGGGGCGAGCCTAGGCTGCTGACGCTACGGCTCAAGATCAAGAACGATAAGATCACGGAAGTCGAGACGATCGTCACGCGTGAGGGACTGATGGGCAAATTCCAGCCCGAAATGGCGACCCGCACGGCCAAGCCGATCTGGGCGCAAACCGTTGCTCCAAAGGAGCGTGTCTCGCGTGAGGAGATGCTCAAGGTTGCCAATCTCTATTTCGAGGGAATGGAGCAGAATACAGGAAATATCATTCCCTTCGACGACAGTTGCAACAGAACCGAGAATGGCCTTCAAACGACGAACAACCCCAAGCTACCGGCGTTAAACGGGGTAAATTTCGGTGCGATGGGCTGCAAAGAGCAGTTCAACCATGGCGGCGTCGGTATTTATTCGACACCAGAACGGCGCTGGTGGATGGTTGATGAGGAGCGCGGGATCGTTATCGGTATCTTTGCCTTTACGGTGCGGCAGACGCTGACGACGATCCCGATCGCGGAAATGTTCAAAATCAAGAATGGTCGCATTTACGAAATCGAGGCGGCCGGCATCGCCGGGGCTGGCATGCCCTATGGCAGCCGCAGCGGCTGGTAGCGCCGACGCGGACACACGCTGCGGGGCAAGGCAAGAAAGGAAGACGATCCCATGAGGCTTATTAATTCGCGATTGCGCGGCTTGTGCTGCGTGCTTGTCCTTGCCCTGTATGCGACGGTGGCGCACGCCGACACGACGATGCGGGTGCGCGAGGGCGACATGTCATGCGATCGCGCCTGTCTTAGGAATTTCGTCGACACATATCTTGATGCGATGGCGGCGCACGACCCGTCGCGCCTGCCGTTGACCAAGGACGTCCGGCTCACCGAGAATACGGTGCCGCTCACGCTCCACGACGGCCTGTGGTCCACCACGACGCGGATAGGCAAAGGCAGGCAGTATTTCGCCGACATATTTGCTCAGCAAGCCGGCTTTATCGGCGTCATCTTCGAAGCGGATGGCCCGAAGATGCTCGCGCTGCGTCTACGCATCAAGAATATGAAGATCAAAGAGATCGAGATGGTGACGGCGCGTCCCGGCTCGTCCGATCCTATGGGCAACAACCTGGCGAACTGGAAGCCGCGCGCCATTTGGAACCGGGCGCTGACGCCTGCCGAACGCATGCCGCGCGCCGAACTGGTGCAAGCCGCCAACCAATATTTCGAGGCGATCGAGAAGGATCAGAAGGGCGTCGCCCATTGGGCGGACGGATGCACATTGGCCGGCAATCGCGAGGCTAACGGCTCGGGTGCGAACCTCGTTGATCCGAAGGCGCGACCTACGCCTCAGATGGCAGCCATGATGAACATGCCGTGCGACGAGATGTTCGGCAGGGGCATCCTGGGCGGCCTTAGCATTCCTGAACGAAGCTTCTGGGTGGTGGATGAAGAGATGGGGGCGGTCCTGGGCGCGTTCATGTTCTCGATCGATAAGCCTTTCGTGCCGAAACCCGGCTTCAGCGCCATGGGCGGCGATGTCCAGAAGCAGCCCAACACCGGGATTATTGCCGAAGCCTTCAAGATTATCGGCGGCAAGATCCATGAACTCGATGCCGTGACAGGTATGACGTACGCTTACGGCACGAGAACCGGCTGGTAACGATATCGGTATAGCGAGGACGCAATGAAGCGCATCTTTCAAGGGCTTGTCGCTGGTATTCTCTTCTGTTCTACGACGGCATTGCAAGCGCAGTCCGTCGAACAGCGCCTGCAGGAACTTGAAGACCAGCGCGCGATCACGCAGCTCGTCGTTGTAGACTATGCGAATGCACTGGACCTGATGGACATGGCGGCGTTCGCTGATCTTTTTGCTCCGGACGGCGTCTTCAGCCTCGGTGGGATGGAGCGAAAAGGCCCAGATCAGATCCGGACCATGTTCGCCGCGACGAGTCCGAACACTGTCCCGCCAACCATGCCGCCCTTGCCGCAGGGCGTGCTGCCGATGCCACCTATGGAGACCCCCATGCGGCCACGCATGGTGCCGCACGTCATCACCAATCCATCCTACAGAATCTCCGGCAACTCCGCCGAAGGCAGATCCTACTGGATGGAGATCATGTTGATCGAGGGACGCCCCGGTATCGTCAACATGGGCCATTATGACGATCAGCTGAAGAAAGTGGGTGGGAAGTGGAAATTTGCCAGGCGTACCGTTATCCGGGATGTGCCAATCGGTACCTCGGTCGTGCCGCTTAAGGACAAGCCGTAACGTGGTTGGCCGGTATGGACCCTGGCCACATCGGACGTTAGGAGGCTCACCAAGTCGGAGTGCCCTGACTGGATGAAAGAAACTTGATGGCCAACGGGCATCGAAAGCAATCAGTGTCTGCCGCGTTTCAGCCTTCCCTCGCCGGGTTTTACAAGGGTCCGGCCTTTCTGTTGCGGCGATCGCAGCAACTGCTCACGGCCTTTTACAACAGAGCCTGTCGTGCGCGGTTCCTTGATTTGACCGAGCCGCAATTGGATGCCCTTCGTGTCATCAGCATTTGTCCGGCGCCGCCTGACCAAAGTCTGCTGGGACGGTCGATTGGATATGATCGATCGACGATAGGCTCTATTGTCGATGGATTGGTCCGGCGCGGATTGGTGAGGCGTGAAGTAGGGCAAGACCGGCGACGGCGAGTGTTGATGCCTTTGCCCCTGGCCGAACAGGCAATCCATGGAGGGATGCTCTGCGTTGCCGAGGCAGAACGTCGGCTTTTCCAGGGCCTGAAGCGCGCCGAGATGGATTGGGCGCTCGATACACTACACACGATCGGGCACAGGAATAATTCGCCTATACCAGCGATTGTCGAGATCGATCACACCGAAGCCATAAAGATCTACCGGCCGGCGCATTTTTTGCTGCGTCGCTGCATACAACTCATGACGGTATATGTGGCTGATGGTCTGCAGACACTCCCGGTCAGCAGCGGCCTTCAACTGTTGGTTCTCTATATCGTCGCAGCGTGCGAACCAGTGGAACAGGCACGTATCAGCCGTATCCTCTGGGTTGATAAATCGAGCTTATCGTTGGTTCTTGCCCTTCTGGAAAAGGAGGAACTCATCTGCCGGGAGCCCGATCCCCGGGATGGGCGCCAGCTTCTCTCAAAAATTACTGCGAGCGGCATGAAGTTCCTGGAGATAGGCTTTATGAGAGGGCGTAATGTCGACAAAAACTTGCTGGAGCCCTTGAGCGCCGAGGACCGCGAGCGTTTTGTCACTATATTTTACGGCATCGTAAGTCGCCATGGCGAATCTGATCTAGCGACGTGATGGTTGCGCTGTCTCTGACGGTATCGATGTGAAAGATATAGGCGAAATCAGATGGAGCTCGCATGGTCGAAAAATCTGGCTGTGGCGAAGTCGCACTCTCGCTTTAGCGAGGGAAAATCCGATTGAACGGTTCGAACGACGTATTTAATCGTGCGTAAGGGATCCCGTCGACTTTATCGATGATCTTCTTTGTTATATATTGCCATTTATTTGGGTGTAGCGCTATTCTTCGAAGAATAGCGCTAACTATTAATGAATATTGTTTCCAGTAATTTCAATATTTCCATGTAACATTGAAATTAATATCATTTATTTTAATAAGCGACGGTGAAACGTTGTCGAATATGCTTTGGTTTCTCCAGTTCATCAACCATAGCTACCGCAAAATCCTCATAAGAGATTGTGCTTTTTCCTTGATCATCCACTAGCAATTCATCCTTGCCCAAGCGAAATGTTCCAGTGCGGCCGCCTGGCTCGGTTCCGAACTGTTCGTCATTGGAAAACATCATGGGTGGGGACAGAAAGGTCCAGTCGAGCGCGTCTTCCTGCTGTAGCCTGGTAAAAAAAACGGTGCCAGCCGTGGGTTCTGGAAGATATTGCTCGGGAATTTGCCCGCTATCTATCAACTTTGTAGTGGTTCCGGGGGCATAAAGGCTCGCAGCGCCCCCAACCGAAAGATAGCGTTTCACCCCGGAGGCCCGGATCCCACCAATGAGCGTTTCGGGATCGCTCTTGAGGAAGCGGATCGATGTAATGATCGCATCGTGTCCACGCAGGGTATCGGGAAATCCTGTCTTGTCATTGATATCGGCTTTAGCCGCCGTGATACGGGGATGGAGGGGGACATTTTCAATATTGCGCACAACCGCCGTCACTTCGTGCCCACGATCGATTAATTCCTGCATCAACCGCCTGCCAACCGGGCCGGTCGCGCCGACAAGTGCTACTTTCATCGTTTCCATCTCCTTTGCCGCCAGCGGCAGTGATGCTCTGGCGGATCAACATGGTGGAGGTCGTTAGTGGTGTTCAGATTGAATCTGCTACACGATCCATTCGCCTGCGCAACCCTTCCGTTGCACTACCGTCCGGTGGAGCGGTGCCGTCATCGGCCCGCTCGAATCTTCATTCTTTCGATCAAGAGCGGCCAGGTTTGGTGTATTCGGCGTGAAATCCGCCATGCGCGCCGACAAGGCGGCCGAGCAGACTGCCAAGCCGTTCGGCAACGTCGTGCGCAAGGCCGTCGAAGATGCGATCCGCCGCAGCTTCGGTCACGGAATGGGCCTTTTTCAGCAATTCAAATCCTTCTTGGGTACATTCGATAACGGATCGGCGCCGATCGCGCAGATCGATCTTGCGCCTGGCAAGGCCGTGTTTTTCCAGCGCGGCAACGATAACGGATGCGGAAAAACGATCGATACCGATCGCCCGGCACAAGCCGGATTGATCGATCGGTCCCAGCGCGCCGACAACAAACAACACGGCATATTGCCCCGTGCTCAGTTTGAAGGGCGTTACGGCAACGAGCAGGTGAGCGTTCCCGATTTGCGCACAGCGGTCCATCAGGAAGGCGGGCGTACTGTATAGTGCTTCCAGGAGATCCACGGGGGGCGCATCCGATACGGGGTCGGTTGCCTCTCCCTCCTGGAAAGGTTCCCATTCCGGCGCGGGTGAATTGCGCTGGCAGGCCACTTCCTGAAGAACGTCGATCAACCGCGGTGAATCGACGGGACCTAATGGCATCAACAATCTCGCCTCGCTCCGCTTCGCCGCATCCAGCGCTCGAGCCAATTGTTCGCGGGCGCCGGCGGCAAGTGTCAGCGAACGCCGTCGCCGATCGCTCTGCACCGTTCTAGTGACGAGCCCGCGTTTTACCAAGCGGTGGATGACCCCCGTCGCGTTCGCCCGATCGATACCCAGGCGGCGGGCGAGTGTGGTTTGATCGAGGCCAGGACAGATCGAGATCACGTGGAGCGCATCGAGTTGCGCCTGCGAGATCTCCGCGTCTCCTTCCTCGCATTCCTCGGCATAGAGATAAGCGAGGATCTGCTGCGAGCGACGCAGGAGAAAAGCCGGCCGCGTATGCAGATGGGTTAAGGTTGCGACGACATTCTGAAAATCCAGCACATTTGCTCGCCGACGCATGAATATCGTTCCGTCTTCCCGGCGCCGCCTGCCGGCCAGTGAGGCTCTATCCTTCGCTCCCGGCAGGGTAAAGAGCAGCGCCGCCCGCCCTCGTTCGATTGGGCGGCGGCTATCGCCGTGGGGAGCGCATAACTCCCCACGGCGTCCCCTGTTACTGGTTCTGGGCCCCCAGGGATTGGGACGCGGCGGTTCGCTGCGCGTCAAATTTTAACAAGGCCGCCGCCAGTTTTTTCATATCGCCCTGGGCGAGATCCATCAGGAATCCCATCGTATCATAGGTGAAGAACTGCTCGGCGATCTTGCCGTCCCTGAACGTGTCGATCAGCACGGCATCGCCGGTTACCGTCAGACCCTTGGGCAGATTTTCAAACCCGGCATAGCTGCCCTTGGGAACCTTGCCCGTCCATCGCATCCGCCGCACGACGGTATCGCCATTCTCCATCGACATCACCAACTTCCAGTCCTTCTTGCCAAAGCTGGCATCGTCGTTGCGGTTCATCGCCCCCATGGCGTTGATCGCCTGCTCGCCATGCAGGCTGCCGTCCTTGGACAACATCTTCGTTTCCGGGCCGGTCATCTTGTAGTCGGGCGTGAAGCAATCACGGAAGACGTTGGGATCATTGCCGCGATCCACCCGCGCGTAACAATCGAGAACGAATTGCGTCTTCTTGCCGACGCCCGATGTCTGACCTCCCGCCATCGTAGCGGAATCGGTCTTGCCGCAGGCCGTGAGGGCGAGCACCGTCAGGCCGGCAAGCGCGACGCCCGCGATAGTGACGCACTTCTCCTTCATAATCCTCTCTCCCGTGTTCTGGATGGACGGCGATGGTGACACTCACTGAGCAGGCGGCTTCGCCGGAAAAGGATTGCCGTCCTTCTGGGCCTGGCGCGCCGCCTTCATCATATCGCCCATCTTGATCATCGCGGTGGCGACCTTGTGCATGTCGCCTCCGGCTATATCGGTGATGAAGCCCATCGTGTCATAAGCGAAGAACTGATCGGCTATCTTCCCGTTCCTCAGAGTATCGACGAAGATACCGTTGATCGTCACCACCCTGTCCGGCGGAATATTATCAATGCCAGCATAGCTGCCTTCCGGCTTGCTATAGATACCGCGCATCATCCTTATGACCTTGTCGCCTGATTCGAGGCTCCACACCGTCTTGAACTCGACGTCCTTCCACGCCTTGGCGTCGCCATGATTCATGTCATGATAGGCTTGTATCGCGGACCGCCCGTGCAGGCCGCCATCGGGCTCGTTGGAAACCATTCTCGTTTCCGGACCACGCATCACATAATCAGGCGTGAAGCAATCGTCATACACCTTCGGATCGCCCCGGAACGCGCGATCATAGCATTGCAGCACGAAGCGCGTTTTCGGCCCGGCATCCTTCACGACTTCGGCAGTATTCGCGGCGGTGGCCCTGTCCTGCGCCAATGCGGGCGACGTCATTGCCGTGAAAGCAAGGAGGGTACCTCCGAGAGCGCCGCTCATGCTCGCGTTCATTCGTCTTTTGACCATCATGCGTCCCCTCCATCTTGGATGCCGGGTGGCTAACAGTTCGCCAATGTAGGAGCAATACGAATAATTGACGTTCCACGTATATTCTGCATAGGTTGGATGATGGGAGAGGCGGCGAAACCCCGCAACTCCATACAGGGGAGGGGTAATATATGACCAGGGCACGTATAACCCGGACGTCGAATTCACGGTATGTATTCAACGTTTTTATAACATATGCGGGCGTATCACTCGTGGCACTCTGCGCCGCCGTAACGCAGGGTCACGCGCAGCCGGAGTCTCCAGCCGCCGAGCAGCCGGCGACGGCGGACGCCGGCGATATCATCGTCACCGGCACCCGGATTCGCGGAGTCGCGCCGGTGGGGTCGGCGCTCGTCCAGATGAACGATAAGAACATCCTCGATACCGGGATGACCAGCACGGCCGACATATTGAACACGATCCCCAGCGTCCTTTCGCTGGGCGGTGGCAACAACTATTCTGGCGGCACAACGCAGCAGAACAGCAACCTCAACTCGGCGGCCTTCAACAAATCACCCAATCTCAGGGGCTTCGGTCCACAAGCGACGCTGAACCTCGTCAACAGTCACAGGGTGGCCGCCGAAGGCGCCAACTCCAATGGTTTCGATGGGGATAACATACCGGCAGCGATGCTCTCCCGGATCGAGGTGGTAGCGGACGGCACCTCGCCCATCTACGGCGCTGATGCCGTCGCGGGCACCGTCAACTACATTCTTCGGGAACCCTTTACCGGCGCTGAAACGTCGGCCCAGTACGGTATCGCGGATGGCCAGCGGCAGTGGCAGGCGACCCAACTCGCCGGCTGGTCATGGGGCAGCGGCGGCATCCTCGCCGCCTATCAGCATACGCATATGGATGCCTTTAAGGCGCGGTCGCGGCCCCGCCTCTATTCCGATGACTTCACGCCGTTCGGCGGGCCGCCCTCTTCGGAATTCGCCAATCCTGGCAACATCCTGGTCGGCAATAGCTTCTATGCGATCCCCAGCGGACAGGACGGCACCGCCTTGACGCTGGCGGAGATCGGCGCCAACGCCGGGGTGATCAACCGTGGCGGCGTTTGGGGAGGCGACGTCGACACGATCCCACTGACCAACCGCGACAGCGTCACGGCGACCTTCAAGCAGGAAATCACCGATGGGCTGCGGATATTCGCCGACGGCCTCTATTCGCATCGCTCCTTCAAGCTGAATCAGTCAGGGGAGGTCGCGCAGACGCTCTTTGTCCCCAACAGCAACTTCTACAGCCCCTGCAACCGCACCACCATCGGCGCGCCGGCGGACCTGCTGGCGGCCTGCGCCATGGGCGGCCTCACCGAATATTATAACGTCTATCCCGATTTCGGCGGCCCCGGCCGCAAGGGAACGATCAGCACCCTCAACGGCAGCTTCGGCGCCGACATAAAGCTGCCGTTCGGCTGGAACGCCAAGCTGACGACCACGCAGAGCAGTCACGAGGAAAAGAGCCTCAATCGCTTCTTCGTCGGCTTCAATCCGGTCTTCGCTTATGCCCTGCCGGGAAGCGCGCTGGCGAGCGGCGACCCGGCGACAGCGTTCAATCCGTTCTGCGACGGGCGCCAGTTCAGCTGCAATCCCGCCTCTGTCACTGATCCCATCCTCAGCAGTTCGCCAACGGCGTTTCTGGAGCCTTTCCTGCTCCAGTCGAAATTCGTCATGCACGATTATACCGCCAATCTCGACGGGAAGCTGTTCGCGCTTCCCGGCGGCGATATCCGGCTGGCGGTCGGTGGCGAATATTATAGCGGTAGGTTCATCAATACCAAAAGCTTCGGCAAGACGGTGGGCAGTCGCCATGTCACCTC
>Ga0164242_10009781_pt1 | contig 10314 bp, 9 predicted proteins | sample OricomgcompostMG_FD_108783 | JGI IMG/M metagenome (GOLD analysis project Ga0164242, IMG submission 108783) | Miracle-Growth compost microbial communities from Emeryville, California, USA - Original compost - Miracle growth compost (MG) ... | reverse complement strand
GCTGCGCTCCGCCCTCGTCGGGCTGGCGCTCGGTGGCCTGTGGGCGGCGGCCGGGCCGCCGGTGGCCGACTCCCTGTGCCGCCCTGACGCCTCGGAGGGCTGGAACTGCCTCGGGACCGCGCTGCTGATGCGGCCCGCGGCGGCCCTGGCCGGCGGGGTGCTGGGCGCGGTCCTGCTCATCCTGCTGCGGGTGCCGCAGGCCGCCCGCACGGCCGCGGCCGGGTTCGGGGCGTGCGCCGCGCTGCTGTTCCTGGACTACTCGAACCGGCTCCTCCCGCTGTTCGGGCCCCGCACCGACACCGCGCTGGTGCTGACCGGCGGCTACGCCTGCGCCCACGCGGTGGTGGCCGAGCGGACCCGGACCCGGTGGCGGGCGGTCGCGGCCGTGCTGCTGCTCCTGCCGTGGCCGGTGGCCACGACGGTCAGCGGCTCCCACGCCTACCGCACCGCCCGCCTCGACGCGCGCTCGGCAGGCGTCCCGCTGCTCGCCCCCGACGCGCCCGGATACCGGCTGCTCTTCCCCCACGCCGACTCCTACGCCCACACGTTCAGCTACCTCCTGTTGCCGGCGTCGGCGGACGCGGACGCGACGGACCGCGACGAGCACGGCGTGTGGGTGACCGTCCAGCCGGTGCCGGCCGCCTTCGACCCGCCGGTCGACTGCGACGCCGAGGGCAGCGGCGGCACCGTCACCATGAAGCCGTGCCGGACCGTCGCGCCCGGGGTGTGGCTCACCGCCCGCAACGGCTTCCGCTGGTACGCCGTGCGCCCGCCGGGTTCGTCCGCCCTGGCCGTGTTCACCGCCGAGGGGCCGCGGGTGCCGGACCGGGACCTGCGTGCGATGGCGGCGAGCCTGCGCCCCCGCGACCCCGGCCACTTCACCTGACCGCCGGCAGCCGGCCGTTCCGCATCGCCGTCGTCGACTGACGCCGGAGGACGGACCGTACGACGACGGCGGGTGGCGCGGCCCCGACCAGGGCCGCGCCACCCGCCGTTCCCGTCTCTCCGGCTTACTCGTTCACCTCGGCCCGGGCCGGCTTCGGGATCAGGAACGACACCGCCAGCGCCACCACGATCAGCACCATGCCCGCGACCATCGCGGCCGAGTAGCCGGCCGTCGACGACGGCGAGGAGGGGTGCACGGCGGTCTGCACCGCGTCCAGGACGACGAAGCTCACACCGGCGCCCAGGTTGAACGCGCCCGCGTTCAGGCCGGGCAGGAAGCCGGGGTTGTCGTCGGGCGACAGGACGATGCCCAGTCCGTTGAGGACGATGTTGCCGATGCCCGCGTAGGTGACGCAGACCAGCAGCGAGCCGATCAGCAGCCACGCACGCGAGTCGGTGTGCAAGATGGCCGCGAGGACTGCGACCGACACCACGGATCCGACCAGGCCCACGCGCAGCACCCGGCCGTAGCCCCACGTGGCCGCGGCGCGTCCGGCGAGCGGACCCATGGCGAAGCCGGCGAGGGCGTACGGGGTCAGCGTCCACCAGGCCGAGCCGGTGGCGGACATGCCCAGCCCCGCGTGGGCGTCCTGCGCGAAGGCGGGGACCAGACCGTTCATGATGGCGAAGACGCCGGTCATGGTCAGCAGTGTGCAGGCCAGGAGCGACCAGGTGGCGCGCCGCCGCAGGTGGTGGCGGGCCGCCAGCGGGTGGGCCGCGCGGCCCTCGGTGCGCCAGAACAGCGCGAAGGCGACCACCGAGACGACCGCCATGACCGCCACGTACGCCCAGTTCGCGGCGCTGAGCTTGCCCGCCTCGTCCAGGGCCAGCAGCAGCGTGCCGACCGAGACGGCCAGGAAGAGGGTTCCGGGCCAGTCCATGCGGGTGGTGCCGGCGGCAGCCCGCGACTCGGGCGTGAGGGTGGCGACCAGGACGGTGCCGACGGCGGCGACGGCGGCCATGGTCCAGAAGACGGCGCCGAAACCGAAGTGGTCGGTGAGCGAGCCGCCGGCCACCGAGTCCACGCCGGCGATGCCGCCGTTGACCGCGGTGATCACGCCGAGGAGGGTGCCGTACAGCTTCGGCTCGCGGACCTCGTTGCGCAGCATGATCAGGCACAGCGGCACCGTCGGCCCGCTCACGCCCTGCAGGACGCGGCCGGCGAACAGCACCGGCACGTCCGTGGCCAGGGCTGATATCACGCAGCCGATCACCATCAGCGCGAGCATGCCGACCAGTACCCGGCGGCGGCCGATCAGGTCGCCCAGGCGGGGAAGGAACAGCGAGAAGACGGCCGCGGAGGTGAAGAAGGCGGTCTGGGTGTTGCCGATGGACACCGACGAGGTGTGCAGCGAGGTCGCCATGTCCGCCAGTGCGGGGCTGAGCATGCTGGCGTTGAGCTGGAAGGCGAAGCACGCCACCAGCAGCGCGGCCATGAGCGCGCCGACCCGGGCCGGGCGGCCGGCGGTCCGGCCGGAACCGGCCGCGGCGTCGGTGGGCGTGTCGGCGGCGGGCGCGGGGGTGGGGGAGAAGTTCACGCCTGCTCGCCCTCCGTGATGGCGGCGGCGGTGGCGGTGACCGGCACGTCGCCCTCGGGGTCGCCGCCCTGGCCGATCCGCTCCAGGGCGTCCACGACGAGGTTCCAGAACCGGTCCCGGTCCAGCTTCACGGCGACCTGGGTGCGGCAGTCCTCCGGCGCCGGCCGCCGGAAGTCGGCGACGGTCATGCCGACGGTCAGGGAGCCGTGCAGCTCGATGTCGACGGGCGCCTTGCGGACCGTCATCACGTCGGGGTCGATGACGTACGCCACGGCGCACGGGTCGTGCACCGGCGGGTGCTCGAAGCCCTGCGCCTCCAGGTACATGGCGCCGAAGAAGTCCAGGAGTTCGCCGACGAACCGGGCCGGACGGGTGCCGACGGCGGCGATCTTCTGCCGGACCCCGGGCGTGGCCAGTGCCTGGTGGGTCAGGTCGAGGCCGACCATGGTCACCGGCCAGCCCGCGTTGAAGACGATGTGCGCGGCCTCGGGGTCGATCACGATGTTGAACTCGGCGACAGCGCTCCAGTTGCCCTCGTGGTAGCCGCCGCCCATGAGGACGACCTCGCGGACCCGCTCGGCGATGCGCGGCTCCTTGCGCACGGCCAGGGCGATGTTGGTCAGCCCGGCGGTCGGCACGAGGGTGATCTCGCCCGGTTCGTGGGACATGACCGTGTCGATGATCAGATCGACCGCGTGCCGCGGGTCCAGCTCCAACTGCGGCTGGGGCAGGACCGGGCCGTCCAGACCGGACTCGCCGTGGATCTCGGCAGCGGTCTCCACCTCGCGGACCAGGGGCCGCGGGCAGCCGGCCGCGAACGGCACGCCCGTGATGCCGGCGATCCGGGCCACCGACAGGGCGTTGCGGGTCACCTTCTCCAGGGTCTGGTTGCCGACCACGGTGGTGACGCCGACCAGTTCCACGCCGGGGCTGCCGTACGCGAGCAGCATGGCGATTGCGTCGTCGTGTCCGGGATCGCAGTCGAGGATGATCTTCCTGGTCAACGTGAGCCCCTTTGCTCGGCCGGGACGGTGGTGCCCGCCGGAGGGTACCGGCGGGCGGGTCCATGGGAACGATTGCCCGAGGGACGCCGCGGCCTGCGGCCTCCGCCGGCCCCGCGCGGAACCGACAGCGTGTGACGTGTCCCACGCCGCCGCGAATGGTGTTCGTGCTGGCCGGTGCGGGATGAGCCCGCTCCCGGCGCGCGCTGCGCGGTCGGTGCGGTCTGCGCCGACACGCTACCGGAGCGTCGATCGGCCGGTCGTCGCGGCCTTTTTGGGAGGTCTGCGGCGCCTGCGGTCACGACATCGGGAAATCGTTCTCCGATGAGAGTGCGGAGGTCGCCCCCGTGTTGTCAATGTATGAGGCACACATCACGTCCACCTGCGTCGCCAGGGGATCAGACGGTGACGCGGACCCTCTTCCGTTGAAGCCGTCGGGTGATAACGTTTGCCGCCGTCAAGGGTGACGGAGTCCGCCGCAGCGGCGGACGGCGGTGAGCGAGGAGGCTGCCCGGTGGGCGAGGTGACCCTCAGAGACGTGGCGTCGCTGTCCGGCTGCTCGGTGTCCACGGTCTCCCGGGTGCTCGCCGGCACCCGGCCGGTGGGCGGGGACATCGCCGCCCGGGTGCGCGCGGCCGCCGCGTCCCTCGGCTACGTGCCCAACCAGGTGGCGCGTTCGCTGCGCAGCCGATCGACCGGCACCGTCGGCCTGGTCCTGCCGCAGATCACCAACCCGTTCTACCCGTCGCTGGTCCGGGAGTTGACGCACGCCCTGCACGGCCACGGCCGCGCCCCGCTGCTCGCCGACAGCGACGACGACCCCGCCGTCGAGGCCGACCGGATCGCCGACCTGCTCGGGCGCCGGGTCGACGCGCTGCTGGTGGTGCCGGTCGACGAGCGGCTCAGCCGGGCCGCGGTGGCCGAAGCGGCCCAGCGGGTGCCGCTGGTGCTGCTCGACCGCGGCTGCGGGCCCGGTGTCGCCGACCTCGTGGCCGTGGACAACGCCGCCGGGATCGCCCAGATCCTCGACCACCTGGCGGCGACCGGCCGCCGCCGCCCCTGCTTCGTCGGCGCCGCGGGCACCGACTCGGCGGCGGCCGAGCGCCGCGCCGCCTTCGACGCGGGCGCCGCGGCCCTGCTGCCGCCGGGGCAGACCGCCCCGGTGGAGCTCGGGGACTTCTCCGTTGCCTGGGGCCGGGCAGCCGTCGACCGGCTGTGGCCCTCCCGCCCGGACGCCGTGGTGTGCGCCAACGATCTCATCGCCATCGGAGCGCTCCAGCGCCTCGGTGAACTGGGCGCGGACGTGCCCGGCGAGGTCGCCGTGACCGGCTTCGACGACGTGCCGATGGCCTCGCTGACCGCGCCGGCCCTGACCACCGTCCGCCAGCCGGTACGCGAACTCGCCGGCGAGGCCGTGGATGTGCTGGCCAGAGCCCTCGACGGGGACGTGGCGGGCGCCGACGGGCCCGGCCCGGACGGCGGCCGCCGGGTCCGCACGGTGCGGCTGGCACCGGCGCTGGCCGTCCGGGCCTCCAGCGTCCCGGTGACGTCGGGGTCCGGCGGACCGGGCCCCCGTCTCACCGACGCCGTCCCGCCGCCCGCCGCCCCGCCCCTGACCGCAACGAACCCAACAGCGTGAGGAACCAGCAGTGATCGCCGTCGTCGGAAGCCTGAACCTCGATCTCGTGGCGCCGGTGCCGCGGCACCCCGTCCCGGGGGAGACCGTGCTGGGCGGGGACATCGCCCAGCACCCGGGCGGAAAGGGCGCCAACCAGGCCGTGGCCGCGGCCCGGCTGGGCGCCCCGGTCGCCTTCGTCGGCCGGGTCGGGGACGACGAGGCGGGTCGGGTGATGGCCGAGGCGGTGCGCGGGCAGGGCGTCGACACCCGTTACGTGCACACCACGAGCGGTGTCCCCACCGGGCGGGCGATGATCGCCGTCAGCCCGGCCGGGGAGAACAGCATCATCGTCAGCCCCGGAGCCAACTCCCGGCTCACCGCGGCCGACTGCGAGGCCGCCGGCGACGTGCTGCGGCAGGCGTCCGTCACCGTCCTCCAGCAGGAGGTCCCGGACGAGGCCAACCACGCCGCGGCCCGGCTGGCCGGCGGCACGGTCCTGTACAACCCGGCGCCGGTGACGCACGGCTCGGTGCCGCCGCCGCACGTCGACCTGCTGGTCCCCAACCGCACCGAACTCGCCGCGCTCACCGGGAGCGACGTCCCCCGCACCCCGGACGAGGTGGCCGCCGCCGCCCGTCGGCTGCGCGGCGCGGGAGCGGTGGTCGTCACCCTCGGCGGCGACGGCGTCCTGCTGCTGGAGGGCACCGCGCACCTGCACCTACCGGCCTTCCCCGTCGAGCCGAAGGACACCACCGCCGCAGGCGACTGCTTCTGCGGGGCCCTCGCGGTCGGGCTCTCCGAGGGCCGCACCCTCCAGGAGGCCGCCCGGTGGGCCTCGGCGGCCGCCGCGCTCAGCACGACCCGTGCCGGGGCGCAGTCGTCACTGGCGACCCGGGACGAGGTCGAGGAGTTCCTCCGGCGCCACCAGGGCTGAGCCCGGGCAGGTCCGGGGCGCTCAGCCGGCCGGCTCCTGCGGGGCGGGGCCGGTGGAGCCGCGCACCACCAGCTGGGTGGCCAGCTCCACGTGCAGGGTGTCCACGGTGTGCCGATCCAGCAACCGCACCAGCAGCGACACCGCCATCCGCCCCATCTCCTCCAGCGGCTGCCGCACCGTCGTCAGCCGCGGCACGGTGGTGCGGCTGAGGTCGATGTCGTCGAAGCCGGCCACCGACACGTCGTCCGGCACCCGCAGCCCCCGCTCGTATGCGGCCCGCAGCGCGCCGACGGCCGCCTTGTCGTTGAACGCCACCAGGGCGGTCGGCCGCCGCGGCAGGTCCAGCAGCTCACACGCCGCCGCGTACCCGTGGTCGGCGGTCGGCTCGATGCCGCGGAGCAGCTCCGGCGACGGCAGCACGCCCGCCTCGGCGAGCGCCGCGGTGTGGCCGGCCAGCCGGGACTGCCCCGCCAGCCAGTCCTGAGGGCCGCCGATCACCCCGATCCTGCGGTGCCCCAGGTCGACCAGGTGGGCGCTGACACTGCGCGCGCCGGCGAGATGGGCCGCCGACACCGACGCGATGTCGGCCGGCAGCCGGGTGCGCGGGTCCACCACCACGAACGGGAAGTCCACCGAGCGCAGCGCCTCCAGCTCCCGTACCGGCTCCGGCGGCACGATCAGCACCGCCCCGGCGATCCCCGGATCCTGCGGCAGGTCCGGCAGCACCCGAGCGTCCCGCACCGCGTCCCCCGCGCTCAGCACCACCCGCCGTCCGTGCAGGTCCAGCGTCTCCGCGATGGAGGAGACGATCACCCCGAAGTAGTCGGTGAGCATGTAAGGGCACCGCACGTAGATGGCCCCCGCCGCCGTCCCCGGCCGGGCCGGCGACGGCGCGCCCAGCCGGGCCACCGCCCGCCGCACCCGCTCCCGCGTCTCCGGCGCGACCTGCGCGTGGCCGTTCATCACCCGCGACACCGTGGCGATGGAGACACCCGCCTCGGCCGCTATCGCCCGTACCGTGGCCTGTCCGGCCCGCCGCCCCGCCGCCCTAGCCACGCGTTACATCCGCCCGTTTCATCCGCGCATGCTAGCCCGGCCGGCCCGGCACACACCAGGGAGCACGCACCTTCAGGCACGCGCTCCCCGACGTTACAGCCGTTTCACCCGGCGATCACCACCGGTACCACCGGCCGCGGCTTCCGGCGCCCGTGGTGCCCCGCACCACGAAGCCGAGCAGCCACAGCACGATCACCACCAACGCCACCCACCACAGGGCCTTCACCAGGAAGCCGACCCCGAAGAGGATCACCGCGAGAAGAAGAACGAGCAGCAACGGTCCCATTGTCCTAGCACCTCCTGACGGCTCGGATGCCCACGAAACCGCAGCTCACGCACATGTTTTCGAATCCCCTGGCGGGGAAGCGGCAACGTCCGCCGGAGCCCGGCGAAGGCCCCGGGCCGATCGCCGCATGCCGCACTTCCAGCGAGGCGGCCGCGCGGAGTGCAGCTACCGCTGCTCGCCCGTGGTCCACGCCGCTCCGTCCGCGGTGATCGCGAAGGAGCGGGTGCCGGGGAGGGACTCCAGCCAGGGACGGGCGCGGTCGCCCATGGCGTAGCCGGCGGTGGCGTACGCGTCCGCGTCCGTGAGGGTGCGGCAGATCACGGTGAGGGAGGCAAGGGGGGCAGCCGGGGGGCGGCCGGTGTGGGGGTCGACGATGTGGCAGCCGCGTTCGGCGGGGCCCGAGGTGGCGACGGCGAGCTCGCCCTCGGCCTGCACGACGGTGACGAGTCCTCCCTTGCGCAGCGGATCGGTGACGCCGATCCGCCAGCGACCACCGTGCACCTGGACGTCGCCGCCCCCGTTGACGCACACCGCGTCGGCGCCGGCCGAGGAGAGCATCGCGGCCGCCCGTTCCACGGCCCATCCCTTGACCAGCCCGGTGGGATCGAAAGCGCCGGCGTACCGGGCGCTGAACCAGCCGTCACTGCGGCGCTCGGCGGCCTCGCAGAGCCGGAGCACCTCCCATACGTCGGGTGAGCACGCCGACAGGGCCAGGGTTCCGGCGGCCAGGCGGCTGATCTGACTGTCGGGCCGGTAGGTGGAGAAGACCTCGTCCATGTGGTGGAGCCAGGCTGTGGCGTCCTCGAGGGCGGCGGTCGCGCGCGGTCCGGCGCCGCGGACGTCGAACGAGAAGACCGTGCCCATGATGGGTTCGACCCGCCTCAGCCGGGTCTCAGCGGCCACGGTCAGCCACCGGCCTTGTCGAGAGCGCTCTGGAGGGACTGGATGTAGCCCTGGCTGGTGTAGGTCGCTCCGGAGACGGTGTCGATGTTCGCGCTCTGCGCCGCCAGCGCCTCCTGCGTCAACTGCGGAACCGCGAAGTTGTCGATCTCCTGGTCACGGGGGTTCTGGTCGGGCAGTTGGACGGCGGACACGGCGCTGATCTTTCCGGCGCGCAGGGTGATCTTGAGCTGGACGGGGCCGTAACGGGTCTGGACGGTGTCGCCCTCGACCGTGCGCGTCCCGGACGCGCTGCTCGAGCCGCCGGTGGGGGACGTCCCGGAGGCGGACGGTGTGGGGAACGGCGCCGCGGACTGGGTGACGGCGCCCGCCGCGCCGGTGGTGACGTGCGGCTTCAGGCCGAGCAGGAGGAGGACGCCGCCGACGGTGGTCAGGGTGCTGAGCAGGACGCGTCGCAGAGGACGGCTGGAGGGAGCGTTCACAGGAGTCTCACAGTTCGAACGACTCGTGGTGGATGTGATGTGCCGGGACTCCTGCGGAGCGCAGCACCTGGTAGGCCGCTTGCGCCATGCCGGGCGGTCCGCACAGGTAGACGTCGTGCTCGGCGACATCGGGCACGATGCCGCCCAGGAGGTCGGCGGTCAGGCGCGGGCTGCGGCCGTCGGCCTGGTTGAGCACGTAGTGGACCCGGGCGCCGCGGAGCCGGGCTATGGTCTCCAGCTCATAGCGAAGAGCCAGGTCGTCCGCGGTGCGGGCACGGTAGATCAGGGTGAGATCGCCAGGACGTGCGGGCAGCGACTCGAACAGGGCCCGCAAAGGTGTCACACCGACCCCTCCAGCCAGCAGCAGCACCTTCCGCCGGGTCCTGCGGTCGGCGGTCAGGGCACCGTACGGGCCCTCGGCCCAGACGCGGGTCCCGGGCCGCAGCCGGATGAGCGCCGCGCTGTGGTCGCCCACCGCCTTGACGGTGATGCGCAGCATTTCCGGCCGCGGGGCCGCGGACAGCGAGTAGGGGGTCGCCGTCCACCACAGGCCGGGGGCCAGGAAACGCCACCGCAGGAACTGCCCCGGCCGTGCCGCCAACTCCGACAGCCTCCTGCCGTGCACGACCACCGACACCACGTCCGGTGCCTCGCGGACCACGGACGCCACGCGCAGACGGTGCCGCAGGTTCAACCGCATCGGCACCGCGATCCGGTACCACAGCACGGCTGCCGCGGCCGAGACGTACAACGCGTACCAGAAGCCGCGGGCAAGGGGGTGGGTCGAGAAGTCCGCGCCCAACGCGAGCTGGTGCCAGAAGGCGAGGAAGACCGCGAGGTAGGTGAGAAGGTGCAGGTAGTACCAGGTCTCGTAGCGGAACTTACCGCGCACCGCCCGGGCGGAGACGAGGCCGATGACGAGCAGCAGCAGCCCGCCGATGGTGCCCTTGACCATCTCGGGATACGTGAGGACGACTGTCGTGGTCTCCCCGACGACGCCGGTGTGTGACTGGACGGCGTAGCCCCAGAGGATCAAGGTGATGTGCGCGAGGAGCAGACAGCCGGTGTAGCGGCCCAACGAGGCGTGCCACCGCGCCACCCGGTCGCTGCCCACTCCTTGTTCCAGGACGGGGACGCGAGCCATCAGGCCGACCAGCAGCGCGCAGGAGTAGCCGGTGAGCAGGCCGGCGATCCGGCCGGCGCCGATGAGCCAGTCCGCGGGGCCGACCACGGCGCCGGTGTCCTGCCACCACAGCGCCAGGACCGCGGCGACCCCCGCCCAGCCGAGCAGGAGCACAGCTCCGGCCGGGGAGCGCCGGCGCCCTGGTGGCGCCACCGCGTGCCGCGCCTGGCGCGGGCTGTATGTGGTCGACATGGGGAAGATCCTTTCTTCGCTCTGCTTGGCCACTGTGCGGGTGAAACCTCTCAGCGGGCTCTGAGACCGCGGTCCGCGGGAGATGCCACAGCGGATTCAGAAGGTTCACAGGCGATTCAGAGGAGGTCGGCGGTCCCGCCGCCGTGGCCCTGGGGGATGCTGGAACGACCATGGAATTC
>Ga0164242_10009780_pt1 | contig 10314 bp, 5 predicted proteins | sample OricomgcompostMG_FD_108783 | JGI IMG/M metagenome (GOLD analysis project Ga0164242, IMG submission 108783) | Miracle-Growth compost microbial communities from Emeryville, California, USA - Original compost - Miracle growth compost (MG) ... | reverse complement strand
GGCGTTCAGCCCCGGCAGGGATTCGGGATGCAGGGCGATCGATGCCGTCCAAGTCTTCGCGCGTTCCGGCTTCAGCGTCGGATTGCCACCGAAGGACATCAACAGCGTCGACCCCGGCGGATAGCCGCTGCCACCCAGGTCGTCCGCGTTCCATAAATAGGTGATGCGTCCGGAATAGCGTTGCACCAGGGTAGGTGCCTTGAACGACCGTCCCCAGGATGCCTTCAGGGAAACGGCCGAGACCGGATCGTAGATGATCCCCACCTTCGGTGTGGCTACATGTCCGAAGCTGTCGTAGTCCTCGGCTCGCGCCGCGAGGCTCAGCTCCAGCCGATGCGGGCCCGGCCGCGCGTTTTGCGGGGACACCAGCGGCACGGCGAGCTCGACATAGGCGAACCGGCTTCGCTCGCTTCCGCCTTCGCCGTCGTCCGTGGCGTTGGAATGGATCCGGAAGTCGTTTCCCCTCGATCCGATCCCGGCCGCCAGGCGGACCTCGTTGTCTCCCGCATGCAGCAGCGGCCCCTCGAAGCCGATTTCCCATGAGCGCGACCGGTTGCAGTAGCAGCCGGTGGAGTCCAGCTCGGAGGCGTCGGGGGCGATGAAGTAATCGGCGTACCGGCTGCTGTCGCGACCACGCGTCAGATCCGTGGTCAGTGTCCAGTCGCCCGGAAGGTAGAACTTCAGGCTGGGCGCGAGCAGCAACGCCGATGTCTTGGGGATATCCAGGTAATGGTAGCCGGGGTACGCGCTGGTCGTGGTCTGGCTCCGGATCGTCCTGAGCGCGTCCAGGCTGAATTCGGCAACATCGCCAAGCGACTGGTGGAAGCTGAGCAGGCCGCTCTTCAGCGCGCTTGCGGGATAGATGGTCGTGGGGTCTTCCATCGGCCGCGTGTATGCGCGCTGGTCCGCGTGGATCGGGTCCTGGTCCTCTTTCTTGAGGGTCGCGATAAAGCCGCCGCCATCCCAGGTGGTGCCTGCCGTCGCGTCGTACTCGCGGGTCGTCAGTCCCCCTTCCGTCGCGGAGCCATAGCGGGTCCCGAGCGTGACGCCCTCGAAGTCACGCTTGAGTATCACGTTGGCCACGCCAGCCACGGCATCAGATCCGTAGATGGCCGAAGCGCCGTCGGGCACCACCTCGATCCGGTCCACGGCCTCGATCGGGATGGCGCCGATATCAACCGCCTGCACGAATCCGTCGTAGCTCATGCGACGGCCGTTGAGCAGGGTCAGCGTGGCGTCCGGCCCGAGGCCGCGCAGGTTGAGCGCCGATCCCCCGGTAATGTCCTGGTTGGTGACGTCGCCGCCGCCCGGTCCCGGGGAAACCCCCGGGTTCTGCCCGCCGCGGTAGTTCTGCGGGATGTCGCGGATCACTTCGCCGAGGTCGCTGAAACCCTGCTGCCGGAAATCCACCTGGTCGGTGCTGATCGTCGGCGAAGGCGAGGTACCTCCCCGGATGCGGGTGCCCGTCACCGTGACCGCATCGAGCGTGGTGGTCGGCGCGTCGCCATTGCCGGCACTCGCCTTGCCTTGGCGGGCAGGCACCTTGTGACCGGCCAGTTCGGAAACGGGTGCGGGAGCCCTGCGGATGACGGCCGTATCGCCATTCACGAATTCATAGGTCAACCCGGTGCCTTCCAGCGCCTTATCGAGTGCCTGCCCCACGGTCAGGTGCCCGGTGAAAGCCCCGGCGTTCTTGCCCTTCAGCAGCGGGGCCTGGTAGATCACCTGGATGCCGCTCTGCCGGCTGATCGCATTGAGTGCACTGACCAGGCTCATGGCAGGCTGCGAATAGTCGCGGGCGGCGTTCGCCTCCTGCGCCCAGGCATGGGTCGCCAGGAGGACGCCGATGGCCGAAGCCAGACATACGCGTCGACAACGGCCGGCTCGGCCGCAACGTGCAAACATGGTCATTGCTTTTCCCCGGTTTGGCATGGCATCGCGGCACGGCTGCCGCAATGGCGCTGTCCTATCCCGAGACGCCGGGGAAGCGGCACACCCTACCGCCGCGACACGACGATGTCGCTGCCTTCGATACGGACCTTCACCGGCAGCACGTAGGGAAGGACGTCGGCCACGCCGGAAGCATCGCCCTGGCGGAAGCTGCCGCTGAGTTCCAGCTTGCCCAGCGACGGGTCGGCCAGGCGCATCTTGCGCTGCGAGTACCGGTTGATCTCGGCCACGGCCTGCCCCAGTGGCGTGGCATGGAAGATCAGGAAACCCTGGGTCCAACTGGTGACAGCCTGCGCATCCACCTTCGACTGCGTCCATTGGCCGGTGCTGGCCGACCAGCGTGCCTGCTCGTCCGGCTGCAAGCGGACCCGCAGCCGGTCTTCGGGCGAATCGATGCGAACGGAACCGCGCACCAGGGTCACGGCAAGCTGGCCGTGCTCGCGATCGACCTGGAAACGCGTTCCGAGCACCGTGATCCGGCCGGCACCGGCATCGACCACGAAGGGCCGCCAGGCGTCGTGCACGACGTCGAACACGGCGCGTCCCTGCAGCAGGCGCACGTTCCGGTGCCACCATCCCACGTCGGTCTCCAGGCGCGCGTCCACGTCCAGGCGCACCCGGGTGCCGTCCGGCAAGCGCACCTCGCCGCCGCCGGCATCGGCGACATACGTCTGCGGCCGGTAGCTCCCCATGCCGGTCATCACGATGGCCAGCACCAGGCCCGCGGCCAGTGCGACGGCCGCCAGACGCCGGATGCCGCGGCGGCGGCGGCGTCCTCGCGCGGCACGAACCGCGCCGGACCGGCGGGCCTTGCCCCGCACGCTTCGCGAGGCGAGGGCCTCGTCGGCGAAGTCGGCCAATGCCCCGTCCTCGGCCATCTCGCCCACGCGGTCCCACACGGCGCAGGTCCTTTCCCAAGCGGCGAAATGGGCCGGGCTGGCGGACAGCCACCGCTCGAAACCGGCCTGGTCGGTGTCCTCGCCCGAAAGGCGCCGGGCAAACCACGCCTCCGCTTCGTCGAGCGCGCGCGCCGGCATGTCGCCGTTCTTGTCGAGGCCGTTCATTTCGGTAGCTCCACGGCATGCCGCAAGGCCGCCAGTGCCTTCGACATGTGCTTTTCCACCATCTTCACGGAGATCCCGCACAGCCGTGCGATCTCCGGATAGCTCTTGTGATGCACCCGGCTCAGCACGAACACCTTGCGGCATTTGGGCGGCAACGCCGCCAGCGCACGGCGGACCTGCGCCAGCTCCTGCTGGGCCACGACCATGCGTTCCTGCGAAGGCGTTTCGCTTGCCAGCTCGAGACCTTCCAGGCCTTGTTGATGATCCATCTGGCGGACTGCGCGCAAGCGGAAATGGCTGACCGCCAGATTGCCGGCGATGCGATACAGCAAAGCCCGCCAGACCGCAGGCGGCCGCGAGTCGCCATAGCCGTAGCCCAGCAGCCTGACATAGCTTTCTTGCGCGATTTCCTCGGCATCCGCCTCGTTCACGGTACGGCGTCGCAGGAACGCAACAAGGGCCGGCCGGTTCTCCTCGAAAAATGACTCGAAGTCCTCGACGTCTTCCCGATCCTGGTCCGAGTCGAACGGACGGCCGAGCGGATTGCCAACCGGGGGACAAGCATTTGTCATCGTCTGCGGGGGCTGGCGATCCCGCAACGGACCCAAATCGAGTCTGGCATCGGCCCCTTCGTCCGGCAAGCAGATCCAAGCCATCTTTCCAACCTTTCCCGGGCAGTGCTCCGGTCCCATGAAATGCCATGGAGCAGGCAGCGGCCGGCTGCTACCGACCATGCGCCACCATGCCCTGTGCGACGCTCCCACCCACGGCGGGGAGCACGCTATGAATGTCCATCGCGTGCACCCTGCATGGCCCTCAGTTGCTTCCAGTGTCGATACTGGCGTGCTTTCGCCGGGTCCGGATCGATACGGTCGCGCAGCCAGAAGTTCCACCAGTCGATTTCGGTTTGCAGCGAGCGCCAGCGGTGTTGTGGTCGGATGGTCGAATGCGGGGCGCTGTCGAAATACAGGATCTCGATCGGCTCGCCGAACGCATGCATGCGCGCGGCGACCTGACCGTTGTCGACCAGGCTCCACAGACCGTGCGGCTCGAACAGCAGCGGCGTCCTGATGCGGTTCAACTCTTTGTCGGTGAAGGGCCGCATCCGGTCGGTATATTCGGTCGTTCCGCCGTCGATATTGCTTGCGGCCGCGAAGCGGATGCCGGAATGGATCAGCAGGTACATGGTATAGAACCCCGCGCGGCTCCATCCGGAAAGGCCGATTTTCGACGGATCGATCAGGCCTTCCCTGTCGAGCTTCGCGACGACCGCCTCGACGTCGCGGCGGACCCGGCGCGGCTCCTCCGGCGTCTCGATCACGTCGGCAACCGCGGGGTCGTGGTAGTACAGGACCATAAAGCCCTGCCCGGCCAGCATCTGTATCGCATCGCCGCTCAACTGCACGGTGGCGTCCAGCAGGTAGGGTGGGCTCTGCGGCCACAGCGCAGCATCGTCCAGCAGCAGTACCAGCGGATAGCGCCTGCCGGGACGATAGCCCACCGGCTTGACCAGGAATCCATCGGGGGAAGATCCGGTCCGCTTGCGCCAGCGATACGGCACGACTTCTCCGAGCCTGAGCTTGCGCAGTTGGGGATTGAGGTCGGTCAGCCGTATCGGTCCGGCCATGCCCGGCACATAGGCTGCCAGTTCAGGCGGTTGCTTGAGTCCCTCCTCGACGCCGAGTATCACCGTTCCATCGGTGGCCACCTGCCAGTCCGGATAGAAGCCGGTCGCGCCACCGGCCGCCTTCGGCTTGAGCCATTGCCCATCCGCGCCACGGCCCACGGTTGCGAAGTGCCCACCCTTTCCCGCCAGCACCAGACCCCTGCCATCCGCCGCCCAGCCTACGGGTTTCCAGTCTTTCGCCAGCCCCAACGGCGTCAGCCGGTGCGTGGACAGGTTCAGTTCGGCCCAGGCGGGCGATCGCTCCGGATGGTCGGGAAAAAGGGTATAGAGCAGGATGGACCGTCCGTCCGGAGACCACAGAGGCGCTCCGCTCTCGTAGACCTCGAACTGCGGGCTGGGCGCATCGACCAGGGGCGTGATGCGGCCGGTGTCGACGTCGATCTCCGCCCCCTGGGCCGCGACACGACGCCCGTAGGCGTTCATGGACGGCTGGCGGTAATAGGCATACCGCCTCGGGTGCAGCGGATGCGTGGCGACCTGGTAGGGGTACATCAGCAGGTGCTTGCCGGACGGATCGGCCGACAGCGAGGCGTATACAAGCGCCGAATCGTCGGCCAGCGACTGGGACGGGCTGACGTCGGCCTTCGGGTCATCGTCCGGCCCCGTGGGGCGGCTCTGGCGCGAATCGAAGATCAACCTCGGGTGCGGGCCGGCCAGGAAATACTGGCGTATGCCGTTCCAGCCGCCCAGCCGGGCCAGCATTGCGCCAGCGGGGAACGAGGGCTGGTAGCCCGGGAACAGCGACCTGTCCCACAGGAATACGCCGTCCTCCTCGATCCGCCGCGCGGCCTTGTCCCGCGGGAACGCCACCGCCGAGTAGGCCAGCAGGCGGCCCTGCGGCCCGACCGCGAAGTTCCGCACCGATGTCGGGTGATGCGTCAACTGGCGCTCGACACCCGTGTCGATATCGACCACGTAGACCTGCGCGACACCCTTCCCGTCCAGGCCCAGGTAAGCCAGCGAGCGCCCCCCGCGCACGAAGCTCAGTTGCCTGATCGGACTCGCATCGGCGTCGATGCGGTCGCCCGGGTAGTCCCGGGTGAGCAATACCCTGGCCTGGCGCACCCCCAACGGGGCATCCAGACGGATCAGCCGCAGCTCATAGACATTGGTGTTGCGGCGCAAATCCCCGCGCCAGGTCACGAATGCGGCCATCCTGCCGTCCGGCGAAATGGCGGCCACCGTTCCATCCCCCGCAGATTCGTCCTGGATCCTGGTCATGCCTATGGCATCGGCCACCGTGGCTACGCGTGGACCCGCCACGGGAGCGCTCCGTGCACATGCCGCACCCGCCAGCGAAGCCAGCAATAACACCGGCCAGAAGTATCGCGTTACCGGTCTCATGGCATCCCCGCATTATCTCCGACACTGCAGAGACGCCGGGGAACGCCGACACCCTACATTCCCTGCCCGACCGTCTGCCCACATTCCGTGATGCGCGTTGCAGCCCGGCCTCCGGGCACCCGCCCCAACAATCCGGCAAGACCGGCGAGGTCGGCAAGCAGTTCGACGTCACCCGCGAGCGCATCCGCCAGATCGAGGCCAAGGCCCTGCGCAAGCTGCGCCACCCCAGCCGCTCCGAACAGCTGCGCTCGTTCCTCGACGTGGATTGATCGACGCAAGCACGCGCCAACGAAGAAGCCCCGCACGCACGGGGCTTCTTAGTTCTGGCCTCGGCACTCCAACGACTCCTGTAAACACGCCGCCGCTACGCTAAACTTTCGCTCCCGCACGGGCCTATAGCTCAATCGGTTAGAGCAGCAGACTCATAATCTGTAGGTTCCAGGTTCAAGTCCTGGTGGGCCCACCATGCATTCTCCCAAAGGCATCCGGTCAAATCCGGAATGCCTGCGAAAGCCCCGCGCCACGCGGGATTTGCTGTCTTGAGCCATCTCCCGGCATCCGGCCCGGATGCGAGTCCGGCCACGAGTCACCGCCCCCTCCACGCCCACCCGATCACCACCTGCCGGCCCGCATCGGGAAGGACCGCGACAAGGCGGCCCCGGCATCGGTGGCATGTCGGCGTACCAGCAAATGGTATCAATCAACCATTGACTATCATTTTGGTATCATGCTACCAATGCAGCGACGGGCTATCCGTTCCTGATGGGGGAGTGTCGTGGACAAGTACCAATTGCCGTATGCACGTCGCTGCATTTGTCTGGCCGTTGCCGTGGCCATGGCCGCCCCTCTGGGCCTGCGGGCCCAGGACAGCGGCACCGGGCAGACCGTGCCATCCGCTGCCGCCAAGACCGGCGCTCGCACGCAGGGCTCCAGTCCTGCCGCTGCCGGAACACCGGCCGCGCAAGACGAGCCCAAGCAGCTGAGTACCATCATCGTGACGGCGGACAAGCGCAGCGAACCCCTTCAGCACGTGCCCATGGCCGTGTCGGTGCTGACGCAGACGCAGCTCCATCGCCAGAGCGCCAACAGCTTCGCCGATTACGTGGCCCAAGTTCCCGGCCTGAACGCCATCTCGTCGGGCGAGGGCTGGACCCAGCTGGTCCTTCGCGGCATCACCTCGGGAAGCCATCAGCCCAACGCGACCGTGGGCACGTACATCGACGACACGCCTTACGGCTCGAGCACCATCTACGCGGCCGGCAGCATGCTCACGCCGGACATCGATCCCGGCGACCTGGAACGCATCGAGGTGCTGCACGGGCCGCAAGGCACGCTTTACGGATCGAACACGCTGGGCGGCCTGATCAAGTTCGTCACGACGCCGCCGGATACGACCCAGGCCAGCGCCCACGTCAGCGTCGACGCCAACAGCGTGGCCGGAGGCGGCAACGGGTTCGGCTCGCATGCCATGGTGAACACCCCGCTGGTGACCGATACCCTCGGCCTGCGCGTCAACACCTACGCGCGCACCGATCCCGGCTACATCGGCAACGTCAGCACCGGCAAGTCCGACGTGAACGAGTCCAAGGTCCGCGGCGGCCGCGTGCAACTGCTGTGGACCCCGAGCGACAAGGTTTCGGTGCGTTTCTCCGCGCTGGCGCAGAACCTGAGCAGCGACGGCTCGGCCAACGGTGGCATCGACCTCGATCCGGCCACGCTGAAGCCGGTCTACGGCTGGGACAAGCAGGCTCGCGCCGCCGGCACCGGCCTGTTCAAGGTGAAGTACCGCCTCTACGACCTGTCGGCCAGCGCCGACCTGGGCTGGGCCAAGCTGGTCTCCACCACCAGCTACGGCACGCTGCGGCTGAACGAAAACGTGGACAACACCGCGCTTTACTGCCCGCTGCTGGACCCGATGTTTGACCTGTCCAACGGCGGTTATGCGGAAGTCCAGCCGATCGCGCTGAACAAGGTCACCCAGGAACTGCGCCTGCAGTCGCCGCAGGACCAGACCTGGGAATGGCGCACCGGCCTGTTCTTCACTCACGAACGCACCGTGGACCAGCAGGACATGGCGACCTTCGACGCCACCACGGGGAACCCCATCGCATTGCCGACCCTCGCCCACGTCTCGGTGGGACCGGCGCTGTTCACGGAGTGGGCCGGCTATGGTGACCTGACCTGGCATCCGACTTCCCGGCTGAGCGTGCTGGTCGGCGCCCGCTACAGCAGCGATCGCACCACGTATTCGCAGACCGGCACGGGCCTGCTCCTCTGCGACAGCGACTTCACCTCGCGCAGCAGCGACCACCCGGTCACTTACCTCGTCAACCCCAGCTACAAGTTCACCGACGACGTCATGGGCTACGTGCGCGTGGCCTCCGGCTTCCGCCCCGGCGGCGCCAACGTCGGCGTGTCGCCCGGACTGGGGGCGCCGCTGACCTTCGATCCGGACAAGCTGGTCAACTACGAGCTGGGCCTGAAGACGCTGATGTTCGACGGGCGCATGAGCCTGGACGTCGATGCCTTCTACATCGACTGGTCCAAGGTGCAGCTGACGTCCGTCGTGGGCGGCATCGGCTTCCTCAGCAACGGCGGCAAGGCGGTCAGCCAGGGCGTCGAGGCAAGCTGGCGGTGGCATCCGCTGCGTGGCCTCACGCTGTGGTCGAACGCCTCCTATACGGATGCCAGCCTGGCCAAGGACAACCCGCCAGGCAGCGTCTACGGCCTCAAGGGCAATCCGCTGCCGTACGTGCCGAAGTGGAGCGCCAACCTGGGCGCCGACTACAACTTCCCGGTGGGCCACTGGTCCGGTTTCGTGGGCGGGAACTTCAGCTACGTCGGCCGGCGAGCCGCCGAGTTCAACCAGGTTCCCGCGCCACGGGTCTACCTGCCCGCCTACAACAACATCGACCTGTACGCGGGCATGAACCTGGATGACTGGACGGTCAAGGTCTACGCCAAGAACCTGGCCAACCGGCACGGCATCACGTCGGTGTGGCCGGAGACGCTGAACCCCGTGGGCAGTCCGTTCAATGCCACGTTGCAGACGCCGCGGACGATCGGCGTTTCCGTCAGCGTCGATTTCTGAGTCAGCGTCCGCCGGGGCCTGTCCAACGTTGCACGCACCGCCTGTAGGAGCGGCTTCAGCCGCGATGCTTTTGGCATGGTGCCAAAAAAACCTGAAGAGCATCGCGGCTGAAGCCGCTCCTACCTCGGAAAGATGGGGGTATGCGGGTGCGTCGAACGAACTCATGAACAGGCTCCTGCCAAGCACCAAGGGGATTCACGCATGAACCGAGCACTGAAGGGGCTGGTCATCCTGGTCGCCAGCGTTGGCCTGGGCACGGCGATGGCGCGACAGGCGGCACCGGCGCCGGCCGCCGGTACACCCGTAGATGCGAGCGTGGCCCGGCCGGCTGCTTCCACGCCGGCGCTGACGCCACAGGACCTCGGGGCATTCTTCGACGGCCTGATGCCATACGCGCTTCGCCGCGACGACATCGCCGGCGGCGTGGTGGTCGTGGTGAAGGACGGCCAGGTGTTGTTCGCCCACGGCTACGGCTATGCCGACCTCGCCAGGCGCATCCCGGTGTCGCCCGATGCCACGCTGTTCCGGCTCGGCTCCACCTCCAAGCTGTTCACCTGGACGGCGGTGATGCAACTGGTCGGGCAGGGCAAGCTGGACCTGGACCGCGACGTCAACGCCTACCTCGACTTCCACATCCCGGCCTGGCACGGCAAGCCGGTCACCCTGCGCGAGCGGATGACGCATACCGCGGGTTTCGAGGACGTGACCCGCGGCCTGATGCCCGCCTCGCCGAGGGACCTGGATCTCGGACGCTACCTCAAGGACCACCTGCCGACGCGCATCTTCCCGCCGGGCAAGCTGGTGGCCTATTCGAACTACGGCTGCGGCCTGGCCGGCTACATCGTGCAACGCGTATCCGGCGAGCCGTACGCCCAGTACATCGAGCAACACATCCTGCAGCCGCTGGGCATGGCGCATTCCACCTTCGAGCAGCCGCTGCCGCCGGCACTGGCGCCGCTGATGTCCAGGGGCTACCTGCGCGCCTCCGACGGCAAGCCGCAGCCGTTCGAGCTGATCGATCCCGCCCCGGCCGGCGCCATGAGCACGACGGCGCTGGACATGGCGAAATTCATGATCGCCCAGCTCCAGGACGGCCGCTACGGCGACACCCGCATCCTGCGGCAAGCCACCGCCGAGCTGATGCACAGCCCGCAGTACGCGCCGGCACCCGGCATGCC
>Ga0164242_10009779_pt1 | contig 10314 bp, 8 predicted proteins | sample OricomgcompostMG_FD_108783 | JGI IMG/M metagenome (GOLD analysis project Ga0164242, IMG submission 108783) | Miracle-Growth compost microbial communities from Emeryville, California, USA - Original compost - Miracle growth compost (MG) ... | reverse complement strand
TCAGTCGCCGAGCAGCTCAGTCGCCGAGCACCGACGCGATGAGTCCGGGGAATCTCTCGTCGAGCTCCGCCCTGCGCAGCAGGATGTCGTGCTGCCGCCCGTTCACGATCGTGCGGGTGAGCCCTGCCTCGCGCAGCGTCTTGAAGTGGTGCGACAGCGTGGACTTCTGCACGTCGAAGTCCCACAGTTGCACGGTCTTCGGGCGCGGCTCCCCGTCGGCGAGACGTCGCACGACTTCCAGGCGGATCGGATCGGCGAGGGCGCGAAGCACGTCGACCAGCTGCACGTCGGCCATGTCGGGAACCGGGTAGGCGACGGGATCGGACGGGTCGGCTGCGCCGGCGTCTTCGGACACGCTCTCTCCGAAAAATAGTTTGACGAGCATCGAACTAACGAGCTACCTTGATGGTATGACCGTTATCGAACAATCGTACCGCGGTTCCACGCTCAAGCTGATACTTCTCGCCCTCGGCCTGTTCGCGGTGGGCACGAACGCGTTCGTGATCGCCGGCCTGCTCCCGCACATCGCGCGAGAGCTCGACGCGAGTCAGGCATCCGTGAGCTACACGATCACCATCTACGCCCTGGTCGTCGCCGTGGCGTCACCGGCCGTGTCGATCGGATTGTGGCGCGTGCCGCGGCGGCTTCTGATGGCATGCGGTGCCCTGCTCTTCGCCGTCGGCACCGTCGTCGCGGCGTTGAGCACCTCGCTCGCCGAGTTCGCCGTAGGCCGGGTGATCGCGGCGCTCGGCGGCGCAGCACTCGTACCCACCGCCACCGCAGTGGCCGCCACGATCGTGCCGGCCGCGCGCCGCGGCAGCGCGCTCGCCATCGTGGGCGCAGGCTTCATCGTCTCCGTCGCCGTCGGATCCCCGCTCGGCACCGAGCTCGGCACGCTCTACGGCTGGCGCATGCCCATGTGGTGCCTGGTCGTCATCGGGCTGCTGGTGACGGCGGCCATCGTCCCCATGTTCCGCGCTGTGCCGCATCCGGCAACGGTGTCCCTTCGCGCCAGGCTGCGCCCTCTCGCGGATGCCCGCGTGCTCGCCACGCTCGGCACCGCACTCTTCGTGACGACCGGCTTCAACGTGGTGTACATCTTCTCTGCAGAGGTCACGTCGGCTGCAACCGGCGGATCCGGCGCCCTCCTGGCCGTGCTCCTCGCGGCCTACGGCGTGGCGGGAATCGTCGGCAACGCGTTCGCGGGCCGCATGACCGACCGGTTCGGCAGCCGCTGGAGCGCGACGCTCGCGATCGGCGTGCAGGTCGTCGCGCTGCTGGCGCTCGCGATGTTCGCATGGTCGTTCGCGGCATCCATCGTCATCTTCGTCGTGTGGGGTGCCGTCGTGTCGGCGATGATCATCCCCGTGCAGCACCGGCTCGTGAGCATCGAGCCGGTGCACGCGCAGCAGACGATGGCCTGGTACTCGACCGCCATGTACCTCGGCATCTCCATCGCGCCGCCGCTCGGCAACGGCTCGTTCGCTCTCGGCGGTCCCTGGCTGGTGCCCATCACGGGCGCCGTGGTGAGCGCGATCGCGCTCGTGCTGTTCCTGCTCGGCTTCAGGGCCAGAAGCGTGGCCACGCACGACGGTGCAGTACCGGTCGCGACCGCGGGCGTGCCTACTGCGTGAGCCCTTCGACTCGCTGCGCTCGCTCAGGGGGCGGTGTGGGTGATGGGCGGGGGCGCGGGTCAGTGCAGGCTGACCTTCTTCGGCAGCGCGAACACCAGCAGGAAGGCGGCGACGGCGAAGATCGCGCTGGTCAACATGGCGAGTGCGGCCCCGTGCCCGAATGCGACGGCGAGGTTGTGGTCGACGTACTGCTGGATGGCGTGCTTGATGGCATCCGCTCCGCCAGTCGCGTGCTTCTGCGCGATCTCGGCGGCCTTCGCCTTGCTCGGAGCGAAGGACGAAGGCAGCTGGCCGAACAGCACACTGCCGATCACAGCGATGCCGATGGCGGAGCCGATGCGCTGCATCGTCTGCACGACGCCGCTCGCCGCGCCCGCCTCGGAATTGTCCACCGTCGCGATGATGAAACGCGCGTTGGGCGCGATGAACAGTCCGCTCCCGAAGCCGGCGACGATCAACGGCAGAAGGAGATCCCAGTTGACCAGGTCTGCGGTCGGGGCGAGCGAGAAGATCAGCCACAGCGTGATGAGGCCGAGTGCGACGAGCCCGGTGCCGAGCGTGAGCACGTTGCGGCCGAGTCGTTGCGCGAAGCGGTCGCTCAGTGCGGCGCCCGCGATGCTGCCGATCGAGAACGGAAGCGATACAAGGCCGGACTCGAGGGCCGTGTGCTGGAGCCCCGCCTGCCAGAGCAGCGAGATCGTGAAGAAGATGCTCGTGAAGGCAGCGAAGTAGACGAAGGCGAGCAGGACGCCGCCCGTGAACTGCGGATGCGAGAACAGATGCGGCGGAACCAGCGGCTCCGTCGTGGTCCGTGCGACGTGGCGCTCCCAGAGTGCGAAGAGCACCAACAGCACCACTCCGCCGGCGAGGCTGAGCCAGGTCCAGAGCGGCCAGCCCTGATCCTCTCCCTCGATGAGCGGCACGAGGAGCGCGGCCATCGAGGCGATCGCGAGGAGCAGGCCAACGGCATCCGTCGACAGTCGCTTGCCCTCTGCGCCACTTGGCACGAACACGACGGCGGCGATCACGGTGAGCACGCCGATCGGAACGTTCACGAAGAAGATGGACCGCCACCCCTCGTTCTCGCCGAACGCCTGGATGAGCAGACCGCCGACCAGCGGACCGAGCGCCGTCGAGATGCCGATCACCGCGCCCATCACCCCGAATGCCCGGCCGCGCACCCGTGGCGGGAACATGAGCTGGATGAGGGATGCCACGGCCGGCACGTAGATGCCGCCGCCGACACCCTGCACGACCCTGGCGATCACGAGCTCCGTGCTCGACTGCGCGAGCCCGCACCAGATGCTGGCGAGCGTGAAGACGGCGACGCCGACGATGAAGATCCACTTGTGGCCGAACCGGTCGCCGAAGCGGCCGGCGGGAATGAGCAGCAGGCCGAACGCCAGCGCGTAGCCGGAGATGACCCACGAGAGCGTCGCCTCGTCGGCGTTCAGGCTCGTGCGGATCGTCTGCAGAGCCACGTTCACGATGCTCGTGTCGAGCAGCGCCATGAACATGCCGGCAAGCAGAACGACGAGGGCCCACCAGGCGCGCTTGTTCACCGTCGTGGCTGAGGGGTCGGGGGAGAGGGCGAACGAACTGCCTCGGGATGTCGGTCCACCCGACTCGTTGTGCGTCACCGCACAAGTTGACCACGTGGGGACGGCACGTGCATCCAGTCGACGGTCGGAGCAGGCCGGGCGGAAGTTCGCCCGGAGCCCTCATCGTCAGAGCGGTCGAACGGCAGACGGGTGAGCTTGCCACCACAGGACGCGAGGGTTGCCATCGAAAGCTCATCGGCATCCGAGGGAATGCTCGTGTGCGATATATCGTTGACATTCTTGGTAGGTGGCGAGAGTCTGTCGTGTCATGACAGGTGAGGTGGGCCGAGAAATGGAGAGTCGCGCATGAGCGGACCAGGACCGGGCGGGCACGGGCGAGGCGGTCACGACATCGCGTCGATGAAGGCGGCGAACGCGAAGGCGCCGAAGATCCCGCATCTGTTGCGCAGAGTCGGCGCGCTCTTCGCCCCGCACAAGGCGGCCCTTTCGGCGACGGTCGCCCTCGTTCTCGTCTCGGCAGCGCTCTCCGTCGTTCCCCCGCTTCTGACCCAGAGGGTGTTCGACCACGGACTGTTCCCTGCATCGGGCCATCCCGATCTGGGAGTGACGATCACCCTCGTGGTCGCCATGATCGTCGTCTTCCTCGCCTCGAGCGGGCTCGGCGTGTGGCAGACCTACCTCACCTCCACCGTCGGGAACAAGGTGATGGGCGCGCTCAGAGTGCGGCTCTTCCGCCACCTGCAGTCGATGGAGCTCAGCTTCTTCACGCGTACGAAGACCGGAGTCATCCAGTCGCGCCTGCAGAACGACGTCGGCGGTGTCGCCAGCGTGCTCACGAACACCATCTCGAGTGTGCTCGGCAACATCGTCACGGTGATCGCCGCGTTCGTGGCGATGCTCCTGCTCAACTGGCAGCTCACGGTCATCGCGGTCGTGCTGATGCCCTTCCTCGTCATCGCACAGCGACGCGTCGGGCAGGTGCGGGCCAGAATCGCCACCGCCACTCAGGAGTCGCTGTCGGACATGACGGCCATCACGCAGGAGACGCTGAGCGTTTCGGGCATCCTTCTGTCCAAGAGCTTCAATCGTCAACGCGCCGAAACGGTGCGCTACGAAGCCGAGAACCAGACGCAGATCGGTCTTCAGGTGAAGGAGGCCATGAGCGGGCAGTGGTTCTTCGCCATGGTGCAGATCTTCCTGTCCTCCATTCCCGCGATCGTCTACCTCGTCTCGGCGTGGCTGCTGGGCAGCGGCGCTGGCGACATCACCGCGGGAACGATCGTGGCGTTCACGACGGTACAAGCGCGCCTCTTGTTCCCGCTGATCGGCATCATGCAGACCGCGCTCAACCTGCAGACATCCAGCGCGCTCTTCGCTCGCATTTTCGAGTACCTCGACTTGAAGCCTGCGATCAGGGACGCGGATGACGCGGTGGCGGTGTCGTCCGCCGCCGGTGCGCTGGGCGAGATCGAGTTCCGCGACGTCACGTTCCGCTACCCGGACTCACGGCCGGGGGAGCAGCCGACCCTGGCCGACGTGTCGTTCAAGATCCGCCCCGGCCAGTTCGCTGCGTTCGTGGGTCCGAGCGGCGCCGGCAAGACGACGGTGTCGTACCTGGTTCCGCGGTTCTACGAGGCAACGGATGGCGCCGTGCTGTTCGCGGGACAGGATGTGCGCGACCTCCGGCACGAGTCCCTGATCGATCACATCGGGATCGTCAGCCAGGAGACCTACCTCTTTCACGCGACCATTGCCGAGAACCTTCGGTATGCGGCACCGGATGCCACGCAGGAACAGCTGGAGCAGGCGGCGCGTGCCGCGAACATCCACGACACGATCGCGGGCTTCCCCGACGGCTACGACACGATCGTGGGGGAGCGCGGATATCGGCTCTCCGGCGGCGAGAAGCAGCGCATCGCGATCGCGCGCGTGCTGCTGAAAGACCCCGAAGTGCTCATCCTCGACGAAGCGACGAGCGCGCTCGACACCATCTCGGAGCGCGTGGTGCAGCAGGCTCTCGACTCTGCGTCGCACGGACGCACCACGATCGCCATCGCGCACCGCTTGTCCACGATCGTGGGCGCCGATGTCATCTTCGTGGTCGACCACGGACGGGTCGTCGAACAGGGGACGCACACCGAGCTCTTGGCGCTGGGCGGCGAGTACGCGCGCCTCTACGACGAGCAGGCTCGGGTGACGGCGCCCGCCCCCCTCACCGCTGGTTGAGCCCCACACCGCTGGTTGAGCCTGTCGAAACCAGCCCCCTGTACCGCCGGTTGAGCCTGTCGAAACCACCCCGCCACACCCCGTCACCCTCAGGCGTCCAGGCCGGTGTCGGGGGTCGGTCGTAGCGTGCTGCGCATGATCGGAACATGGGATTCGCTCGTCATCGATTGTCCAGACCCGCTGTCGCTCGCGCGCTTCTACGAGGAACTGCTGCCCATGCAGATCGTCGAGGAAGAGCCTGGCTGGGTCACGCTCGCTTCGGGACCGGAGTCCCGGCCCCTCCTCGCGTTCCAGAAGGTCGACGGGGAGTACGCACCGCCGCAGTGGCCGGGACAGGAGGTGCCGCAGCAGATGCACCTCGACGTCAAAGTCGACGACCTGGATGTCGGCGAGCAGCAGGTGCTGGCCCTCGGCGCGACGAAGGCGGACTACGACCAGGAGACGTTCCGCGTCTACCTGGATCCGGCGGGGCATCCGTTCTGCCTCGTCAAGCCGAACGACTGACGGCCGGGGCCCCCACACCGCTGGTTGAGCCTGTCGAAACCAGCCCCCATACACCGCTGGTTGAGCTTGTCGAAACCAGCCCCCCTACCGCTGGTTGAGCCTGTCGAAACCAGCTCCACCCGTCACACCACCGTCTCGACGGCCATCCTCACCGTGTCGCCGACGTCGACGCCTTCGCGTGCCCGGATGGCCTTCTTGATCGCGAGCACATACGTGCCATCGCCCTCGGGGAAGATCGAGGTCGCCCACCGCGAGGACCCCAGCGTCGCCTCCACTTTCACGGAGTTGAAGCCAGCGGGAGGATGCGGCGCGTCGTGGATCTCCTCTGAGACGTCCAGCGGCAGGCGCGCGAACACCCAGAGTTCGCGCCGCGCCTCCCAGGGGAACAGCGTCGTCTCGAACTCGTACCGGATGCCTGCCATGTCTCCAGGCTACGAGTCGCCGCCGACGCGTCAGGCGGCGTAGCGGTCGGCCACACCCAGTGCGTCGTCGATCACGTCGAGGCCCCGACGCAGTTCGTCTTCGGTGATGACCAGTGGCGGTGCGATGTGCATGCGGTTGAAGTGCGTGAACGGCCACACGCCGGCCGCCTTGCATGCCGCGGCGACCTCGTTCATCGGCGCGGCATCCGCTCCTGCGGCGTTGAACGGCACGAGCGGCTGATGCGTCTCACGGTCGCGCACGAGTTCGAGCGCCCAGAACAGTCCGCGGCCTCGCACCTCGCCGAGCGAGGGGTGCGAGCCGAGCCATCCGGTGATCGTCGGCTCGATGATCCGCGAACCGAGATCTCTCACCCGCTCCAGGATGCCGTCGCGCTCGAACACCTCGAACGTCGCGACACCGGCGGCGCAGGCGAGCGGATGCCCGGAATACGTGAGCCCGCCCTGGAACGAGACGTCGTCGAAGAAGTGCGCGATGGCATCCGAGATCACCACGCCGCCGAGCGGCACGTAGCCGGAGTTGACACCCTTCGCGAACGTGATGAGGTCGGGCACGACGTCGTAGGCATCCACCGCGAACCACTCGCCGATGCGGCCGAATCCGACCATGACCTCGTCGGCGATGTAGACGATCCCATACCTGTCGCAGAGCGCGCGCACGCCCTTCAGGTAGCCGGGCGGCGGAACGAGCACACCGTTGGTACCCACGATCGTCTCGATCAGAACGGCCGCGATCGTCTGCGGGCCCTCCAGCTCGATGACCTGCTCGAGGTGCTCGAGCGCCCGCTGCCCCTCCTCCTCGACGGATGCTGCATGGAACGCCGAGCGGTAAGGATACGGTCCGAAGAAGTGGGCGACGGAGCCGTCGGACGGCTCGTTCGCCCAGCGGCGCGGGTCTCCCGTGAGGGCGATGGCCGTCGACGTGTTGCCGTGGTACGAGCGGTACATCGACAGCACCTTGCGGCGCCCCGTGACGCGGCGGGCCATGCGAACGGCGTTCTCGTTGGCATCCGCTCCGCCGTTGGTGAAGAACACGCTGTTCAGCTCGCCCGGCGCCACCTCTGCGATGCGTCTGGCGAGTTCGCCGCGCACATCGTTGGCCATCGACGGCTGAATGGTCGTCAGTCGCCCCGCCTGCTCCTGGATGGCTCGCACGAGATCCGGATGCTGGTGGCCGAGATTGAGATTCACCAGCTGCGAGCTGAAGTCGAGGTAGGCGTTGCCGTCGTAGTCCCAGAACGTCGAACCCTCACCCGCCGCCACAGGCAACGGAGCGATCTGCGCCTGAGCACTCCAGGAGTGGAAGACGTGCGCGCGGTCGTCAGCGCGCACGCGCTGTTCCTCAGCGGCGTCGCCGAACGGGTGGAACGTGCCGGTGCGATCGGGGTACCCGGTGCGGTCGGTGCCACCGGTGCTGAGGGGTTCTGTGGTCGTCATCTCTTCCGTCTTTCGCCTGTAGTTGCCGCGGGTTGAGCCTGTCGAAACCGCGTCCCGGGGTACCGCCGGTTGACCCTGTCGAAACCGCCCCGAGTATCGCGGGTTGAGCCTGTCGAAACCGCCCCGAGCCATCCGGGTTTCGACAAGCTCAACCCGCGGGAGCGGGAACAGCTCAACCCGCGGTGGCAGGGACGGCCCAACCCGCGGGAGCGGGGACGCCTCAACCCGCGGGGAGGCCTCTGGTTCAGTGGTTGCCGGGGAATGCCAACTCCACTTTCGACTGCAAGGGGTCAGGCCATCGTGACGTGACCACCTTGGAGCGCGTGTAGAAGTGGAACGACTCGGGACCGTAGATGTGCGAGTCACCGAACAGCGAGTTCTTCCACCCGCCGAACGAGAAGGATCCGACGGGCACTGGAATCGGCACGTTCACACCGACCATCCCGACCTCGATGCGGAACTCGAACTCACGAGCGGCTCCGCCGTCGCGCGTGAAGATGGCCACGCCGTTGCCGTACGGATTGGCGTTGATGAGGTCGATGGCGTCGTCGAGCGTGTCGACGCGCACCACGGACAGCACGGGTCCGAAGATCTCGTCGCGGTAGGTGGACGACTCGAGCGGAACGTTGTCGAGCAGCGTGGCCCCGATGAAGAACCCGTCGCCCTCGAACTGCTTCTGCGAGCCGTCGACGACGACGGTGGCGCCCTCGGATGCCGCACCGGTCACGTACGAGAGCACCTTCTCGCGGTGCTGCGCGGTGACGAGCGGGCCCATGCCGCTGGCGGCATCCGTTCCGTCGCCGATCACGAGGTCGTCGATGCGCGCGCGAATCGCAGGGATGAGCCGGTCGCCTGCGTCGCCGACGGCCACCAGCACGCTCACGGCCATGCACCGCTCCCCGGCCGACCCGTACGCGGCGGACACCGCGGCATCCGCGGCCGAATCGATGTCGGCATCCGCCATCACCACCATGTGGTTCTTGGCTCCGCCGAGCGCCTGGACCCGCTTGCCGTTCGCCGACGCCCGTTCGTATATGGACTTCGCGATGGGCGTCGACCCGACGAAGCTGATCGCAGCGACATCCGGGCTCTCGAGCAGGGCATCCACTGCGACCTTGTCGCCGTGCAGCACGTTGAGCACACCATCGGGCAGCCCCGCCTCCGTGAAGAGCTTCGCCAGGAACACGGATGCCGACGGGTCCTTCTCGCTCGGCTTCAGCACGACGGTGTTGCCGCACGCGATCGCGCTGGCGACCATCCACAGCGGCACCATCACGGGAAAGTTGAACGGCGTGATGCAGCCGACGACGCCGACCGGCTGCTTGACGCTGTGCACGTCGACCCCGGTGGAGATCTGCTCGCTGTAGTCGCCTTTGAGGTGATGGATGAGACCGGATGCGAACTCCACGTTCTCGAGGCCCCTCGCGACCTCCCCTGCCGCGTCGGAGAGCACCTTGCCGTGTTCGCTCGTGATGATCGCGGCGAGCTCGTCCTTGCGCTCGGTGAGCAGGTGGCGAAGACGGAACAGCACGTCGGCGCGTTTCGTGAGACTCGTGGACCGCCATGCCGGGAGCGCGGCTTTCGCGGCCGCAATGGCGGCGGCCGCATCCGACTCGCTCGCCATGATGACCTGGTGCTGCACTGCGCCGGTCGCCGGGTTGTAGACGTCTCCCGTGCGTTCCGGCTCGCCGAACTCGGCGCCGTCGACGACGTGGCGGATGAGGGCCATGGGCCGTCCTTTCGTGGTTCTGGGTTGCGACGTGGCGCGCTCTCGGAAGCGCTCCCGAGGCCTCGTCGGACGAATCGACGGATTGTCGATTAGTGTGGGTGGTCCCATGTTCACAGAGAAGTGGATGAGATAGCCGTGCCAGAACGTCACAGCTTCGTCGAGGGTCGCACAGATCGTCCGAGCGGCGGGCACGACAGCAATGCCTCGCCGACGGCGCTCTCCTCACCGGCGGCGCTCTCGTCGTCGACGACTGCTCCATCGTCGGCGACGGCTCCGTCGCCTGCAGCACGTGCTGCCGATCTCGACCGCACGGCGAAGCGCCAAGCGGTCTCACGTCAGGCCGTGCTGCCGACCATCAGGGAGGTGCTGCGACTGGAAGAGGTCGTCACCGCCGTGCCCGAAGTGCTGACCGGCGAGGATGCCCTCGATCGACCCGTTCGCTGGGTGCACGTGAGCGAGACGGCCGACGTGACGCACCTCGTGAAGGGTGGTGAGCTCATCCTCTCCACGGGCGTCGGTTGGCCGACGGATGCCTCGGCTCAGCGCGACTTCGCCGGCCGCCTGGTCGAGGCGGCCATCGCGGGTGTCGTGCTGGAGCTCGGACACAGGTTCGGCGAGCCGCCGAAGGCGTTCACCGAGGCCGCAGGGCGGCTCGGCCTTCCCTTCATCGTGCTGCACCGCGAAGCGCGGTTCGTGGCGATCACCGAAGCCGTGCACTCCCGCGTGATCGCCGATCAGATGGCGGCCCTGCGCGCGAGAGACGAGATCCACGCGCTCTTCAC
>Ga0164242_10009778_pt1 | contig 10315 bp, 11 predicted proteins | sample OricomgcompostMG_FD_108783 | JGI IMG/M metagenome (GOLD analysis project Ga0164242, IMG submission 108783) | Miracle-Growth compost microbial communities from Emeryville, California, USA - Original compost - Miracle growth compost (MG) ... | reverse complement strand
GCGGGAATTTATACATTGCTGGTGACGATGAATCAGGATCAATATGTGCGTCTGGTGAGTTGGGGATTTTCTACGAATGCGCAAAAATTTGTCATCAACGCCGACACCGGCCACACCGATGTAAAACGTCAGGAAGCGATTATGCTGAATGGAGAAATGAAGCCGTTCAGCATTTTCTTCCAGCCGCCAAAACGGGCGTTTAATTTGGATATTTCGCGATTGCCGGAGATTGCGAAAACCGTGGAAATATTGGATGCTTCGGGGCAATTGGTTCAATCGATTCCCGTGGAAAAAGGCGAAGCTAAAAGTACTTTTGCTGCTAATGCGGGAAATCGCGACGGCGTTTGGGAACTGCGTTTGCCGGTCGAACGCGGCACTATTTTGATTGATGGATTCAATCAAAACTGGACGCGCGACGAAACTGTGTTGCCGGTTTGGAGCACTTCGCGTGAGCACTATTTTGACCTGGCCGATTATCACTGGCTATTGCAGCCTCGCCGTTTTGCGCGCCAAGTATCGCCTGATGCAAAAGGTATAGTGGAATTTAGTGTTTACAATCATTCCAAAACGCCGATGCCGCTGGAATTATCAATTGATGATGCGCCGAAGAATTCTAAGATTAAAGTGACGGCATCAAAAGTACTTTTATCGCCCGGCGAGGAACAAACGGTGCAAGTGCATTATCAACTTTCGCAAAACTTGCCCACTGCAAATTACGATTTTCATTTGACGGCGCGCGATACGCGAACGAATCAACAGGCATTTTCCTTAATTGAATTGCGAGTAGGGCAGCAGCCTGATGTTCATGCTGAGGTGAAACTGCCCATTGAATTGCAGCTTTATTCCCACGATCAATTTCAATTTGCCTACGAGCCACAATATCCGCGCGAAACGCAATTCTATTTTGATGCAGATAATCACCCTTGGACTGTGACGCATGATGGGATAAAAGTACTTTTGAATGGTCAATGGAAAACGGTCATTTTGCCGGGTGGAAATTTGGCGACAGATAGTTATCCAGGCGCGAGATTTGGCAATCCATCGAGCACCATTGGCACGGATAAACAGGGCTATATTTATGCGATTGTGAATCGGGAAAATACTCCCTATTTATTGCGCGCGAGCAGCAAAAATTTGAACGCGCAAATCACGCCGTTGCCGGCTGGTGGAAATTATATGATGGAAACATATATGGGCGGAAAAGTTTCCGATTACCCACCGGTCGTATTGCGATATATTGTGAATAGCAAAGAAAAAACGACGTTTTGGTCGCGGCGCAATCAATTGGAAATGTTTATTCCTGCGATGGAAAATAATAAGTTGCAAATCAGTGATCCGATAGTCATCACCGATAATTGCGTGGGCATGGCGGCGCATTCCGGAATCGTGAATCCAGTTGCGTCAGATGGCGAAAATCTGTATCTCATCTGGGGAGCGACCAGCGATCCGAAAGGCAAAGATCCCGGAGTTCCCACTTTTACAGCCACCTATAACCGGAAAACGCAAACGCTATCCGCGCCCACTTTGCTGGCCTACGCGCCGCCGGTGAATGACGTTCATAATATGTCCACTTTGCTGGTTGATTCCAAAGGCGGGCGGCATGTGATTATTGGATCGCATGGCCAGCCGTTTCAATATCTCTATACAAAACCGGGAAGCGATGAATGGACGAAACCGGAAAAAATGAGCGACATGGGGCAAACTTACGTCGGCGCGATTTTGGATAATCAGGATCGCATCGATATGTTCTGCCGCACCTGGCAACACGGCAAGGATTTTCCAGACCGCTTCAACGCCGGATTATATTTTCAACAAATGGATGCCGATAATCATTGGAAACCCGCCGCGCCATTTGCCGAAGTTCCGTTGCCCGGCTACGCTGTTTTCTATCATCGCTTAACGGTAGATCGCACCGGCCGCGCTTATTTGTCCTTTTCCTATTGGCCGACGTGGTCTGCTTATCGCGAGAGTTTTCGAAATGCCGGAGCGCGAAGAGCAGCAGGCGCGGGTCGCTTATTTTTCAGCAGCGCGGATGGGCAACATTGGAGTTTATTGACGGAACAGGAATTGGAAAGCCGGATTATTAAATAACAAATCCCTCTTCAAAATCATCAAAAATAATTCCGTTGTAAACTATCTTTCATCATGGAAAGTACGTTTACAAGAGTAGGAATTATCGGCGCCAGCGGCTATACCGGCGCTGAATTGGTTCGGTTATTAGATTCGCATCCACATGCCAAAGTGACTTTGGCAACGGCTTCCGGCGAGCGCGCGGGAATGCCGATCAGCGAATTATTTCCGTCGTTGCGCGATGTGTCGGATATTGTGTGCGAGGCGTATAGCCTGGAACGCATTGCCAGTGAATGCAATTTTGTGTTCGTGGCGCTGCCGCATGGCAAGGCCATGGAATATGTGCCGGACTTATTAAAAGCCGGCGTGAAAATTTGCGATCTTGGCGCGGACTTCCGCTTGCGCGATGCCGCTGTTTATGAGGAATGGTATAAACATCCGCACAGTGCAACCGATTATTTATCGCAAGCAGTTTATGGATTGCCGGAATGGAATCGGGAGAAAATCGCGAAAGCTGATTTAGTGGCGAATCCCGGCTGTTATCCCACGTCGGCGATTTTGCCGCTGGCTCCTTTGTTGGCGGCGGATTTGATCGATGCCGAAAATGTCATCGTCGATTCCGCTTCCGGCACGTCCGGCGCGGGGCGTTCTTCGTTCAGCCTGGGCTTTCATTTTTCCGAAGTATTCGCGGATTACAAAGCCTATAACATCGGCGGCCATCGCCACACACCGGAAATTGAACAGGGCCTGGCGGATGCCATCGGTAAAAGTACTTTTCCGCCGATTATCTTCACGCCACATTTATTACCCATCGCGCGCGGCATTTTGAGCACCAGTTACGCGAAACTCAAAAAAGACGTGAGCAACGAAGAAATCTATGCGGTGCTTTCGCAAAAATACGCCACGGAGCCTTTCGTGCGCGTTTTGAAACCGGGACAATTGCCGCAAGTGAAACAAGTTGCGGGCAGTAATTTCTGTGACATCGGCGTGACGGCAAATCCGCGCAGCGGCAAAATCATCGCGCTGGGTGCGATTGATAATTTGCTCAAAGGCGCATCCGGTCAGGCCGTGCAAAATATGAACATCATGTGCGGATTCGAGGAAACCGAAGGCTTGCAACAAGCGCCGCTATTTCCGTAAACGTCTGTCATCCTGAAGGAGCGAAGCGACTGAACGATCCCCCTGGTGAGAAACGTCGTTGGAAATTTTGGGGGATTCTTCGGTCGCTGCGCTCTCTCAGAATGACGTCGAACAGGGGCGCAATTTAACCATGAAACGAATAGGCATCATTTCCGACACGCACTTGAAAGAGCATTTTCCCAGGAAATTCATCGCTCCCGCCTTGGCTGCCTTTAATGATGCCGATCTCATTTTGCATGCGGGCGATGTCAACGCGCCGTGGGTGATCGAAGAATTGGAAAAAATTGCGCCGGTTCATGTGGTGCTCGGAAACACCGACAACTCAAATATTCTTTTGGATGCGCCCGTTTCGCGCCGTGTTGAAGTCGAAAATTACGTGATCGGTTTGACGCATGGCGATACGTTTCGTGAGCCGAAAATCAAGCCGGTTCCGGGCGCCGCCGGAAACATGCAAACCGCCGCAAATGCCTTGTCACATTTTCAGTTTGAAGCCGATGTTAATTGTATCGTCTTTGGACATTCGCATTTTCCGTTATTGTTGTGGCATGAATTTGCGGGGCGAAAAGTACTTTTGCTCAATCCGGGCAGCGTCACGCAAAAACGCGCCGCGCCCAATTGCGGCTGCGCGATTATTGAAGTTGATGGAAACAAGTTGGATGCGAAGTTAATAAGTTGGTGATGTTTCCGCGCCGTCATGCCCAAAAGTACTTTTCCCTGATAACCTTTATATGCTCATTTAAATATGTCTGAAATTTACGTTAAACAAGAACACTTAAAAATCCTGCCGCAGGCGGATGCCTTGCTTTTTGATGTGGACGGTGTGATTCTGGATGTTTCGGGATCGTTCCGCGTCACCATCGTGCAAACGGTGCAGCTTTATGCCACGCATGTTTTGAAATGGGAGGATACCGGCCAGTTATTGGAATTGGACGAAATCGATCTCTTCAAAATGGCGGGCGGGTTTAATAGCGATTGGGATTTGACCTGTACTGCCGTGGCGTTTTTGGTGGCGAAATATTGCCAGAGCGGCGCGACGGATACGGCGGCGATTCGCGCGCAGGAACCTTCGTGGCAGGAATATACGTCTGAAATCAAACGGCGCGGCGGCGGTTTTGCCAATGCGGAAAAGTACTTATTGGAAATGTTGACGCCAACGCAGCGGCGCAATTTTGCGGTGATGCTGAATCATAAATTAGTGACGCAGCTTTTCCAGGAAATGTATGCGGGCGAGGAAGATTGTTTTTCGTTATACGGTTTTCGTCCACAGCATTTGCATGACGAAGGATTGTATAAAAACGAGAAAGTACTTTTGGACGCGAAGTTGATTCCGCCCAAAATGAAAGTGGGATTATTGACCGGGCGCACTTCCAGCGAAACGCGGCTGGCGATGAAAATGGCCGGGTTGGATATCGAAGAAAAAACCTGGGTCACCGAAGATCACGGTGTGCGCAAACCGGATGGCCGCGCCATGGCGAAATTACACGAGGCGATGAAATTCAAATTCGGCATTTTCGTGGGAGATACCATGGATGATCTGAGTGTGGTAAAAAACTACAGGGAAATGTCGGGCGTCACGCACGCAAAAGTACTTTCGTGTATCGTGCTGCCCGGCGGCGAAACGCATCGCCGCGCGTTTCTGGAAGCCGGCGCGGACATCGTCGCCGGCAATGCCAATGAGTTTTTAGAATTTTTCGGGCAGGTGAGAAATGCCAAATAAAAGAGAAGCAAAAATCACGCGCAATACCAATGAAACGCAGATTGAGTTGTCGCTCAACCTGGACGGCAGCGGGCGTTATGATATTGTCCTGCCGCAAACGGCAGGTTTGCCATTTTTGCAACACATGCTGGAGCAATGGTCGAAGCATGGCGGTTTCGATCTGGCAATTTCCGCCAACGGCGACGTGCACATCGACGCGCATCATTTGGTGGAAGACCTCGGCATTGTGCTCGGCCAGGCTTTGGAAAAAGCCGTCGGCGATAAACGCGGCATCGCGCGTTACGGATTTTTCATCGCGCCGATGGATGAGGTTTTGATGTTGTGCGCGGTGGATTTCTGCGGACGTTCCTGGCTGGAAATCAATTGGAATCTGGAACAGGAACGCGTCGGCGATTATGACGTGGCGCTGACGCAGGAATTTTTGGTGGCGTTAGCAAATAACGCGCGCATGAATTTGCATCTGAAAGAATTCAGCGGTGGCAATGCACATCACGTCATCGAAGCGTCATTTAAAGCAATGGCAAAAGCCATGCGCGCTGCATTGACTGTTAGTGGCAACGAACTTCCCAGTACAAAAGGACTACTGTAAAAAATGAGTCGTATTAGTATTGTCGATTGCGGAATCAATAATTTGCGCAGCGTGGAAAAGGCGCTGATTTCGTTGGGACATCAGGTGGATGTGGTGAATACTTCCGCGCAGGTGGAAGATGCGTCGCATCTGATTTTGCCGGGCGTCGGCGCTTTCGGTGCGGCCATGAGCGCGCTGGAAAATTCCGGCATGATGGACGCGGTTCTCGATCACGCTTCATCCGGCAAACCTTTTCTGGGAATTTGTTTGGGCATGCAATTGCTTTTTGACTGGAGCGAGGAATAGGGATTGCGTCAGGGACTGGGAATTTTGTCGGGAAAAGTAGTACGTTTTCCGCAATTTCCCGATCTCAAAATTCCACACATGGGTTGGAGTGCATTGCAGTTTCCGCGCGAAAGCCGTTTGTTTGCCGGTGTGGATGCGGGCGAGATGGTGTATTTTGTGCATTCGTATTACGTGTGTCCCGACGAAAATGAAGTCGTCGCGGCAACATGCAAACACGGCATCGAATTCACCGCGGCAGTGGAGCGCGGAAACCTGGCGGCAGTGCAATTTCATCCGGAAAAAAGCAGCAGAGTAGGGTTGACGATATTGGATAATTTTGCGAAATTCTGAAAAGTACTTTTGAGAAATAATGCTGGTTTTTATTGACGACTCGGGAGATCCGGGATTCAAAACAAAGAAAGGCTCCAGCAGTCATTTCGTGATAGCCTGCGTGATTTTTGATGATAACAGAGATGCGGAAGAAGCGGCCAATAAAATTAGGGAGTTTCGCCGTTCGCTAAACTGGCACGAGAAGAGTGAATTCAAGTTCAATAAATTGAAAAAGCGCCTGCGCCTGGACTTTTTGACGACGGTGGAACGCAGCAATTTTCGAGTGCGTGCCATCATTGTTGATAAATCTCAAATTCGCAGTCTGGAATTAAAAAACAATACACACAGCTTTTACAACTACATGATTAAGGAGGTTCTCTGCCATAGTAACGGCGGCATTCGTGATGCGAAAATCCGGCTTGACGGTCATGGAGATCATGCTTACAAAAAGGCCGCCAATGCTTATTTTCGCAAGCAAGTGAATCTGAGCGCCTCAATTATCAAAGAGTTGAAATTTGTGGATTCCAAAAATGACAACCTCATACAATTGGCCGATATGGTGGCTGGCGCAATTTTCAGATCGAGGCAATCTGACAAAACGGATTACGGGGAGTATCTCGCTGTGATCCGGGAACGCATTGAGGATTTATGGGAGTTTCAATAAAAAACCCGTCTCCTATCCTGGATGTCCCAGGCACGCGCACCATACGGTGACAATTCGGAGAACGGGTCAATTGTATTATTAAGTATGTGTATTAGTTAGTTGCGTGTCAAGTAAACAATAATAAATATAGTAGTGGTAAAAGTACTTTTATATCATGGAAATCATACCGGCAATAGACATTAGAAACGGCAAATGCGTTCGTCTTTATCAGGGACGTTACGACGAAGAAACTATTTACGCGGATGACCCGCTGGACATGGCGAAACGTTGGGCGGACGAAGGCGCGGCGCGGATTCATCTGGTGGATCTGGACGGCGCGCGCGCCGGTCATCCGGTGAATTTGGATGTGATCGAACGCATCGGAAAAGCCATTGCAATTCCATTGCAGTTGGGCGGCGGATTGCGTGAAAAAGACGATATACAAAAAGTACTTTCCGCTGGCGTGCAGCGTTGTATTCTGGGAACCGCCGCTGCGCGAAAGCCCGAATGGGCGCAGCAGATGTTTGCTGAATTTGGCGAGGGAATTATTTTGGGAATAGACGCCAAAGACGGCATGGTGGCGGTTTCGGGCTGGGAAGAAACCAGTGAAATTCCGGCAGTGGATTTTGCGCGGAACATGCAGGACAAAGGCTGCGCGCGGATTATTTTCACCGACATCGCCAGAGACGGAACTCTCGCCGGCCCCAATGCCGAAGCGTTGCGCGCGATGTGCGAAGCGGTGGAAATTCCTGTCATCGCTTCCGGCGGCGTTCATAAAACGACGGATATTCGTATTCTTAAAAGCATCTCTGGCGTGGAAGGCGTCATTGTCGGAAAGGCGCTATACGAAGGAACGGTGACATTGCCTCAGTTGAATGTGGTAGCATAAGATCAGGAAGATTTCATCGATTGTGATGAATGAATTTCAGGACGAATTATGAAAACCAAAGCGATTTTTTATCATGATGCCGGCTGTCCGGTATGCCAGGCTGCGCGAAGTCAAATAATCCATTCGCTCGATCCAGAACGATATGACGTGGAAGAAGTAGATCTTGCTACCGTAAAACAACGTATTCCGGAAGCCGCTGAAGCTGGCGTAAAGACGGTTCCTGCTCTGGTTCTAAACGACCATGTTTTTCACATCAATCGTGGAGCGGATTTAATGGCGTTAATTTAGAATTCCATCTTCGGCATTGTTCGGAGAATAATTGATGAGTGGTATACCAAAGTACTTTTGCCAATGCCGCAAAAGTACTTTTTATATTTCAAGGATGTGAGATTTTGCTGATACAAAAAAGCAGTAACTTAATTGCCGTGATGTTAATTTTTGTGGGATTGTCGTGTGGCAGCGCGTATGCGCGTGAAGGCAAAGCCGCGTATTGCATGCACACTCCAAAAATGGTAACTGCATCGCGTTATGAACCGCGCGGTTCTATTTTGCTTGTGACTAATCCCGAAAACGGCAAATCAATTAAAGTCACCGTGATAGACCGTGGCCCTTTTAATGGCAATCGCATTCTCGATCTTTCCACTGGCGCGTTTAAGGCGCTCTTTGGCGGTTTAGGACGCGGGGTTGGAAATATCCGTTATAAAGTGGTCCAGCGCGGGAAATAAGCGCAAGTTTCTTCATGACAATGTCCACAATTCCCATGATCGATTGTGATATTCATCCGTTCGCCACGGAGGAATTTCCGATCGCGCCGCATATTCCGGAAAATTTTCGCCAGGCGGTTTCGCAGGGACAATCCAGCGCGCCCGGCCACGGCTATCAAAATCCGTTTGGCGTCAATCGGCGCGACATGCCGAAAGTGCATCCGGAGATTTGGGCGAAGGAACATTTTGATCGTTATGGGATCATTTATGGCGTGTTGCAACCGCCCGGATTATCCATCAGCCTGACGCAAAATATCGATGTCGGCTGTGCGCTGGCGAAAGCCTGGAACGATTGGCAACGGGAGAATTGGCTGGCCGCAGACAAACGTTATTTAGGTTCGATTTGCGTGAATATGAATGATCCCGCGCAGGCCGCAGCGGAAATTCGGCGCGTTGGAGAGCATCCGCAATTTGTGCAAGTGGTTACGACGGGAGAAAGTACTTTGCTCTATGGAAACCGATTTTATTATCCCATTTACGAAGCCTGCGCCGAACTTGGATTGGCGTTTGCCATGCATCCGGGAAACGAAGGTTCGCGCACGCCCAGCACGCCGGTGGGAATGCCGTCGTCGTATTTTGAATGGCACGCCACATTGCCGCTGACATATATGGCGCAGTGCGCGAGTTTTATTTGCGAAGGCGTCTTTGAAAAATTCCCCGCCCTAAAAGTACTTTTGGTGGAGGGCGGATTCGGCTGGTTGCCGCATTTGATGTGGCGCATGGATAAGGATTTTAAATCGTTGCGATCAACAACGCCGTGGCTCAAACGATTACCATCGGAATATGTTCAGGATCACATTCGCGTCACCACACAGCCTATCGAAGAGACGGAAACAAGCGAGCAACTGATCCAGCTTTTCGGCATGATGCATGCGGAAAAAACGCTCTGTTTCGCGTCCGATTTTCCACATTGGGATTTCGATAATCCGCGCCGCGTTTTTCCCGCGCGCATGGATGAACAGTTGAAGGAAAGAATTTTCTATCGCAACGCGGCGGAGGTTTATCATTTGGAGGTGGACAAAATCGAATGACATTCACCGAAAAATTTTCTGGAATCAATAATGGCTTTGGTGTCGAAAACGCAAATGAGGCAACGTTGGATTATGCATTCAATATTGCAAATAATCCGCAGCCGCCAATTGCGAAACGCGGCAAAGAAATCGTTATTTGTGCTGCCGATGAAATTCCCATTGGCGGTAAACGAATCGTGGAAATCGGCAATCTTTCTCTTGGCGTTTACAATATCAAGGGCGAATTTTACGCTATAAAAAATCTTTGCCCGCACGCCGGAGCGGCGCTTTGCGAAGGGCACATTCAAACTACGCATCGTCCGGGCGAAGTCGGCGAATTTCATCCGGCGCTGGCGGGACGCGTGTTGCGTTGCCCGTGGCACGGCTGGGAATTTGATATTGTGACGGGCAAAGGATTGTATGATCGCAATTCGCGTGTCGCGGTTTATCAGACGAAAGTGGATGAAGCGGGAAATGTAATTGTGTTGCTCTAAAAGTACTTTTGGACTTACGTATTCCGTACCAAAAGTACTTTTAGTTGCTCCTTGCATTCCTATTTTTCCGGATGTTCCGCGTCTTTATTTTTCAACCATCCTCCTGTAAATCCGGCCCGCTTTAATCCGCTGACTAATGGCTGGCAATCGTGCATCAATTCCCAGATCAAACCTGTTAAATGATTCTCGATCATTAAAATTACAGGCCCTTGATTGACACCAATGTGACGCCGCGAAACCCAATATTTCCCTTCGCCTCGGAGATAGCTCATATTGACTGTCGTTTCGTAGCCATAAGCGTCCGGATCGCGGATATTCATTTTTTCGAAATGATGAATGGCTTCTAAAACTTCCTGCGGCGCGAAGGGAATGGACGCCACCATCGCCCACGGCGAAATGCAGCCG
>Ga0164242_10009777_pt1 | contig 10316 bp, 26 predicted proteins | sample OricomgcompostMG_FD_108783 | JGI IMG/M metagenome (GOLD analysis project Ga0164242, IMG submission 108783) | Miracle-Growth compost microbial communities from Emeryville, California, USA - Original compost - Miracle growth compost (MG) ... | reverse complement strand
CTTCTGCAGCTCGCGCAGCTTCTTCCGTGCGGACTGCTCGGACGCGTAGCGGCGCTTGGTGCATGCGGTGTCGGTCATGCAACCTCCGCGTGCTGCTCGGTCTCCCACGCCCACAGCGCGATCAGCGCGGCATCGCCGCGGCCGTTATCGCGCTTGCGGACCAGGTGGATTGCGTGGCTGGGGAAGCGGTTCATCGCGTACTGGCGAGCGATGTCCTTTTCGGTGCGCAGTAGCCCGAAATGGCGCTTCCAGACCTGCGGCTGCACGTTCACCCAGCGCACGCCGAGCGCCGCCAGCACGCCCTTGATGACGCCCAGGCCCTCGCCGGCCCGCTGATCGCTGCCGCGGCTGTTCGTGGGGCGCATAGCCACAGCCTCAAGCGCGGCCATCACGTGGGCTCCCCGCGCCTGCTGCAGGATGCCGCGAACGATGGCGGCGAGCCGGAAGCCGTCGACTTCGTTGCCGCTGGTCGCCCTCGGCCGGGTCGGCATGTCGATGAACTGCAGCGGCACGCCGTCAGCCAACACGACGAGCGATCCCTGGATGCCAGGGTCGATACCGATGGTCAGGCGCAGGGCGCTCTCGGACGCGCGCGCGATGGTGGCGGAATCAGTCATGCCGGCCTCCCGTCGCAGCCCGTGCGACCGCTGTTTGCGAGCCTGCTCCCCCGTTCAGAAAACTTTACATTCCTGAACGGAATTAGCGCTTGACACATAGGCACATTGTGCCTAATATTCCATCCATGCCAGCCAGCCCGGCGAGGCGCAACGAGGAGAGCGACATGATGTATTTCGTGAAAGCGGTCAAAGACGGTTACGTCGCGTGGCAGGGTCTGCAGAAGGCCGAGTCCGCAGAACAGGCGATCGAGTTCGCTCAGATGTATCACTCGCACATCGCTGACGCGGCATGGACTGCGGAAGCCGAGTGATGAATCCTTCTGCCGCACAGGCAGCTCAGAAAGTGATGCTGATGAACGAAACCTCTCTGCCGCATAGGCAGCCCGACGCAACCCGTCACGATCCGCGCCCGGACTACCTCCGGGCGCTTCTTTCTGAGGCCGCGTTATCGCAGCGCGAGGCCGCGCGGCGCATTGGCATCTCCGAGCGCGTGATGCGCTACTACCTCGCCGATCCGACGACCGGCGACTACCGGCCCGCGCCGTACCCTGTGCAGTACGCCCTGGAGCGGCTCGCCGCGGGCGACTGACCGCGCCCTGTTCCGCCCTGTTCTCAGGAGCGCTCATGCGAGCCCCCAGAGCTTCGCCGGGCGACCGTTTCCACGCCGCTGCGTGCCAACGATCTGTAGCTTGCCGGCAGTGCGGAGTTCAAGCGCCGCCCTGGCCGCACTCCACGAATGGACGGCGAGGACACGCCCCAGCATGCGGAGCGTCATGGGCTGCAGCGCGAGAGCCGCAGGGATGCGCTCACGCAGCGGCATCGGTCGCATGATCGTCCTCCCGGTTCCAGCCCATCTGCCGCATGATGTCCTCGATGTGCGCGAGACCGCGCCGACGGCGCTCCTCGTCCTCGATCCTTGGCGCGCGGTCGGGCGCCTCGATCCGCGGGAGCGCGTCGATAAAATCGCGAGGCGCTGGCCAGCTCGTCCGATGCGATGCGAGCCGGGCGAAGGCTTCGCGGAACCGAGGTCGGTCGCGCTCCTGATTGAATTCGCGCCCTGCGCCGATGGCCTGTCGCCAGACCAGCGCGGTGGCCTGGATGACGTCCATGGCCGGCGTGTGGTCAAGGCTGAGCGTCGCGAGGCGCATCAAGCCCTGGGTGATCTCGTGGAGAATCCAGTCGGGGGTTGCCATTGCCGAGCTCCTGGAGGGCCTGCAGGCCGAGGAATGTCTTGCTGGGGGTGCTGCGGGGTTGGTCGTTTCGCGGCGGCCTGGTGGCGATGGGCGTCGCGCCTTCGGCGTGCTGCCGTCGCGCCGCGGCGATGACGTACCCGGCCGGCTTGCCGGGGTACAGCTCCGCCATCGCTTCGAGCGCGGCGACCGTGACGCCCTCGCCCACCGCGGCGATCAGGTCCGGGTGCTGGGGCGTGATCCGTAGCCCGCGTTGCCGCAGGGCGATGCTGGCCTGGGCCACGGGACTGGGCTCGATGGGTGGGTCACACACACCGCTGCCGGTCGGCTCGCGCGGTGTAGTCACGTTGGTGTGTGCCTCAGCCTTTCCTACTGAAAGGTGGTGTATGGCGTGTGGGGTCTGGTTACCCGTATTGTCACGCGTGACGTCACGTGACTTGTCACGCCGTGTCACGCCATATGTCACGTGACTATTCCGTGTGACATGTTGGGCGTGGATCGCCTTGAGCTCGGCCATTGGGATCGTTCCGTCCGGAACAATTCCGACCTCCCTGAGCTCGGCGAACAGGGTGGCCCGATACTCCCGGCTCCGCTGTTTACGCACTGCGTCATTCGATTTGCGAGCTTCTGCGCCCTCCATGCGATCTGCGGCTTTCGCGATCTCATCGTCAGCCCGACCGTTGCGCCTTAGGCCGTCATCGCCCACAGCAAAGAACCGATCAGCCACCTTGCGCACCGCGGCCTTGTCCGCCGCCGATACAGCGCTGACGATGACGTAGAGCTCGGCGTAGTCGGCGGGAAGCGGGGTTTCTTCCGCGTAATACGCCATCAGCAGGCGCAGATAGGCGCCATGCTCGACGAGCGTGAGGCGGGTCGTGTCGCGCAGGTAGTCGCCCGGATAGAGCTCGAAGTAGTTCATGGCTCAGTGCGCCCTCACGACCTTCGCGATCTCGCCGGCGCCCATGGCCAGCTCGCGCGCTTCCTCGCGCGTCGCGCAGCGCACGCACCACTCGCCGGTCTCGGGGTCGATGACGATCCAGCCGAGGACTTCGCCATCGGTCATGAGCGCGCCTTCCCCTTCATGGCCGGCTGTAGCCCCGCGGCCGCCATCAGGCCAGGGATGACCTCAGCGAGGGCTGCCAGCTTCGCCAGCGCCTCCTGCTGGGCGACCGCGGGGTCACGCAGGTACTTGTCGGCGAGGTAGTGCACGGGGCTCATGTCGCCGGTACGCTGGATGTACGTCTCCAGCTCGTCGATCGTCATGCCGCGCGGCTTGCCGCCACTGTCGGCACCGGCCAGCTTCTCGGTGAGCTTGGAGGGCGAGAGATCCATCTTGCCGGCGACGTCGACGAGTCCGCGGGCATAGACGCGCGTGGCCATGTGGTCGCGCAGCGAGCGGTTTCGCTGGGCCAGGCCCGGCTCAAGGTGCAGGGTCAGTTGCTGCACGGTGCAGTTCCTTGGGAATCGAGGGGACGACGTGTTCCCCAGGATTCCCCTGGACGGCCCGCAGAATGGACCGCATGGACACGACGAGACGAATAGGCGAAGCCCTGCCGGCGGTAGACTCGGAGCCGCGACGCAACCGAGCTACCACCGGAGGGCCTCATGGAAACGAACGATGCAATGCGCCCCGTGCTTGCCCTGATGGGACAGGCCGCAGCGTTCAAGCAACTGCTGGCGATCCTCATCGCGACGCATCCCGACCGCGCCACGCTCCTCGCGACGTGGCGAGGCAACCAGGCCGAGTGGCTGGAGGAGCTGGGCGCTACGGAGTGGTTCGAGCACGAGGACTTCCGACTCGCTGCGCTATCCGCGACGGCGTGGATCTCGGGCGTGATCGACGGAACGGCCGAAGGCGGCTGACCCGCGCCCATGGCGGACCCCTCCCGGTAGTAGGCTGGCGTCGCGACACGACCAACCACCACACGGGAGGAATCCATGGAACAGAGCGAGCGCATTGCCGCGCTGCAGGCGATAGCCCTTGCGCGGTCGGGGCAGGAAGTAGCACGACTCAAGGGCGAAGTAAGCGCGATCAAGCTGGTCATGGCGCACTTGCTCCATGCCGCCAGCGAAGACACCAAGATCGAAGCACGCGTAGCGCTCCAGCTCCTACTCCAGCAGGTGAAGGACGCGGATGCGCTGGCCGGGGTGCGGGAAGTAGCGCGGATATGTCAATCCGCAAATCCGCCTTCGCCGCCGCCTCGCGAAGAAGCCTGAGCTGTTCGTCAGGCCCCATCTCAGGCCACCTCCCCTTCCGAGCGCGGGGCTGGACCGAAGATGTCGAGATGGGCCAGCCGGACAGCGGGCGGAATGCCGCGCTCCATCCAGTTCTGGACTCGCTGCACACCTCGCGGGTAGGGATCGATACCGATAGCTCGACAGACCGAAACAGGTCCACCGAGCGCAGAGATGAGTGCGCGATCGGGGTGTTCTTGAGCGGTTGGCGTGTCCATGGTCGCGATTAAACGCCATGTTTAACGCCATAGTCAACACTGCGTGTATCAACGAGTTGTGTAGTCGCCCCACAATTGGCGTCATGACCGACGCCGACATGAAGCTCCACCCATCCTGCGCGCGGCTCTATTCGGTAGCCGCTGAGATCGGGGATGACGCCCCAGCTAAGGTCAGCGCGCGCTTGAACGTCTCCGCACAAGTCCTACAGAACTGGGAGGGGCGCGGAGTATCGAAGGATGGCGCACTACAGGCCCAGGCTGTGTATGGATGCGACGCCAACTGGCTGCTAGGCATTCAAGGCGCCAGCGTGCGAGCGGGCAGGATGCCGAGCGCTCATGCCGTCGCCGCTCCTGAGATTCGCCCAGGCTACGTTCGCTTCCAGGTCATGGGACAGGGAGGCGCGGGGCCGGGCGTGATCAATCCAGACTATCCAGAGGTCCTGCGCGAAGTCGAGCTTGCGGAATGGCAGGTGCGCGAGGAATTGGGGCGAGTCCCCTCGCCGGCGCGCGTCAAGCTGCTCACGGTTCGCGGTGAATCGATGTCCCCGCGGATTCGTAGCGGTGATGTCGTATTCGTGGACATCGAAGACCAACAGCCCTATGACGGCGGCCTATTCGTGATCGTATTGCATGGCCACGCGTTGGTGAAGCGCTTAGAGATCCGAACCGATGGGCTGCACATCGTGAGCCTTGCGGCGCCCGATCGTCCAGACATTTTGCCGCCAAACCAGATGGAAACGCTGCACATAGCTGGACGCGTGCTTGGCGCCATTCAGTTGAGAAAGGCCGAGGATTTGTAACACACGACAAGGTAGAGGGGGCGTGTCATGAAATGGATAATCATCTCATTGCTTTATATTTCCATGGGCGCAGCAGCCATCGGACAAGAACAGCCATCGATTAACTATCAAAAGGCAGTTCAGCTATATCAGTCGGTGATAACTGGAAAGCGCACCATGGAAAGCTTGACGCAAACCGAACGACAGGAAGTGTTGATTGTCGCTCGCATGCTATCGCACTCATGCGATAGCCATTCGCAGAAATGCCACGCCATCTGCGAGGCTGCAGATCAATTAAAGAGCGCGTCTGAAGACTTGGCGACATGTGCAGGTCAGCACGACTATAGCGATAGCTGCGACATGCAATTTAACGATGTGAGCGACGCTCACGATAGCCTTGAAAGTGCCATATCTGATGCAGATGGCGATTGCGAATAACTGACAGGGGAACAACATGCGCACCATCATTCCGGCTCTTGCGGCCCTGCTCATCATCACGTCAGCCCACGCCTTCCCGCGCTACCACTACAGCGCGCCAAAGACGTATCACTATAAGGCGCCGAAGATCGGCCCATCCTACCATTCCGGCTACGTCACCAAGCGCGGCACGTACGTCCAGCCGCATTACCAGACCGCGCCGAACCAGACCAAAGTCGACAACTGGTCGAGCAAGCCGAACGTGAATCCATTCACCGGAAAGCCGGGGACGAAAGATCCGTATTTAGCAGGACATTGACGTGAAAAGCCCCGCTCTAGGCGGGGCTAAAATGAGAGCGAGCAGATATTCATGTGCCCGTGATAGGAAAAGCTCGCCATCTGCAATACATCCCTTCCTAACAATCCTTGCATGCCTTGGCTTTTGAAGTCGGCTGCAATTACCGGAAGGTTCTGTATTGTATGGACGTTTGGCGGAGAAGCGGCATTCCCCGTCGATTGCAACTGCTGCATCGGAATGAGCAGATTGATGTCGTATTGATCCATGGACATCGGCTTATCACCGGTACTCGGTGTATGCACCGAAATTGAGCCGGTGGCAGAAATTTGTAGTTGCTGAATGGCGCTATGGCAGATATTGGTATTGGACGCACCCGTATCTATCAAAAGGCGACACATCACAAGTGACGGCATGGGGAGGCCTTGCGCTGAAAGCGCCGCAAACCGTGCCGAAGAAACTCCAATGAATGCCGTGATGAAGGGGCCTTGCGCCGTAAGAGGAATGGCTATGCTGGACATACAGCCAGAGGCCTTGTGAAGTGCGCACCACTTTCAATACGTGCGATGGCCTTCACCAGAAAGGGCTTGTCGAGCCCTCCCTGCTTATAGCCCTCCTGCAGCGCATCTTCGTAGGACGAAAAAGTGCCCTTCACTTCATCACCCATGATCAAGGCGAAGCGTCCTTCCGCGTTGGATAGAAGGCGCTCTCGGTTTCGTTCGTATGTAGCGAGTTCGCGTTCTAATGCCATGGCTGTCATATGCCTTCCCCCGTGCTCTAGAGCATCCAAAGTGTTGCACGACCCGCATGAACCCGCCATAGCCCAAACGTCGCAGCCTCGTGATGGCGGTCTCAGGCCTCCAGCCCCTCCGGCACCCTCCCCGCCCTGACGATCACATCCGGTTCCCCGTAGTACCCCGACTCGTAGTCCTGCGCCTGGCGCCACGCCAGGACGCCATCATGGCGCTCGGCCAGCAACGCCGCGGCCCAGCGCGCCTCCCCTTCCCTGCCGCGCAGCAGTAGCTGCACGGGCTCAAGGCCCTCCAGCCCGGCCCTGAACGCCTGCACGTAGTAGATCGTCTGCATAGGCGGAGCATGGGCGTGGGTGCGCTCAGGGGTTGCGACGGCGGGGCTAGGAAAAATTCCTACCTCGAAAGCTAAACATGGTGTTGACATAGCATCTAAACGTGACGTTTAATCCTCCCAACGCCCCACCGGGCAGGGAGGACGCCATGCAGCACATCATTCGCAAGAGGTCCGTGCAGCGCCAGAACGCGCGCCGGCATATCACTCGCATCGCCGCGGCATACCGTCGGCATTACCCGAAGACGGGCAACTTGGTACGTGCGCGGCTCGAAGTGCTCGGGGCCTTCCAAGCCCACATGGTCGCAATCTGGCCCGCACTTCTTGCCCGGGCGGAGGGCTGAGCCATGCAGCCCATCTACTTCGCCGCCGAGCCCAGCGCCACGCAGCGTGGCCACGTCGGCCAGGTCATCGACACCGAGACGCACCGCGTCATCCTGCGCACGCACCTGATCTACCCGGAGGCCGCAGCGGCAATCGAAGCCGCCCGGCACATGTGGCTGAACCTCCCGGCGAAGTTGCACGCGGCGCAGGAGGTGGCGTGATGGCCACGATCTCCGTCGCACTGCACGTGCCGAGCGCGCCCAGCGTGCAGGCCCACAAGAAGCTCGTACACGTCACGCTCGGCGCGAACATCATCACGATCACGCGCGAGGAAGCCGCGCACCTCGCCGCCGACCTCCTCGACGCCATCGGCGCGAAGTCGTGCGAGGTCGTGGACATGGACAACGCGCTGCCGCCGGTGCTGGAGCGGGCGATCCGGCGGGGAGAGGGCGCATGAGCGCGCGCCGTCGCCCCCGCCTGCTCACCGACGCGCCGTCGATCTTCCGCGCGGCCGCCGATCACATCCAGGAGACCGGCGGCCAGGCCATCGCCGATGACGTACGTCGCGCGGCTGATGCCGTGGACGATCTGCTGCGCGCCGCAGAGGCCGCCAAGCAAGCCAAGGATCTGTACTACTGCCAGCGCGTGACGGACAGCGATGCGCTGGCCCTGGCCCCGACAGCCTGGGCGGATCGCATGGACGACCTCCAGCGCGCGGCGGCCCGGCTCGACGCGGTCAACGAGGTGGCGAAATGAACCGCGCCCAGTACCGCGCCGCCCGCCGCGCCGTCCGCTTCATGGGGCGCAACGTCGATTTGCTGTCAGAGACAGCATCCGACCGCGAGTGCGACCGCCGCTATGCGCTGTACACCGCTGCGATCGCGCGCTGCCCGACCGGGCTGACGCTGCAGGGCTCGCGCCGCGGCAAAGACGCGATGTACGCGCAGTTCCATGCGTGGTTCGTGCGCCGCGAGGATCTTCGCATCCGTCGCGCCCGCAAGGCGCGGGATACCGGTCGAACTGTCAAGGATCACTTGATGGTTGCGGGGATTGCGGCATGAGCGCGCCGAAGGTGGATGTACGGGGGCTGCTAACTGCGATCCTCAACTGTCCGTCCGTCAAGACGTCTGAAATGGCGTATCGGCGGCGCGACGCTTACCAGGCCCGCACCGCCCTGGACGAACTGATCGAAGCGTGTGCACCAGCTGTCAGCGAAGAAGGCATGACCCAGGTGGAGCTGAATCGCCTGCGCGCCGCCCTCGCCCACATCGGCGGTGGGTCATGAGCGCGCATACGCCGGGTCCGTGGTTCTGCGGTGATGACGGTCGCATCTGGCGCCGCCCAGTCCATGATCTGTATCAATACGGCGGCACGGTTGCGGGAGATGCGCCGCTCGCCACGGTCAATTCTGGGCACTCGTCATGGGAGCACAAGTTTCCAGTCGAAGCAAACGCTCGCCTGATCGCCGCCGCGCCGGAGTTGCTGGAAGCGCTGCGAGCCTTGTTGCCTTTTGCTGAGCACAGCGAAGGTTGTGGCGACCACGACGCTTACAACGGCGCCGACGTTCCGACATGCGGTTGTGGACTGGACTCGACCATCGCATTCGTTCGCGATGCCCTCATCAAGGCTACGGGAGAGCCGGCATGAACGCCGCCCGCAAGCTCACCGCAGAGAGGCGCGCTGCGTACGTCTGGTCGCGTCCGAAGCTTCGGCTTGTACAGGTGACGCCGGTCGAGCCCGAAATCGTCTCGCCGCGCGTGCAAGCCATCGTGCTGGCGCTCGTCGGCATCGCCGCACCACTGGTTTTCGTCGCCCGTGTCGCGGGGTGGCTGTGATGCGCGTCCTGATCGGCTGCGAAGAATCCGGCGCGGTGCGCGACGCCTTCATCAGGGGGGGGCATAACGCCATGTCCTGCGACATCCTCCCTACGCGCACGCCTGGCCCGCACTACTGCGGCAACGTGTTCGACGTCATCGACTATCCGTGGGATTTGGCGATCTTCCACCCGCCGTGCACGCATACCAGCGTCTCCGGCGCGAAGCACTTCGCCGAGAAGTGGATGAATGGCTGGCAAGCGGCTAGCGTTGCGTTCTTCATGGCGCTCGTGCGTCGCAGTGCACACATCCCGCGTGTAGCGCTGGAGCAGCCTGTCTCGATCATCAGCAGCCTGTACCGCAAGCCTGACCAGATCATCCAGCCGTGGCAGTTCGGCCATGGCGAGGTCAAGGCAACGTGCCTCTGGCTGCGCGGACTGCCGCATCTGCGTGCAACGAACATCGTGGACGGCCGCGAGGCTCGCGTACACCGCATGCCGCCGGGACCAAACCGAGCCCGGGATCGCAGCGCCACCTATGCCGGCATCGCTGAAGCGATGGCCGAGCAATGGGGCGCAACGAAACAGGAGTCCGCGTGATGTGCGACTTCACCGAAATGAACCCCTGCATCGCCGAGCTGCGCAATGCGCGGCAGGCAACCCCTTCGCCAGCCCCGGCAAGCCCGTCGAGAGACGCGCTCCAGGCCCTCCCCCTGTGCCACGCCGGGGCTGACGATTCCTTTACTGATGGAGCAAGCGAATGAACCCTAATGCATTGCGCGCGTATCACGGCGATCCTGCCATCAAGGCCAAGTACCTGTCCCGCGTGCGCGCTCACGCCGCCGCCGATGCGCTGACGCAGGGCGTCGGCTGGGAAGGCGGCAAAGGATGCGCCATCGGCTGCACCCTCGAAGCTTACGACCACTCCCGCTACCCGATCGAGCTCGGCATGCCGGAATGGCTTGCGAGGCTGGAGGATGCCATTTTCGAAGGCTTGCCGCACGCCGAGGCGATGACGTGGCCCGAGTCGTTTCTGGAAGCGATTCACCCGGGCGCGGACCTGGAGTCCGTACGGCACAAGCTGGCCCTGCGCCGCATTAATCGGCTGATTGCGATGCAGGAGGGCAACGCTGGCAAGCACGGCGAGGCAATCGACGCGGTGATCGCGCAGACCGTGGCCGCCCTCCAGCAAGTGCGCCGCTGTCACGAGGCCGAGACCGGTGGAGACGTCTGCGAAATGTCGGCGGCGTGGTCGGCGGAGTCGGCGGAGTCGGCGGCGCGGTCGGCGGCGGAGTCGGCGGCGCGGTCGGCGCGGTCGGCGGCGCGGTCGGCGGCGCGGTCGGCG
>Ga0164242_10009776_pt1 | contig 10317 bp, 9 predicted proteins | sample OricomgcompostMG_FD_108783 | JGI IMG/M metagenome (GOLD analysis project Ga0164242, IMG submission 108783) | Miracle-Growth compost microbial communities from Emeryville, California, USA - Original compost - Miracle growth compost (MG) ... | reverse complement strand
GTGCCGATCGGCTTGCCCATCTCGAGCGCGATCAGCAGGGCGAGGCGAGCTCGGTCGCGCTCGACCAGGTCGGCCAGGCGCAGCAGGTACGCGGCACGCTCGCGCGCGGGCAGCCGCGGCCACGGTCCGTCGTCGAACGCACGCCGGGCGGCGGCCACCGCGCGGTCGATGTCGGACGCGCTGGCCTGCGGCAGTTCGGCGACCATGCGCCCGTCCCGCGGGGAGGTGACCACCAGCGGCGGCGCGCCGTCGCCCGCGATCCACGTACCGTCGACGAACTGGCCCTCGGGGACCGAGATCTTGGTGGCCTCGGCAGGCCAGTCGAGGTCGGGCAGCGCCATGTCTCGCACACCTCTCGTCGGTCTTGACCGGCTCGGGTCGTGGCCCGTACGTTTGCGTCCAAACGATACTGAGCAGGCAGAGGGAATGTCCATGTCTCGGGTGGTGGTCGCCGGGGTCGAGATCGACACCCGGCACTGGATCGACGGGCGCCGCGTGGCGTCCGACGACACGTTCGCCGACGTCTCGCCGCTGGACGAGTCCGAGCTCGGGCGCATCAGCCGCGGTGGGCCGGCCGAGGTCGACGCCGCCGTGGCCGCAGCGACGGCCGCCTTCCCGGCCTGGGCCGCGACGACGCCGAAGGAACGGGCCGAGGTCCTGCACGCGATCGCCGACGGGATCGACGCGCGCCGCGAGGAACTCGCCCAGGTCGAGACGACCGACAACGGGTCGCTGCTGCGCTCGCACCGTCGGGGCGTCATGCCGCGCGTCGCGGCGAACTTCCGGTTCTTCGCCGACCACCTGCTCGCGCTCACCCACTCCCAGCCGGACGTGCGCGGGCACCGGCAGCGGGTCACCTGGGATCCCGCAGGTGTCGCGGCGATCATCACGCCGTGGAACGCGCCGCTGATGCTCGCGACCTGGCGCATCGCCCCCGCGCTGGCCGCCGGCGACACCGTGGTCGCGAAGCCCCCGGAGTGGGCGCCGCTGACCGCGTCCCTGCTTGCCGACATCACGAATACAGCCGGGCTGCCTGCCGGCGTGTTCAACGTCGTGCAGGGGCTGGGCCCCGAGGCCGGCGCGGCGCTCGCCGCGCACCCCGGCATCCGGCGGCTGTCGTTCACCGGGTCGGTGCCCACGGCCGGACGCATCGCCGCCGCCGCGGCGAACAACATCGTGCCGCTCTCGTTCGAACTCGGCGGCAAGTCACCACTGCTGGTGTTCGCCGACGCCGACTTCGAGCTCGCCGTGTCGCTTGCGGTCGAGCAGTTCGACAACGCCGGCCAGGTCTGCCTCGGCGCGTTCCGCATCCTCGTCGAGGACACGATCGCCGACCGGTTCGTCGACGCTGTCGTCGAGCGGGCGCGGGCGATCCGGCAGGGCGACCCGCGCGACGAGGACACCGACGTGGGCGTCCTCGTCTCGCGCGCCCACTTCGAGCGCGTCGACGGCTTCGTCCGCCGCGCCACGGCCGACGGCGCGCGCGTGCTGCTCGGCGGTGGCCCGAACGACGACCTCGGCGGGCTGTACTACCGGCCGACGATCCTGGCGGACGCGCCGGCCGGCTCGGAGATCCTGACCGAGGAGGTCTTCGGCCCGGTGCTGACCGTCCAGACGTTCTCGGGCGAGCAGCAGGGCATCGCGATGGCCAACGACACGCGTTTCGGCCTCGCGGCCACGCTTGTCACCGGTGATCGCGAGCGCGCCGAACGCGTCTCGGCCGCGCTGCACGCCGGGACGGTCTGGGTTAACTGCTTCTTCGTGCGCGACCTCGGCGCGCCGTTCGGCGGCAACGGCCAGTCGGGCATCGGCCGCGAGGGCGGCACGTTCAGCTTCGACTTCTACTGCGACGTCAAGAACACGGTGTTCGCACCGGAAGGGTGGCGATGACCATGGGCGAGATCGTCGGCGCGGCACTGCTCGCGCACGTTCCCACGATCGTGCTGCCCGAGGAGGACCGGCGCGCGCTCAACCACGGTGCGGAATCCTCGCTGGTCCCGGGTCTCGCCCGGCTGCGGCGCGAGGTGCTGGACGCGCTCGACATCGACTCGATCGTCGTCATGGATTCGCACTGGGCGACGACCGTCGAGTGGGTGATCACCGCGCACGAGCACCGCCGCGGCTTCTACACCTCCGAGGAGCTGCCACGCGGCATGTCGTCCATGCCGTACGACTTCGCGGGCGACCCCGAGCTCGCGCACGCGGTCGCCAAGCACGCCGACACGCATGGCACGTGGATCACCCCGATCGACAACGAACACCTGCCGATCCACTACGGCACGACGAACCTGTGGACGCACCTGCGCGGCGACGAGGCGTGGGTGTCGATCGGGGTCTGCCAGACCGCGGACATGCAGGACGCGCTGACCCTCGGCGCCGCGGTGGCCGACGGCATCGCCGACATCGACCGGCGGGTGTTCCTGATCGCGTCGGGCGCGCTGAGCCACACGTTCTGGCCGCTGCGCGAGCTGCGCGCGCACGAGGACAGCGACCCCAGCCACATCTTCACGCCGGAGGCGTGGGCCGCAGACCTGGCCCGGCTGGAGTGGTTCCGCCGCGGCGAGCACGACCGGGTGCTCGCGAGCATGCCGGACTTCTACCGCTACAAGCCGGAAGCGCGCTTCCTGCACTACCTGATGATGGTCGGCGCGATCGGCGGCGAGCGCTGCACCGCGCGCGGCGAGCTGTACAGCGAGTACGAGAACTCCGTCGGCACCGGGCAGGTGCATGTCAACTTCGTCCGCCCGGACGGCGGCTGGACCGCGCCCCGCGACACGGACGCGTTCAGCTTCCGGAGCTGGCAGTGACGACGGAGTTCCGCCGGATCCTGCTGGACGGCGTGGCGGTCGAGGCCCGCCGCGACGGTGACGTGCTGGTCGCCGGTGACGGGCGGCGCGTCGCGATCGACGACGCCGTGCACCTGCCGCCGGTCGTCCCGTCCAAGATCATCGCGGTGCACCTGAACCACGTCAGCCGGGTGCACGAGTTCGGTGCCACCCTGCCGCCCGCGCCGACCTACTTCCACAAGCCGGTGTCCTCGCTCAATGCGCATCGCGGTGCGGTCGTGCGCCCCGAGGGCTGCAAGTGGCTGAACTACGAGGGCGAGATCGCGATCGTCATCGGCCGTACCGCCCGCAACATCAGCCCGGCCGAGGCGGGTGAGTACATCGCGGGCTACACCGTCGCGAACGACTACGGCCTGCACGACTTCCGCGACACCGACGCCGGGTCGATGCTGCGCGTCAAGGGCAGCGACACGCTCTGCCCGCTCGGGCCAGGGTTGGTCACCGGCTGGGACTTCCGCGACAAGCGGCTGCGCACGTACGTCAACGGCACGGTCGTGCAGGACGGCTCGACCAGCGAGATGACGTGGGACATGCACTACCTCGTCGCCGACATCGCGCGCACGATCACGCTCGTGCCCGGGGACGTCCTGCTGTCGGGCACACCGGCGAATTCGCGGACGGTGTACCCGGGCGACGTGGTCGAGGTCGAGGTCGAGGGACTCGGCACGCTGACGAACACGATCGTTGCCGGACCGACGCCGATCCGCACCGACGTCGGTGCGCAGCCGAGCGAGTCCGAAGAGGTGCTGTCGACCGCGCAGGGCGGCGACTGGGAGTTCCGCGGTATCCGCCCGCCGCAGCGTGCCTAGCATCGGCGGATGCGGCTGTCGTCGTCGGAGGCCCGTGCCAGGTTCGCGTCGTCGCGGGTGGCGCGGCTCGCTTCGGTGCGTCCGGACGGTGCCCCGCACGTCGTCCCGATCGTCTTCGCCCTCGACGGGAACGTCCTCTACTCCGTCGTCGACGCGAAGCCGAAGCGCACGACCTCCCTGCAACGGCTGGCGAACGTCACGGCCGAGCCGCGCGTCGGCGTGCTCGCCGACGAGTACGCCGAGGACTGGACGCAGCTGTGGTGGGCGCGTGGCGACGGCCGGGCGCAGATCGCCGCAGACGCCTCCGAGCGTGCCGCAGCACTCGAACTGCTCCGAGCCCGCTATCCGCAATACCGGACCGTCTCGACGGACGGCCCGCTGCTGCGCATCGACATCGACACCTGGACCGGTTGGTCGGCGAGCTGACCGACGAGCGTGCCCGCGCTCAGACGGCGAGTGCGGTGATCGCGGGGACGAGGCTCGGCGGCCCGACGAAGCGCCCGCGCGCGTCGAAGACCTCGCGGCCACGGGTGAACGCAGCGCTGAGCGAGCTGCGCACCCACAGCCGGCCGTCGCTGCCGAGCAGCACGTGGCAGGGCAGCGCCGGCAGGTCGTCGATGTCGAGCGGGTAGCCGCGCACCGTCCGGCGGCGCAGCCCCACCCGGGCCCTACCGACCGTCGATCCCGGTAGCCCCGAGCTGCGCAGCTCGGCCCAGACGCGGGCGGGATCGACCGGCGCTGTGGCGTGCTCCTGCGCGACCTGCACGTAGCCCTCCCGTTCGACGCCAGCTGACGCTAGGCCCGGATGAAGCGAGGCCCAGATGAAGCTGAGTTGAACGCAGGGTAGCTCAGCCGCTGAGCACCGGCCGGATCAACCGCCACCATTCGTCGATGCGTTTGCGGAGATCGGCACGTCCGGTCAGCCGCGCCGAGACCTCCTGGATCCCGAAGAACGAGGCGACCAGGACGCGGGCCGCGGCCGCCGTGTTCAGCGACGTCACCACCGAGCCGTCCTGCTGGCCCGCCTGCAGCAGCCGGGTGACCCGCTCGATCCAGCCGACGAACGGCACGGGCAGCTCGATGTCGGTGTCGATCTGGCTCTGCTCGTTGCCGAGCCGCACGCCGGCCTGCGCGACGACGCTCGTCTGGTACGAGCGGGTGGTCTCGCGCAGCATCCGCTCGAGGGTGTCGAGCGCGTTGAGGTTCCACGTCGGCGCCGCGGCGGCGGTGCGCTCCCAGGCGGCGTGGTGCTCGCGCAGGATCGCCGCTGCCAGCGCCGCCTTCGACGGGAAGTGGAAGTACAGCGCGCCCTTGGTGACGTCGGCGGCCTGCGCGATCTCGTCGAGACTGGCGGCGGCGTAACCACTGCGCTGGAAGACCTGCGCGGCCGCGGTGATGATCGCTTCGCGGGTCCGGACGGCACGGGCCTGCAGTGGCCGTCCCTCGGCGGAGCGGGCGGAGCTCGCGGCCGCCCCTGCCGAATCGGCGGGGACGGCGCGGGGTCGACGCGCGGCGATGGCGCTCACCCTTCCTCGGTCGGCGCACGGGGGCGTCCGCGACGGCTGTGGAAGCCGGAGTCTATGGGCGTTTCGACGGTGTCACGACTCGGGACGCGGCGGCGCTTCGCAAGTCGTCCCGGTATGTGCGGGGCCACGCGGAAGGTCCGTGTTGCGGACGCAGACGGTCGCTCGTATCGCTGGACGGAACGACCTGACAACGTTCGTATCCCTTGAGTAAAGCTGCTATTTCAGGGGTTGTGGCCGCACTGGCATCGTGCTGTACTCATCCGCACGACAGCGCGTTCCGTGTGCCGGTACGCACGCCGCAGCGTCGAGAACGACGTCCAGCAACTCGGTTCCAGCTCGGTCCACTCGCCCAGAGGAGAGACGAATGACAAGACAGGTCCGACGCGCGCTCGGCGGGATCGCGGTCCTCGCGTCCGCTGCGCTCGTGATGTCCGCGTGCAGCACCGCGAGCAGCGGCGGCAGCGGCGGCGCGGCCAGCACGCCCGCCGGCGGCAGCTCGGGCAGCGGCTCGTCCAATGGTGTCGCCGCGGCGACGGCCCTGCTGAACAAGTACTCGGGCGAGCCGGCGTTCGTGTCGCCCGGCCCGTCCTTCGACGCCTCGAAGGCGAAGGGCAAGATCCTGTTCGGCCTGCCGGTCAACACCAGCGTCGCCTACGTCAACACGGTCGACAAGGAGACGCAGAAGTTCGCCAAGGCGCTGGGCCTGAAGTACATCGACTACGCGAACCAGCAGCAGCAGTCGCAGTGGATCCAGGGCGTGTCGAACGCCGTGTCGGCCAAGGCGAACGTCATCAGCCTCATCGGCGGCCTGCCGCCGGAGCAGCTCGCCCCCCAGCTGACCCAGGCGCAGAAGGGCGGCATGGGTGTCGTCGACCTGGCCGAGCGCAACCAGGGCCAGCCGACCGAGAGCTACGTGAACTCCTACGTGTACGCGCCGTTCGCCGAGGCCGGCACCCTGATGGGCGCCTACGCGGTCAAGGCGACGAACGGCAACGCGGACGTGCTGATCATCAGCTCGAACGCCGACGTCAGCTCTCCGCCGGTCGTCAACGGTGCGTCGCAGGAGATCAAGTCGACCTGCCCGTCCTGCAAGATCAAGACGGTCAACGTGAACCCGACGGACTGGGCGACGAAGCTGCAGTCGACGGTCGAGGGTGCCCTGTCGTCGGACCCGAACATCAACTACATCCTGCCGGTCTATGACTCGATGGCCGAGTTCGTCGCGCCCGCGATCCAGACCGCCGGACGCAGCGGCAAGACGTTCATCGCCACGTTCAACGGCACGCCGGCGATCCTCGACATGATGCGCACCGGCAACACCGTGCAGATGGACGTCGCAGACAACACGTCCGACGTCGCGCTCGCCGGCCTCGACGCCGCGATGCGGCTGATGCTGAAGCTGCCCGCGGGCAAGCAGCAGATCGGCCTGCGCGTGTTCACCAAGGACAACGTCACCGACGCCGGCACGCCGGCACAGTCCGGCAAGGGCTTCGGGACGAGCTCGGCCACCGGCTACGCCAAGACGTGGGGCGTCTCGGCGAGCCTGCTGCAGGGCTGATCCGACAACGGTGTGCGGCGGGCCGCAAGAGTGCGACATGGCACCGCAGCGGCCCGCCGCCCACCGAGCAGGAAGGCGAACTCCATGACCACCCGCCCGATCCTTCGCGTCGAGCACCTGTCGAAGACCTTCGGCGGCGTGCGCGTCCTCACCGACGTCTCCTTCGAGATCGGCGCCGGTGAGATCGTCGGCCTCGTCGGCCAGAACGGCTCCGGCAAGTCGACGGTCATCAAGTGCCTGTCCGGCTACCACTCACCCGATCCGGGCTGGCAGCTTCAGATCGACGGCAGCACGCTCACCCGCGGCCTGCATCCGGGGGAGTCGGCGCAGCTCGGCATCAGCTTCGTGCACCAGGACCTCGGGGTCATCGGCGACCTGACCGTGCTCGAGAACCTGCTGTTCAACCGCTTCGCGAGCGAGCACAGCCCGTACATCAACTGGGCCGACGAGCGCCGGAGGGCCCGAGACCTGCTGCGCTCCTACGACCTCGACCTGGACCCGCGGGCCAGCCTGGGCTCCCTGCGTCCGGTCGAGCAGGCGCAGGTGGCGATCATCCGCGCGCTCATGCAGCTGCGCGACCGCGGCACCGGCGACAACGCGCGCTCCGGCGTGCTCGTCCTCGACGAGGCGACGACGTTCCTCGACCGCACCGGCCGGGAGAGCCTGCACGTGCTGTTGCGGGCGATCGCGGCGTCCGGCGCCGGCGTCCTGTTCGTCTCCCACGACGTCCAGGAGGTGCTGGCGCTCGCGAACCGGGTGGTCGTGCTGCGCGACGGCCGCGTCGTGGACGATGCGGACGCGGCGACGCTCTCACCCGAGGACGTCGTCGGCCTGATCGTCGGCGGTGACCGCGCGGTGCGGTTGGACCAGCTCGCCGACGACGTCGAGGCGGAGAAGCTCGCCAACGCCGCCGACGGTGCGGGCAGCGTCGCCGCGGACGTCCACGTCGCCGAGGTCGCTGCACCGATCGGCAGGCTGGCTGTACAAAGTCTGGACGGCCCGCAGGTGCGCGGTATCGAGCTGGACGCCGTGGGCGGCGAGATCGTCGGCATCACCGGCATCGTCGGCTCGGGCTGGGAGTCCGTCCTCGAGCACCTGTACGGAGCACGCAGTGCCGACCGGGGCTGGTTGGAGGTCGACGGCCGCCGGGTCGACCTGACCTCGATGACGCCGCGCCGCGCGATCGACAACGGCATGGTGCTCGTGCCGTCCGAACGGCTGACGCAGGGCATCATCGGCACGCTGCCGATCGAGCAGAACGTCATGCTGCCGGTGCTGCGCCGCCACTTCAGCGGCGGCTTCCTGCGCCACCGCGAGCTGATCCGCCGGTGCGAGCGACTGCTGCACGACCACGCCGTCCAGCCACCGGACGCGCGCCGCCCGATCGGGACGCTCAGCGGCGGCAACCAGCAGAAGGCCGTCCTCGGCAAGTGGCTGCAGCTCGCGCCGCGCATCGTGCTGCTGAGCGAGCCCACCCAGGGCGTCGACGTCGGCGCCCGCCAACTGATCTTCCGCATCATCCGTGACGCGGCCCGGCGAGGCGCCGTCGTGCTCTACGCGTCCGGTGACTGGGAGGAGATCGCGCGGCTCGCGCACCGCGTCGTCGTGATCGCCGACGGCACCGTCGCCGCGACGCTCGCCGGCGACGACGTCGACGTCAACCGCATCGCCTCCGCCGCCTACCGCGGCACCCGCCGCAGCGCCGATCTCGCGGCGGCATCGACCGCATGGTCGGGACCCGACACCTCGGAAGGACGAGAACTGTGATGACCACCACGCGCAGGTTCGGCAGCGTCGGCAGTCTCGTCGGCCGGTTCGGCGTCGTCTTCGTCTGGGCGATCGTCGTCGTGGTCTTCTCGGTCGCGAAGCCGGACACGTTCCCGACCACGGGCAACTTCTCGACACTGTTCGCCTCGCAGGCGCCGCTCGGCGTGCTCGCGCTCGCGCTGATCGTCCCGCTGACCGCGGGTGACTACGACCTGTCGGCGGCGAGCGTCCTGAACTTCTCCTCGATGCTCGTCGCGGTGCTGAACGTCCAACACCACATGCCGGTCGCGCTCGCGTGCCTGCTCGGTGTCGTCTTCGGTCTCGTCGTCGGGCTGTTCAACGGCCTGGTCACCGTGCTGTTCGACATCGACCCGTTCATCATCACGCTCGGCGTCGGGACGTTCCTGGACGGCCTCACCCTCTGGATCTCGAAATCCGCACCGGTCAGCGGCGTCTCGCAGAATCTGGTGAACCTCGTCGTCGTCGACCGGTTCCTGGGGCTCTCGCTGGAGTTCTGGTTCCTGATCATCGTCGCGATCGTCCTGTTCTACGTCTTCACGTTCACCCCGCCCGGCCGTCGCCTGCTCATCGTCGGCCGCGGTCGCGAGGTGGCGCGGCTGTCCGGCCTCGGCGTGAACCGCATCCGGATCCTGTCCTTCGTCGCGTCCGGCGGGTTGTCCGGCCTGGCCGGCGTCGTCTACATCGGTTCCAGCGGATCTGCCGACCCGTCGGCGGGGACGTCGCTGCTGCTGCCGGCGTTCGCCGCGGCGTTCCTCGGCGCCACCGTGCTCGTCCCCGGGCGGTTCAACCCGTGGGGGACGCTGGTCGCCGTCTACTTCCTGACCACCGGCATCAACGGCCTGTCGCAGCTGGGCGTCTCGACGTTCGTGCAGCAGCTGTTCTACGGCGGCGCTCTCGTCATCGCGGTGCTGCTCTCGAGCCTGGCCGGGCGGCCCAGCCGGCGCAAGGCGAAAGCCGCTGCCGGGCCACTGCCCGCCGACGGCGCGCCGCCCACCACTGCGCCGTCACAACCCGCACAGACCACGGCCTGACCCGCTGCCGTTCGTCCGTCCGCGTCCGGCGCGGACCCGATCTACCGATAGGGAACTACCTGTGGTGATGCCACTCGAGGGCATTCGCGTGCTCGACGTGTCCACGATCCTGGCCGGCCCGCTGTGCTGCCAGCTGCTCGGCGACTTCGGTGCCGACGTCGTGAAGATCGAGCACCCGCGCTTCGGCGACAACATGCGCGGCCACGGCCAGCAGAAGGACGGCGTGCCGCTGTGGTGGAAGGAGGTCAGCCGCAACAAGCGCACGGTCGGCCTCGACCTCGGCAAGCCCGAGGGCGCCGAGGTGTTCCGGCAGCTCGCCGCACAGGTCGACGTCGTCGTCGAGAACTTCCGCCCCGGCACGTTCGAGCGCTGGGGGATCGGGCCAGACGTCCTGCACGCGATCAACCCCGGCCTCGTGCTCGTCCGGCTCACCGGCTTCGGCCAGACCGGCCCGTACTCCGCCCGTGCCGGCTTCGGCACCCTCGCCGAGGCGATGAGCGGATTCGCCGCGCTCACCGGCGACGCGGACGGGCCGCCGACGCTGCCGTCGTTCGGCCTCGCCGACAGCATCTGCGGCATCGCCGCGTCGTCCGCCGTGCTGATGGCGCTGCGCCACCGGGAGGTGCAGGGCGGCACCGGCCAGGTGATCGACCTGAGCATCCTCGAGCCGATCATGACCGCGGTCGGCCCGGCGCCGACCGTCTACCAGCAGCTCGGCACGGTCGAGCAGCGCCACGGCAACCGCTCGACGAACAACGC
>Ga0164242_10009775_pt1 | contig 10318 bp, 5 predicted proteins | sample OricomgcompostMG_FD_108783 | JGI IMG/M metagenome (GOLD analysis project Ga0164242, IMG submission 108783) | Miracle-Growth compost microbial communities from Emeryville, California, USA - Original compost - Miracle growth compost (MG) ... | reverse complement strand
GCCGCGGGTGAACGGCGATAAAAATGTATTGATCAAGATATTGCTCAATGGCTTGTCCGGCCCCGTAGATGGCAAGAGCTACCCGGACGAGATGCCGGCCATGAACAGCAACAGGGACAACTGGATCGCCGCAGTGCTAAGCTATATCCGCAATGACATGGGCAACAAAGCACCGGTGGTAACCCCCGACGAGGTAAAGAAGATCAGGGCCATGGTAGGCGACCGGAAAACAAGCTGGACCATGAAAGAGCTGGAGAAGTAAGCCTCAATAACAGGCTTTACATGTTTGGTTGTTTCCGCAGATTTCGCCGATGAATAGCGCAGATTTTCGCAGTTCTATTCTGCGGCTATCTATAGAAAAATCTGCACTTATTTGTGGATTGGGCGAAATAAATTCGACAAAACCCCTAACTTTGATCTTATGGCAAAAACAAATTCAATCTATACAAAAAAACTTGGCCGAACTGTAGCGAGACAAGCAAAAGGCTCCGTCGGTAAATATCATGTAATCCCTGCTCAAATTAACAGATGGAACGTTGTTGCCGAAGGTAGCGTAAGACCTTTTAAAAAATTTAGCACTAAAAGTGCTGCAGTGGCTTTTGCCAAGAGATATGCGAGTGCTGTTAATCCCGGTGAAGTTGTCATTCATGGTATTGATGGAAAAATACTAGATAGAATTTCCTACTAACCGTTTTTCTCTATGCCATTTGAGACAAATGTATTCATCAATTGCCCATTTGACGACGGCTTTAGAAAGCTACTCAGACCTCTACTTTTTAGTTTAATTTACTTTCAACTTGAACCAAAAATTTCACAAACGGAATCATCTGCAAACGTCCGGATAAATCAAATTAAGCAGCATATCCGTAATTCAAAATTTAGTATACATGACCTTTCACGGTCTAAGCCCATGAGGAAAAACGAATTACCTCGATTTAATATGCCTTATGAGCTTGGTTTAGATATCGGTTGCGCGGAATTTGGTTTAAAAAAATATGCAGTTAAAAAAATCCTCATTCTCGAAACAGAACGTTATCATTATCAAAAAGTCCTATCTGACATTTCGGGTCAGGATATAGAAAACCATGACAATGACCCGGCAACGTTAATACGAAAAGTACGAAACTGGTTCTCAACGGTAGATTCTTCAAAAAGCTATCCGAGTGCAAATAAAGTTTGGATTGCTTACAATCAATTTCAAGATGATATAACAAACACTTTAATTGCAGAAGGTTTTACAGTTTCAGAAATTGAGAATATGCCGACGAGTGATTTTATTAAGTTTTCAAAAGATTGGATTAGAGGGTTTACTTCCTAACTTTTCCTGTGCCAGACAAAAGCACTCTTAAAAGCGTGACCTGAGCGCAGTAACTTCAATAACAGTCATCCTATTAAGTTATATATCCAGCACGATCCACCGCTATTGATCCTTTATTTTACCTTCAACTTTTGTATTTTAATTTAGATAAAGATACCAGCTGACAGGAATGCCAATCCGAATCCGAATTCGAATACTATAGAATATTCGTATATACTTTAACGTTAAAGCACAATAATCTTCCGACGTTTACAGGCATGCAGGATAAAAAGAACGAAACGCTTATCTTTATCCGCACAAAAGAATAAACAACGCCGGATATGAGAAAACTGATCGCTGCCATTATTTTATTTGGGTCGTTTATGGCCATAGGCCATGCAGATGCCCAGAAAAAAGACACCCCTTATGACGTGATCGTTTACGGAAGCAGCTCTTCCGCGGTGATGGCCGCCGTAGCAGCGAAAAAAGCCGGCGCTTCCGTCATGCTGCTCAGCCCGCAAAAGCACCTGGGCGGCCTTACCAGCAATGGCCTCGGCTGGACCGATAAAGGCAATGACAAGACCATCGGTGGCTTCACGCGGGATTTCTATCACCGCATTTTCCTGTATTACCAGGATCCCAGTGTCTGGAAGCAGGAAACGTTGGAAGCCTACCGCAAAAAAGCCGGTGGCATGTACCAGGCTGCCAACAGCCTGATGTTCACCTTTGAGCCGCATGTAGCAGAAAAAATTTTCAATGACCTGTTGCAGGAGAACAACATTCCTGTAAAGCTCGACCAGTGGCTCGACAGGAAGCACGGTGTAAAAAAAGAAAACGGGCGCATCGTTGCTGTAAAAATGATCCGCGGTGGCTGGTACAACGCCGGCGTATTTGTCGATGCCACTTACGAAGGCGACCTGACGGCAGCCGCCGGCGTGTCTTACACCCTCGGCCGCGAGCCCAATGCCCAGTACGGCGAAACGATCAACGGCATTGAAACGTCCAAAGCCCAGGGCAACAACCTGCCCCGCGGCATAGACCCGTATATCCACAAAGGCGATCCGTCGAGCGGGCTGTTACCCGGCATCAACCCCGATGCAGGCGGCAAAGACGGCGAGGGCGACAAGCGCATGGAAGCTTACTGCTACCGCCTCTGTCTCACGAATGTGCCTGCAGACCGCGTAACGGTAAGCAAGCCCAAAGGCTACCGTGAAAAAGATTTCGAGCTGATCGTACGCGCCGCTGAAAAAGGCGAGACCCGTTTCTGGAAGCTCGATGCCATGCCCAACGGCAAGACCGATTCCAACAATGCCAGCGGCATTTCCACCGATTACATCGGCATGAGCGATGCCTACACCGAAGCCTCCTACAAGCAAAGAAAAAAGATAGAGGCAGCGCACCAATACTGGACGCTGGGCCTCATCTGGACGGTGCAGCATGACCCACGCATACCGGAAAAAGTGCGCGCGCACTACGCCCCCTGGGGCCTGGCAAAAGACGAATTTCCTGAAAGCGGCCACCTGCCTTACCGGATATATGTCCGTGAAGCAAGGCGCATGATCAGCGACTTCGTGATGACGGAAGGACTTGTAAAAGGCGAAAAGCCGCTGCAGGAATCCATCGCCATGGGCTCTTACAACATGGACAGCCACAACGTGCAGCGGTACGTGACAGACAAAGGCGATGTGCAAAACGAAGGCGATGTGCAGATCTCTCCCGGCAAGCCCTACCCCATTCCTTATGGCACCATCGTACCCAAAGCTTCGGAATGCACCAACCTTCTTGTTCCTGTGTGCCTGTCGGCCTCGCACATTGCTTACGGCTCCATCCGCATGGAGCCTGTGTTCATGATGCTGGGACAATCGGCCGGCACGGCTGCTGCCATTGCGGCCAAAAACAACCAGCCGGTACAGCAGGTGAATTACACGGCGTTAAAAAAGATATTGCTGGACAACGGACAGATACTGGAGCTATAGAAAAGCCTGTAGCAGCCGGTTATAGCTCTTACCGTACCATCGCCGGATGCACCGCAAAATGATGACCGCTTGTTGCATTTGCGATCTTTTTTTATTTTAGCACGCCCAAACCAAAATGTGCGGTCAGATCTTGAGGTCTCTTTTACTAAACCAGCAGAAAGCATTGCTTTGCAGTGTCGCGGACGGGAATGTGGCAGCTTTCAAAGAGTTGTTTGACATTTACCGGACAGGACTTTATGCTGCCGCCCTGAAGATCACCAAATCGCCTTACGCCGCCGAAGAGATCGTGCAGGAAATTTTCACTGTCCTCTGGGAAAGCCGTTTGACGCTGGACAAAGTGGAAGACCCTGCTGCCTATATCTTCACCATCGCCTATCACCAGTCCTTCCGCTATCTGAAAAAAGTGGCCGCCGATACAGCGCTGTATCAGGCCCTCCTGAACAGGGCAAAAGACACGCACAACGAAACAGAAGAATGGCTGGAGCTGAAAGAAGTGCGCCAGCTTATCGACCATGCCGTACATGCTTTGCCGCCGCAAAGGCAGCTCATTTACAGGATGAGCCGTGAAAACGGGCTGAGCCACCGGCAGATCGCCGAGCAACTGCACATTTCTCCCCTCACCGTAAAGAAGCAGCTCGTGCTGGCCTTGCGCAACATCCGCTCCTGTCTCACCCGCCTCGCTCCCTTGCTTGCGCTTTGCTTTTGTCATTTCCTCTGAAAAAAATCCCAAAAAAATATTTCGCCGGAATACTCCCTTTTCTCCTTTCCGTACTCTATATAGAAAGCAGGCCAGAAAAAGAGCCGCTGCTTTTGACCCAAGCTGTTAAACCTGTTATGCACACGACTCCCGATCAGTACCGGTTAACGTATTTGTTCCGGCAATACCTCGAAGACCAGGCTTCGGCGGAAGAGCTGGAAGAATTGTTTGCCTGTATCCGGGAAACAGATAAAGAAGATGTACTCAAAGAGCAGCTCATAGAAGCATTTGAACGGGCAAAACCCGGCCAAAGTCCGGATGAGGTACGATGGGATGAGATGTTTTCGCGCATCACTGGTGACCAGGCAGGGCAGCCGGCAGTGAAACCGGGAAAAGCGCTTTCATGGGTGATGGCAGCAGCAGCGACATTGCTCATAGCAGGCAGCATTGTCACCTGGCGGTATCTCAGCCAAAAGCCTTCGCAGCAAAGCGATAGCGCTGCCAGGTCTGCGCAGGCAGATGTGCAGCCGGGCGGCAGCAAAGCCACCCTGACACTGGCCAACGGCATACAAATTGCACTGGACAGTGTTCACAACGGACAATTGGCCAGCCAGGGAAACACACAGGTGGTAAAGACAGCAGCCGGTCAACTGGTCTATCATGCGACAGACAAAAAACAACAGGCGCAAAGCAATGTTGCGATCAATATGCTTACCACACCGCGTGGCGGACAATACCAGTTGCTGCTGCCGGATGGTACAAAGGTCTGGCTGAATGCCGCTTCTTCGATCCGCTTCCCGGCGGCCTTTACAGGAACGGAAAGAGCAGTGGAGATAACAGGCGAAGCATATTTTGAAGTGGTGCACGATGAAAAAGTGCCATTCAGGGTAAAAGCAGGCAACATGGTGATCAGAGATCTGGGCACACAATTCAACGTGAACGCCTATACGGACGAAACAATGATAAAAGCCACCTTGCTCGAAGGTTCTGTGGAGGTAGGGAATACCATCCTGAAGCCCCTTGAGCAGGCAAGCCTGGACAAAGACGGAAAGATCATGGTGAAGAAAAATGTAAATGCAGCAGATGTGGTGGCCTGGAAAAACGGCTTCTTCTCTTTCCGGGATGACGACCTGCAGACCGTCATGAAGCAGCTTGCCCGCTGGTATGATGTGCAGATCGTTGACAGCTCAGGCAGGAGCAATCGCCAGCATTTTTCGGGAAGGATAGACCGCAGCCTGACCTTGTCACAGGTGCTGAACGGGCTGGAGCTGGCGAATGCGCGCTTCAGCGTCGGAGCAGATCGCAGGGTGGTGATATTGCCTTAAAATATTTGTAGATAAAAAAAGGAAAAAGGAGAAAAATTATACCCAAAAAAATCCAGGAATGCGGCAACATTCCTGGAGGACGCTTGGGTTAATTCAATAAAATGCCCGGAACGGCAATCATCGTTTAACCAAAACATTACAAAAGTATGCATTTTTTCTACGGCCGTAGAAGGAAGTTGCTTCCTTTTACATTCCAGCAATCTCTTCTGACCATGAAGCTCACAGCCATTCTTCTCCTGGCCGGCTTCCTCAGTGTAAGCGCAAGGGGAGTTTCTCAGACAGTCAACATCTCAGGCGAAAGCATTCCGCTCCGAAAAATTTTCTCGGCCATGGAGCAGCAGACAGGCTATGCTTTCTTTTACAACAACGACGTCATGGCCAAAGCCACCCCCGTAAGCATTACCTTAAAAAACGCCAGCCTGACGGAAGCATTGGATAAAATTTTAAAAGGCCAGCACCTGAGTTATGCCATACAAGGCAAGACGATCTTTATACGGGAAGCCCCGGCGACAGCTACACAGCCGTTGAGCACCTCGCCCCCTGCTGCAAACGATGTGCAGGTCAGCGGCACGGTGGTGGACTCTGCAAGCGGCAAGCCCCTGGCAGGGGTCAGCATACAGATTGAAGGAGCGACGGCAGGCACCACGACGGATGCCAATGGTCATTTCAGCTTATCAGTTCCCGATAATGCGGTACTGGTGGTTTCTTACCTGGGCTATGGTAAAAAGACGGTGCCGGTGAACGGGAGCACAAATCTCCGCATTGCGCTGGCCGCTTCCACAACAGGACTGAATCAATTGGTGGTGGTCGGCTACGGCACTTTGAACCAACGGGAGGTCACCAGCGCCATCACGCACATTTCTGCAAAAGACCTGCTCAACGTCGGCGGCAACAATGCGCTGATGTCCCTGCAGGGAAAAGTGGCAGGGCTCAGCATTACCAACACCGGCACAGCCGACCCCAATTCATCTCCCAGCATCCAGCTGCGGGGCGTGTCTTCGAGAGACGCAGGGTTAGGCCCTCTCTATGTCATTGACGGCGTTGCCGGCGGCAACATCGACAACCTGAACCAAAACGACATTGCCTCCATCGATGTCCTGAAAGGAGGTGCAGCTTCAGCCATTTACGGCACACGCGGCAGCAACGGTGTGATCATCATCACCACGAAAAAAGGAACCGGTGGAGAGCCAAAAGCATCATACGAAGGTTACGCCAGCTTCGATTTTCCAACAGACAAGCTGCATGTGCTTTCAGCAGATGACTTTCTCGCTCATAAGCGGGGTATTGACTACGGAGGCCGGACAAACTGGCTGGATGCCATCAGCCGCGACCATGCTTTTTCGCAAAAGCATACGCTGCAATTCTCCGGCGGCAACCAGACGACCAACTATTTCGCTTCGCTCGATTACAGGAATGCAGAAGGCCTTGACCTCAGGGCCACCAAGCAGGAATACGGCGGACGGTTCAGCCTGAACCATACATCGAGCAACAACTTATATTCCGTATCCCTGAATGTAGCACCGCGCTATATCAAAAGCAACAATGCCGATTATGGTGCTTACAGCCAGGCCCTTACGGTCAACCCGACCATTCCGGTAAGAGATACCGCCGATCCTTCGAAGTATTTCAATATCCAGACCGGGTTCACAGGAGCCTTCAATCCTGTGGAAGACCTGGAAACCATCCTCAGCGGCACCGAAGGCAAGTACCTTGATATGAGCGGCTCTTTCAAGCTGAACATCCTCGACAACCTCAACACGCAGGTAACACTGGGCGAGTCCACGCAGGATTGGTTTGACTTTGGTTTTTCTCCCTCCACCAATACGACGATCATCAACAACAACGGCGGGCGGAATACGGCAAGCCGGAAATATGACAAGTCCGACCTGAAGAGCTTTGACTGGACGGGCAACTATTCGCTGAATGTAAAAGAGCATTCCCTGAAAGTGCTGGCCGGGTATTCTTATACATACAGCAACTATTCCGAGCTGACGGGCTCCAACCAGGATTTTCCTTCCGACGTGCTGACCTACAACAATCTTGGCACTGGATTGTGGAACCTGGAAGAAGGACAAAACGGCGTAGGCAGCACAAAAAATGACTCCCGGCTGATCGCTTTCTTCGGGCGGGTGAATTATGACTTTGCAGGCAAATATTTCTTATCCGCCAGCCTGCGGCATGAAGGGTCCTCCAAGTTTGGCCTGGAACACAAGTGGGGCGATTTCCCTGCAGCATCTGTGGGCTGGATGATCAGCAATGAAAACTTCATGAAAAATATTCCCTGGATCAGCAGCCTGAAGCTGAGAGGTGACTACGGTGTGACAGGCAACCAGGATTTTGCAAACTATCTCTCCCTGGAGACCTATTCGGGCTTCGGCTATTACCTGTACCAGGGCACCTACTACCAGGTATGGGGACCGGGCCAGAATGCCAATTATGACCTGCACTGGGAAAAGGCCATCAACTTCAACATAGGCGCAGACTTCAGCTTGTTCCGGAACAAGCTCTTCGGCAGCCTTAACTATTACATCCGCACCAACCAGGACCTGCTGGGCTCTTACAATGTTCCTTTCCCGCCCAACGTGCAAGGCACTATTTACACCAATGTGGGCACCATGAGGAATACAGGCTTTGAGCTGCAGTTGAACGCCACGGTGGTCAGCAAAAAGGACTTTACCTACGCCCTTTCATTCACCGGTGCTACCAACAACAACAAGTTTGTTTCCTTTTCCAACCAGACGTATCACGGCCAGAATTATTCAGATGTAGTAGGCATGCCGGCACCCGGAAGTCCTGGCAATGCCCAGCGTCTGCAGGAAGGCAAAAGAGTGGGCAGCTTTTACATGCTGAAATCCGCCGGCGTGGACAGCACGGGCGCCTTGCTGGTGTACAACAAAGACAACAAGATCATCCCGGCGAACGAAGCCACAGTGGATGACAAGCGCTTTGTAGGCAATGGCCTGCCTAAATTTACCGCTAGCCTGGGCAACGACTTCACTTACAGGAACTGGGATCTCAGCATCTTCCTCCGCGGAGCTTTCGGCTACCAACTGTATAATACCGTAGCCTTTTACCTCGGCACTCCTGCCACCCAATCGGGCGCCAATGTGCTCACTTCTGCTTATGGCAACGGGAAATACGCGAAGCTCACGAACCCGGCGACCACTTCCTCGCTGTCCGACTATTTCCTGGAGCCAGGAGATTTTGTGAAGATCGACAACGTTTCACTGGGATATACATACCACTCGAAGACAAAATATTTCAGCTCTGCACGCCTGTACCTGACAGCAAGGAACCTCAAGACATTCACCAAATGGACGGGAGGCGACCCGGACTATGTGCAGGTGAACGGCCTTTATCCCGGCATCAACAATTCTTTGTCTTATTATCCTGCTACGATCCAGCTACTCGTGGGGCTGCAGTTTAATTTTTAATCCAAAATGGCTTTTAACATGAAACGAAATAAATTTTATATCGGTCTGTTTGTACTGCTTTTTGCTGCATTGCTTTCAGACAGTTGTACAAAGCTGGATGAAAATCCATACAGCTCGATCACCGAATCTTCTTTCCTGCAAACCAAAGACGATGTAGTCCGGGATTTCCTGCGTCCTTTTGAGCATGGCTACTGGACGATCCAGGGCAATGGGGAGTTGTTCTTCCTGAACGAAGACGCTTCCGATGAGCTCATGACGCCCAGCAGGGAAGGCGACTGGTTCGACGGCGGCACTTACCAGCGCGTTCATTACCATACCTGGACTTCGCAGGATGGCTTTACCAGCGATGCCTGGAATGATCTTTACCAGGGTGTGGACCTGGCCTGCAATTCCCTGCAGGACATCGAAGGCATCGACGCTGCTAAATTTGGTCTCACAGAAGCTGAAAAAAATGATTACATCGCCGAGCTGAGAACGCTGAGAGCCTGGTTTTACCTAAGGCTTTTCGATTATTACCGCAACATAGAGATCATCACGGAAGTAAAGGGGCAAACACAAGGCGTACCCCAATCCACGCCGCAGGAAACATTCGACTTCATTGAAAAAGAGCTGAAAGAAGCCATTCCTGACCTGCCTACCAATACGGAACTGGGCCAGAATGCGCTTGGCCGCTGGACGAAGGCAGGTGCTGCAGCCTTGCTGGTACGCCTGTACCTGAATGCCAAGGTATATATCGGGCAGGATAAATTTTCAGAATGTGCGGCAATCTGCCAGGACATCATTGATGGCAAATACGGCTCCTACTCCCTGGAGGATACCTGGGATGCACCGTTTGACTGGAACAACGGGCAATCCCCTGAGACCATCTTCGCCTTTCCCGGCAGCTTCGGCTATACGCACTGGCAATACACCAGCGGCATGTACTGGTGGATGGGCCCGTACAATGCCCCTGATTATTTCGGCTTCACCGACTGGGGACAGATGAACACGCGGTACGCGCTGCAGCCCGGCAGGGATGTGGACAGCGTGGAATATCCTTTTCAATTGGGCAAGCCTTTTATAAAATTCCAGAAATACCCCGATGATTTCAGGCTGAAAAAGTATAAAAACCTTGGCAACAGCAAGCGCGAAGGCATGTTCCTCTACGGCTACCTCACCTACAAGGATGAAAACGGGAATACGGATACGGTGAAAAGCACGCGGGGATATACACTGTTCTCCCGCGACCAGGTAGGGCACTTCTTTTATACGCCGCCCGGGCAGGTGCCTGCTGACAAAGAATCCGACATGAACCATGCCGACCAGAATTCGGGCATATGGCCGGTAAAATATCCCTACTATCCATCGGATGACGACCACAAGATCTCCTCCGCCTATGCAGAGATCAGGCTGGCAGAGATCTATTATTCCCTGGCCGAATGCAAATACAGGGCAGGCGACAAAGCAGGTGCAGCGGTATTGCTGAATGCGGTACGCAAGCGGAATTACCCCGAAGGTTCGCCGAGCCTGTACAAACCGGACGGGAGCCAGCTCACTGACCAGGAGATGCTGGATGAATGGGGAAGGGAATTTTTGGTAGAAGGCCGCAG
>Ga0164242_10009774_pt1 | contig 10318 bp, 11 predicted proteins | sample OricomgcompostMG_FD_108783 | JGI IMG/M metagenome (GOLD analysis project Ga0164242, IMG submission 108783) | Miracle-Growth compost microbial communities from Emeryville, California, USA - Original compost - Miracle growth compost (MG) ... | reverse complement strand
TTGGAAAGAAGACGAACAGGAACTCGCATTACAAGACTCCTTGGCGTAAATTGCACGCTGGTTTAGCACATGCACTAATGTTGGGCAAGTTGTATACACTATGTAAAAGTCAATATTCCTGACGCAATTGAATGTGTGAGTAGCGTTTCAAATGACGTAGCGTAGTTCCCCCTTGTAAAGGGGGTTAGGGGGATTCTCCTTGGGACTAACAGGTTTTATCGAAAGTCCGTCCGATTTACGACTTTCAGAATCCCCCTTAATCCCCCTTTACAAGGGGGAATTACACCGCAAAAATTACTACGTTCCAGCATTCATAAAGTTGTCAGGACTATCAAAAGTACTTTTGACAAGGCTGAGATTCATAATGACAAACGTAACTTTACCGGAACGCGATGTGACGCGTTCCTCGATTGATGATATTGCAGAAAAAGTGTATGCCGGCGAGCGGCTCACTTTAGATGACGGACGCCGTTTAATGCGCCATCCCCATCTGCCGGAAATTGGGATGCTGGCCGATCATGTGCGGCAAAAACAGAATCCCGGAAAAGTGGCAACTTATATAGCCGGACGCAACATCAATTACACCAATGTGTGCTGGGTGCAATGCAAGTTTTGCGCGTTTTACGATCTGCCCAGCAGCGACAAAGGATACACGCATCCCAAGGAAGTGATCTTCCAGAAAATTCAGGAAATGGTCGATTTGGGAGGTATTGAAATCCTGTTGCAGGGCGGCTTAAATCCCAAATTAAAAATCGATTATTACGAGGATTTATTTGCTTCGATCAGCGAAAAATTTCCTACAGTTTGGATTCATGGATTATCAGTCGCGGAAATTTTATATATCGCCAAAATATCACGATTGGGCCTGGAAGAAACCTTACAACGTCTGCGCGCCGCCGGATTGAAAACCATTCCCGGTGCTGGCGCGGAAATGCTGGTGGATCGCGTGCGCAAAATCATCGCGCCCTACAAAGATACCACGCAGGAATGGCTGGACACGATGCAATTGTGGCATCAACTGGGCGGCTATTCCACGGTGACGATGATGTATGGAACGGTCGATACATTTGAAGATCGGTTGGAACACATCCTGCGTGTACGTGAGGTGCAGGATAAAAGTCTGGCCGAAACCAAAGGCGGTTTCACCGCATTCATCGCCTGGAATTTCCAGCCTGACGGCACGCCGCTGGGCGATGAATTAAAACAAATCCCCGATTGGCGCAAAGCCAGCGGTTACGATTATCTGCGCACCATCGCGGTGGCCAGGCTATTGCTGGATAACATTCCGCATCATCAGGCAAGCTGGGTCACGCAAGGCCCGCGCATCGCGCAGATCGGCTTGGATTATGGGTTGGATGATTTCGGTTCCACGATGATGGAAGAAAATGTCGTCTCCGCCGCCGGCACGGATTTCGTGATGCCTATTGCGGAGATTGAACGGTTGATTCGTGAGGCGGGTTATGAGCCGAAGAGAAGGAATACATTGTATGAGTTGGTGTGAAAGTACTTTTGTATTACGCGACGTCATTCTGAGAGAGCGACAGTGAGTCTTGAGCTCGTCGAAGGAAGAATCCCCAAAATTTCGACGACGTAATCCAGGGCAATCCTTCAGTCGCCGGAGGCTCCCTCAGGATGACAGCGTTCATTTTTCTTTTCAATATTTTCGTTTCTCAGAATGACGCCTGTAGACGTAAAAGTACTTTTACTCCGAATCACCTTTATGCCGCCTCTTGCAGTGGCTCAATCGATTTGTATTTAGATTGATCCATTTGCAAAGCATTCCACAAATCCGCGGCAAATGCCTTTTGGGACCAACGTTTCCTCACGTTCCCTACAAGAGTACTTTTACTGCGGCAATGAACAACAAAAAACGCAGATGCGGAGAAATTTTTCCCGTTTCGCGCCCCGAACGCTGTTTTTATAAATTAAGACTTTCTAACTGTTATTATCGTTTAGAGATATAAAATCCGAAAATATCCTTGCTGTTACTGGATTTGTGTCTCTTAAAAGTACTTTTTATCCCGTTTGGAGTGTAAAAAATTTTACAGCATTTGTGTAAAATTTTTTACACCACGCACCGGTAACAAATTTTATACTTTCAATTAATTTTTTAGGAAAAGAGATTTACGATGAAAACAAAAGCACTTTTGCCGGTGTAGTGTTGTTGAGTTACGGGACATGAGCCAAAGTACTTTTATTCATATTGGACACAGGGTTAAAGATGAATTTTTACTGCTTACACGAGGGCTTTTATGAAGGCGTGCAATTGCGGTTAGATCAACTAAAAACAGCTTGCGAAAAGCAGCGCGTGGAATTTGTTGCGCTTAATAGTTTGACGGCTGATTACAGCAGTTTGCCGACGCTCACGAAAAATGATTTGCTGTACAGCTGTGCGCGTGGTTCACAAACATTGGAAAGTATCTTGTTGAATGAAAACGTCACTACGTTTTACTTGAAAAATCCTGCACTCAATCAAACTTTTACTTCCACGGATTGGAGCATCCTGCACGACAAAGCGAATATTCCCGCGCCGAAAACGATTTATCATTTAACGGATGATCGCGCTCTACTGAAAAAATACATCGATTATTTGGGCGGCTTCCCCCTCGTCATCAAAGTCGCAGGAGGGACGCGCGGAATTGGAACGATAAAAATAGAAACATGGCAAAATCTGATTTCCACCGTTGACTATTTGGCGACGACGAACAACAGTTTCATCCTTCGTCAATTTATACAAGCGCGGAGCGGTTGCCGTTTGATTGTGTTGGGAAATGAAGTGATTGCGGGTGCGGATTTCGCGATGAATGAGAACGACTTTCGCAATGCGGTGGTGCTTTCGGAAGTAAAGTATTATGCCCGCAAATACCCTGAAACGCTGAAGCGGCTTGCCGTGAAAGCCGCGCACATCGCCAACGTGGAATGGGCGGGCGTGGATTTTGGAAGATGAAAACGGCAATTATCTTTTATTGGAAATAAATTTCCCAACAGGGTTTAGCGGACTGATAGATGTGTGCGGTGTGGATATTCCCGAAAAAATGATTGCGTATTTGAAAGACAAGGCACAACGGCAATAAATCGTACAATGACATCTATACTGATCAATAGTGTGTGGTGTTGGTGAGAAGCAGCAATGAAACACAACCGATATTTTTTAAACAGAATTGTGTGAGGATCCGTTTTTATAATAACAAAAATTCTGATGTTTATAATTTTTCATGTCATTACATTCTCTGTTACAAATTGAACCTGTCACATCACCTGCCGACTTGGAGGCTGTTTATCGGTTACGATACGGGCAAGTGGGTTTGCCCGAAAACAATCTCGAAGTGCCGGAATCGTTGATGTTTAGGGATATTCTGGATACTCCCGCTGCGACGATTCTTGCCATCAAAGCCGGTGATGAGATCGTTGGTACCATGCGCCTGGTACCGCGCTCCGCTGGGCCGTTTATCAGGGATGATTTTTATAAATGGCGGTTATTATCAACCCGACTGGAGGTGAAATCTGAAGATATCATAAATCAAACCATACTTTATGATCGAGGGGTGATACGGGAGGACTTTCGGGGCCATGGTCTTTTAGGTGCGTTATACAGACGTGGAGCACACATCGTACTGGCACAAGGGAAAAGATTTGTTATTACCTCCGCCTCACCGGACAATATTTCCATAAAAACCATGCTCAAAAAAGGATTTAAAGAATATGCGCAATGCCGAAGTACGTTCTTTTTCGTGAGGGTGGAAGATATTCTAAATTCTGATTGATGTGAGTGCCTATCAAAAGTACTTTTACTGGAATAAAAGTACTCAATACAGAGAAAAAATGAAAAACAGCAACAACATTTATGTGAAGGATGTTACCCAACGTATTTTTGAAAACCTGACTGAACTACAATCTGCAGTGGGCGAAGAGTTGGGAATCACTGATTGGCTGGTCATCGATCAAGAGCGCATGAATTGTTTCGCCGAAGTGACCGGAGATCATCAGTGGATTCACGTCGATCCGGAAAAGTCGAAGGCAGGCCCATTTGGCGGCACGATTGCAAGTGGATACTTGACGCTCTCTCTAATCCCGCACTGGGTAGAACAGACATTCAAGGTGCGTGGCATTTCCGGTGTATTGAGCTATGGTCTCAATAAGGTTCGCTTTACAAGCCCGGTGCCGGTTGGCAGCAGGCTATGCGCCTCCATCACCTTATCGGCATTTGATGATGTACCTGGTGGAGGGCAAGTTACATTGACCGTAATAGTAAAAGCTGAAGGCCAAAGTAAGCCGGTGTGCGTGGCTACTGTTCTAATGCGTTTCTTTATCTAACTGCAATCTGTATGACAATATTTTTACCGTATTTGAATCATATATGACGCTCTCAAATTCACTTCAACAATCAGGCATTATTGGATACGGGCCATATATTCCCGCATGGCGCCTCGACTTGGATTCGTTGGCGAAAGCACGAAGCTTTGATCGCAGTGGTCGAGTATTGCCACTTAGAGAGAAATCAATTCCTGGGCCGGATGAGGACACTATTACCATGTCCGTTGAAGCAGCGCATCATGCCTTGCATCACGCAGGTATTACAGCAAATGATTTGGGTGCAGTGTGAGTTGGGACTGAATCCAAACCTTATGCCGTCAAACCGTGTGCCGTTACCATCGCGGAAGCGATTGGAGCCGGGCCTTTTATTTCCGCTGCCGATGCCGAATTTGCCTGCAAAGCCTCCTCGGAAACATTCCGCGCAATGGCTGCGCTTGTATCCTCGGGGACGTGCCGCTATGCATTAGCAATCGGAATGGATACGGCTCAGGCGCGTCCCGGCGATGAACTTGAAGCAACAGCGGCCGCAGGTGGGGCAGCTTTTGTACTTGGCCCCTCAGATGAAGCTACCGTTAGCATTGAAGCGGATGTTTCCTATGTCTCCGATACGCCGGATTTCTTTCGGCGTGATGGACAAACTTATCCTGAACATGGCCGCCGCTTCACGGGTGAACCAGCCTACTTTCATCATACGCTCGAAGCGGCACGCCATCTATTGAGCGAGACGAAATTATCCGTAGAAGATTTTGCCTTTGCCGTATTTCATCACCCAACTCCTGCTTTCCCGCGCGAGGCAGGTAAGAAACTCGGTTTCACCCTTGATCAAATAGCGCCGGCTTTGGAAGTGGGCGGCGCTATTGGTAATACCTATGCTGGAAATTGGCCGCTTGGTCTGGCTGCAACGCTTGATGTTGCAGAACCCGGTGATCGCATTCTCGCCGTTTCTTATGGTTCCGGTGCAGGCGCGGATGCTTTTTGTTTTCGTGTCACAAAGCACATTACGGAGAAACGGAAACAGGCTATGACGGTGCGCGAAATATTGCAACGGCGTCGCGTCATAACCGATTTTGGCCAATACCAGCAACTTGCGGAGGCACGGCATGACTGAAAACGCCAACCGCGCTGTATGGGTTACAGGTATTGGACAAACTCCCGTTGGTGAACATTGGAATTTGTCCTTGCGTGATTTAGCAGCGCAAGCGGCTTTTGCCGCATTGCGCGATGCTGAATTAGATAAGTTCACTTCGCGCGATACTCAACCAGTGGATGCCGTTATTGTCGGCAATATGTTGTCCGGCGTTCTATCCCGGCAAGAGAATTTAGGCGCGCTTATAGCCGAAACAATCGGACTATGTGGCATCGAAGCATGGAAAGTGGAAGGAGCGTGCGCATCGGGTGGCGCAGCGATTCGCGCTGGATACTCGCTCATTGCATCAGGCTTATGCAAGCGTGTCTTGGTTGTAGGCGTGGAAAAGATGACGGATGTTCCAACCGAAGTTGCCACTGCTGGACTTGCCATGGCAAGCGACGCTGACCATGAAGCACTTCACGGTTTATCATTCACGGCAATAGGTGCTCTATTAACCCAGGCATACAGCGAGGCTTATGGCTACAAGAGAAATGACTTTGCCCCGTTGCCTATCAATGCGCATCGGAAGGCTTTCGCCAATCCTTATGCGATGTTTCATAAAGCAATAAATGAGGCGGATTATCTGGCTTCACCACTTGTGGCATCACCGCTTGGAGTATTAGATTGCGCGCCTATCTGTGATGGTGCGGCGGCAATAGTGCTAAGCGCGCAACAGCCTCAAAATAACAGACCTGCAGTGCGCCTGGCGGGTTCGGCCAGCGCCACGGATACAGTTGCTTTAGCGAGAAGACGTGAATTACTTTGGCTGAATGCGGCTGAACGATCAAGCCGTGAGGCGATGGCGATGGCCAACCTTTCGATAGAGGATATTTCCTTTTTCGAGCTGCATGATGCTTTTCCTGTCATGGCTGCATTATCGCTTGAATCAGTTGGTTACGCGAAAAGGGGCGAAGGTATTAAGATTGCCAATACTTCTAATAGTATTCCCATTCAAACAATGGGTGGCCTCAAAGGACGCGGACATCTTGTTGGCGCGACCGGGATTTATCAGGCGGTTGAGGCTTGTTTGCAGTTACGCGGTGAGGCGGGAGCCAATCAGATTCCGCCGCTCGCGCCGGCATGACACAAAATATCGGGGGTTCCGGCGCGCTGATTATAACACATGTTTTCGCAAGAGAGGATTAAATAATATGGAACTGCCACGCTATCATCGTCTTATTCCGGCACTTTATCGATTGAAAGGAACTCGTTGCGTTGAATGCGGCGAGCTGGCCTATCCAGCCAATCCTCGTTGTAACTCTTGCGGCAATTATGAAAGGGAAAAGTACTTTTTCAAAGGGAATGGTACTCTATTAACATTCAGCGAAGTATTCGCCGCACCTTCCGGACATGCGGGCAGGCCGTACTTTACCGGGTTGGTGCGCTTAGCGGAAGGAATCACCGTCGCAGCGCAACTAACGGATGTCGAGCCTGAAGATTTGCATACAGGAATGCAGGTCGAAGCTGTTTTGCGGCGTATTGGAGATACCCAAAGTCATGGCCTCATCGTCTATGGGACAAAGTTCCGTCCGGCAAAAGTACTTTTAGATCAACCTGAAGGTGATATATGAATACGGAATACAAACATTTGCAGGTAGAGCAGGATAAGAGGGGCGTGGTAACTATAACGCTCAATCGCCCAAAGGTTCGCAATGCTTTTGACGACACCACTGTTATAGAACTCACCAACGCTTTTGGGAATATAGATAAAGAGGCACGGGGCGTTATTCTGCGGAGCGCGGATCCGGTCTTTTGTGCAGGCGGAGATTTACGATGGATGGCAAGGGCGGGGCTATCGGACTGGGACGCAAATGTCGAAGATGCGCAACGTCTTGTGACAATGTTCGATACAATACGCCAGACACCAGTGCCGGTTATCGGAGTTGTGCAAGGTGCTGCTATCGGCGGAGGTTTAGGATTACTTTGTGCTTGTGATATCGTTATCGCAACTGAAGATGCGATCTTCCAGACCAGTGAAACCCGCCTCGGACTCACACCCGCTTGCATTGCTCCCTTTGTATTAGCACGAATCGGTTTATCGCATACTCAATTCCTTTTCCTTTCCGGTGCTGTTATATCCGCTCATCGGGCACAAGAAATTGGGTTAGTGCATGAGGTTGCTGCTTCGGCAGAATTAAATAATGCAGTTGAGATTATAATTGGACGCATATTGGATGCAAATCCTGATGCGCTTCGGGCAACTAAAGAGCTGCTGTTGAAACTAAGCCCATCAGATGAAACCATTGGAATAGAGACATCAAAGTTACTTGCATCATTCCGTGCTTCATCTGCAGCGCAAACGAGTATGAGTGCGTTTATGAAAACACATGCTGAATTGGCTCTCGGTTTATTACGCGAGAATCAATCCCTATATGATACTTTTGCCAAGTGTTGTGGGGAACCCTCTTAAGGTCAAAGTTGTATTTACTTCTTGAAATCAGGACAAATCCGTATTTATAGGAGATTCAGATGAGAGAGACAATTTCACACCGTATCAAAAGTTTGAAGTGCCGCGAGTGCGGCGCCGAATATCCGCTGGAAGCGCGGCACTTTTGCGAGTTTTGCTTTGGATCGCTCGAAGTGGATTATAATTATGACTTCATCAAAACCATGATGACACGCAAATCCATTGCCAAAGGCCCGGCTTCCATTTGGCGATATGCGCCACTTTTGCCAGTGGAAGGTGAACCGAAAGTCAACCTCGAAGCCGGTTTCACACCTTTAGTGCGCGCGGATCGCCTGGCCAAAAAATTAGGGATTAATAAGCTGTACATCAAAAATGACACTGCTAATCCTACATGGAGCTTCAAGGATCGCGTGGTTTCGGTGGCGCTTTCGCGAGCTGTTGAAATGGGGTTCGATACCGCAGCTTGTCCTTCCACCGGCAATCTTGCTAACAGTGTGGCAGCGCACGCGGCGCACGCAGGACTGAAATGTTATGTCTTCATTCCTACCGATTTAGAAGCAGGAAAAGTGATGAGCTCGCTGATTTACAATCCCAATCTAATGATGGTCGATGGCAGTTATGATGAAATCAACTTGCTGTGCGCCGAAATCGCAGGCCGCACTAATTGGGCATTTCTGAACGTCAATATTCGCCCCTATTACAGTGAAGGTTCCAAAACGATGGCTTATGAAGTAGCTGAGCAATTGGGCTGGCAAGCGCCGGATCATATGATAATTCCGGCAGCCTCAGGGTCACTATTGGCCAAGGTGCACAAAGGTTTTGGTGAACTCTTTAAGTTAGGACTGATCGACGAAAAACTAATTCGTATCAGCGCGGCGCAGGCCGAAGGCTGCAGCCCGGTGGCAAGCGCTTATTTGCGCGGCAATGATTTTATAACTCCGGTCAAGTCAAATACCATCGTCAAAAGTTTGGCGATTGGCAATCCGGCGGATGGAATTTACGCTATTGATATCCTCAAAAAGACCTATGGCTCCGCTGCTATAGTCACCAATGAAGAGATGGTGAATGGCATCAAAATGCTGGCCGAAATGGAAGGTGTTTTTACTGAAGCCGCGGGTGGCGTCACCATTGGCGCGTTGAAAAAGTTAGCTCAAAGTGGTCAGATCGGCAAGGAAGAAACTGTGGTTGCGCTCATCACAGGCATTGGCCTCAAAACCCAGGAAACAGTAGTAGGTAAAACTGCCAAACCACTGCAAATCAAACCCAATCTTGTTTCGTTTGAAGATGCAATTGGGCAGAAACTAGGATGATTTTTATAGAGTGGCAAATTTAAAAGACAGCGTTAGTGAGTTCTTAGTCCGCATTGTCACTACGTATAAAAATTGTCTTTTGAAATATCGAGTGAAGTGTCTCACTAAAAAGCAGGCTTTGCACTCACAAAAGGAGCTTTGGTTCCTCTCCAATCCAAGGGAATTGCACCGCAATTTCATGAGTGCGCTCTTCTAATACCGATAGCGCCCGTGTGCCATTTTCTGTCAAATCGAGCACAATGACAGAATTGCCGTGTGTGCCCAAGATACTTCCAACTGAAATGCCAGGATAGCTGCGCCAACCCAACGTGTCTAGCAGTCTTAACCGTGGTGCCCCAACATTAGTTTCCCCTATGAGAGAGGCGAACCCTTGAAGTAATGCCAAACGCAAAAAGTGAAACCGTAACAATGAGTTGAGACCACGGCCTTGCCAATCTGAAGAAGTCGCGGCACGTCCCAGTAGCAAAGCGGGAAATGCCATCGGAATACAATCAAGCGGCGATTCTATGGCGTGCTCCGCATCGCTTAGAGTGCGAATAACCTTGCCGCGCATTGTAGCAACACATGCAGAACCGTCCCACGCTGCCAATACCAAACTCTCGTTATCTGCAGATGACCATTCAAGCACGGCAGGGTTAATTAGAATGATAGATGGATGTGCCTCATATTCTTGACGTCGCAGTTCTTCAATAGCTGACGCTTCATCGTAGGTGGCAATAGAACAAAATTGTTTCATTAAGCTCATTTTATCTGGACTGATGTGGCCTGAAAACGTGGGACACGTAATTGTCTTAATTAACTTACTGCATCACGCAGCCATTGGCAGCAGCTTTTGGCTCCATTGTTCGAACTCGATGGGTGATTTATAAAGGCGGGAATACTCCATACAGGAATTTTGTTTGCAACAATATCCTTAATTTCGATCATGGCATTGTTGCCGTTGCTTTTCACACGGGTAATAGAGAAACCGCCGCAGGAAGCCACAGCTTTGAATTGATAGTTGACGCCACCACAAAAGTACTTTATAATGACTACCCAGTCTAAAAACATTGACGAGGAAGAGTACGCGAAACGAACGTTGAAGAGAGCCGGTTGATGTGCTGCGAAACTGGTAACGGATCTCCGCCGAAGTCACCTCTGAGTTGCTGCAGGGAAAAG
>Ga0164242_10009773_pt1 | contig 10318 bp, 5 predicted proteins | sample OricomgcompostMG_FD_108783 | JGI IMG/M metagenome (GOLD analysis project Ga0164242, IMG submission 108783) | Miracle-Growth compost microbial communities from Emeryville, California, USA - Original compost - Miracle growth compost (MG) ... | reverse complement strand
CTGGCGGCAAGCAGTCAATCAGTTCGCCATTCTGTTCGGCGAGCGATTCACCGCCGCCATCAGCTGAGATCTTTTAACCGACCTCAGCACACGAAATTCCTGACACGTCCCCGAATCGCCGGACAAGGACAACGCTCACCTAACCATCATGCTTCCAATTCGGGGAATGTGTGCCGCAGCACGCTCCAGGAGTGCCTTATGAAAACTTCAAGAAACGCTTCTTTCGCTCCACGTATGCGCATTCGCGAACGTTGTTTCGTGTTCGCCCTATCGATGCTGTCCTTGTCGGTGACAACGACGGCCTTCGCGGAAACGGACCCATCGTCGGAGGAGCCCAGGCAAGGGCAGATTTATCGTCGCGCACCGGCCGTCTCTCCCGACTACGCGCAGATCGTTTTTTTCCGCGCGGCAGGGCAGTCCTCGTCCAGCAACGAGGCTGCGCATGTCTATTTGAACGGGGAGTTGGAAGGGGCGCTCATGCCTGATGGGTATACGCGCTTCTGCGTGAAGAAGGGTACGCATTCGGTCGAGGCGTACATCGGCGACGCTCCGCTGTATGCCGGCAAGGCGGACCCCAGAACCGAGATCAATGTCGAAGGCGGCGGAACCTATTTTCTCGGCGTATCGGAGAACGGTACGGGCGAGCCCGTGCCGTTCCGTCGCGCCGACGCTGAGCGTCTGCTGAAACACAGTCGCGAGCAGATCAACATCATCAATCGGGCAAGCGCCGTCGTGCCTTGCGGCGATCAGCCCGAACCGGTGGCTGCGAATCCGGTCCGGTTCAAGCTGGATACGTCGGTGCTGTTCGACTTTGGGCAGGGCCAACTGTCGGCGATGACCGCTGCCGGTCGCAATGAACTGAAAAAGATCGCCGAGCAGATTGTCGCGCGGTCGCCCAACACGGTCTTGCATGTGACCGTGCTGGGTCACGCTGATCCGATAGGTTCCGCAACGTACAACCTCAAACTTTCCGAAGAGCGGGCGCGGACCGTCGGCGACGTGTTGAGCCAGCAGGGCGTTCCGTCCGGGATGATCCGCACCGTGGGCATGGGAAGTGCCGAGCCGGTCGTCCGATGCGCGTCGACGGGCGACAGGGCGAAACGGATCAGCTGCAATGCGCCTAATCGCCGGGTGGAAATCAACGTCGAGAGTCCCCGACCGGACAACGAAGCATAAAACCGATGCAACCCTACGGTAGCGACGCAAAGGAGGCGAGTGGCCTTCTTTGCCACATGCAAGCGTTTGGACGTGTCTGGTGCGCTGACAGATTAATCACAGCGCAAATGGTTTTGTCGGAGAACGCCGGGCCCCAGCTGGGGCAGGCGATAGCGGCACCGTGAAAGGTGATGCACTAACACGTAGGTAACAGGAAAGTCTATGGAACCGGTTATGACACCGGGCATCGCTGTCACGGAGCAGAGCACGATTCGCGTTCAGACAGAGCAGGATACGCTGCTACTGGCGGTTCATTGGTTGTGTACCCATCATGGCGTGACGGTTAGCCTCGCCGCCTTGCAGGCGGGATTGCCGCGCAACGAGCGGTTTTCGCCGGCGCTCGCGGTGCGCGCGCTGGAGCAGGTCGGCATTGGCGCCGGCTGGGTCAGGCGCGATATCGACGGCATTCTGCCGTACCTGTTCCCGATCATGGCGCTGCGCGACGACGGTAGCGCCTTCATCGTGACCGCTCGTCAGGGCAGCGGCGAGTCGGCGACCTATGAGGTCGTTTTCCCGGAGGCGGGCGGCGGTAGCGTCAATCTCGACGCGGCGTCGATGAAGGCGCTCTACGGCGGACACGCGCTGCTCGCGAAACCGCGCCCGCAACTCGACGACCGCGCCGGCCCGTTGCCGCAGGAAAGCGAAGGGCACTGGCTGTTCTCGACGCTCTGGCGTTATCGGCGGTATTACGTCAGCGCCGCGATCGCGGCGGTGCTGATCAACATCCTGACGCTCGCGACGACGTTCTTCACGATGAACGTGTACGACCGGGTCGTGCCCAACCAGGCGTATGCGACGTTGTGGTCGCTGGCGGTGGGCGTCGTCGTCGCGATCGTCTTCGAGTTCACCGCGCGGCACGTGCGCGCGCATCTGGTGGACGTGGCCGGCAAGAAGGCCGACCTAGTGCTCGGCGCGATGCTGTTCCGCAAGCTCCTTGCGACGCGCATGGAGTACAAGCCGCAGTCCGCGGGATCCCACGCGAACCAGTTGCGCGAATTCGAGGTGGTACGGGATTTCGTGACCTCCGCGACGATTTCGACGATTTCCGACCTGCCGTTCTGCCTGCTGTTCGTCGGCGTCATCGCGCTGATCGGCGGTCCGCTCGCGTTGATTCCGCTATTCGCGATGCCGCTTGTCATCGTGCTGAGCATCGTCGTTCAGTGGCCATTGGCGCGCTGCATGCAGGAGAACCTGCGGGAAGGGTCGCTCAAGCAGGGCCTGTTGATCGAGACCATCGAGGGCATCGAGTCGCTGAAGGTCGCGCAGGGCGAAGGCGTGATGCAGCGCAAATGGGACAACTTCAGCGCGCTTGCCGCGGCCAGTTCGATGAAATCCCGCGCGTTGTCGAGCCTCGCCGTGAACATGGTGACGCTGATCCAGCAACTGCAGACGGTGATCATCGTCGTTTGGGGCGTGTACCTGATTCACGAAGGCCAGCTCAGCATGGGCGCGCTGTTCGGGACGGTCATTCTGTCCGCGCGCGCGATCTCACCACTGGCCGCGGTGGTGGGTCTCGCGGTCCGCTTCCAGCAGGCCAAGACCGCGCTGGGCTCGCTGAACCGGCTCGTTGCGCTGCCGGTGGACCGGTCGCCGGAGCGCCGGTATCTCGCGAAGGCCGACTTCAGCGGCCACATCAGCCTGAAAAAGATCAATTTCTCGTATCCGGCGCCGCCGATGCAGACGCTGCCGCCGGCTCTGCGGGAAGTGAGTTTCGACATCCGGCCCGGCGAACGGGTCGCGGTGCTCGGCAGCATCGGTTGCGGCAAGTCCACGCTGCTGCGCGTGATGGCGAATCTGTATCAGCCGGCGGCCGGCCAGGTATTGATGGACGGCATCGACGTTCAACAGATTGATCCCGCCGATGTACGGGCCGCCGTCGGCTTGCTGGGGCAGGACGCGCGTCTGTTCTACGGGACGCTGAGGGAGAACGTGACCATCGGGAAGCCGTCGACTACGACCGAAGAGTTTCTCACGGTAGCGCGTCTGACGGGCCTGGATGCGATTGCCGCGCGGCATCCGCGCGGATTCGACATGCCGATCGGCGAGATGGGGCAGGGACTGTCGGGTGGTCAACGCCAACTGGTCGCGCTGGCTCGATGCCTGCTGCTGCGGCCGCGCATCCTGTTGATGGACGAGCCGACCAGTTCGATGGATCTGCAGACCGAACATTACTTTCTCAAGCGGATGGCGATGGCCACGAAGGGGCAGACGGTGGTCGTGGCCACGCACCGGCTGTCGGTTCTCGATCTCGTCGAACGCATCATCGTCATGGATGACGGGCGCGTGATCATGGACGGCCCGAAGAACGTGGTGCTGGAGCGGCTCAAGGCAGGAACGGCGACGCGGCAGTCGACGCCGGCAAAGGGGCCCGCGAGCGCGGATGCGGATTCGGGCGGCGGGCAACACGCGAATTGAGAACGCGTCGCGCGGATGACCGATGGGCCTTCCGGGCGGCGCGCGGCAAATCAGGGGCGGCGATCGGTGGACGGACATGACAGTGTCGAACCCGGGCGGACGTCTTCGAGATCGGGCATGCAAAGGTCGTTGTCATGGATGAAGGAAAGAACGAAGACGCTACCGGAAACGCGGGTTGGCGCAGAAGTCTCCAGGTCGTAAAGCGCAGCGTCGCCGACAAGGTGGTGGGGCCGGCCGGCGACGCCAAACCGGAAGATCATGCATTCATGCAGGATCTGAAGGAGGCGATGCTGGTGCAGAAGACGCCGGGCAGCGTCGTGGTGCTGTACCTGATTGGCGCGCTTCTCGTCGTCGGGCTCGCGTGGGCGTATTTCGCGAAGGTCGAGGAAATCACGCTCGGCGAAGGTCGGGTCATTCCCGCCAGTCGCGAGCAGGTGATACAGAGCCTCGAAGGCGGCATTCTCGAAGCGATGAGTGTCCGCGAAGGCGACATTGTCGAGCGCGGCCAGGTCCTGCTCGAAATCGATCCGACGCGGGCCACGGCGTCGTATCGCGAGGGGCTGTCGAAGGTGCTGGCGCTCGAAGGCTCGGTGGCGCGGCTGAGGGCGGAAGCCTATCAGCAGCCGCTGGTTTTTCCGGACGCCGTCAAGGCCGTGCCAAGTATCGTCCGCGATGAAACCGAGGCGTACAACGCGCGTCGCCAGGCGCTCAACGAGAGCGTCGCCGCGTTGCGGCGCAGTCTTGAACTGGCGGAGCAGGAAATCGGGCTGTCGGAGCCGCTGTCGAGGCGCGGGCTCGTTTCCGAGGTCGAGGTGTTGCGGATGAAGCGGCAGGCCAACGAATTCCGGCTGCAGATCGCCGAGCGGCAGAACAAGTTCCGCACCGACGCCAACGCCGACCTGACGCGCTTCGAAAGCGATCTCGCGCAGGCGAGGGAAAACGTCGGCGCCCGCGAGGACGTGATGCGTCGCACGGTCATCAAGGCGCCGCTGAAGGGGATCGTGAAGAACATACGGGTGAATACGATCGGCGGCGTAATCCAGCAAGGCGGTGACATCATGGAAATCGTGCCGCTCGAGGATCAATTGCTGGTCGAGGCGCAGATCAAGCCATCGGACGTCGCGTTCATTCGTCCGTCGCTGCCGGCGACCGTGAAGATTTCGGCATACGACTATTCGATTTATGGCGGGCTGAGCGGACACGTCGAACACCTGAGCCCGGATACGATCAAGGACGAGGAGAAGTCGCGTCAGGGGCGCGCGGATGCATCGTACTATCGGCTCGTCGTGCGAACGGACAAGTCGTATCTCAGCGCGGGCGGCAAGAATTTCCCGATCATTCCCGGGATGACGGCGACTGTCGAAGTCCGCACGGGCGAAAAAACCATCCTTAGTTATCTTCTGAAGCCGGTTCTCAAGGCGCGCGAAGCTTTCCGGGAGCGATAACGGTGGGTGTGCAAAGCAGATCAAAAACCGGTATGGGTGTTTCTTGCAGGCATTACTGCTGTTCGGCGGCGTTTGTGCTGTTGGGGCTGTCGGCCTGGACGCAGGCGGCGGCATCGTCCGATGGTCAGCGTTCGGCGAACGCGGATGGGGGAAATGCGGAGGCAGGTGCGGCAGCGGCGCCGAAGGCGCCGCGAGTCCGCATGATGTTTGCCGGTGACGGGGAAAGGGCTGGATCCAGCAGGCCATCAAAGGTCGCTGAGCGGGCGTCGTCGCCGATGCATTCCGTGGGTTCTCCCCCCCCGGGGCAGCAGAAGAAATTCCGGAACACTGCGGCCGCTGCGGCCGCTGCGAAGCGCGAACCCGACGAAACGTCAGACACGACCGTCGCGGTTGTGCGGCTCGTGAGCAAGCGGAAGCAGGCGGCCGAGCCGCCGCCTGAAGCGAAACCGGAAGAAGCGGCCGCGATGGAAATGGCGCCCGCGGTGGAGCCGACGATCGAGGACGCGACAACGTCCACGGTCGAGCGAAAGGAAGACATCGCCGCGGCAAATGCCGCAGCGGACCCGAAGAAGCAGGCTGGAACGGCGCCCGCATTCGCACCGGAAAAAATGGTGGAATCGACGCCGGCGGTCGAAAACTCGCGTGCTTATCTCGAGAGCATGGTCACGAAGGCGCTGGCGCTCAGCCCCGAAGTCAATGCGGCGAAGGCGGACTGGCAGGCGTCGGAATACGACGTGGACCAGGTCAAAGGGCAGCGCTGGCCGCAGGTGCAACTGGGCGGCGCGTCGCCGTCGGTGACATTCGGCAGCGGTACCAACGACTCGTCGCGTAGCGCGATCGGCAGCGTGTCGGTGACGACGCCGCTATACGACTGGGGCCGCATCGGCCATGCGATCGACAGTCGCACCGAAACGTCCAACGCGAATTACCAGCAGCTTGTGCAGGCGCAGCAGAAGGTCGCGTTCGAGACCGTGGCGACGCTGATCGAGTTGAGACGCAACCTCCTGATCCTCGATCAGAGCGACGCTTACGTGAAGCGGATGGACGAACTGGTCAGCATGCTGACCGAGATCGTCAAGAGCGATGCGGGTCGCGGCAGCGAATTGACGCAGGCGCGCGCGCGTCGCTTGCAGGCGGTGACGAGCCGCGACGTGGTCCTCGCACGGCTCGGCGAGATTCAGGTGGCGCTCGCCAGGCTGGTCGGCGCGCCGGTCGAGCTGCCGCCGCAATTGCAGTGGGACGTACCGCTGGTCGATCTTTCGACGGCGTTGTCGGCGTATCCGGCGCATCCCAGCGTATTGCAGGCGCGAGCCGAGGCGAAGGCGGCCAGCCTGTATGCGCAATCGGTGCGTGATTCGCGCTGGCCGCAATTGAACTGGGTGGTCTCGAAAACGACGCAGGAAGACAGTTACGGCAATGCTCAGCCGTGGGCGACCGGTCTCTCGGTGCAGTGGAACGCGTTCGCGGGCGGGTCGTTGAACGCGCAGGAACGGGCGGCCCGCGCGCGCGCCAATGCAGGCGAGGAGAAGGCGAACGCGGCGTCGAGGGATCTGGAGTACACGCTGCGGACGGCGGCCGAGCAGCGTGACATGGCGCTGAGTCGCGCGCAGCAGTACGACGACGTGATCCGCGAGTCGAACCTTGTCCGGAAGATGTTCTATGAGCAGTGGTACCACCTCGGCAAGCGAACGTTGCTCGATGTCCTGATTGCCGAGAGTGAGCATTACGGCAATCAGGTTGCGCAGACGAACAGCCGCTTCGACGGCGAGGCGGCCAACATCCGTCTCTACTCGGATGCGGGGATGCTGTTGCAGTGGCTGTCGGGCGCGCCGGATGCGACGCATTAGCGCGTGATGGAGGTTAGCGGGCGGTTTGATGATCTCATTTGCCTGATGACGACCGATCGGCGCGTCGCGTTGCACGAACGTGGCGCGATTCAGGTTATCCGTCTTGCCGGAAACGAACGACGACGTTGGCTGACGGGTTTCGTTCGGCGATGTGTTGGGGGAAATGATGTCGACTAATCCGTTTCGCCTTGTCGAAGGCCTCATTGCGATACCGTTGGTGAAGCCATTTGAGTATGTGCCGATGTCGTTCGGCCGCGAATGGATGCCGTTGCGGCTGCAGAGGAAGCGTTTCAATGCGCTCTATGCCGCGGGGTCGCGGACTGTCTGCATGAGCGCGGAGATGTTTCGGGCAGCCGCTCGCTGGAATCGCGATGGGGGGGATCTGGATGCGGGGGTTGCGATTGCTGCGATGTCTGCTGCGGCTTTCGATGCGACGTCTGATGTCGCGCTTGCTCCGGATGCGGCGCAAGCGGTGCTTTCCGATGCGGCTCCCGGTGCGACGCAGGAGACGACTTTCGATGCGCTGCTTGCCGCGATTTCCGGTGCGACGCCCGATGCCGCAGCTGCTCCGGATGCGATGCCCGCCGCGCTTTCCGATGCGGCTTCGGGCGCGACGCAAGACTCCTCTTTACGTGCGCTGCTTGCGGCGATTTCCGCGACCCGCGATGCTGTGCCCGCTCCGCGTGCGATGCCCGCCGCGCTTTCCATTGCGCTTCCAGGCACGACGCAAGGCGCGACTCCCGATGCGACGCCTGGTGCGACTTCCGATGCGACGCCCGATGCTGCGCTTGTTCCGGATGCGATGCACGTCGTGCTTTCCGATGCGGCTCTCGACACGAGTTTCGAAGCAGCCGTCGAAGCGATGTCCGCTGAGATTCCCGCCGCAACTTCCGACGCGGCATCCACTACGACGCCGAATGTAACGCTCGCCGCGACTTTCGAAGCGGCGGTCGAAGCGATGCCCGCAGAGATTTCCGACTCGGCTTCCGATACAGCACCCACCGCGACGCCCAACGTAACGCCTACCACGCCTCCCGACGCACTCCGCTCCACGCCGCCCAACAATATCGGACGCCGCCGCGCGCCCTCCATACCGTTTCCCACTGCTGGCCGCCGTTTGCGCGTTCCGTCGCGAGTCGCGGTAATTGGCGCGTGCGCCGTCGGCGGATTGGTGCTGCTCGCCGCACTGACCGCGATCGAATTTCCCAACAAGACGTCGTCGGAGACAACAACGGTGGCGAAGGCGACCGCCACGCCGTCGCATCTACAAAGCGACGGTGCGGATCACGATCCGCAACTGGCGGCGGAAAACTCGCCGGAAGCGCCGAATCCCGCCGCGACGCAGCGGCTCGATGCACCGTACAACAGTCAGCCGGCGGACCTGCAACGGGAATCCATCGCGAGCATGCGACACGAAGCCGTCACGCTCGACGACGAGCGCAGCATGAACACGCAGGGCCCCACGACACTCGCCGGGAACGCACCCGCTACGGCTTCCGAAGACCAGGTAACCCCGTCCGCCACTGGATCGCAGCCGGCGCAACGAGCTTCCGTCAGCACAACCGCAAAGACCCAATCAGCGACCAAGCCAGTCAGGAAACGTGCGACCGGCAAGCGCTCGGCAAAACGCGCCACAGGTGACGGCAAGGACTGGATCGCGAAGGTGGTCCCCCGGCGCCGGGCGGAGAGCCCGGATCAAGGCTCGAAATAACGCGTCGATCAGGCCGACCTTGTCGACGCAGCCGCGCGACGCACTTAATCGTCCCACCCTATGAGCAACGTTTACCGCATTGCATGGAACGTCACCACCAGCACCTGGGCCGTCGCGTCCGGGACGGCTCTGGCCTACGGTAAAGGATCGTTTTGCGTCACGCTTTCCGGTATCGCCGCAGCCGTTTCGCTGGGCATTCCGTTTAGCCGGATCGCGCAGGCGGCGCCGTCGGCGAGCTATATGGTCGCGAGCGGCAGCGTAGGCGACGCCGGCGCTGCGTCGAGCGCATCCGGTCATCGTCTGATTATTCCGCACGGAGAGGGACTTGCCGGACAACGCGGAGACGCGTTGGCGTCTCATCGCGATGCATCTACGCCGGAGGATTTCTGGCGCATCGCCAGCGCGCGACCCGTCGCGGAGCCGGATGACCGTCTCGTTGTCGTCGAGCGTCGGGCGCGGCGGCGGTCGCACGCGCAGGAAGCCAGCGAGTCGGTTGCGAACGTCGCCGAGGCGGCCGAACTCGACAAGCGGACGACGCCCCACCAAAGCGAAGGCGCGACGTCTGAGCCCAGTAGCGACCACACCAGTCGCCAAAGCGAAGAAGCTCGCTACGACTCGACAGACGGCGCGATGTCCGCGCGGTTCTACAACGTGACTCGCCGTCCGGCGGCGCTATCGGTCGGCGCCGGCGACTGGATGCAGTACACGGGACGCATGATTCCGGCTTCGATGACTGGCGCCACCACGCGCTACTTCGACACCGCGTCGCCGACGCGGCGCGGTCGTGTCGACGAAACGATCGCGGGTTCGTCAGCCACTGACCGGGCCCGTCCGTCACCGTCGAACCCGGTCCGCACGACGGGCTGGACCGGACCTCGCGCGGCCGCTGCGATGCCTGTCAGCATGAGCGCGCGCGCACCGCGCGTCGCCATTCAGGAAGCCCTGGCGGATACGCAGACGCCGTCGTCGTCGAACGAACCAGACAACGCAACCGCACAAGCGAACGAACCTGATAAACCGGCTGCGCCGACCTTCGAATCCGACGCCGCCGCAAACCCGCCGCTCGACCCGGCCGCTGCCCAATCATTTGACGACGGCACGAAAATCGCATCGATCCGCTTCGACGGCAACACCGTATTCAGCGCGGAAGTCCTGCAGCGAGAAATGCAGCTGTCGGGCACGAACTGGACGTCCTGGTACACGAAGGACAACGTGTACACGAAAGACAGACTGGCCACCGCCCTCGAAGCACTTCGCCGCTACTACCTCGACCACGGCTACCTCGAATTCAGGACCGGGTCGGTGCAAACGACTGCAGCGCCCGATGGCAACGGCGTATCGCTGGCGATCCCGCTCCACGAAGGGCCGCAATACACGCTGTCGGCCGTCAGGCTCGCCGGCAGTCCGCCCGAACTCGAAATGGCCCTCGGCGCGCTAGTCCAGAACCGGGCCGGGCAGCCGCTGTCGATCGGCCAGTTGCTGGCGACCCGGTTCGCGATGCTCGACCGGCTCGGCGCGGACGGTTACGTTCAGGCCACCGTCAAGCCGCAACTGAAGCCGGCCCCCGCCGACCGCACGATCGACCTGACGCTTCAGATCGATCCGGGCCGACGCGTTGCCGTCCGTCGCATCGAGATAACCGGCAACACGCTTACGCGCGATGAAGTGGTGCGTCGTGAAATGCG
>Ga0164242_10009772_pt1 | contig 10319 bp, 13 predicted proteins | sample OricomgcompostMG_FD_108783 | JGI IMG/M metagenome (GOLD analysis project Ga0164242, IMG submission 108783) | Miracle-Growth compost microbial communities from Emeryville, California, USA - Original compost - Miracle growth compost (MG) ... | reverse complement strand
TCACCGAGCTCGGCGAGCTCGATCGTCGGCCGGTCGATAGCGTCGGTCTTGTAGTTCAGGGCGCGGGCGAGGATGCGGGCGGTCGTCGTCTTGCCGACGCCGCGCACGCCGGTCAGCATGTAGGCCTGGGCGATCCGGCCGGTGGCGAAGGCGTTGGTCAGCGTGCGCACCATGGGCGCCTGGCCTATCAGGTCGGAAAAATCGCGCGGACGGTATTTGCGCGCAAGGACACGGTAGCCTGTCGGCCCGGACGAGGTGGTCGCCGGAGCGGCGGCGTCCCGCGGGGGGCGGTCTTCGTTGAGGTCCGTGTCGCTCATCGCCTCCGCTTGTCCGTTTGCATCGCCCGCCGCCTTCGAAGTTTCGCGTCGCTTCGACACCGCGTCAATGCGCAAGGGGCGAAAACCGGCCTCGAACGAACCGGTCGCGGCGCGGAAGGGTGGGAGGCTGGCACGGTGACCCGTGCCGTGGCTCGTTAGGGCTGCTTCCTTCCGGACCTGACCCGGTTGGCGAGTGGCTCGTCCACCACCAACCTCCCGCCGCCAGATATCGGAAATCCGAGATGAAATGCAAGCCGAGCGACGAAAAAACTGCTATCGATCGTTCGGGACAGGGAGTTTTCATGACGCGTTTCGAATTGAGCCCGCGGCTGGCCGCCGACAGCAAGCCCGTCGCCACACTCGGCCTTTGTGAAATGAGATTGATCGACGATTCGCGATGGCCGTGGCTGCTCCTGGTGCCGCAACGGCCCGACATCACCGAAATCTTCGAATTGACGCCGCTCGATCAGACGATGCTGACCTTCGAGACGACGCTTGCCGCAAGCGCCCTCAAGAAGGCGACCGGCTGCACCAAGATCAATGTCGGCGCGCTCGGCAATCAGGTGCGCCAGTTGCACGTCCATGTCATCGCTCGCTTCGAGGGCGATCCCGGCTGGCCCGGCCCGGTCTGGGGCCATGGTGTCCGCAAGCCCTATGAGGACGATGCACAAAAGGCCTTGATCGAGGCCGTTGTCGGTGCTCTTTGAAAGGGATGGCATCCTCCCTGTTCGACCATGACGGACCACATGTCGAGGCGAGCACGCTCGTCGCCTTTTCCGGCAACCGCCTCGATCGGCTGTCTGAAAACCGCGCCGACGACGTCATCGATCTCGCGCTGGAGCACGATGGCGCCCGCGCCTTCGCGATCGGCAAGGGGCGTGTGGTTCTCAAACACGATCGCCAGACGCTCGACGCCCTTTACGCGCCCTACGAACTCAAGGCGCTCGACCCGGATTTCGAGAATGCCGTGCTGCTCGGCTACGAACCGAACGGAGCCCCCCGGCTCGGCGTGCCTGTCGCGATCGATCCCGAGGCGTTGCCGCCGCTCTACAAGGCCCCCGATTATCGTTCGCTCTATATGCAGGAACTCGTCGATGGGCGGCTTCTCGGCGAGATCGCACAGGCGGCGAGCCTGGTGACGTGGAACCTGTCGACGCTTTATTGCGGCCGATGCGGCGCGCCGACGCTCAACCGCGCCGGCGGATACCGGCGCGAATGCAGCGCCTGCAAGTCGGTCTCCTTCCCGCGCACCGATCCGGTCGTCATCATGCTTGTCGTCGACGAGGCGCGCGACGCCTGCCTGCTCGGCCGCTCGCCGCATTTCCGGCCCGGCATGTATTCCTGTCTGGCGGGTTTCCTGGAGCCCGGCGAGACGATCGAGGACGCCGTGCGACGAGAGACGCGGGAGGAATCCGACATACGGGTCGGCCGGGTCCGCTACCATGCGAGCCAGCCCTGGCCGATGCCGCATACATTGATGATCGGCGTCTATGGCGAGGCCAGGAGCGCGACGATCACCCGCGACACGACCGAACTGGAGGATTGTGCCTGGTTCTCGCGAAAGGAGACGATGCTGATGCTCGAGCGCGAGCCAGGCGAGGATCGCTCGACGCCGCCGGCCGGCGCCATCGCCAACCGGCTGATGCGCGACTGGGTCGACTGGCGGACGCGGTAACGCATCGCTCTCTTCCGTCGGCCGGCAGCCGCGTCTGCGGACGTTCTTGCATGGCCGTCCGCTTCATCCCATATAGTTGATACGGAACGCCGAACGGGTTCCTTCACAGGTCGCTTGATGCAAGGACTGGATGATGAATCGCATGACGCCTTTCTCGAGCCCTCTCCTTCTGGGCTTCGATACGATGGAAAAGACCCTTGAGCGCATCGCCAAGGGCAGCGACGGCTACCCGCCCTACAATATCGAGCGCATCCGACGCTCCGCCGACGGTTCCACGGGCGAGCGGCTGCGCATCACGCTTGCCGTCGCCGGCTTTTGCGACGAGGACCTGGAAGTGACGACCGAAGAGAACCAGTTGGTGATCAGAGGCCGCCAGAGCGATACGGACGATCGCGAATATCTGCATCGCGGCATCGCCGCGCGTCAGTTCCAGCGCATGTTCGTGCTGGCCGATGGGATGCAGGTGATGGGCGCGGAGCTGAAGAACGGTCTCTTGTCGGTCGATCTGGTGCGCCCCGAACCGGAGCGCATGGTGAAGAAAATTAACATTTCGGTCCGAGACTGAGCCTTAACGGGTCAGTTGCTCGGACAGCTTCCTGCCTTGAAAGGAGGAACTCCAAATGATGACCAAATCCATGAACAAGCCTGTCAGCGAGGCTGAACTCGCCCATCTCGGCGAGGGGCAGGTCGGCTATATCCGCAAGATGCGCTCCGAGGAGATCACCGAACGCTTTCCCGGCGCCCCGGAGCTCGATCCCGGCCTCGACCTGTGGGCGCTCTTCGGAGCCGACGGCACGCCGATCCTCGTCAGCGACGACCGGACCAGCGCCTTCTTCAAGGCGCAGGAGAACGATCTGCGCACCGTCAGCGTGCACTGAGCCTTCCATCAGCGAACGCTGATCCCATGATATTCCAGACGCCGCCGCTCAGGCGGCGTCCGACTTTGGGGAGTCGGCAAGAAGCGTGTAGATCGCCGAGGCCGTATTGGAGGCGCGAAGCTTTTCCACCACCGCCGAATCGCGCAACACGCGGGCAATCCGCGACAGCGCCTTCAGGTGGTCGGCGCCGGCACCTTCCGGGGCGAGCAGCAGGAAGATCAGATCCACCGGCTGGTCGTCCAGCGCCTCGAAGTCGACGGGCTGTTCGAGGCGGGCAAAAACGCCGACCAGCCGATCGAGCCGGGCAAGCTTGCCGTGCGGGATGGCGATGCCGTTGCCCACGCCGGTCGAACCGAGCCGCTCGCGCTGCAGGATCACATCGAAGATCTCGCGCTCAGGCAAGCCGGTCACTTCGGCTGCCTTCTCGGCAAGTTCCTGCAGAAGCTGCTTCTTGGAATTGGCCTTGAGCGCGGGGAGAACCGCTTCCTGGGCAAGCAAATCCGACAAAGCCATCTCTATCTCGTCCTCGTGTCGATATCCGGCGGCACGCAGCAAGCGTTGCGCGCTCGCATGATTGCTCCGTAGGTCAGGAGGCGGCGACCGCCGCGTCGATCCAGCCGATATTGCCGTCGGTCCTGCGGTAGACGACGCTGATGGCGTTGGTGCCGGCGTTCTTGAACACCATCACCGGATCGTCGGTCAGGTCGAGCGCCATGACGGCGCTGGCGACAGTCATGGTCCGGACCTGCTTGGTGCTTTCGGCGATGATGGCGGGAGCGTAGTCCTCGGCAATTTCGTCCTCGCCGTCGCTGCCCGATTCCATGATCCGGTAGGCTATTTCGGAGGACGCGCCGTTGCCGTTCGCCGCGCTTCCGTGGTGATCCTTGAGACGTCGCTTGTAGCGCCTGAGCCGCTTCTCGATCCGCTCCGCGGAGGCTTCGAAGGCGGCTTGAGGCTCCTGTGCCTCGCCGGTCGCCTGCAGCACGACGCCGGTGTCGAGATGAATCTTGCAATCGGAGGTGAAACGGGATCCGGACTTCTCGACCGTTACCTGGCTGGAAAAGCCGCCATCGAAATATTTGCCGATAGCGCCATGGATGGTGTCCTCGATCTTGGTCCGGAACGCCTCGCCGATCTCCATGTGTTTTCCCGACACGCGAACGCTCATTGGAATGTCCTTTTTTTATTGCGAGATGCGAGTGTCAGTCTAAGCCATGCTTGGCGCGCATCCAAGCGCCTCGCGCGCCAATCAACCGCTACCAGCCAGATGGGCTCGATGGCCCTGTTGCCTTCATATCGCCCCACAGCCGGCGAATTGGGGGCGGCTTCTACTCGGGCGCGATTGGGATGTCAACGCGTCGGGCGATTTCGTGATCGCCTCGCCCGCCAACCGCCGACCGTTGCCACCTCGATCCTGCTTGCGCGACGGCCGCCCTATAGAGCGCCGACCTTCGCGAGCGCCCTTTTTTCGCGCCGGCGCTGGACGGAAGACGGGATGTTCATGGCCTCGCGATATTTGGCGACGGTGCGGCGGGCGATGTCGACGCCGCTTCCCCGCAGGTTCGCGACGATCGCGTCGTCGGAGAGCACGTCGTTCAGGTTTTCGCTCTCGATCATCGTGCGGATGCGGTGACGAACGGTCTCTGCGGAGTGGGAATCGCCGCCGTCGGCCGAGGCGAGCGACACGGTGAAGAAGTATTTGAGCTCGAAGACCCCACGCGGCGTCAGCATGTATTTGTTCGAAGTGACGCGGCTGACGGTCGATTCGTGCATGCCGATGGCGTCGGCGACAGTCTTCAGGTTCAAGGGCCGGAGGTGACCGACGCCGTGGAGCAGGAACTGATCCTGCTGGCGCACGATTTCACGCGCCACCTTGGAGATCGTGCGCGCCCGCTGATCGAGGCTGCGCGTCAGCCAATTGGCGTTCTGCAGGCAGGTGTTGACGAATTCCCGGTCCTCGCTCCCGCGCGGGGTGAGGCGCGAGACCTCGGTATAATAGGACTGATTGACCAGCACGCGAGGCAGGGTCTCCGGGTTCAATTCGACGAGCCAGCCTCCTTCCGTCGTCGGCGTGACGATGACGTCGGCGACGATCGATTCCGTCGGGCCCGACTGGAAGCGATGGCCGGGTCTCGGGTCGAGCGCACGGATTTCGGCCAGCATGTCCAGCAGATCGTCCTCGTCCACGCCGCATATTCGCTTCAGCGTCAGGAAATCGCGTCGGGCGAGAAGCTCGAGGTTGGCGAGCAAGGCCTTCATGGCCGGATCGAGGCGATTGCGCTGGCGCAATTGTATAGCAAGGCAATCGGCGAGCGATTGCGCGAAAATGCCCGGCGGTTCGAGCATCTGCAGCTTGGCGAGCACGGCGTCCAGGTCCTCGTCGCGGATCCCCAGTCGCATCTTCAATTCGCCGAGGTCGCCGGCGAGATAGCCGCGCTCGTCGAGCATGTCGCTGAGCTCGCGCGCGATCAGGCGCTCACGCGGTTCGAGCCGGCTGAGGGCGATCTGTGCAGCGACGTGGTCGCGCAGGCTCTCGCCGCGAGCGGTGAACTCGTCCAGGTCGAAGCTTTCGCCGGTCGAACATGCGCCGGGCATCGACTTCCACTGGCCGACCAGTTCGGGGACTTCGGCGCGAAGCTGTGGCCCGTCGTCCGGAAAGACGTTTTCGAATGTCGTGTCGAGGCGTTCAGCCAGGCTTTCCCCGTCCGTCTTCTGCGCCTTCACGAACCAGTCTTCCCCCACGGCGCTCTCCGGGCCGGCGGCCGGCTGGTCCGCTCCCTCGCGCCAGTCGGCCGCCTCGTCCGTATCCGGCCCCGACGGGTCCGCGCTGACGTGTTCGAGCAGCGGATTGCGCTCGATCTCCTCTTCGACGAAACGCGTCAGTTCCATATGCGTCAGTTGCAGAAGCCGGATCGACTGCATCAATTGCGGCGTCATCACCAGAGACTGGCTTTGACGCAAATGTAGGCTTGCCGCTAACGCCATGACAGACGCGAAACTCCCGAACGACCAGGCCGGATTGACTCTGCGGAGCAGAGGGTACGCCGCCCGTCCCCGAGGCGCGCCCTTCATCTGGCCCGAAAATTGCTTTTTTGGTGCGATCGGTCAAGCCGGCGATCAATTTTCGCCGTATCGGCGCTAAAGCGTGAACTCTTCGCCGAGATAGAGCCGCCTGACGTCCGGATTGGAGACGATTTCGTCCGCCTTGCCGTGGGTGAGTACCGAGCCGGCGTGGATGATGTAGGCGCGGTCGATCAGGCCGAGGGTCTCACGCACATTGTGGTCCGTGATGAGGACGCCGATACCGCGCCGCGTCAGATGCCGCACCAGGTTCTGGATATCGGAGACGGCGATCGGATCGACGCCGGCGAACGGTTCGTCGAGCAGCATGAAGGTCGGGTCGCTCGCCAGGGCGCGTGCAATCTCCAGGCGGCGGCGCTCGCCGCCGGAAAGCGAGATCGACGGCGCCTTCCTGAGATGGGCGATGTGAAATTCCTCGAGCAGCGCCGTCAGCTTGTCCTCGCGCACCGTACGGTTCTTCTCGACGACCTCGAGGACCGCCCGCACGTTCTGCTCGACCGTAAGGCCGCGAAAGATCGACGCCTCCTGCGGCAGGTAGCCGATCCCGAGCCTCGCCCGGCGGTACATCGGCAGATCGCTGATGTCGTTGCCATCGATCTCGATCGAGCCCTCGTCGAGCGGGATCAGGCCGGTGATCATGTAGAAGCACGTCGTCTTGCCCGCGCCGTTCGGACCAAGCAGACCCACGGCTTCGCCGCGCCTGACGCCGATCGACACGTCGTCGACGACCCGTCGGGAGCGGAAGCTCTTGGAGAGGTTGCGCGCGATGAGGGTGCCGTCGAACCGGTTGGGATCGGACGCAGCCGTCGTTCCGGCGGGCACGCCGGCGTTGTTGGTCGGGCGATCGGACAATGAGGTTTCCCGCTGAAACTATTTCTTGCTGGAGCCGGGCTTTTCCGCGGTCTTCTGCGATTTCGGGTCGAGCTGGATCATGACGCGCTTGCCGCAGCTTTCCAGATCGGCCTGGCTCGTATCGGTGTGGACGATGAGCTTGCAGCCGACGAATACATTGTCGCCCTGGGTGAGGACGACCTGCTTGCCGGAGAGCGTCATCACCTTCGTCGGCATGTCGTAGGAGCCGGTGTCGGCGGTGGCGACCTGATCGTTCGACTTGACATAGACCTTGTCGGAAACGTCGATGTGCTGGATCTGGCTGTCACCACCGGTGATGCTGCCGCTGCCGACGTAATGGACGAGCATCTTGCCGGCCCGCATCGTCGTGTCGCCCTGGACGACCTTGACGTTGCCAGTGAAGGTCGCGACCTTGTCCTTGTCGTTGATCTGAAGCGCGTCGCTCTCGATCTGGATGGGCTTGTCGTTGGAGATGGCAAGGCCCGACATCGCCTGCGGCGCCGCCGCGCTGCCGGTCGTCTTTGCCGGCGCGGCGCCGGCGACGCCGGCGGCAACGGAAAGTCCGGCGGTCAGCGCGAGGCAGGCGATCGTCCTCGGGAGCGGACGCCTTTCATGGAACTTGAAGGTCATGTCTATTTGGCCTTGTTCTCGGGTGTTGGCTTGGCCGCCTGCGGCTGAAGCGTCATTCGGACTTTATTACTGAAATCTATTACGCTTCCCTTATCGCTCATTCGCATGGTGCGTGCAACGATACCGCCTTGCTCGCCATTGATGTCGATCGGCTTGTCGGTGACGAGCGTGCCCTTGCCGATGTCGAAGCGGCCGCTCTGGAACTTGGCGTTCATGCCGGTATCGGTCTGCACCTGGAAAGGCTGGTCGAACGTCACGATGTTGGCGGAACGGTCGAGGATGGCGTGCGCGGCCGTCAGCTTGGCGAACTGCGTGGCGTTCAGCGGGAACGTCGCGTGGATGTCGACCAGCGTCACGTTGTCGGCGTCCTTCAGCGGCTGGATCGCCTGTTTGGCCGTCATCCTGTAGGCCTGGCCGGCCGCGTTCTCGCCCGTCAGGATCGGGTCGCTCATGACGAGCTTGCCGTTCTGGATGACCGATTTGTCGACGTGGAAATTGTCGGGCAGCATGGCGTTGAAGATCGACGCCCAGAAAAAGCCCGCCATCACCAGGACGGCGATCAGCGGAAAGACGAACTTCATCCCGCGGACCGTCCAGCTGTGGCGGCGCGCGCGGCGGTATTCGTCGTGCGACAGGCCCTTGCGCGTCAGTCTGTCGTCGTAATCTGTCACGTCTGCGGAAAAGGCCATTCGCGCCCCTTGTCTGTCCGGCCGATGCCGGATGGTTGCCACGCCACTCGTATTCCCGCCCTCAATATGGCAAATCTTGGAAGAAGGAAAAGACTTCGGCACGCCGCGGCATCGTTAAGGAGATTTCGCTTGGACCAGTACGGCATCGCTGACAGGCGGCGTCTGCGCCGCAAATTGACATTCTGGCGGCTTGCCGTCTTCGTGCTCGTCGCCGCCGCGGTCGCGTTTTACGGTTACGAAAAGCGGGCGCCGTCGCCCTTCGACAGGCCGCATGTCGCCAAGGTGGAACTAACCGGTTTCGTCTCCGACGACGAAGACCTCGTCGAGCGTCTCGACCGCATCGCCGCGAGCGACGACGCCAAGGCGCTGATCGTCGACATCAATTCTCCGGGAGGCACGACCTATGGCGGCGAGGCGATCTTCGACGCGATCCGCCGGGTTGCGGCGAAAAAGCCCGTCGTGTCGCATATCCGCACGCTCGGGGCGTCCGCCGCCTACATGATCGCGGTCGCCGGGGACCACATCGTCGCCAGCCAGACCTCGATCGTCGGTTCGATCGGCGTTCTCTTCCAGTATCCGCAGGTGTCGGGGCTTCTCGACAAGGTCGGAGTGAGCGTCGACGAAATCAAGTCGTCGCCGCTCAAGGCCGAGCCGTCGCCGTTTCATCCGGCGAGCGATGCCGCGAAGGCGATGATCCGCTCGATGATCATGGACAGTTACGACTGGTTCGTCGACCTTGTCGCCAAGCGCAGGCACTTTACCCACGACAAGGCGCTGAAACTCTCCGACGGAAGCGTCTTCACCGGCCGGCAGGCGCTCGACAACGGCCTGATCGACGCGCTCGGAGGGGACGAGGCAGCGCGCGACTGGCTTGCCGGGAAGGGCGTCGGCAAGGACCTGCCGGAGGTCGAATGGCGCTCCGGCAAGAAGTCCGGCTGGGGGCTTTTCGGCCGGGCGGCCGCGGGTGCGCTCGACGCGGTGACCGGCGGTGGCGGGGTGCTGACGCGAGCCTTCGACGAGATTTCCGGCCGCAAGTTGTTCCTTGACGGTCTGGTCTCGCTTTGGCAGTTTGGCGCTCAACCAAGAAACGGTGAATAGGGGACGGCGAAGTGATCAAATCCGAGCTCGTGCAGATCGTCGGCGCGCGCAATCCCCACCTCTATCACCGCGATGTCGAGAACATCGTCAACGCCGTTCTCGACGAGATCACCGATGCGCTCGCCGAGGGGAACCGGGTCGAGCTGCGCGGGTTCGGCGCCTTCTCGGTCAAGAACCGGCCGGCGCGCTCGGGCCGCAATCCACGCACCGGCGATGCCGTCTTCGTCGAGGAGAAGTGGGTGCCCTTCTTCAAGACCGGCAAGGAACTGCGCGAACGGCTCAACCAGGATCAGGCCGAGTGACACGAAGGACGGCGCGGTTTCTGCCGCGCGACGGGGCGGCTTGCGGCTGCTCGACGGGCATTTCGGAACCGTCGGCCCTTCCGCGCGTCCTTATCCCGTAACGTGTCTCGATTCAGCAGAAGGCGAAACGATGAGCCGCAAGATCGTCAATGTGGTGATACTGGTTCCCGTCGCGATCATCCTGATCGTGCTCTCGGTCGCCAATCGCGAATGGGTCAGTTTCGCCCTCAATCCGTTCAATCCGAACGACCAGGTGCTCTCCGTCTCCGCGCCGTTCTTCGTCTTCCTCTTCCTCGCCCTCATCGTCGGAATGCTCGTCGGCTCCTTCGCGACATGGCTGAGACAGGGGAAGTATCGCAAGCGGGCCCGCAAGGAGGCGCGCGATTCGATCCGCTGGCAGGCCGAGGCCGACAAGCACAGGCGTGCCGAAGAAGCGAGCCGGCGCGAAGTCGCCACGACCACGCCGTCCTGACCGGCTTCTCCGGGAGACCGATCGCTTGAAGATCATCACCGCCGAGGACGTCGGCCGCCTGTTGACGTATCGCGACCTCGTAGAGGCGTTGCGTGCGACTTTCGCCGAAGGCGTCAGCGCGCCAACGCGCCATCACCACACAATCGCGCGGACGAGCGGCGCTGACGGAACCCTGCTTCTCATGCCCGCATGGACCGGCGACGGGTCGGGGCCGGAGAAAAGCTATCTCGGCGTCAAGATCGTCACGGTCAATCCCGACAACAATCTCGCCGGCCAGCCGGCGGTCATGGGTGTCTTCATGCTGGCCGACGGCACGACCGGAGAG
>Ga0164242_10009771_pt1 | contig 10319 bp, 6 predicted proteins | sample OricomgcompostMG_FD_108783 | JGI IMG/M metagenome (GOLD analysis project Ga0164242, IMG submission 108783) | Miracle-Growth compost microbial communities from Emeryville, California, USA - Original compost - Miracle growth compost (MG) ... | reverse complement strand
GTTGAAGACACCGCGTACTACCGCTACCCAGCCCTCACCTCTCTGAACGAGGTCGGAGCTGACCCGAGCGAGCCATCGATCGACGTCGCAGAATTTCACGAGCGGCAGGCCAGACGCCAATCTCGGCTTCCAGGCTCGATGACCACGCTGTCCACCCACGACACCAAACGTGGCGAAGACGTCAGGGCGCGCATCGACGCGCTGTCTGAGCAACCAGAGTTGTGGGCAACCGCGCTCGGTGAGTTGCACCGTGCGTGCGACATGCGCGACCCTGCGCTCGAGGATCTGCTCTGGCAGGCAGTGGTCGGCGCCTGGCCCGCGTCCGCGGATCGACTGCACGCCTATGCGGAAAAGGCCGCACGGGAAGCCGGAACCTCAACAAACTGGATCACGCCGAACGCCGATTTTGAAACGAGGATGCACGCGGCGATCGCATCCGCGTTCGAGAGCGATCATGTTGCCGCGCTGATCAACCGGGTTGTTGACGCCATCGCAGATGACGGCCGCTCAAACGGGTTGACGGCGAAGCTCCTTCAGCTGGCCGCGCCTGGCATTCCCGATGTGTATCAGGGCAGCGAACTCTGGGAGACCTCGCTGGTCGATCCTGACAATCGTCGCGAGGTCGACTTCGCCGTGCGCGCGGAAGTATTGGCGCGAGTGAAGAGCGGATGGCTTCCTCCGGTCGACGAGACAGGCGCAGCGAAGCTGCTGGTCACCACTCGCGTGCTGGGCCTGCGACGCGCTCATCCGGAGCGGTTCACGCTCTACCGGCCGGTGCCTGTCCAGGGCACGGCAGGCGAGCACGCAGTGGTCTTCGACCGCGGTGGGGCGATCGCGGTGGGAACACGGCTGCCGCATGCGCTCGCCGCGATCGGCGGCTGGGGTGACACCTTCATCGAACCGGCCGAGTTCATCGAAGGTGCCGGGCAGCTGGTCGATGTTGTGACCGGGCGTCGATTCGACTGCGGGCGAGTCCGGTTGGCAGAGCTTCTTGAAAACTACCCTGTTGCACTGTTGACGAAAGCGGACGATGATGACGCGATCCTTTAGCGTATGGGCGCCCTCTGCCACGACAGTCGAGATCGTTGTGGCGGGCGCACGGCACCCGATGCACCGTGACGGCGCCGACACGACAAGCACGGACCCAGCCTCGGCCGAGGCCGGTTGGTGGCGCTCGGCAGAGCTGTCGATTCCGGATTCCGACGTCGACTACGGATATCTCATTGACGGTGATGGACCGTTTCCGGATCCGCGTTCGCTTCGGCAGCCGCACGGCGTACACGAGCTTTCCCGGGTATACGACCCGAACGCATTCGGGTGGACCGATCATGCATGGACGGGGCGTCAGCTTGCCGGCGCCGTCGTGTATGAACTGCACATCGGCACATTCACCAAGGAAGGCACGTTGGATGCTGCAGCCGGGCGGCTGAACCATCTGGTGTCCCTCGGCGTTGACTTCGTCGAGATCCTGCCGGTGAACGCATTCAACGGCACACACAACTGGGGATATGACGGCGTGCTGTGGTACGCGGTGCATGAGCCGTACGGCGGCCCTGCGGCGTACCAACGGTTCGTCGACGCGTGTCATGCCGCCGGACTCGGCGTCATCCAGGACGTCGTGTACAACCATCTGGGCCCAAGCGGAAACTACCTGCCAAAGTTCGGGCCGTACCTGCGCGAAGACAAGGCGAACACGTGGGGGAGTTCGTTGAACCTCGACGGACCGGAATCCGACGAGGTTCGGCGCTACATCATCGACAACGCCCTGTTCTGGCTCGGCGAGTACCACGTCGATGGGCTGCGACTGGATGCCGTGCACGCGCTCGTCGACACGCGCGCACTTCCGATCCTCGAGGAGCTTGCCGCCGACGTCGCTGCACTGTCTGCCTCGGTGCGTCGTCCGCTTACCCTCATCGCCGAATCCGATATGAACAACCCGATGCTGATCACGTCGCGGGAAGCGCACGGATCCGGGCTAGACGCGCAGTGGAGCGACGACTTCCACCACGCATTGCACGTAGCACTCACCGGCGAGGTGACAGGGTACTACGCCGATTTCGCGTCACTCGATGCGCTTGGCAAGACCCTGACGATGGGCTTTTTCCACGACGGAACGATGTCGACATTCCGCGGGCGACACCATGGACGGCCGATCGACACGCTGACCACTCCAACTTCGCGCCTCGTGGTGTTCAATCAGAATCACGATCAAGTCGGCAACCGGGCCACAGGAGACAGACCGAGCAACAGACTGGACGACGGCCAACTCGCAATCGCGGCCGCGATGACCCTTCTCGGTCCGTTCACCCCGATGCTGTTCATGGGAGAGGAGTGGGCGGCATCGACGCCCTGGCAGTTCTTCACGTCGCATCCGGAGCCGGAGCTCGGTGAGGCGACCGCTCGCGGCAGAATTGCCGAGTTCGCGCGCATGGGCTGGGATGAGTCAATGGTGCCGAACCCGCAAGACGTGCAGACCTTCCTGCGCTCGAAACTCGATTGGTCTGAGATCGATTCGCCAGAAAAGGATGCCGGTCGGCACGGCCGATTGCTGGCTTTCTATCGTGAGCTCGGTCGCATCCGCCGTGAGCGACCCGATCTGCGCGATCCGGCGTTTTCGACGGTGCGTGTCACGGTGGATGCCGACGCCGGTCTTCTCGTACTGAGCCGTACGGCGAGCACGCTGGTCGTCAACTTCTCCACCACCGCCGTGCCCATTCCGCAGACGGTGCCGCGTTCGGATCCGCTGATCGCTTTCGGTGAGAACACCATCGACGGTCAGGCGTGGATGCTCGGTGCGCATAGTCTCGTTCTGGTCGCTGTTGATTCCCCGCTGGGTGGTGGCCGAACCGATGGATGAAGACGAGGCTGTCAGTATGAGCTCAGCAGACGAGGCCGACCCGCCAGAGATCACGTACGACGAGGACCGATACCCGGCGCGCCCGAGACGACTGCGCCCGCAAGCGCAATTGCACGCGAGCGCCATCCGACGCTCATTCACCGACCCGCGCGTGGCTGACGCGTCGAATCCGTCCTATGTCGAATGGTTGAAGCGTCAGTCGATGCTCGGCGACGCAGATGTGCTTGGGCGCGGCCTTTCCGGTCAGCCGAGCATGTGGCGCAATTCATACGCCCGGCCTGACGCGCGGCGTGCGATCCGAACTGCTTCTGTCTGGTTCACCGCATACCCGATCTCGCTGATCACCGCGCCAGGGCAGTCCTATCTTGGCGCGCTCGGAAGCGAAGACCTGTGGCGTGCATTCGAATTCATCGGCATCACCGCCGTGCACACAGGGCCGGTGAAGCAGGCAGGCGGCATCACCGGCTGGACGCAGACCGCGAGCGTGGACGGACACTTCGACCGGATCAGCACGCAGATCGATCGCACCTTTGGGCTCGAGGAAGAATTCCGGCAGCTGTGCGACATCGCTGACCAGCACGGCGGCAGCGTGATCGATGACATCGTTCCAGGCCACACAGGCAAGGGCGCTGACTTCCGGCTTGCCGAAATGGCATACAAGGATTACCCGGGCATCTATCACATGGTGGAGATCCCAGAGGAGAGCTGGTCTCTGCTGCCAGACGTGCCAGAGGGGCGCGACGCGGTGAACCTCGACGCGGAAACAGAGGCTCTGCTCGCCGAGGAAGGCTTCATCATCGGCCAGCTGCAACGGGTGATCTTCTACGCGCCAGGGGTCAAAGAGACCAACTGGAGCGCAACCGCGCCTGTGATGGGTGTCGACGGGCGAACAAGACGCTGGGTGTACCTGCACTATTTCAAGCAGGGGCAGCCGTCGATCAACTGGCTCGATCCGACGTTCGCCGGGATGCGCCTGGTCATCGGTGACGCGCTGCATTCGTTCGGCGACCTGGGCTCGAGCGCGTTACGACTCGATGCAAACGGCTTCCTCGGCGTGGAGAAGAGTGCTGAGGGGCTGCCAGGCTGGTCGGAGGGGCACCCGCTTTCCGAGGCAGCGAACCACCTCATCGCCGGGATGGTGCGCAAGGTCGGCGGTTTTTCGTTTCAAGAACTGAACCTCGCGATCGAGGATATTCGTGACACCGGCAGAGTCGGCGCGGATCTCTCATACGACTTCATCAATCGACCGGCGTACCACCACGCGCTCGCGATGGGCGATACCGAATTTCTTCGGCTGACGCTTCGGGCATCACTGTCGGTCGGCGTCGACCCGGTCGGGCTGGTTCACGCGCTGCAGAATCACGACGAACTCACATACGAATTGGTTCACTGGGCGACGCAACACCGGTCGGATGTCTACTCGTTCCGTGGTCAAGAAATCAGCGGAACAGAACTCGCAGAGACGATCAGAGCGGATCTGCTTCGAACGCTGACTGGACCGAGCGCAGACTACAACCTGGTTTTCACCACAAATGGCATCGCGTGCACAACGGCGTCAGTCATCGCTGCCGCGCAGGGATTCACAACGCTCGACGCCATCGGCGACGACGACATCGAGCGGATCATCAAGGCGCATCTGCTTCTCGCGATGTTCAACGCGTGGCAACCGGGAGTTTTCGCGCTGTCGGCGTGGGACCTGCTCGGGGTGTTGCCGTTGCCTGCAGAGGCCGTCAAAGACCTCATCAGCACGGGGGATACGCGCTGGATCCACCGCGGCGCCCACGACCTCACCGAGGCAAATCCGACGGCAACGACCTCGAGCTCCGGAATGCCGCGCGGTCGATCCCTGTATGGGTCCTTGACCCACCAACTCGCATCTCAGGACTCATTTGCGGTGCGGTTGCGGAGCATCCTGCGGGTGAGGAGTGAATACGGCATCGATATCGGAACGCAGGTCGACATCCCGGACGTTGCGCACCCCGGCATGCTCGTCATGGTGCATCGCCTTGACGAGGGCATTGCCGACCGTCCGGACACGGAACTGCCAGATGCCCAATTGCAGGTCACGGTGCTGAACTTCAGTGCTGAAGAGATCGAGGGAACGGTGCGCTCCGATCTGCTGCCGCCTCGTCGTTCCGTCACGGACGTCGAACGCAATGAGGAAATCGGCCGAGTTGACGACCTGAACAGCTTCGCGGTGCAGCTTGGGCCGTATTCCGGACTCTTTCTCACGATCGGCACCGTCGACGAAGTGCCGACAACGACTCAGGCGATCCCGCGGATCGGCGAGCTGTAGCGCTACGCAGCGCGCCCGCTGCGACGTGATGCGTTATCTCCGCCTGCTGCGCGGCGGCGTGCAGCGTCCGCGGTTGCGCGCCACGAGACAAGCAACGCCTCGAGTTCGGTGTTCGTCATCTCTGTCGGGTGGTTCGACAGCTCGTCCGCAAAGCGTGCGCGATCGGTCGGCGCGAGGAAGCGTGCCCACGGGAACGCCCCAAGAACACGTGTCTCGCTCTCGAGCGCGCGACGTGCCGAGTCATCGGCACCCGACGCTGCCCTGGCCGCCGAATCCCGAGAATTCCGGCCGGTCGATTTCTTGCTCATGAGTTTCCGTGCAGCGGCCCCGGATGACGAAGCCGCGCGGTTTCGTTTTGTGTCCATCACATCAATAACAACGTGTCTGGCCACTTTATTCAATTCTTGTTCAACTTTTCCACAGCTGGTAGACAGGTGCGCTTTTGCTCTCCTGCCCTTCAGGAGAGAGACTGAGAGTTATGACCAACCCGGCTGCCGGCGAGGCAGCATCCGCATCACAGCCCAACACCTCCACAGATGAACAACCCGACGGCTTCACGCTGTGGGCGGTGCTCCGCCGCGACCCCGCGCACCCAGACGACCTTGATGGCACCGATGTGCCGACCGCCGTCGAGCAGCTCGACGCGATCGTTCGCTCGGTTGAAGACGAGGGGGTGACCGTTCGCGGCTTCTACGACGTCTCAGGACTCAAGGCGGATGCCGACATCATGATCTGGATTCACGGCCCGGTGGCCGAGACGCTCCAGTGGGCGCTTCGCCAGCTGCGGCGCAGCCGGCTGCTCGCATCCTTGTTGCCGACCTGGAACGCCATGGCTGTGCACAGAGGGGCCGAGTTCAACAAGGCGCACATTCCGGCGTTCTTGCGCGGCATCCCTGCGAAGAACTGGCTCACCGTCTACCCGTTCGTGCGCAGCTACGACTGGTATCTGCTTCCGGACGAAGAGCGGAGCAAGATGCTCTCCGACCACGGCCGCAAGGGCGCAAGCCACCGCGGCGTGCTGGCGAACACGGTGGCCGCGTTCGCGCTCGGCGACTACGAGTGGGTGCTTCCGATGGAGTCGGATGAGCTCGTCGACCTGGTCGACCTGATGCGTGATCTGCGCGCGACCGAGGCTCGGATGCACGTGCGCGAGGAGGTCCCGTTCTACACGGGCAGGCACATCCAGACGGCGGAGATTCCCGAGGTTCTGCAGTGACGGCATACGACGGCATTCTGCTTTCGAGTTTCGGCGGCCCAGAGGGGCAAGCTGACGTGATCCCGTTCCTGCGGAATGTAACGCGCGGCCGCGGCATCCCAGACGAGCGCTTGGAAGAGGTGGCAACGCACTACCGGCACTTCGGCGGTGTCAGTCCGATCAACGCGCAGAACCGTGCGCTGAAGTCAGCCATCGAGGGCGAACTTGCGCGACGTGGAATCGACCTGCCTGTGTATTGGGGCAACCGCAACTGGGCGCCGTACTTCACGGATGCGCTCAGCCAGGCGCACGAGGCCGGCGATAACCGGTTGCTCGGGCTGGTGACCAGCGCATACACGTCGTACTCCGGCGTCGGACAGTATCGAGAAGACTTCGAAAAGGCACTGGCAGACACCGGACTCGCATCCACGATGACGATCGACCGCATTCGTGAGTTCTTCGATCACCCGGGGTTTGTCGGACCGCTTGTCGATGGCGTTCGCACTGCGATCCAACGCATGACGGCGGATGCTGCCGGGTCGGACTCCGCGAAGCCGGTGGCGGCCGACCGTGTTCACGTGCTGTTCGTGACGCACTCCATCCCGACGGCGGCTGCGGACGAATCCGGACCGCAATTCGGCCCAGGCGGAGCGTACGTCGCCCAGCACAGGGCGGTCGCCGAATACATCTCGAGCCAGGCAGCGCCAGGCGTTCCGTTCTCGCTGGTCTACCAGTCGCGCTCTGGCAATCCGCGCACGCCGTGGCTTGAGCCCGATATCAACGACGCGATCGACGATCTGGCGGCGGCGGGCGCCACCGATGCTGTGATCATCGTGCCGTTCGGGTTCGTCAGTGACCACATGGAGGTGCTCTGGGACCTCGACAACGAGGCAACGCAGACCGCGGCGAGCCACGGCATCCGCTCTGAGCGCGTGCCGACGCCCGGTGTGCATCCTGCCTTTGTCTGCGGCATTGTCGACCTGATCGAAGAACGTCTGAACGACGTGCCGGTCGCGGTGCGCCCGCACGTGACGGATCTCGGCCCGTGGCCGGATCACCACAGTGTCGGCGCAGATTCAGGAGTGCTCGCCCGATGACGGCTGCGCTGCGTGTCGGAACCCGCGGGAGCGACCTCGCCCTTGCGCAAACCAAGGTGGTCGCTGCCGCGCTCGGCAAAGCAAGCGGTCGAGATGTCGAGCTTGTGACCGTCACAACGCACGGCGATACATCACGCGAATCGCTTGCCACCCTGGGTGGCACAGGCGTTTTCGCCAGCGCACTGCGCGAGTCGCTGCTTGCAGGCGACTGCGACGTGATCGTGCATTCGCTGAAGGACCTGCCGACTGCTTCGCACCCTGGCCTCGTGATCGGGGCGGTGCCTCGGCGAGCGGATGCGCGCGATGTGTTGTGCGCGAGCGCAGAGTTGCGGGCGGCTGGGACGGCGACGCTCGGCTCGCTGCCGGCCGGATCCCGCATCGGCACCGGTTCGCCCCGCCGTGCCGCTCAGTTGCGCGCGGCGAGGACGGATGTCGACGTGGTCGATATCCGCGGGAACGTCGACACGAGACTCGGCCGTCTTGCGGCGACATCCGATGCCGAACGGCTCGACGCCATCATCTTGGCCGCCGCAGGTCTCGGCCGGCTTGGCCGGTCGGATGCCGCAAGCCAGACCTTTTCGCTCTCTGACTGGCCGACCGCGCCTGGCCAGGGCGCGCTTGCACTCGAGGTGCGCGAGGGTGATGAGCGCGGGTCGTCCCAGCTTGCCAAGGCACTCGCATCCGTGAATCACGCCAGCACGCGCGCGACCGTCACGGCCGAGCGCCTCGTGCTCGCCGGTCTCGAGGCAGGTTGCGCGGCGCCGATCGGCGCCACCGCCTTGATCGAAGACGGCTTGCTGTTTGTGACGGCAACCGTGTACAAACCGGACGGAACACAACGATTGACCAGTTCGCACGCGACGAGCCTCGAGGGCGCTGCGCCGCACGCGCTGCTCGAGGCGGCTCAGGATGCGGCGTCACGCGTTGTCGCCGAACTGCTCGAGAATGGCGCAGCAGAACTCGCGCCGATCGGGGGCGCCGCATGACCGCGCTGCTCCCAGACGAGCCTGGACACGGCATGACCAGACACGGCGTGTGCCAGCACCTCGACGCCACGGGGTCGCTGAACAGTGGACCCTTGAACACTGGGCGGCCGGCGAACAAGGTGCTTGCAGGCTGGCGAGTGCTCGTCCCGCGTGGTGGTCCGTGGGGTGACGCGGTTGCCGCGAATCTGAGGGCGCACGGCGCATCCCCGATCGTGTCAGCAATGATCAACTTCGCGCCGACGGATGATGCCCCCGCGCTTCAGGCGGCGCTCGCCGCGCTTGCTGCCGGCGAGTTCGACTGGATGACGATCACCAGTGCGACCACAGTGGACGTGCTCTCCGCCTGGCAGGCCCAGGTTCCGCCGACGACGCGAATCGCGGCGGTCGGTGAGACGACGGCGGCCGCGCTGATTGCCGCAGGCTACAAGGTCGACCTGGTTCCGGCGGAGGAGAATTCGGCACGCGGCCTGCTCGCCGAGTGGGAAGCTGCAACCCACGGTGTTGTGCCCCTACGCGTTCTGACGCTGCGCAGTGAGATCGCCAAGCCACTGCTGACCAACGGTTTGCGCAGGATCGGGCACGACGTGTCATCCGTTGTCGCATATCGCACCGTGGGCGTTCCGGTGCGCGAACAGGTGGTTGCGGATGTTGCAGAGGGACGCGTGCACGCCATTCTCGTCACATCGGGGAGCGTCGCCGAGCAGGTGCAGAAGCAACTCGGGCCGGTGCCGGAGAGCACACTGATCGCGGCGATCGGGCCGCGAACAGCGAAGGATGCCGCCGCGTTCGGCTTGAGGGTCGACGTGATCGCGGACGAGCGCAGCGCAGAGTCGCTCATCGAGGCGGTCGTGCGTGAGGCGCGCTCGCGCGGTTGACGCTCTGAGCGCGGGCGGGCGGCGCAGCATCCGCGAGTCGTGCAAAACTGCGCCACCCATCCTCGAGTCGTGCAAAACTGCGCCACCCATCCTCGAGTAGTGCGTTAATGCACTACTCGGCGGGGCGGGGCCATGTCGCGTGACAGCGCCACCCATCCTCGAGTCGTGCAAAACTGCGCCACCCCGCCCCGAGTGGTGCGTTAATGCACTACTCGGCGGGGCGGGGTCGGTGCGCGGGGTCGGCGGGGCGGGGTCGGTGCGCGGGGTCGGCGCGGCGTGGCGAGCGGGCGGGCGGGGCGCGGACGGGTCGAGGGTGCTCGCGGCGGCGAGATCGCAGCATCCGCTCCCACGAATGCATCAGCCGCAGAAGAATAAGCTTGTTCGGTGAGCAACCCATTGCACCCAACCATTCGCCCACGCCGCCTCCGCGCCACCCCAGCGATGCGCCGCCTCACGGCCGAGACCCGCATACATGCCGCCGAGCTGATCCTGCCGCTGTTCGTGCGCGAGGGGACGCCGGAGCCACTACCGCTGCAGTCCATGCCGGGCGTACTGCAGCACAGCATCGACAGTCTCAAGCGGGCGGTGACGGATGCCGCGGCGGCCGGCATCGGCGGAGTCATGCTCTTCGGAGTGCCTGAGACCCGCGACGCCGTCGGCACGGCGGCATCCGACCCAGACGGCATCCTGAACGTCGCAACTCGCGCCGTGGCCGCCGAGGTCGGCGACGCTCTCGTCGTGCAAACCGACCTGTGCCTCGACGAATTCACCGATCACGGTCACTGCGGCGTGCTGGATGCCTCCGGCCGGGTCGACAACGACGCGACGCTCGAGCGATATCAGCAGATGGCGCTTGCTCAGGCGGACGCCGGCTCGCAGCTGCTCGGGCTCTCCGGAATGATGGACGGCCAGGTCGCGGCCGTGCGCGACGCGCTGGATGCCGCCGGCCGGTCCGACACCGCGATTTTGGCATATGCGGCCAAATATGCCTCGAGCTTCTATGGCCCATTCCG
>Ga0164242_10009770_pt1 | contig 10319 bp, 2 predicted proteins | sample OricomgcompostMG_FD_108783 | JGI IMG/M metagenome (GOLD analysis project Ga0164242, IMG submission 108783) | Miracle-Growth compost microbial communities from Emeryville, California, USA - Original compost - Miracle growth compost (MG) ... | reverse complement strand
TTCTTCGGCATCTCGCCGCGCGAAGCCTCGCTGATGGACCCTCAGCAGCGCCTGCTGCTGGAACTCTGCTGGGAAAGCATCGAGAGCGCCGGCATCAAGCCGTCCAGCCTGCGCGGCAGCGATTGCGGCGTCTACGTCGGCATCGCCAGCGCCGACTATTCGTACCGCATGGCCGACGACCTCGCCGCCATCGACGCGTCGACGGCGACCGGCAACACGGCGAGCATCGCCGCGAACCGTCTGTCGTACGTCTTCGACCTGCGCGGACCGAGCATCGCGATGGACACCGCGTGCTCGTCGTCGATGGTCGCATTCCACCAGGCTTGCCGCGCGATCGCCAGCGGCGAGATCACGCAGGCCATCACCGGCGGCATCAGCCTGCACCTGCACCCGTATGGCTTCGTCACGTTCTCCAAGGCGTCGATGCTGTCGCCGAACGGACGATGCAGGGTGTTCGACGCATCCGCCGACGGCTATGTGCGCTCCGAAGGCGGCGGCCTCTTCCTGCTCAAGGACTTCGATCAGGCGGTAGCCGACGGCAACACGATCCTCGCGGTCGTGGCGGGCAGCGCGATCAACACCGACGGGCGCAAGTCCGGCATCACGGTGCCGAGCGCCGACGCGCAGATCGCACTGATGCGCGAAGCGTACGCGAAGGCCGGCATCGCACCGTCCGACATCGACTATCTCGAGGCGCACGGCACCGGCACGCCGGTGGGCGACCCGATCGAAGCACGCGCGATCGGCTTCGCGCTCGGCCAGGCGCGCACGAGGGAAGCGCCTCTGCTCATCGGCTCGGTCAAGAGCAACATGGGCCACCTGGAAACCGCGTCGGGCGTAGCCGGGCTGGTCAAGGCCATCTACAGCCTGCGCCAGCGCACCGTGCCGGCCACCATCGGCATCGAGACGTTCAATCCGAACATCAGGTTCGACGACTGGAACATCGAGGTCGTCACGCAACCGCGCCGCCTGCGCGCCACCGGCACGCTGACCATCGGCGTGAATTCGTTCGGCTTCGGCGGCGCCAATGCGCACGTGATCCTGCAGACGCCGCCGGAAGCAGGCGAATCGGGCGCAGCCAGCTCCACGCGTTTGAGCGGCACCGCACCGGTTCCGATCGTCGTCAGCGGGCGCAACCGGGCCGCGCTGCGCGCCGGTGCGCGCGACCTCGCGCAGGTGCTGCGCGAGCAGCCGGCGCGCGCGTTTTACGACGTCGCGTACCACGCGACGCTGCGCCGCGAATGGCATGACGAACGCGCGGTGCTGTTCGGCACCGACAGCAAGGCAGTCAGCCAGTTGCTCGAGCAGCTGGCTGACAGTGAAGACGGCGACGACGGCGCCCAACGCTCGCCGCAGATTCACACCGGCGAGCGCGTCGAACGCGCGCAAGGCCCGGTGTTCGTGTATTCCGGCAACGGCTCGCAGTGGCCGGGCATGGGTCGCAAGCTGCTTGGCCATTCGCTGTTCGCGGAAACGGTTGCGGAGATCGACCGGCATTTTGTCGAGCTGGCCGGATGGTCGATTGCGGAGACGCTGGAGAAGGCCACGACGCCCGGCGCGTACGAGCGCACCGAACTCGCGCAGCCGACGCTGTTCGCGATCCAGGTCGGCATCACGCGGATGCTGGCGCAGCGCGGCGTGCAGCCGGTTGCCGTCGTCGCGCACAGCGTGGGCGAAGTGGCCGCCGCCTGGGCGTGCGGCGCGCTTTCGCTGGGTGACGCGATCAAGGTGATTTATCACCGCAGCCACCAGCAGGGGCTCACGAAAGGCCAGGGCCGCATGGCGGCCATCGGCCTCGGCGGCGCGGACGCGCAAGCGCTGCTCGAAGAACACGGCCTGACCGGCAAGGTCTGCATCGCCGGCTACAACAGCGCGAACGGCACGACGCTGGCTGGCGACCTCGCCGCGCTCGTGCGCGTGGGCGACGTGCTCACCGAGCGCCGCGTGTTTTACCGTCTGCTCGACCTCGACTACGCGTTTCACAGCGCCGCGATGGACGGCATCGACGGCCCGCTACAAGGCGCGCTGGCCGGCCTGAAGCCGCAGGCGACGCGGATCCCGTTCTACTCGACCGTCGCGGGCGAGCCCATCGACGGCACGGCGCTCGACGCCGACTACTGGTGGCACAACATCCGCCAGCCGGTGCAGTTCGAACCGGCGATGAACGCGCTGGTCGCGCGCGGCGACAACGTGTTCGTCGAAATCGGCCCGGCGCCGGTGCTGCGCAGCTACATCTCGGACGCACTGAAGCAGGCGGAACTCGCCGGCCGCGTGATCCCGACCGGCGCCCGCGACGACGACGCCCCCGAACGTGTGAAGGCCGCCGCAAGCCAGGTGCTGCTGAGCGGCGCGCCGATCGACTGGGCGGTGCTGTTTCCGTGGACCGGCCGGCACGTGAATCTGCCCGCGTATCCGTGGCAACGCGAGCGCCACTGGCACCCGACCACGCCCGAGGCGCTCGGCCAGATCGAGCGCCGCAAGGTGCATCCGCTGCTCGGCTATCCGCTGCGCCAGCAGTCGCAGCCGACGTGGGAAAACCATCTCGACACGCAAATGGAGCCGTGGCTGGCCGATCACGTGGTCGGTCACGCGACCGTGTTCCCGGGTTCCGGTTTCGCGGAGATCGCGATTGCGGCCGCGTTGCAATCGGGAGCGGGCGACAAGCCGGCTGACACCGCCGACATCGAAGAACTCGAAATCCACGCGCCGCTGCTGATCGGCGCCGCGCCGGGCAAGATCACGCGCTTCGCGCTGGACGAAACCGACGGCCGTTTCTGGCTGCGCAGCAAGGAAGTGGGCAGCACCGACCCGTGGACCGTCCACGCGAGCGGCCGCCTGCTGTCCGGCGCGGCCACCGTCCTGGACGGAACCGCCCCGCCGCTGCCCGCCCGCCGCCCGGACTTCACCGGCGAGTCGCACGTCGCGCTCACCCGTGCGGCCGAGCTCGACTACGGCCCGGCATTCCAGGCGGTGTCGCACGGCTGGATCGAATCGCCGGCCAGCGTGCTCGCCGTGCTGCAAACGCCACCGGCGCTGGGCGCGAGTCTGCCGCACAGCCTGCTGCACCCGGCGCTGCTCGACTGCACGTTCCAGTTGATCATCCAGATGCTGCGCGACGACCCGTCGCTCGGCCGCGGCATGGCGTTCGTCCCGGCGCGGATCGGCCGGCTGCGCTGGCGCGCGGGGCTCGGCACGCCGCACCTGGTGCGCGCGCGCCTGCTCAAACGCGCGCCGCATTCGCTCACGGCCGAGTTCGCGCTGTTCGACGAACAGGGCCGGCAAATCGCGGCGATCGGTGAAGCGCGCTTTCGTAGCGTGCGCCTGTCGAAGGCGCACGCGGAGCCGCTCGCGTTCCTCGATTACGCCGGCATTCCGGCGCCGCACCCGCACGCGCCGACGCCCGCCAACGCCGCGCTGCGGCGCGACGCGCTGGAGGCGGCGCTCCAGCAGATGGCGACGACCATCGCGACGGACGGTCTCTTCGAGCGCTACGCGCAGGAAGTCGATCCGCTGCTGGAGAGCCTGTGCGACCGATACGCGGTGCAGGCGCTGCGAACGCTGTCTCTCCGCGGCCAATTGAGCGCCGGCACGCTCGACTCCTGGCGCGAAGCGGCCCCCGACGCCGCGCCGCTGCTCGACTGGCTGCTCGAACGCCACGCGTCCCGGCTCGCCAACCCGTCCGGCTGGCAGATCGACGAGCCGGAAGAAGGCGACGTCAGCGCGGCCGACATCTGGAACAGCCTGCTGCGCGAATACCCGGAATACTTCGCGCTCGTCCACGCAACAGGCCGCATCGGACTGCATCTGCCGGCGCTGCTGACCGGTCGGACCGCATGGGCGGACGTATGTCCGCGCGGCGTCACGCCGGCCGAGATCGTGCACCACGTGCTCGGCGGCGCCGCCAGCCAGCGCCTTGCCGATACGCTGCAGGCTCGCGTCGCGAACGCACTGGCGGCCCGCGCACCGGGCCAGCGGCTCGGCATTCTGGAAATCGGCGCCGGCTCGCCGCGCGTCGCCGCCGAACTTTGCGGCGAACTCGATTTCGCCGTCGCGGACTACGGCTACGCGAGCGTCGAGGACACGGCGCTGGAACACGCGGAACGCCTGCGCGACCACTGGCCGGAGCTGTCCATCCACCGGATCGATGCCGACGCAACCGCCGGCCGTCACGCCGACCTGGTCGTGTTCCATTGCGACTTTGGCCGTTACGACACGACCCGGCAGGCCCTGCAATACGCGGCAGACAGCCTCAAGCCCGGCGGCACGCTGGTGTTGTGCGGCACGCGGCCGGCCGCGTGGGCGGACTTCATCTTCGGCGGCGACGCCGCGTGGTGGAACCGGGACGCCGATGGCGCGCCCCTTTCGCCGCAGCAGCCCGCCGCCTACTGGCAAGCCGTGCTGGACCAGTTCGGCCTCGAATGCGGCCAACCGCTCGAACTCGCGCCGGACACCGCCAGCAGCCCGTGGCTGCTGGCCGCCGGCCAACCGGTGGAAGCGGTCGCCGCCGACGCGCCGCGGCAGCCGTCGAGCAGCGGAGGCTGGCTGATCGTGTCCGATGCACCGGCCGCCGGAGAGCCCGACGTTGCGCGCGAACTGGCCGATCACCTGAGCACCGCCCACGGCGTGCCGGTCCTCGTGCAGGAAGACGCTACGGCGACGCAGCTCGACGCGCTGCTCGACCGTGCGCAAGCCACGCTGGGCCGCATCGAGGGCATCGTGCATCTGGCCGGCGTGGCGCGCAGCCCGCAATCCGGCGCGCCGGACGACGATCCTAAAACGCTGCTGCAAGCCCAGGTACACCGCTGCGCCGTGGCGGCCGGACTCGCGCAGTCCTGTGAACGAGCCGGCCTGCGCACCACGCTGTGGCTGCTGACCGCCGGCGCCGCGCCATTCCCGCCCGCCGCGCCTGCCGCCGGTCATGCGGCCTTGAACGACGCGTCGCTGTGGCATTACGGCCGCACGCTGATCAACGAGACCAATGGCTTCGACGTGCGCCTCGTGGACCTGCCCCAGAGCGGCCCGTTGCCGCTCGACGCGCTGACGCGCGAGCTCCTGTGGCCCGACGACGAACAGGAAATTGCACTGGGACCGCTGGGCGAGCGCCATGCGCCGCGGCTGCGCAAGAACCCGCGCCCGCATCCGCAACCACCGGCCGCGCCCGCGAACGACGCGGCTACCGCCGTTCGGCTCGGCTTTGAATTGCCCGGCCAGTTACGCAACCTGCGGTGGGAAAGCCACGTGCTGCCCGAACCCGGCGCCCATGAACTGGAAATCCGCGTCCAGGCCACCGGCCTGAATTTCCGCGACGTGATGTATACGCTCGGCCTGCTCTCCGACGAGGCGATCGAAAACGGCTTCGCCGGACCGACGTTGGGACTTGAATTCTCCGGCATCGTCGAACGGGTGGGCGGCAACGTCATCGGCTACAAGCCGGGCGACGCCGTGGTCGGCTTCGGCCCGGCCAGTTTCGGCGACCGCGTGGTCACCCAGCCGAGCGCGCTCGCGCACATCCCGCAGCGCCTGTCGTTCGAGGCCGCTGCGACGATCCCCAGTACGTTCTTCACGGTCTACTACGCGCTGCACCACCTCGCGCGGGTCGAACCCGGCGAGAAGGTGCTGATCCACGGCGCGGCCGGCGGCGTCGGCATCGCGGCGATCCAGTTCGCGCAGTGGCTCGGCGCGGAGATCCACGCGACCGCCGGCTCCGACGAGAAGCGCGACTTCCTGCGCATGATGGGCGTCGAACACATCTACGACTCGCGCTCGCTGGATTTCGCCGACGAGATACTCGCCGTCACCGGCGGCCAGGGCGTCGACGTCGTGCTGAACTCGCTCGCCGGCGAGGCCGTCAACCGCAACCTGCGCGTGCTCAAGCCGTTCGGCCGCTTCCTCGAACTCGGCAAGCGCGACTTCTATGAGAACACCCGCATCGGCCTGCGTCCGTTCCGCAACAACATCAGCTATTTCGGCATCGACGCCGACCAGTTGATGTCGGAGCGACCCGAGCTGACCCGACGCCTGTTCGGCGAAATGATGGCGCTCTTCGAAGAAGGCGTGCTGCACCCGCTGCCGTACCGGGTGTTCGACGCCAACGACGTAGTCGACGCGTTCCGGCACATGCAGCAGGCGCGCCAGATCGGCAAGATCGTCGTCACCTATCACCGCAGTCTGCGTCCGGCCGTCCCGGCGGCAGCCGCCGCACCTGCGGCCGGCTTGACGCTGCCCGCCAACGCGAGCTACCTCGTCACCGGCGGCCTGTCGGGCTTCGGGCTGCGCACCGCGCTTTGGCTCGCCGACAAGGGCGCCCGCCATCTGGTGCTCGTGAGCCGCAGCGGCCCGGCAACCGACGAAGCGCGCCAAGCCGTTGCGGCGCTGCGCGAACGTGGCGTCGACGTGCTCGCCGCCGCGTGCGACGTTACCGACCGCGCGGCACTGGCCGCGTTACTCGAGCGCGTGCAGACCGCAATGCCGCCGCTGCGCGGGATCGTGCACGCGGCGATGGTCATCGACGACGGCCTCGTGCGCAGCGCAACGCCGGAGCAGATCGAACGCGTGATGGCGCCGAAGATTCTCGGCGCGCTTCACCTCGACGAACTGACCCGCGCGCTGCCGCTGGACTTCTTCGTGTTCCACTCGTCGGGCACGACGCTATTCGGCAATCCAGGCCAATCGAACTACGTCGCCGCGAACGGCTGGCTCGAAGCGCTGGCACGCCAGCGCCGCGCCCAAGGTCTCGCCGGCACCAGCCCTCGCTGGGGCGCGATTGCGGATGCAGGTTTCCTCGCTCGCAACCAGAAGGTGAAAGACGCGTTGCAGGGCCGCATGGGCGGCAATGCGCTGCCCGCCGCGACGGCGCTCGCCGCGCTGGAGGACATGCTGCGGGCCGGCATCGGCGACCTCGGCGTGCTCGAACTGGACTGGCGCTCGCTCGCCCGCTTCCTGCCGGGCGCGCAAACGCCGAAGTTCGCCTGGATCGCACGGGACGCCGAAACCTCGCGACAGGACGAGGACAACAGCGGCGACATTGCCGGACTGCTCGCGACGCTGGACGACGCTGCGCTTCACCCCGTGGTGGTCGACATGATCAAGCACGAAGTCAGCGAGATCCTGCGCGTGCCCGCGGACAAGATCGACCCCGATCGTTCCGTCTACGACATGGGGCTCGACTCCTTGATGGGCGTGGAGCTGATCGTGGCGCTCGAAAACCGGTTCGGTATTCGCCTGCCGGTGATGGCGCTTTCCGAGAGCCCGACCATGACGAGGCTGGCGACGCGGCTCATCGAGTCGCTACGGGAGAACGGCAACGCCGAACCGGACGCCGTCGCCGAGCAGGTGGCCCACGTGGTGGGACAGCACACCGAGGACATCTCCAGCGAAGCGGTCGTCGCGTTCGCCGACGAATTCAAGGCCGCCGAGCAGGCAGGCGCAAAGCCTCAACGCATGATCCGATAAGCACGACATGAGCGACACCAAAACCGCCGGCCTGCCCGGCTTGACCTCGGCGCTGAAGAACAAGCTCATCCAGCAGGCGCTGGAGCGCAAGCTGCGCGAGGCCGGACGCGAACAACCCGCCCGCGCGGCGGCGGCGAGCCAGAAACCGGGGGCGGCCGTGCCGGACGCGTACACGCGCTTCGACCAGTATCCGGGCTATCGCCAGTTGCGGATCATGAACGACGGCGCCGCGCGCATCGGCGTGCGCAGCCCGTTTTTCAAGCTGCACGAGGGCACCGCGAGCGCGCAGACGCAGATCGCCGGCAAGGACTACATCAATTACGCGAGCTACAACTACCTGGGCATGTCGGGCGACCCCGTGGTATCGCAGGCCGCGAAAGATGCGATCGACCGCTACGGCACGTCGGTATCGGCGAGCCGGCTGGTGTCGGGCGAACGGCCGATCCACCGCGAGCTCGAGTGCGCGCTGGCCGGGCTGTACGGCGTGGACGATGCCATCACCTTCGTGAGCGGACACGCCGCCAATGTCACGACCATCGGCTATCTGTTCGGCCCGCGCGACCTCGTCGTGCACGACGAACTGATCCACAACAGCGTGCTGCAGGGCATCCAGCTTTCCGGCGCGAAGCGCTTTTCGTTTCCGCACAACGATGCGGACGCGCTGGACCGGCTGCTGAGCGAACAGCGACGCCAGTTCGAACGCGTGCTGATCGTGCTCGAAGGCATCTACAGCATGGACGGCGACTACCCGGACCTGCCGCGCTTCATCGAGATCAAGCGGCGTCACCAGGCGTTTCTGATGGTGGACGAAGCGCATTCGCTGGGCGTGATGGGCAAGACCGGGCGAGGCATACGCGAGCATTTCGGGCTGAGCGGCGATTCGGTCGATATCTGGATGGGGACGCTCAGCAAGACGCTGGCGGGTTGTGGCGGGTATATCGCGGGTGAGACGGCGCTGATCGAGCACCTGAAGTTCCTCGCACCCGGCTTCCTGTACAGCGTGGGGATGCCGCCGCCGGTAGCGGCGGCGTCGCTCGCGTCGCTGCAGCGGATGCTGGAACTACCCGAACGTGTGGCGACGCTGCAGGCGCGCAGCCGATATTTCCTCGACTGCGCCAAAGCCGCCGGCATCGACACCGGCAGCAGTGCCGGCCTCGCGGTCATTCCAGCGATCGTCGGCAGTTCGCTGAAAGCCACGCAGCTTTCGGCCGAATTGTTTGGTCGAGGGATCAACGTGCAGCCGATCTTGTATCCGGCAGTGCCTGAGCAGGCCGCGCGTCTGCGATTCTTCATTTCGTGCAGGCACACCGAAGAGGAGATCCGGCGAACCGTCGACACACTCGCCGCGCTGATCTGATCGCGTCGCCGACGCCCAAATACGAAACCGATACAGCAAACCTCCCGAACACTTTTTGCGTGACCGCACCCAAATGACAGCGCCCATCATCAAGATTCAAGACCAGATTCCCGTCGGCAACGACCAGCCCTTTGTCCTGTTCGGCGGCATCAACGTGCTGGAGTCGGCCGACCTCGCCCTCCAGGCGTGTGCCGAGTACGTGCGCGTGACGTCGAAGCTCGGCATTCCGTACGTATTCAAGGCCAGCTTCGACAAGGCCAATCGTTCGTCGATCCATTCGTATCGTGGCCCCGGCGTCGAAGAGGGCATGCGGATCTTCGAGAAGGTCAAGGCGGAATTCGGTGTTCCGGTCATCACCGACGTGCACGAGCCCTGGCAAGCCGCGCCGGTGGCCGAAGTCGCCGACGTGCTGCAGTTGCCCGCATTCCTTGCCCGCCAGACCGATCTCGTCGTCGCGCTCGCGAGGACGGGCAAGCCCGTCAACATCAAGAAGCCGCAGTTCCTGAGTCCATCGCAGATGCGGCACATCGTCGAGAAGTTCCGCGAAGCGGGCAACGATCAGATCATCCTGTGCGATCGCGGCTCGTGCTTCGGGTACGACAATCTCGTCGTCGACATGCTCGGGTTCGGCGTAATGAAACGCAGTTGCGACGATCTGCCGATCATTTTTGACGTCACGCACGCGCTGCAACAGCGCGAGCAAGGCGGCGCGGCGTCGGGCGGCCGCCGCGTGCAGAGCGCGGAACTCGCGCGCGCTGGCATGGCGCTCGGGCTGGCCGGGCTGTTCCTCGAAGCGCACCCGAATCCGGACAAGGCGCTATGCGACGGCCCGAGTGCACTACCGCTGGCGCAACTCGAAGCCTATATCAGGCAGATCAAGGCCATCGACGATCTCGTGAAATCGATGCCGCCACTGGTGATCGGCTGACCAGCGACGCGCCACAGTTCAGCGGAAGTAATCAAGAAGACGGGACAAATACAATGGATAAAGCAGTCATCGTTAAGCTGGATCACCTTCGCATCGCGCGCGAAGTGATCGCAGTGGAAATCGCCGCGCTACGGGAAATGAGCACGCGCCTGAACGGAACGTTTGCACAGGCGATCGATCTGATTCTCGGTACCGAAGGCCGCGTCGTCGTGGTCGGCATGGGGAAATCCGGGATCATCGGCAAGAAGATTGCGGCGACGCTCGCGTCGACCGGCACGCCCGCGTTCTCGGTTCACCCCGGCGAGGCGTTTCATGGCGACCTCGGCATGATCCGGCCAGAAGACGTCGCGCTGATGATATCCAACAGCGGCGAGACGGAGGAACTCATCCGTCTGCTGCCGTTCATGCAGTATCAGAACAACCGCGTCATCGCGATGACCGGCAATCTGGACTCGACGCTGGCGAAGAACGCCGATGTGGTGCTCGACGTTTCCGTTGCGCGCGAAGCCTGCAACAACAATCTCGCGCCAACCAGTTCGACCACGGCCACGCTGGTCATGGGGGATACCCTCGCGGTTGCGC
>Ga0164242_10009769_pt1 | contig 10320 bp, 8 predicted proteins | sample OricomgcompostMG_FD_108783 | JGI IMG/M metagenome (GOLD analysis project Ga0164242, IMG submission 108783) | Miracle-Growth compost microbial communities from Emeryville, California, USA - Original compost - Miracle growth compost (MG) ... | reverse complement strand
TTTGAAACCGGCTTTCATCACACCGTTCCGCCCGAAGCTTACACTTATGGATTGCCGTATGAATGGCAGGAAAAATATGGCGTGCGCCGTTACGGTTTTCATTCGTGCAGCCATCGTTATGTTTCAGGACGATGCGCCGAACTGATGCAAAATCCACAGGCAAAAATCATCTGTTGCCATTTGGGTTCCGGCACTTCAGTCGCCGCTGTGAAAAATGGTAAAAGTCAAAATATCGCGTCCGGCTTAACGCCCCAATGCGGCGTAATCATGAGCACGCGCCCGGGCGATTACGACGCCGGAGCTGTGACTTATATGATGCGTCAGTTGGGAATTTCATCGGAAGAATATGATCGCATCGAATTAAAAGAATCCGGATTGAAAGGCGTCAGCGACGTCGCTTCCGGCGACATGCGCGATGTGGAAGAAGCGATGGGAGCGGGAAACGAACGGGCAAAATTAGCGTTTGATGTTTTCTGTCATCAGGTGCGCCATTATATCGGATCCTATTTTGTGCAACTCGGCGGCGCGGATGCGATCACGTTTACTGCCGGAATAGGCGAAAATTCTCCGCTGATGCGCGCGGCAGTTTGCCGTCAATTAGAATGCATCGGCGCAAAAATGGATGAATCGAAAAACGCCGAAGGCGCGCCGGAACGGTCTATTCATGCTGCGGATTCCAAAGTGCAATTATGGGTGATTCCGACCAATGAAGAAATTATCGTCGCCAGGGATGCAATGGAATTGATTCGTCAATAAATGGCGCACTTTGGAGCGCATCGCGGCTCGTGGTGAGAGGGCTATTTTCATCGGTGTGGAAAATTGTTGAATCAGTTGAGCGAGCCGCGCGATATCATGATGCATTATCAATGCGTACAATAAATGTATATGAAGACAAAGAGTAATTTTAGAAATGTAGCCGCGTTTGGAAAAAGAATTGAGTATTGGATTATTGGTTTAATGCTCAAAGAAGGGCTGGATGTTTATATTCCTTTAGTTGATGATCATGCTGTGGATGCAATTGTCAAGCGTAAGGACGGATCAACTGCACTCATTCAAATTAAGGCACGTTCTCGAACTGCCGACCACGCTGCATTGTTTGCAGGTATTCCTCATGAGGAAATTCGCCCGGATTACTGGTTTATTTTTTACTCGGAACAGATGGATTCGATGTGGATTATGAGTTCTCAAGAATTTATCCAAGAAGCATCGCAAAATAAAACTGGAAAAAATAAGGGAAAATATAGTATATGTTTTACTCGTAAAGAGCGATGGTCAAAATATATCTCGAAAAATAAAAACTTTGATAGAATCGCTCAAAACAACAGTCCAGACAGTTTTCATTTATGCTGAAGTATGGTGTTTTTGGTAGCGATCTCCGGCCAATGGCATGATGACACAGCGATCAGGAGAGCTTCCCCAAAGTATGAGGGATCTGTCAAAAGTCTCGCTTCAAATCAGCACAGACAGGGCGTTGGCATAATATCCACATCGAATGATCTGGGAAGGGCCTGGCAGCGAATAAGTTATACTTTTTACAAAAGTTCCACCGGACACCGCACCCAAGATTAAGGAGCAGGCGCAGAGACCCAAGGAAGAAGACGGATTTAGACTGGAAAAATAATTTAGGAGGTGAATAACAATGACAGAGGAGGAAAGAGCAAAAGCAAAAGCTAAGGACAATTATGATATTGAGGCACGGCGCAGCCATTGGGATACCGACTTTATCGACTGGGATGATGCAGCCAAGAAAACCGGCGTAACTGTGGGAAATCACGATGACGATAAATCAGAGTCAGACGACGACAAGTGAGCACATCTATCTCAATCCTGCAAAAAGGATGGATCAAATTATATCCACGTATCAAAAAACAGCTTGAGCAACTACGGAAATCAGGCAATGCGCATATCGTCAATTGAGCTATTGTCAGATTAAGTTGTGGCCATTATTTAAGCGTCTATAAAGATAAAGCCGGCGTCGTATATAACATTTCATCGCCCACTTTAATTTCCAGCGGAATCAGATATTTTTGTAACGCTTCTCTGTTAATTATTATTCCTAATCCCGGCGCATCAGATGCCTGGATATTTCCGTTTGCATCGCGTTGTAAATGATTTTTTGTGATATCAATTGCGAGCCGTTTCGGTTCCACGGGATATTCACTAAAAGTACTTTTCTCCAAACCTGCGTAAGATTGCAATGATGCACTGAGCGCGAGATGCGATGTAAACGTATGATTGACATAAGTCACGCCGCGCGCATTTGCTTCGTCTGCGATTTCTTTTGCGGGCGTGATTCCGCCGATGCGGCCTGTATCAATTTGGATAAATTCGACGCCGCCATATTCCATCATGTGTCGCGTCATATCTGCGTTGTGGCTGCCTTCTCCGCCGGCCAGTTTCACGGAGCCGCTTTGCCCCGCAAGTGTTTTATATTCGCGCAACGCGCCAGTGTGAAACGGTTCTTCCAACCACGTCACATTGCATTCCTGCAAAAACGGTAAACGTAAAATAGCAGCTTGAATATCGTGTCCCCAGATCGTCCCGGCGTCCACCAATAGAATTCCGTCCACGCCCAAACCTTCGCGCGCCGCGTGCAATTGGTCGCGATCATTTTCAACACTGCCGCGCCCGAATGGCCCCCAGCCGAATTTGACGGCTTGATAATTTTGCGAACGCGATTGTTGCGCTTTTTTCAAAGTTTCCTGTGGCGTCTCGCCGAATAATTGCGATGCGTACGGCATCTTGGGAAAAGTACTTTTATAGCCCAATAATTTCCACACCGGCGTTTCCAGCTTCTTTCCCAATAAATCCCACAACGCGATATCAATACCGGAAAATGTGTGGTCTGCCTGCAATAAATCCAGCGAATTTTCACGCACTAAATTTCCAATGCGATAGATATCTTTTATATCATTTAATTCCTGGTTCAATACGGAATCGCAAACTGGTTTGCAAGCGGAGTGTGAACGCGGCGCGCACCACGCTGCGATGGAAGTCAGCGGCGACGCTTCGCATTCGCCCCAGCCTTCAAAGCCGTTAGAGCGCACGCGCACCAATAGTGCGTCCTGGCTGCCGTCGCCGATATCCAACACTTCGGGCATGGATAAATAGAAAAAATCAACTGATTCAATGTGGGACATGATATATAAAAGTACTTTTATATAAGGTAAAGTTGCTACTTATGTATAAGCATTCGCTTTCGAGATGTCATTCCCGCGAACGCGGGAATCCAGTTTGATACGGGTAGTTTAAAAGTACTTTATTGTTACGTCTTCTGGATTCCCTTGTTCGCGGGAATGACGTTCGCAAGAAATTAATGAATGACATTTACATAATTAGGACTTGCGCAAGTCTTAATTATTTTCTTCCCAATCTTCTTCTATTCCAACAACGACAACATGTTGTCCTTGGTTCACTTTGGCTTCCCAGGCTTGCACCATCACGATTCCGTCAACGGCCGCGTGAAGCGGATATGGTTCCAAATCAATGCGATCAAAATCGTGCAAATATCCCACTATGTCGCCCGCGCGAACGGAATCGCCCAGTTGCTGCAACGGTTCGAAATGTCCATCGAAAGGCGCGGGAATATAACAATCGCGATCCACAATCGCTACGCGCCGCTGCGTTCCATCACGATGATGACCGATTGGATCAATATTTCCCTGCAACATTCCGTGATGAATCGCGGCAGCCAAAACGCCCTGGCGTCCATACGCTACGCCGTTGATATTCACGGATTTTCCCCAACCCAGTTCTGTGCCGACGGTGATTTTTCCCAATCGTTCGGCTTCGGACGGCAGCAATCCCGGCGTCTGATTTTGGTAAACCATCACCAGCGGAGTTCCAAACCAGCGCGCGGTTTCTTCGATGCGTTTGCTTTGCGCGGCATCGTCCAGCGGATGAAAACTGCTGCAGAGAAGGAAGCGGCAAGTTGTGCCGCCGGAATGCAGATCGATCACAACATGAACTCGCGGCCAGATGTATTGGCGCACAAAGTCAGCGATGCGATGGGTTATTCCAGCCAACGCAGGCGTCTTGCCCGCGCCGTCCACAAAAGCGCGATTGAGATTAACGTTATCTTCCGTGACAGTGCTGCGCGTGTTGCTTCTAAAGGCGGCAATGTTGAGAACGGGAATAAGAATAATACGGCCCGAGACATTGTTCAGGTCGATGTCATTCATCAAATGATGTAGCGCAACCGGGCCTTCGATTTCGTTTCCGTGCGTTGAACCAAATGCAACCAGTCCCTCGTTTGGATTCGCATTTTGTCCCACGAAAACCGTCAGGGGAATCAGGTGATCGCCCCACAAAGAATCATGCTCCAGAGCAACATAATAGTCGCGGCGGCCAGGAGCATCCAGATCGAGATCGGCGGGACGGACAATTTTTCGATTGATCATAAAAGTACTTTTATCCTACCAATTCGGCAACCCGCTCCGCGTTGGGATTTTCCCATTCGATGCCCTCTGCAAGACGAATTTTGGCTTTTGCTATTGCCGCTTCGCGATACTCCAGAAATGCCTGCGTCATCGGCGCATCATGCAACGTGGCGCGCTTTTTGTAAGGCACATAATTTCCGGTATGCCACAAGCTGTTGCGATATAGGCAGTAATCGCCCGCGTCCAGTAAAATGCGTTTTGCGCCCGGCAAGGATTCGAGATAATCCAAACTCACTCTTTCTCTTGCAGCCGCGCACAAGCCTTCAAAATCAGGCCCGAGAATGGGACGTTTCGGAAACCGCAATATTTCTGCATCGGTATCCGGGCGTAAGTGGCTGCCCGGCACTACCCAGGTGCAGGTATCTTCATATAAAGCGGCGTTCACTTGATTAAAAAGTTTTACATCCTGATAATGCGATTCCCAATCCCGAACGTCCAGTCCTGACACATTATCGCGCCAGTCACGATGCCATCGCATGCAATAAGCAGAATCCGATGGTTCGATTAAAACGCCCATGATATCCAATCCGGACGGTTCCCAATCCACCTGGATGATCCGGCTAACCGCATCGCGTATTTCGGGCAAATTCTGAAATTCCTCAAACGGCTTCTGGTTGATATCGAACTTGGCGATTGGCTGAAATCGCAATGCCTGTAGCCCGTGTTGCGCGCGCGCTAATTCAGTGCCGCGATCGCACTCGCGCCTCAATTCATCAATTAATTTGACCGGAATAATACCGTGAAAAACGGTGTATCCCAACGTCTGATACTCTTCGATGTGTTTGTCTGTGAATTTGAACATAACTTTTTACCTCTGATACAATTTCTGTGTTGCACACTATTTTTTCTTATTTTACTTTCAATGGCTGGGAAGGATCCAGACTTACCCAGTGCGGCAGTTCCTTATCGAAGCGGAGAAAAACATCATCCAATAATCCCGTTGCCGCTTTGCTGACCTCGATTTTCCAGAAGCCCTTGGTTGCTTTCAACGTCGCGGTTTGTGAGGATTGCGTCACCGTCTCCAACACGGCGGCCTGTTTTCCATCGGGCGATGAAATTGTGACTTTGGCAGTTTCTCCCGGAGAAGCGGTGGAAAGCGTTAAATCCCATTGCCCAATTCCTGCCGGAACCGGTAGATAAAGAGTTACCGGTGAGCTGATAAGGTGCATTTGTCCTCCGTGCATTTTGGTTTGCACTGCCACGGCCGCGCCTTTTACTGTGACCGAATAGGCACCGTTACTCATATAAAAGAAATACGGTGTTTTGGCTTTGGCCGTGAATGTGATCGGCTTTCCTTCAACAAAAATACCCACTTCCTGTAGCCGGTTTTGATTGTCTTTTAGCGCATAACTCACAAAGGGCTTGCCGAGACTGACGTTCTTTGGGGAAATAGTCACCTGGCCTCCATTTGCGGAATAGAGCAGCAATGCATTTTTATAGCGCAAGCGAATGGAGATTTCCTGAGGCGGCGCGGCAAGTGGCGGACTCCTTTTAACCTGGACCGGTTGAAATGCCGGCCCGGTATCAAACAACGTCGGAAATGGCTCAAAATCTTTTCCCTTTTGCGTCAGCAGCGCTATCACTTCATCATTACTTCGAGTTAACGGCGAATGATAATTTGCCGGCAGAGCTTTGGCATTCTTCAAACGCCATTGCAAAACGATTAAATTATCCTCGATCAGTTGCAATCGCTTTTCCTGAGGCTCCGTCATCGGCTGGCTTTTCGCCTTCAAAAAGAGCTGTTCCAATTCCGCATAATGCGCGCCATAAAGCTCTTTGAGCATGATGCTGGTGGTAACATGATTTGCCTCTTCATGTTGCTGATAATAGGCGCGAAACCAACCGTCCAATTGTTGATAAAGTTGCTCCATCGACGCGCCGGCTTGCGCGCCATAAGCGCGCGTCAACCATTCGTGTTGCAGGGCATTGGCATCCAAATGGGGATTCCACATCATCTTCGCCAAAATATAATTGCTAAGCGCAGCCTGACTCCAGGACGCCACGCCATAAATATAAACACCTTTAACATTATTTTTAGCCAGACGCGGAAAGATGAAATCGAGGATTTCCGTGGCGGGTGGCGTGATGGTGCCGCTGTTTTGCGTGAGCGTATTGGGCAGATCGTAATAGAACAAATGCGGTGTAACTTTTGACCATGCCTGCAACAAATCGGTAAATTCGTGTTGCACATCCGCGCGATACAATCGGAAACCGTAATCATCAGAGGCCGCAATCACCGGGTAAAAATTATCCGGCAGCGTCATGCCGCCCTTGGTGGGTGGATATAAATAATCCACATAGAAATAGCCCGCCAGTTTTCCCTTGGGATATTCCCTGGCCACAATATCGGAAACGTCACGATAGAACTGAAGGATCAATGGCGTCACGGATGGAAAGCCATTATGCGGCAGATCATATAACGCTTTGCTGGCGGGGCTTTCGCTCCATCCCCTGCTATCGCTGGGTGAAAGAGAAAATGTATTGAATTCCGGATTTGCCTTTAGGCCTTCAATAGCCTTTTCGGCGAAGAATTTCACCAACTCCGGATTCGTCGTTTCCAATTTATAATAGCCGGAAGGCGGAACTCGTTTGCCATCGATCATGGCAAACCAATCAGGATGATCCTGGTATAAATCCGGTGTCACTGTTTGAATCCAATTATGTTTGTGCTCAATGCGAAAGGAATACCCTAATTTTTGTTGATCCTGCCACTGTTGCACCGCCGGTAAATCGCTCTGGATATAGGGTTCACGCCGATTGATGAAAACGGGCGATTCGGTGCGATTGATAGAATCCACGGTAAAAGTACTTTTAGTGGGGATGTCCAATCCTAACGCACCTGGCATCAGCCAACGCACGCCTAAATAATCTTCCAGGAAAGTGTAAACCCCGTTGGCCGTGCCGTTGCTGGTTCCGCCGTTGGCAGTGATTTTGCCATTTGCCGTGTCCGGCCCCAGGATATAAACGTTGCCGGCTTTGGTAATAATCCGGAATCCTTCTTCCGCAACGCCATTGATATTAATCCCCGCTGCTGTAGCCTGTTTGGTTTGGCCCAGGCCGATAATCGGTTGCGCAATGGCGGAAGCATCCTTGATCAAAGGCAAGGTGGCGCCGGTGGATGTGGCAATATCTTTTTGCAATTCCCGCGCAGCGTTTTGCACGGTTCGCGGTGCCTTGGCAGGCAACACGATGGCATAATTACTCTTCCCCTGCGCGGCAATCGTCAACGCCGCTGCATTGCAACTGTTACAGCAAAACCAAACTGTCAGGCCCAAAATAAAATATTTCATCAGATAATTTTTAGTGGCGATCCCACAATGTGGCATCATTCAATATCATGCCAGGCAGCTTAAACCATTTAACGTGTCCATCCATAAAAACAAAATTGTCGCCGTCAAAATGCCGTGGCACCGGTTGATAACCACCGCTATTTCGAATAACGTAACGCTGCCTGGGTTTGCCGGCATTGACTCCGGAGGTAAAGGTGTAACCGTTGGAATCACCCGCCAAAATAGTCTGCGCCACGTGTTCAAAGGAGGCGAGAGAGGAGCCGCTCATATCGCCCATGTCATAGTTCGTGGCCAAGTAGTAATCATTCCAGCCATACGCGATATTTGCCGTTGTCAAAGGCTCGGAAGCCTTCGCCTCCGCATCGCTGGGGCAAAAGAAAAGTTGCGTGCTCTTTGTATACGGCTCGATCATATTAAACCAGTAGGTGGGGGGAACAGAAGTATTGGAAAGCCCCGGCATTCTTTCATCATAATCCTGCGTGTATTGTAAAACCGCCAATCCGATCTGCTTCAGATTACTCATGCAGTTGGCTCTTCTGGCATTTTCTCGCGCCCGTGCAAACACCGGGAAGAGAATCGCCGCGAGAACCCCGATAATGGCCACGACGACAAGCATTTCGATGAGGGTGAAGCCTTTTTTTGAAGCCGTCCATTTATTTGTAAATTTCATACCCATCTTTCCTAAAGTATTTATCACTTGACTAAATGAAATCTCAATAGGTGCCTCGGAACGTTCCGAAATGATTTTCTATTATTACTCGTTTTGCACATTTCAAACATTGAAATTCAATTCTTTTATTATCTTCATGATGGCAAGCATCCTCTAAAATCGTAAAATTAGCATCATTCCAATAATAATTTTAATTCTGAGGGTAAATTATCCCGCAACGAATCCGGAAAATGCCCGCGCACATTTTTCTCGTCCAAACGCCGTTGCAAGTAATCGGCAGATGCATCGAAGAAAGATGCGAAATAAACATAGCGCGGTTGTTTCCCTGTATTCGCCGAGGCGCTGTGCAACGCCATCGGATTGAATACCAATAAATCGCCGTCTTCCGGCAACACTTCAATTGCCTCAGAAACATCAATGCCAGCGTTTTCAATCACGTTGGATTGAAATTCTTTCAACTCTTTTTCATCCGACAATTTTGCCGTGGCGGCGTATGTCTTTTTGTGCGAGCCGGGAACGATGGTAAACGCTCCGGCATGTGGCGCGACGGGATTTAATGCATGCACCATATGATAATAAGTCTGGCGCGGCGTCGCGTTATAATGATTGGGAAAAAACGGCATATCCACATGCCAGCCGCGCGCGCCGGGTTCCTGGTTTGCCGGATCGGTGCGGATTAAAACCTGTTCCAAAAGCCGCAATTCATTGGCATTCAAAAGTTGGCCGGCTAATGCAATCAATTTTGGATTCGCCAGAATTTCCGCCATGATTTCGCCGGGAATGGGATGGCGCAATGTGTGCAATCGTTTTGCGGATCGATCATCTCGCGGCGCCACCGGCGGCAGCAGCGAGTCAATATGCCGGCGAATGCGCGCTGTTGTGGCCGCATCCAAAAATGCCGGAAACACGGTGTAACCTTCTTCTTCAAGTTGATTAAAATGCATGTCCAATATCATTGGCAATTACTCCTTATTAACAGCTATAGCCGGAACCGGAACGTTCCGATATCGAACTGATTGTAAGTGAAAATTTTTAGTTTGTCAAGATATAATTAACTCAAGTTGCCACCTACTAAATTTTCGCCGGAGAGTAAATCCCCCTTTTTAAAGGGGGATTTAGGGGGATTTTCTTTGGGGCTAATAAGTTTCTTCGAAAGCCTGTCCGATTTATTACATTCAAAATCCCCCTGTTTCCCCCTTTTAAAAAGGGGGACTATCCCCGGAAAGACCAAGATGTCAAGGCGTTACTTGCAGGTTTCGAACACTTCTGGCCGGATCCAGCGCTTTGACTCGCTCAGCGACCATTCCCTGAGCGGAGTCGCAGAGAAAGTACTTTTAGGTAGCAACTTGAGTTAATTAAGAAGCGGCAGAAATATGCGTTCTGCCGCTTTTTTGGGGACCAGTAATAAAAGTACTTTTGCGGTTATTTGTTCTCGTCTTCAAAATGCATTTGCATGGCTGTTCTCAGGCGATCGAGTTCTTTTTTGTTTTGTGAAGAAAGCCTTTCGATGAGCTTTTCGCCCTTTGCCGTCAATGAGACCCGCGCGACACGGCGGTCTGCCGTGTCTCTGCTGCGTTGAACAATTTCGGCTTTTTCACAGCGATCAATGAGCGCCACCATACTGTGATGCCGCACTTGCATTGATTCCGCAAGTTCGCTGATCGAAAGCCAGTTGCGCCCTTGTGTGCCCTTAATGCTTAACATCACTTGATGTTGCTGAGGAGTAACTCCTAATTGGCGCGCGGCTTCGGATGTCTCGTGAAGAAAGCGGCGTAAACTGCTGCGGAATTTTGCTAACGCTGAATAGTCAGATTTTTTTAGCTGCACAAAACTGCCTCCCATAGTAAAATAACTTCCCAAGAGTGTATATCGTAGATTGATATAAGACCAGTGCTTGAAGTTATTAAATTTATGCCAGACG
>Ga0164242_10009768_pt1 | contig 10320 bp, 11 predicted proteins | sample OricomgcompostMG_FD_108783 | JGI IMG/M metagenome (GOLD analysis project Ga0164242, IMG submission 108783) | Miracle-Growth compost microbial communities from Emeryville, California, USA - Original compost - Miracle growth compost (MG) ... | reverse complement strand
GGCACCGCAGGTGCCGGAGTTCGCGAGGACCTACCGCGTGCTGCGCTACGACACGCGTGGCCACGGCCGCTCGGATGCGCCGCAGGGGCCGTACACGATCGGGCAGTTGACGGGCGACGTGATCGGTCTGCTCGACCATCTGAAGATTGACCGGGCGCATTTCGTCGGACTCTCGATGGGCGGCTTGACCGGCATTGGCCTCGGCGCGCGCCACGCGGCGCGCTTCGATCGGCTCGTGCTGTGCAACACGGCTGCGAAGATCGGCTCGCCGGAAGTCTGGGAGCCGCGCGCGGCGCTGGTGCGCGGGCAGGGGATGGCCGCCCTGGCGCCGGCCGTGCCGGCGCGGTGGTTTACGCCGTCGTTCATCGAGCGCGAACCGCTCGTGATCGCGCAGATGCTCGATACGCTCACGCATACGGATAACGAAGGCTACGCAGCGAACTGCGATGCGATCAAAGCGACGGATCTGCGTGGCGAGGCTTCGTCGATCGACTCGCCGACGCTCGTCATTTCCGGCACGCACGATCTCGCGGCGACGCCCGCCCAGGGCCGCGAGCTCGCGGCGTCGATCCGGGGCGCACGCTATGTCGAGTTCGACGTGTCGCATATTTCGAACATCGAGGCTGCGCAGGCGTTCACCAGCGTCGTCCGTGACTTTCTGCTGGAGCCGGAATGAACGACGAAGAGCGCTACGAGGAAGGGTTGAAGATGCGCCGCGCGGTGCTCGGCGACGCCCACGTGGACCGCTCGCTCGCGAACCGCAACGCGCTGACCGACGAGTTCCAGGCGTTGATCACGCGCTACGCGTGGGGCGAGATCTGGACGCGCGATGGCTTGCCGCGCCACACGCGCAGCCTGCTGACGATCGGACTCATGATCGCGCTGAATCGCAGCGAGGAACTGGCGCTGCACCTGCGCGCGGCGAAGAACAACGGCGTCACGCGCGACGAGATCAAGGAAGTGCTGCTGCAGACCGCGATCTATTGCGGGGTGCCCGCGGCGAACTCGGCATTCCATCTCGCGGACCACATCTTCCGCGAAGAAGACGGCGCACAGGGCTGACGTGCGCGGCCCTTGCGCCGCGCCGCTTCACTGCTTCGTCCTTACTCCTCCGCTTCCCGTTCGGTTACATAGCGACGCAGGCTCGCGAGCAACGCGGCCTCCTGCGCGCGATTGTCCGCTTCGTTGGGCGAACCTGCTTCGGCTTCCTGACCAAACATCGAGCGTGGCGCGTCATAGACGTCCAGCTCGCGGCCCTCGCGGAACACGCGGATTTCGCGGGTCGCTTCGGCGTATTCGGCTACCCAGTGGACGCCTTCGATGTGCGCGCCCACCCGTATCGGTGCTTTCATCGGACTGTCTCCAGTGAGCCACCGGCCGTGGGCCTCATGGCGGCGATAGGAACACGATACGCCGATGACGCGTCGCGCGCATCGGCATGATCGCTATCCCGGGTATGGCCGTTGCTCGGACATGCGGGGCTATCCCCGAACCAGGAGCACTGTGATGCCGGAAAGGAAAACCATCGAACACGCGCGTGAAGCGAAGCGCGAGGGCAAGGCGCCGAGCACGCAGGCCGGTGCATTCGTGAAGGAAGAGATAGACCACGTGCGCGAGGGCAAGCATGGCGTGCGGTCCGCGAAGCAGGCGGTCGCGATCGGGCTGTCGAAGGCGCGGCGCGGGGGCGTGGCACTGAAGCCGCCGCCGGCGGGCAGCGCGAGCGCGAAGAAGGCGGGGGCATCGACCGCGAAGAAGGCGGCGACGAAGAAGAGTGCTGCGAAGAAGGCGGCTACCGGGAAGAAGGCGACGCCCACGAAGACAACCGCCGCGAAGGAGACGACCGCGACGAAGAAGACCGCGGCAACCAGTAAGACAGCGGCAACGAAGAAGCCGGCAGCAACCAGGAAGACAGCCGCAACGAAGAAGTCCGCGGCAACCAGGCAGCCCGCAGCAACAAGGAAATCGGCCGCCACGACGAAGACCGCCGCAAAGACCACGGCAACCGGCAAGACCTCGACGAAGCGCACGACCGCGAAAACGTCGAAGCCAGCAAAGCCGAGCGCATCCGTCCACCGTACCCGTCGCAGCCCGAGCACCGAATCGCCGGCGAAGCGCGCACGCGCGGCCACCGGTGCGCTCAAGCGCGAGAGCGGCGCCGGCGCGAGCAAGACCGCGCTGTCGAAGCAGGCGAAGAGCGCCGCGACCCGCCGTTCGCCCGCGAGCCGTTCGGCCGCCGCAAAGCAGGCGTCGCGCACGAAGGGCCATGCCGTCCGTTCGGCGGCCGCAAAAAAGGCGGCCCACACGCGGGCCGCCCGGTCGCACCACTGATACGGCCGCCCGGTGCGATGCGCGCCGGGCGCCTCGACTCGCATCAACCGCGCAGCAGGTGCACGGCAAGCGGATACATCGACAGGACGAGCGCCAGCGCCATCGCGGCGTTGAACGTGCGCAGCCGCAGCGGGTTCGACAGGAAGCGCCGAACCCCGGTGCCGAATGCGGCCCACAGGCAGATGCTCGGCAGCCCGATCACATAGAAGAGCCCCGCCATCATCAGGGTGTTCTCGCTGAAGTTCGTCGACATGCGGATCGTCGTAGCGGCGGTCAGCACCATCATCCATGCTTTCGGATTGATCCACTGGAACGCGATCGCTTCGTGAAAGCGCATGGGCCGGCGATCGCCGCTGCGGACCTTGATGCCGCCCGAGGTCCCGATTTTCCATGCGAGATACAACAGGTATGCGACGCTCGCGGCCTCTAGCGCCGTATACAGCCCCGGCACCCGGCCGAACAACTGGCCGAGCCCGAAGCCGACCGACAGCATCAGTAGCACCACGCCCGCACTGATGCCGAGGATGTGCGGCACCGTGCGGCGAAAACCGAAGTTGACGCCGGACGCAAGCAGCATCGTGTTGTTGGGGCCAGGCGTGATGGTCGTGACGAGCGCGAACAGCATCCCGGCGGGCAGCGCGCCGACCAAATGGGAGGTCATGAGGGATTTCTCCAGACTGAACCGGGTTCAGTCTAACGACCGCCACAGGTACAGTACCGATACAGTTCGACAGACGCCAGGCGGTACGGATTCGGCCGCCGTGCGCGCCAGTGTCCGCGAGCGCGCGACGATGCGGCGCTCGCGCCGGCTATGTCGCGCCGACTTCCACGTGATAAAGCGCCCACGGACACGACTCGAAGCGTTCCTTGAGCGGTTTTGCGGCGAGCAGTGCCGCACCCGACAGGAACTGGCGTTTGTTCATACGAGCGGACTCGGCGAGGGTGTTGTGCGGGCAGCGAGCAGCATTGTGGACCAAACTTGTCAGGCCGGTGGTATCACAATCCCTGCCCGTAGTTCCTGCGTCCCTAACTATCGCAACTAACCGTCTATCAGCGAGGTGTCCCATGAGCATCCAGCCCGAGCCGTCGGCCACCGTCGTGAGCTTCGTCAGCCAGCATGATTTCGACGCCACGATCGAGCGTCTGAAAACGGCGCTCGCCGCCGCCGGCGCGACCGTCTTCGCGGACATCGACCAGCGCGAAGCCGCGGTGCGCGCGGGCCTCGGTCTGCGCCGCACCCGCCTGCTGCTGTTCGGCAACCCTAAGGCCGGCACGCCGATCATGGTCGAGTGTCCCCACGCTGCGCTCGAATTGCCGCTGCGGGTCGTTGTCTGGGAGCGCGACGACGGGCGTACCGCGCTCGACTACCGCGACGTCACGCAAACGCTGGGCGCCTACGGCGTCCCGGCCGAACGACTGGCACCACTGAAGGGGATCCCGACGCTGCTCGCGAAGATCGCGGGCTGAGCGTTAATGATCGCGGTGATCGCGGCACGCATGCGCGCCGCCGAGGACGGGCGAGGGCACACTGCCGTTCTGTATCCGCTTAAAAATTGACAGTTGTCGACCGCTTCACGTACCGTATCGGACACTTCCACCCATTCCCGCTTCGCTTCGTCGCTTCGGCCTCGCCGGTGGCCGCGATGCCGCCGCTCCTGTTTGAGCCGATGACCCATCCCGCCGAAGAGACCGTTTCGTCCCGCGATTCCGTGAATCGCCACTGGCAGCGCAACCTCGCCGTCTGCGTGTTCGGTTCGTTCACGACGATCGTCGCGATGACCGTGATGCTGCCGTTCCTGCCGTTATACGTGGAGGAACTAGGCGTGCGCGGACACGCGGCGATCGTGCAGTGGTCGGGGATCGCCTATAGCGCGGCGTTTTTCACTGCCGCGCTCGTCGCGCCGCTGTGGGGCCGTCTCGGCGACCGCTACGGCCGCAAGCCGATGCTCGTGCGCGCGAGTCTCGGCATGGCCATCACGATGTCGCTAATCGGGTTGTCGCGCAGTATCTGGGAACTGGTCGGACTGAGGTTGCTCGTCGGTTTCGCGGGCGGGTACTCGTCCGGCTCCACGATCCTCGTCGCCACGCAGACGCCACGTTACCGTTCCGCGTGGGCGCTCGGCGTACTGTCGTCCGGGATCATGGCCGGCAATCTGATCGGCCCGCTCGTCGGCGGCTACCTGCCGCCGCTGATCGGCATCCGGGCGACGTTCTGGCTCGCGGGCGGTGTGATCTTCGTCGCCTTCGTCGCGACCTGCCTGTTCGTGAAGGAAGACCCGCAGGCACGCAAGGTCGCGGCGCGCGCCACCGGCCGCTGGGACTCGGTGCCGGACAAACGCCCGATCGTCGCGATGCTCGCGACAGGGCTTTTGCTGATGCTCGCGAACATGTCGATCGAGCCGATCATCACGGTGTACGTCGCGGCACTCGTCGATCGTCCGGAGCGCGTGACGATGGTCGCCGGTCTCGTGATGTCGGCGGCGGCGCTCGGCAGCGTCCTGTCGGCCTCGCGACTCGGGCGCCTCGCGGATCGCATCGGCCACGTGCGCGTGATCGTCGGCGCGATGGTCGCGGCCGCGCTCCTGCTCGTGCCGCAGGCGTTCGTGAACGCCGGCTGGCAACTTATCGTGCTGCGCTTTTTGATGGGCGTTGCGCTCGGCGGACTTCTGCCTTGCATCGCGGCGGTGATCCGCCACAATACGCCGGATCATGTCGCGGGCGCGGTGCTCGGCTACTCGGTATCCGCCCAGTTCGCCGGACAGGTGCTCGGGCCGGTGGCGGGCGGGTTCGTCGGCGGTCATCTCGGGATGCGCGCGGTGTTTCTCTGCACCAGCGTGCTGATGCTGGCGGGCGCCGCGTACGCATGGCACGCGGCCGGCCCGCGGCGCGGCTACAGGTGACGGGACGTATGCGCCCCGCCGGCTGATGGGAGGGGTTTCCTCAATTCACGAGCAGGGTGAGTTCATGACGGATTCGCGTCCGGTTGTCGTCATCGGTGGTGGTCTCGTCGGCATCTGCACGGCCGCCTGGCTGCAGCGTGCGGGGCTCCCGGTGCGTGTGATCGACCGGCAGTCGGCGCGCGCCGCCGCCTCGCTCGGTAACGCCGGGTGCATCAACGGGTCATCGGTGGTGCCCGTCGCGATGCCCGGCGTGATGTGGCAGGTGCCCGGCTGGCTGCTCCAGCCGGACGGCCCGCTCGTGCTGCGCTGGCGTTACCTGCCGCGGATGGTGCCGTGGCTCGCGCGCTTCGTCGCGTCGAGCCGGCCGCAGCGGGTCGCCGCGCAGGCGCGTGCGCTGCGCTCGCTGCTGGGACCCGCGCTCGATGCCTATCGTCCGCTGATCGACGAGGCGGGCGCGCAGGATCTCCTGACGCAGCGCGGCTATCTGATCGCCTATTCGAGCCGCGAAGGAATGGCGGGCGACGAGGCCGGCGTCGCGCTGCGCGAGCAGAACGGCGTCACGATCGAAACGCTCGACGTGCGTGCGCTGCGCGAGTTCGAGCCGACGCTGTCGCGACGTTTCGTCGGCGCACGCTACATCGCGGAAACCGGTCATACGACGCCGCAGGCGCTGCTCGCGCGCCTCACTGCGCACGTCGTCGAACGCGGCGGCGAGATCATCGACGACGATGCGCAATCGATCGAGACGAACGGCGCGCAGGCCGTCGCCGTGCATACGCGTTCGGCGCGCCACGACGCACGTGCCGTCGTCGTCGCGGCGGGGGCGTGGTCCGCGCGCTTCGTCACTGAACTCGGTGACCGCGTACTGCTCGACACCGAACGCGGCTATCACGTGGAGATTCCCGCGGTGGCGGCGACACCGTCGCGGCCAGTCATGTGGGCCGAAGGCAAGCTGTTCGCCACGCCGATGCAAGGGCGCCTGCGCGCGGCGGGCACCGTCGAGCTGGCCGGCCTCCACGCGCCGCCGGACTGGCGTCGCGCGGCGTTGCTGCTACGCCAGGTGCAGGAGATGTTTCCGCAGGCGGCGGCATCGGTGGACCCCGCATCGGTCACTCGCTGGCAAGGGTTCCGGCCGAGCACGCCGGACTCGCTGCCGGTACTCGGGCCGGCCTCGCGCGTGCCGAACGCGTTCTATGCGTTCGGCCACGGCCACGTCGGGCTGACGGCCGCCGCTGCGAGCGGTCGTGCGATCGCTGCGCTCGTCGCGGGCGAACGCGCGCCGCTCGACCTCTCGCCGTTTTCCGTCATGCGCTTTCGCTAGCGGCGGCAGGCATTGCCCGTTGGCGGCACGCCGCCTCGCACCGCAAATGCGAAAACCAGGCATCTCGTTTGCGAACGACGCGCTATCCGACGTCTTTCCCCATTTCGGGGCGGAACGCCGACCGTGTTCTGCAATAAGATGTAATTAATACGCCGCGACAGCATGCACGGTCTGCAACATACCGTCGATAAGTGATCCTGTATATCTGGAGGGATGTGCCGGCGATCGGCCTTGCGCCGGTCGCGCGTCCCTTTTTCAATGCCGCATTCACACGGCATCGGAGCCACCGCCAATGACGCAGACCGCAAAGCGATCCATCGAGATCGATTTCTTCAGGGGATTCGCGCTCATCGCCATCGCGCTCGATCACATTCCGGCCAGCGTGCTGTCGAATGCGATGCTGCACAACTATGCGTACTGCGATTCGGCGGAAGTGTTCGTATTCGTCAGCGGTTACGTATCCGCGTCGAGCTGGCTCGCAATCGCCGCGCGCCGCGGGAGCCCGGCGGCGAACCGGCGATTCTGGCGCCGCGGGTGGGAAATCTATGTCGCCTATCTCTGCACGGCCGTGCTGATGCTGCTGTCGGGCGCGGCCGCCGTCGGGCTCCATGTCGATTCACCGCTGGTCGGCTATTCCGGCTACCTGCGTTTCGCGGATCATCCGTTCGCGATGCTCGGTGACGTCATGCTGTTTCGCGACCAGCCGTATCTGGCGTCGGTGCTGCCGATGTACGTGCTGCTCGTGCTCGTGCTGCCGTTTGCGATGTCGTTTGCGCGGCGTTCACCCGACCTCGCGCTTGGCGCGAGCTTCCTGATGTGGTTCGCCGGCTGCTGGTTCGTGCGATGGCTGCCGGACGCGACGAACGCGGGGTGGGCATTCAACCCGTTCGCGTGGCAGGTGATGTTCGTGCTGGGAATGATGTGCAGGCTTTTTCCGCTTTCGCGCGAGTTTCAGTCATCGAAGTGGGGCAATGCGGTCACCGCGATCGCGGTGGTGGTCGTCGTCACCTTCGCGTACATCCGGCTGTTCGTCGATGTGACGCCACCCCCGGGCTATCTGAAGCAGAATCTCGCGAGCCTGCGGATCGTCAGCTTCGGCGCGCTCGCGTGGCTCGCCGCGCAGGCGGTGCGCGCCGGCTGGATCGCGTGGATCGCGCGGCGTACGCCGGCACTCGTCAGCGTGGGGCAGCAGGCGCTCGTCTGTTTCGTCGGCGGCGCGGTGGTCTCGATCGTCGTCGACACGACGCTGCGTGCTACCCATTCCACCGGCTATCTGCCCGCGAGGCTCGCGGGCGATCTGCTCGCAATTGGCGCATTGGTGGGGCTCGCCGATGCCGCGCGCCGCGTGAAGGCGGGACGCACGCAGGGCACGATCGCGGGGCGCGCGGCGTACGTTGTCCAGCAGGATCGCAGTCGGGGAGAGTGAGCGTTTGCGGGAGCATCGGGACGCCGTTGACGCGTCGGCGGCCCGCAAATGTATGGGTACGTCGGGGCCGGCTGGCCCCGACGAAGTCCGCTAAAGGTGAGAGTTTGCGGGAGGCTCGTTATGACGCCGGCAATTCGCGCACGTCCGTCACCGGCTGCGAGCCGAACGCGTCACTGAGCGCGTAATCGATGAGCTTGCGCGCCGCCGCATCCGGCGACGCCAACTGGTTGTTCTGCTTCAACTGCGTGAACCGTTCGCGCTGCGGGAAGCGCTCTTCGCTCGTCGAGCGGATCGTGGCCTGCATGCCGGTGTCGACGACGCCCGGCGCGACGCTGCTGATGCGCAGGCCGTCGTTTGCGTCGAGCGTCACTGCGCGCGCGTGATGATCGAGTGCGGCTTTCGTCGCGCAGTACACGCTCCAGCCTGCATAGGCATTGCGCGCGGCGCCGCTGGATATGTGAACGATGCGCCGTTCGGCGTTGGTGTCGAGCGCTGCAAGCGCGGCGGCGAGCATCAGCGGCGCGGCAACATTGAGGCTCACGGCGCGGGCGATGGCGGTCGCGTCCTGGGTGGCGAGCGGGCCGATCGGCTCGACAATGCCAGCGTTGTTGAACAGCAGCACGCAACTGGCGTCGGCGGCGAACGCACGCAGTACGTCGCCGGCGAGCCACGTCGCGACGGCGGCGGTATCCGCGAGATCGAGCGTCGTTTCGCTGAAGTGTTGCGCAAAGCGCGCGGCCAACGCCAGATGCCGGCTGCGCGACACGCCTAGCACCGCGATGTCCCGTTGAAGCAGTTGTTCGGCGAGCGCGGCGCCGACGCCGCGGGTGTGGCCGGTGACGATCGCGCGTATCGGGCCGGAGGAAGAGCGGGTGTTTGTCATGGCGATAAAAGGTCGGACGGAAAAATCAGCAGGAAGCACTGCGGGACGACACCGCGGCGGAGCCGGGCGAGAATATGCCGGAAAAGGCAAGCGCGGCGCTCGTCCGGGCAGCGGAAGTCCGTGCGCCGGCTCGGACGCGCACAGATGCGCCGCCAATGATTCGGTATCATAGCGCCGGATCCCATCATGGAAGAGAGCTGCACGTGAAAGCCGCATCCCAACAGCGCCGTACCCTGAGCTTCAAGGAAGGTCTGCAGGAAATCAAGAAGACCTGGGGGCTGGCCTCCGGGCAAGCGCCGGAAGAAAAGCCACAACCGGCGGAGGACCGGCGTGCGCGCCAGCAACGCGCGGAAGCGAAGGGCGAACGCACGAAAGATCATCGCCCGAAGGAACAGCGGCGGCCGCGCGCGGGCGGTGCCCAGCCGCAGCAGCAGGCCGGTCATGGGAAACAGGGCGGGAAGCCGGCACAGCAGCAGGCGAAGCCGGCGGCGCAGCAGCATAAGCAGCCGCCTCGTCAGCAGCAGCGTGCGCGGCCGGCCAGGCCACTGCCCGCCAATCTGAGCGACGAGGAACGCGCGCGCATCGAGCGCAATCGTCAGTTGAATACCATCTGGAACGTGCTCGCAAAGCACTATCCGACGTTCCGAGAACGGCTGCCGCTGAAGATCGGCGTGATCGACGACCTGTGCGCGCGCCATCCGGACCTCGAGCGCACGCTGCTCGTCGCAGTGCTGAAGCGGCACGTGAATCATCCGCGCTATCACGAGCGCGTCGCCGCGGGCGGCCCGCGCTATGAGCTGGACGGCACGGTGTCGGAAGGGCCGGGTATCGAGCCCGCGCATATCGCCCGCGCGAATGCCGCGCTCGCGCGCCAGAAGGCTAAGGCCGAGGCCCGCGCGCAGGAGGCTGGGAAGCAGAATGGCGATCAGGCGAAGCCTGACGCGCAGGAGGCGACCGTGCCGGCCGGTGAGCAGGAAGCGGCCGCGCCCGCCGACGCGCAGGAAGCCAACGCGCCCGCCGATGCGCAGGAAGCCAACGCGCCCGCCGATGCGCAGGAAGCGACCCCGCCGGCCGATGCGCAGGAAGCCACTGCGCCCGCCGACGCGCAGACGCCTCAGACGACGGCCGCCCCCGACGCGCCGGTGACAGAAAGTACGAGCGCCGAGCCGCCGCCGAAGTCCGAAGGCTGATCGTTACGTCCCCTGGCGATGCACCGCGCTGTGCCGCAGTGCATCGCCGGCGCCAGTGTGCATGTCGCTACGCATAACGAAGAAAAATTCGCGACGGTACACCGCGCTACGCTTTATCCTCCAGGCGCAACGCTTACCGGAGCCCCGAACCAGGGGCTATGCTCGTAAACCGGCATATGAAGGCGCGTGGGGGCGCGAAGCCGCCAATCGCTTGATGCAGATCAGCTACGCAGCGCGACCACCCGCGATGATGATGCATCGACGATCCCGTC
>Ga0164242_10009767_pt1 | contig 10321 bp, 11 predicted proteins | sample OricomgcompostMG_FD_108783 | JGI IMG/M metagenome (GOLD analysis project Ga0164242, IMG submission 108783) | Miracle-Growth compost microbial communities from Emeryville, California, USA - Original compost - Miracle growth compost (MG) ... | reverse complement strand
TCAGTCTGGGACTGACCTCTCTCTCCACCAGTCCCACAATAATCCCTCATGTTTGAATTTAACCCTATATATTCTCTCCTTATCCTTAGCTAAATTAGTAAAGAGAACTCTTTTTAAAAAAGGAAAGGTTGGGAAGATCCAGCAAAACTGACACTGCGCGGCGGAAGACGAATAGTTATTCAAACAGGATGTTGTGCATAGTAATTACATCCCTATCAATTCTAAGCCTAATCGTTGTGAAGTTTTTATCGCCCCATTTCAAGACATTGATCTATCCTAACCACATCCTCCTCCATGAGTTCTTTGGTGATAGAAATACCACCCGTCTCCATGCCGACCACACGTCTCTTTCCTGTACAAGTCAATGAACGCCCGATGTATCAACAACTAGTTGTTGCAGAATATCCGAACGACTCTTTGCCACATTGCTCTGAAAGTGTGTCTATTCCCTCGGCTAATAATTCCCTATCGACAAATTGACAAACGAATACCCTCTACTCAATCGCCAATCAAGGCTTCTCCCCACGCGGAAATGCCACTTGTCTACTACCCTAGTCCCCTACGGCTTGATCCAATCGAACTGATCTTTAAGATACATGTTCGCTCGCAAATCGCCAGATCTAGCATGACCCTCGAATAACTCTACCCTGGCGGCACGTCCACAGAGGCGACCCAGGCTCCCACTTGCTTCTGCAGAGCGAACCTCTTGGTAGGTTACTGTCCGAAGGAACTTTCCCACCCAGAGCCCGCCCGTATACCGTGAAGCACCTCTCGTCGGGAGCACGTGGTTCGTTCCGATACACTTCGGTAAAAAACAGTCAGCGAGCTTTTCGTCAAGAAAACCTTTCTGCGCACGTGCGACACCGAAAGCCAAGTTCTACGCTCACCTTGTCGCCATAGGACACGCAAGTCATAGGTCCCAGGAACAGAGCACCGTAATTATTCATCTTGTCGAGGGCTTCCCTGGGTTTCTCCGTGAGGATTTGGACGTGCTCGTACGCATATTTATCCGCAATCTTATACGCTTCGTCCAAAGACTCTGTTAGTATGACCTCGCCGAAATCTCTCCAAGAAACGCTTGCAACAGGGGCAGTGACGAGGCCCTCCAGCAACTGATTGCAGAAGCCGATCGTCCTCGTTCCCACCTCGGATGACGTGGTGATCAGCACAGCAGGACTATCCGGGCCATGCTCGGCCTGGGATAACAGATCCGTGGCAACCATAAACGGGTCCGCAGTCTCGTCAGCGACGATAAGGACTTCGGTGGGCCCAGCAAAGAGGTCAATGCCGATCTCGCCAAACATCTGCTGCTTGGCCTCGGCAACGAACGCGTTGCCGGGCCCGGCGATGAAGTCGACCTTTGGGATCGTCGCTGTGCCGAGAGCCATCGCTGCGATCGCCTGTGTACCGCCTAGAATGAAGATCTCGTCTGCCCCAGCCAGGTACATGGCTGCCACTGTTGCATTCGGGATCTTCCCACCTGCTGGTGGCGTGCAGGCGATTACATTCTTTACGCCAGCAACCTTGGCGGTTAGAATGGTCATATGCGCAGAGGCAAGAAGGGGGTAGCGCCCCCCAGGGATATATCTGCGGGTGAAAGGTAATTCAGCATGAGATCCGTAAAAAAGACGCAAGAGAAGAATGAAGGGTCATTTATGCTCACGCTCCGACGGAGTTGATTGGGTTGTTCTTCTGGCCCAGGAATACACCCGGTGTCATCTCGATTTCAAAATCCTTCAGTGAGTCCTTCTGCGCGACCGCGAAGGCCTTCACGTTGGCTTGAACAGTCTTGATATCCTCGATAGTCTGCGCCGGAACTTGAGAGATGGCATGCTCAATCTCCTCTTTTGATAGCCTGAATGACGCAGGCGACCACCGGTCGAACTTTTCGCTATAGTGGCGGACAGCAGCATCTCCTTCGAGGCGGATGGTATCGGTTACCTCCTTCACGATGCTCGGGACGTCGGCTGCCGAGACGTTCGTTGGCCTGGCTGGGCCAGTGGCTTTTTTCAGATAGGTGGGCGACATGATATTGATGCTCGTGTCAGATGACTCTTATCGAAGATGCTAATTATTATGTGCTCAGGTGAAAGGCTCAATACACCAGTCTCAGTTGTATCTATATAGATTCTCTGCTGATTAGACATGTCGAGTTTCCCCACCTTTTCTGTTCATCTTTGCCACGGTCTAGTGTGTGCCGCGAACAACTATGGAGGCCATTACAACGATTCTAGCAAAACACCATTTTCCGCCCTACAATACAACGCACTTTTGTACCTCCTGCCACGGCGTAATGTACTATAGGTAAGTGCAGCGACAGGTAGTTAGAGCCTGTGTAATGCAGCTTTCAAAGCCTACATCTTTATAGATAGGTACTTATGTACTCTGTATGTACTCCGTGAACTTAAAGATATTAATTAGGGCCTGCACACGGAGTCAATTAGGGCCTGCGCACATAGTCAATCCAGGACCGTGTGCGAAGTCAACCCAGGATCGGGTAGGTATCGAGGTATGGGAGTTCAACCTAGGCGGGTAGTCCCCGTGCGAAGTTCAGTCAACGAATACCGGCAGGCAACAGATAGGTACTTCAATGTGTTGTACTCGGCAACTGCGGCCAGAATTAAATACTAAAACCTGATTGGTAGATATTGAGCTTTTAGACGATGTGGCCTAATGGTCCCCATAACGTATCTCTCCACAGTCTCAATACCTAATAATAACCTATCATTCCGCTCGCCCCCGATCATGTTTTGGCTCGAATAGCTCTTCCCGGTGGCCCGCCCCCACCCGCCCGATGGGATGATGACACCCCCGCTTAGTCGACGAACAACCCCCCATTGACCCCAAGGTGTGCGCCGTTTACCCACCCACAGCGCTCTTCGCATAGAAATGCCACCGCATATGCAACTTCTTCGGGCCTCCCCATCCGCTTTCCTGCCGGCGTTGCGTCAATGGCCGGTTGTAGAACCTTCATCGCCTCCTCGCCTGCATCCAAGAAGCCCTCGGTGGCGGTCGGACCCGGCGATACCGCATTCACCGTGCAGCCATATTTGGGTGGGAGCTCCTTCGCCCACCCCCGCGTGAACGAATCCACCATACCTTTAGTACCGGCGTAGATAGTTTGCAGCGGGGGGGGACCGCGGGCACTCACAGAGCAGATGTTGACAATGCGCCCGCTGCCCCGGGTGAGGTGCGGTAGCGTGTACTGGGTCAACAAGAACGTCCCGCGGCCGTTCAGGTTCACCAGTGAGTCCCAATGCTCCATCGTCTGCTCCTCGAATGGTAGGTTGATGGCGAGGCCGGCATTGTTCACCAATATGTCTATCCGGCCAAACTCTTCGACGGCTGCTGCGACCAGCTTCTTTGGACCTTCGATGGTGCTCAGATCCGCGCACACGGCGGTGGATCTCGTCGCCAACTCGGCGGCCGCTGTCGTGGCCGCTACAGAGAGGGACGGGGAGGGGTAGTTGAGCACGATGTGGGCGCCGCGTGAGGCAAGTTCCTGGCCAATGGCGAAGCCGATACCGCTGCTGCTCCCAGATACAACCGCCACCTTTCCTGCCAATGTCTGCGGAATGAAGGATGCTGATATAGGGGCTGACCCGACAGCCTCCGGCAGAACCGATGTTGGAGTGGACATGGTGTTGGTTAGATGGTTTTCCGGGGTTAGGCGCGCAAATGTTTATTTGTCCAAGAAATAATGACCGATAATGCCGTACCGAGCTTGTAGCACTACCTAGGTATAGCATGAAAGTAATTATACCTTGTATTTGGAAAGAGATTCATGTTCCTGTGTGGAGGGTTCAAGCATGGACTCGCCCCAGTTTTCTCCTTTTCGGAATTTTCTCCTCTTCGGGAGGGGGAACTTTTGTCCACATCGACTCCTGTCACCACAACGAAAACGTGCCGATGCGCTGCGAGGCCGCTAATGGGAGCAGACATGTAATCCGTATGTTGGATTAATTTGACTCTTTTTCTTTCTCTTTTTACTTCGATAATGGTGTCTCGTACTGTATCGTTGCAGCTAGGGTTGGAGCCGATTCACATCGGTAAGGTGGGCCACAAGGCGGTACGGCAAAGAATGTAAGCATACGGTAGGTGGGACTCGACAAAAATGATTAGCTGCCAGAATCACTTAGAGAAGATGACGGAATGAGCGTCCAACATATTAAGTGTATTGCGTAAAAAGATGGCACGTAATTAACCAACAGAAGATAATCTCGTCCACCACATCTATTCGCCTACTTCTCGGTCTTCATCCCAGTGGGCAAGGCGCCGGACAAAGCCCCAATTCCACGACAAGTGTCTGATCTGCTTTCCGTAGATATAAAATGGAACCCAGAGCAATATGACTCCCCCCGATATCCCTGCCATAGCACCAAAGGCTCGACCGTAGCCACTTTTGGCAATCCACGGATTGGTGTAGAACGAGAGTAGAAAGCCGAAAGCAGCTGTGTAGTTTCAATGGTAAGCATCATATTGAGTAGGGCAAACCGCGTCTCGGACCTCCCACGCCTTTCCTGCTATAAACTCACATTTGAAGGCAAACTGCGCTACCGTTATCTCGCCGGCAACTGGGCGGTAGGAGTCAATGGTGTAAACAAGGGTGATGTTAGTGGCCTGCACAATAGCAAAGTTCACTATGGTTGTATCTCTGCGTCAGCTGTTATCTTGACCACGAGGGTTTGCGACGCTTTTCTCTAGTTTAAAGGAAACCTACATAGGCCGAGTCCTAGCGTAGGGACGATCCAGTGAAGTCCCTTTCCAATGCCGACCCCATAGAGTACCAGTGCTAAGGGTCCGGCCACAAGGGAGATGGCCATGGCAGGAAGCCGCATCTCGGGTTCTCGCACACCCCCATTCCGTCGCGTGAAGATGTCTGCGATCAGATCGCTAAAGCGCCCCCCGAAGAAAACAGCGATCAGCGAACCGATAATGGAGGAAAAGAAGCAGAGGCCTGACTGCCAGGGGGCGAAGCCGTAGGCACCTTGGAAGGCGGTCGCGAAGTTAGAGCTGATGGCTACAAGAAATCCAATCGTGACAGACATGACGAGCGTTGCCCAGAGGACTGGGGGGAGAGCAAGGAGGACAACAGGCCGGAGCATAAGTTTCCAAATGCTCTCTTTCGTGTGTGATCCAGAAAATATTCGCAGTGTCTGCAGCCGTGTGTGCTTCTTCGCATCCACTCCGCTAGACCCTACCGCGGACGCCACTTCAGCCTGGGGCCCGGCCTCAACATGCTCGCCACATGCCTTGACATGGCCTTCTACGCCCGTGTGAGAGACAAGAGCGTGCCCCTGTCTGGCCAGGAATGCGGCGCGCTCAAATTCGGTTTCGGGAAGGGAGAATATAATCAGGACTGTGCAGAATCCTACCAAGGCAACAGAGACCCAGTAGATATACCGCCAGTGCAGGTTGATGGTGATCAGGCCGGAGATGACAATGCCACTTCCCACGCCAGCTGACAACCCTGCAGTGTAGATGCTATACGATTGGCAAAATCCCGACAAGTTAGCCACCATTTACCAGGTTGAATGGGCTTGGGAAAGGGAAGGGGAAAGCATGGAATGTGTTGGGGCATCGAAAGGTCTCTTACACCATGATGGTCCCTCGTTCATGGAGGAAAAAGCAGTCGGCTATCGTCAACGGGGCTAAGCACTCGGCAGCTCCGGACGAAAAACCCATCCAAATACGGGCAGCCAATTCACTGCCATACGAGGTGGAGGCCCCAGCCCAGGCGGCAGTGACCGTGTACAGCAGGAACGAGATAACGTACACCGGTCTGCGGCCGTACTTGACGATCGCGGGCATCCAGACTAAATTCCCCAGACCTTGAAGGAGCGCAGACGTGGTGAAGAAATAAGAGGTCTTGGCTATGTTGCTTGCGAAATCTGAAGCCGGGCCGTGGAAAAAGTCGTTTGTGATATTGACGATCGCGACAGTCGGTCCTGCTGCAAGGAAATTGGACAGGAAGATGGCAAAGGTGACGAGCCCGGCAATGTACAAACGGTAGCCTTTAGACCTAAAGATGGTTGGGAGTGTCAAGATTAGCAACTAACTGCCTCAACGGTAGGGGGTTAATCTGCAGGACGGCAATTACCAGCTCAGAGGGTCACTTGGCTCGTCGGTAGGAGTTGGCACCAGTATGATTTCGTTCGTTTCATGGTGGCGAAGTCGAACATTCCCAAGTGTTTCCTTTTGCACGACCTTCTCGTTAAATGCGACGTCGACAGTACTCATGGTGAATGCAAGATTCTATTGTTCGGGGTTGGATGGGATATGGTGCGCCGCGTGAAGTCGCTGGTGGGACTTGACAACATAAATGAGGCTCCAATTAATTAATTAAGGAAGTAAGACGCAACAAGGGTTACGCACAGATGATCATATTTGTGTATCGAATTCGCTCGGGCTGTCTTCTGGCAGCCCCGGTCTGTCCACTCGTGCCATTGCGGGTGATGTGGTTGACGTCCCGAAGTGGGCGGAGGTCATGTTCTGCGTCTTGTTTTTTTCTCTCATCTTATTCTGGGTAAAAAGTCTGGGGTACGGGGGTCAAAGCGGGGAGATGCCGCGGTGGGGTGTGGGGGAAAACGCGAAAACATCATTTAACCCCACTGTGGGAAGTTGGGCCACACACGGTAGCTGTCTTGTCCTCGCTTGACAGTGGCTCTGATCGCAAAGGTTAAAGGCCCTCTAACTCACAGATCGGATATTCCAATTGGCTGCTTTACCTGCCAACCTGCACTGACAGAACACCATGGCACGCCCGAATCCCTCTCCGTCCTTCCCCATTGTCTGGCAGAAGAGTGCCGAGTACGAAACAGCCCGAATTGGGCGTGTCTTCAACCACCGCCGACCATCACGCAATCCCCTCGCTGTTGTAAAAGCTACTAATGAGGGCCACATCCTCGAAGCCGTCCAACTGGCCAACAAGCTGGGTTGCCGCGTTTCGGTCCGGTCTGGGGGGCATAGCTGGGCCGCGTGGAGCGTCCGAGAAGGGGCTATCCTGATTGACCTGGGAAACTACCATGAACTCTTACTCGATGAGGACACGGGCGTCTTAAAGGTATCCCCTAGCACTACTGGAAGGATGGTCAACGAACACCTAAGTCCCCGGGGCCGCATGTTCCCCGGCGGCCACTGTCCGGATGTCGGGCTAGGCGGATTTGTTCTGCAAGGTGGCATGGGTTGGAATTGCAAAGTGAGCGAGAATTTGGTCGTTTCTTCGGCCCGTCCCAATTTTACGGTATATCTAATCATTAATCCGGCGCAGAACTGGGGGTTTGCATGCGAGAAGCTATTGGCTGTCGATGTCGTGACAGCAGATGGCAAGCAGCTTCACTGTAATGAGGCGGAGAATAGTGAGCTCCTCTGGGCAGCCCGTGGTGCCGGACCTGGTAAGTAATATGCTCCCTAATAGAGACTACGGGAGTTTAAATGACGCGCGTTCGTTAACGCGGCCTTTACCTTTCTCGCACTGCAGGATTTCCGGCTATAGTGACACGGTTCCACCTACAGACGATCTCTGCCTTCAGTCACACTCGTTCTGCTGCCTACACATATGAGAAAAAAGACGCACGCAAAGCCCTGGAATGGGTGACAAGTGTAAGCACCACACTGCCGCCCCAGCACTATTCCACGCCACTATTAGGTTAACACCATAGTAGATCACTTCAAACTTCGACGAGAGTACGGAGATTGTTGCAGTTGCCAATTATCCTCCTGGGCTTTCCGATGTACATGTCACGGTCCTCTTTGTCACGTTCAAGAATAATGAGAATGACGCGAGGGTCGCCTTGGAACCGGCGCAAGAATCTGCACCTCCGGGTTATGTGCACTCTTGGTTCTTGAAGGAGACCTCGCTGGCACAGGAATATCACGAACAGCAATCGGCCAACCCCGAGGGGCACAGATACTGTGTGGACAACTGCTACATCAGAAATGACGCCGATGTCGCTTCAGTTCTTGAGGACGCATTCACGTCGTTGCCCTCTAGAAAGACGTTCTCACTGTGGTATTCGATGGCTCCGGGTTCTCGTCGTACTGCCGAGGATGGGACCATGAAGGATATGGCCCTCTCCATGCAGACGGATCATTACTTCGCCACCTATGCTATCTGGGAAGATGAATCTGATGATGCCAGGTGCCAAGCCTGGGTCAGAGGCATATTCAAGGAGGCAGAGAAGCACTCCGAAGGTGCTTACCTAGGAGACGCAGATTTCCAGGTCCGCAAAACTAGGTTTTGGGGAAGAAAACAAGGCCGTATACTTATGGATATCAGAAAAAGATGGGACCCTCACGGTGTGGTAGTAGGATATTTGGATGCTGGAGACAAGAGCGGCATCAAGGGTCTCGAGAATGTGCACGAGTGGGAAGTAAGGGATAACTAGTACTCTATAAGGAACTCGTGCTTTGCAATGGAATATCGCCAGCTATCTAGCTACAGACTAAACCCGGCGTCTATAACGGCATTCTGCCCGGTTACAGTCTTAGATGCCACAAATGTCCTCACTTGTTCCGCAACGTCATCAACAGTGGCGAAGCGTTTCAACTTATTCGCCTCCTTAACCGCCTCAAGTCGTGCCGGGGGGAAGGAGAGCCCCCAGTCCTACGGATTTTTAAAGTTAGTTGCCCAATCCTCTTGTACCTAGCCATAACGTGGTCCTATTGAAGAAAAAGAGGAAATAGGGGCAGGTTTAAGGGGGGGGTTAAAGGGGGGTAATGGCATCGTCCATCAGTGAAAGAGAAAAGTGAGATAAACAAGCGAAGTAAAATGTGAGGTGAGAATAAGGGGGCACGTACAGTCAAAAGAATACCTGGCGAGACGCAGTTCACCCGTATTGACGGGGCAGCTATCACAGCTAGGGATTTGATGAGGTGAATCTGTGCCGCCTTCGTCACCGCATATGGCTAACATCAATCAGCAAAGCGGCATTTTGGTAGAGGGGTCAGTCATTGTGATATCACCATTCACACATACTAGACTGCTTCCACTTGGCTTGCACCCCGCAATGCTCGCGGTGCTCACGAATACGGCAGATCCCTCCTCTCGTGTGTTGCTCTCCCTGAGCCATCTTTGCGCAGCATGGAAGAGCCACAAGTGGGCCTTGACATTAGCACCAAAACACCTATCCCAGTCTTCTTCGTCTACTCCATCTTCCAAATCAGAGAAATCTCGCATACGAGTCCAACCGACATTGGAAATGACGACATCGAGGCGCCCTCCCGATGCAGCCGTCGCTTCCTCGACGAGCCGGATAACCTCGGTTCGTTTGCAGAGGTCAGCCTGGATGGCATGGAAGACGGGCGGGGGCAGTGTTGTATCTGTGACGTTGAGAGATTCCAGAGTATCTCTGAGTTCCTTTACAAATGCTGCTGCTCTTTCCGCATTATTGGAGTAGTTTATTATGACGCTCATCCCCATCCCTAACGCAAGTACGCGGGCAATTGCCGCACCCAGGCCGGCGCTAGCAGCCGTCACCAGCGCGACTTTGCGGGCAGATGGCTCGGGGGAGGTTGCCATTGTCGATTTCTTGATACGAAACACGATAAGCGATGAGGTGAGTAAGGAGGAGTTGTCGTGACTGAATCTTAGTATGAATCTATCTCCTTGGAATGGTCCTCCTGCCGGAAACCTTTGCCAACAGGAATTTCCTCCGAAAATTCTCCGAATCTCACTTGAGACTATGATAGGGGATCCCCCACATTCGGATGCGCCCCGGTTATACCGACTGTACAGCCAAACAGCGAATGCGGGAACACCACATCGGCTTCGCAACCTCCCCACCTCCCTGACCAAAAAAGGGCTCCAAGGAATACCCGGTCGCCCAAATCGGATGTGGATGGCGCCCCCAAACGAGAACGCCGAAAATTGGGGACTTTTCTCCGACTAAACAGTCGGCTCAGCAAAGGCAAAAGAAGCAAGAGGCACTCACTTTTCCGTTTAGGTTTCTTCTCACGACCTTAATGTAGGCTTGTTCAGTGTTCGGCTTCTTCAATTCCCGTGTCGCAATTTCTTTTTAGCTACCGAGTAAACACGCCATGGCATCTTCAACGGATCTTTCAGCCACGAATGGGGTACGCATTGCGTGTAACGGCAATGCCAAGACTAGCTCTCATGGTCTCGACGTTGTCATTACTGGTGCCGGGATTGGTGGACTGACCGCCGCCATCTATCTCCGGTACCAGGGACACAGGGTGACCGTGCTGGAGCAATCTCGCTTTGCAAACGAAGTCGGAGCGGCCATGCATCTAGCCCCGAACTCGAACGGGTTGCTGAGACGGATTGGCATATTTGCCGAGAGAGTGAATGGCAAATTGATGG
>Ga0164242_10009766_pt1 | contig 10321 bp, 4 predicted proteins | sample OricomgcompostMG_FD_108783 | JGI IMG/M metagenome (GOLD analysis project Ga0164242, IMG submission 108783) | Miracle-Growth compost microbial communities from Emeryville, California, USA - Original compost - Miracle growth compost (MG) ... | reverse complement strand
TTAGACCTTCAGGAGGTTGAGAACTACGACGTTCATGTATTCCCCGATAGTGACCATGGCATCTATTTCCACAACGCCAATCGGATCGTGTACCACAGTAAGTCCCGCCCCCCTGGAGGTCAAAACTTGATTTACCGCCGAGGTTACTAACCATCACCTCCAGAATTGACCAACTGGCTTGTCAATGCTTTCAATGGAGAGTGGCTCAAGATTAACGATGCGAAGCCGAATGGCTCCAAGAAGCGCCGAGCCCTTGGGCCACACCGTCAAATTGTCCCCCTATTATAGGGGACAACTGTTTTCCTGTACAAGGCGATTATGGAGTTATAGGGGATATCATTCCGGCATGGTGTTATGGCACTGACACAAGAGCTAGATAGCGCGTTGGCAAACAGCATTTCTTTTTGGGTATATATATATATATATCATAAGTAACGGCGGAGCTTGGTATCTCGAATGCAAAAGTAACCACTCCCAGCCATCCCAGCGCCTCCACCTTTGCAGAACATCATTCTCCTCAGTGAAGCATTGCACCACCCAAGAAGAACCGACTTCCAAAGTAACAGTACTGAAGGAAACTAACTTTACTAGGAGCAGGACCAAAACACGGGGACTCTTCCTTAAGTGTGGATGAGCTGAGGATGCTCAGTTGCTGCTCGGTCGTCGATCTTCTCGACGACTGCCGCAGTGCCGTAGGCACAAACTTGTGCGAATCCCCCGAGGTCGGCGGCGTCAAACCGCAACGCGATGACGGCGTTTCCGCCGCGGCTCTGCGTCTCAGCGACGATCCGGCTGATGGCGTCGTTACGCGCGCTATAAAGCTGTAAAGTCCGGATTAGCAACGATTTCACTCTAGGTCATGATAACGGCGACTGGTCCTGCGAGAGAGTACCGGGGGGGACGGGAATAGGATTTGATTGGAGGACAGAGAATAATTCTTTTACTCACCATGCTGGTAAACCACTGCAGCTCCCCACCGGCAATGCTCTTCATCACCATGCCGAAGCCAGCGGCCCAGTTTCGCGACCGCACGGTCAAGCCGTAGACGGCGCCGAGCACTTTGACGACCCGGTAGCCGGGGACGTCGAACATGGTGGTCGTGATGACGCCGTTGGTCTCGGTGAAGCAGTGCAGGTCTTGGACATTGGGCGGGATCTCGGCCGTCTCGCCCTTCTTGGCAGCCTTCTTCTTGCCGGTAGCGTGATCCATTGTTGAAGATGTGTCTTGTGTTGACGAGGTTGGCTCTTTGTGAGGGGAGGAGGAGTATGAAGTCAAATAGGGGTAAAGTCACACAGTATTGGTCTTGGGCTATGGTTGGACTCTGTGGAAGCAGCGAAGATGAGAGAGATGTAGAACTGATGATGGACTTTCTATGGACATGATAGCTCTTTTTATACCTGTTTTTGACCAAGCTTGACCAACACCTAAACAGCACTTGTCGTCGGCGACTCCCAAGCTCGTCGACCATCTCCAAAGCTCATGACCAACAACGCCGGGCACTCCCGTCATGGAAAGGTGGAGCTGGCTGACACCGGAAGGCGCTGTGATAGGCTGGCGTATTTCGTATCATAGCACCACGAAGAGCTAGACTTTGTCGCACGGGAAGCGAGGCTGAGCCAAGCACTACGATTGGTGTGATCTCATGATGGGATGTGTGGCTTTTCGAGGCGCAAGGCATTCCCCCTAGGGCAAGATCGGATGAGCTGTTTGCATCCCTCGTCATCGACCCAAGAAACAGCGATGTTGGCCCAACACCGCCGGTCCCGCCCTTCTCCGATGCGGCCCCACTTCCCCAGCGCCCATCATCTCCGGGGGCGTTGTTGAATTTAAAGCCTCAAAAAAAGCCAGGGACGTTTCCGGAACGCGCCATAATATTAAACGAGGATCTCCAAATGTTTCCTCTCACTCCCCTCCCGCGCCTCAGGCTTACCCCACTTTTTTCCAATCTGGAAAGACCTCTAATATATTACGCGGAAGATGGCGTCCATCTGGAAATGGCGGCAACATAGTACCGCCAGGAACACGCTGTGCTATCCACCATGGGGGAAATCGCTCGGCCCAATTCGCCTGTCTCCTTAGTGAGCGGCTGGCTCATTTCAGCCGACGCAATTCGGGCAAAGTTGCCAGAATGCTGAAGGACATGAAAGGAACTTGGGTGAAAGGTGTCAAAAAGGGCTGGACCCCCGGGGTGTCGTTTGGTGGTTCGATCTCACGATACCCTCCCTACCTGCGTCTTAGATTTTGGATTTTAGAGAGTCAATTGGGCCAAGGAAAACATCTAGAGCAGGCAATAAACAAAAATGTTCCAAAGCACAGCTCTCCTCGCGCTTGTCAGCGCCCTCTCGGCATCGGCGCTACCCCGGGGGATCAACTCCGGAGACATCAAGTGTCCCATCACCCTCGACGGGCGCGTGGCCGCGAGCCTGAAGTCCACCGACTTCGACAGCTACGCCACGTCTCCCTTCAACCCGGACTACGTCAAGGGCGAGGGCACCAAGTTCAGCGACATCATCCTCTTCCCCGCCGACGCCGGCCTCTCCCGCTTCGACAACTCCACCGACAAGGCCTTCGAGGTCACCATCGCCGATAACTCCATCTTCCAGACTCAGAAGGGCTTCCGCCGTGCGGGACTGCAGATTCAGGGCGATGAGAACGCCGGGAGCCCCGGCGTCAAGGGTGTCCAGACCATCCACTTTAGCGTGAAGCTAGATGCCGCGAAGCCGCTGAACCTGTCTCATGAATACATTGTTTGTTTCCCTCACCCTGTGTCCTGGTGTCCCTTATCACGGGCGGAGAGTAAGGGGTTGGAAGAAGGAAGGCGATGCTCGTATATAAAAGCGTGGGAGTTGGCTAACTCAATCTACCTCTTTTAGCATGTCTGGCACGAAGCTGGTGACTACTCCGCCAACCAGTTCAACTTCCAATCCGGTGCCATCCTCGGCCAGGATAGCCTGCCCAAGGACACATTCAAGGTTCTGGACCGCAAGAACAAGCAGATCTGGTCGACGCCCATGGAGAAGGACGCATGGCAAAACTTTGCCATCACCCTGGACTTCAACAAGAAGTGAGTTAAACCCTCCCTCTCTGACTCGAGACAAAAAATTAGCCGCCGCTAACCTTCCCGGCTCTCCCCAGCACCCTCCAGGTCTACTACTCCAAGGGCGACGACGCACTCAAGTCCGTCACCTCCGCCGTATCCAACGACAACTCTGGCGAAGGCCAGTACCAGATCGGCATCCTGAAGAAGCCGACAGGTACTAGCGACGTCGTCAACGCCGGCTACCAGGAGAGCGGCATCCACGAGGGTCTCATCTACGGCGGCCTGTTCATCGAGAACTCCGCTGACGGCTGCATCTCCCTGTGAGGGGGGGTCAAGTGGGGAGGATTGCGAGGTGGAACGGAGCAGGAGAGCCTACGACTGAGTGTTGGCTTCAGGGGTTGTGATGGGAAAAGTTCGTCTAGATGTTGAAGTCCTGTATATAGGTTTGGCGGAAGCATGCTGCTTACGACCTTTGTTAGGAGCGCACGTATATAACTCGCTCACTCGATCAATCAATGTCCATAGGTAGGTAGACAAACGAACCGAAACGGATGGATAGTAATCTATTCCCTCCCTTGCATCTAGCAAAGTCGCAAGAAATGGCCGGACCTACCTTAGAAGGTGGTATGGGGTACGTATGTAGCGAGCAGCGCGTCTCACATAACATATGATCACGTATTCGTAGTAGTGGAACCAGAAGATGGGATCAAAAAGTTGCAAGAAAATCAACAAAAATGGGATAGCTATCATACAGTTATTGTGCACATAGTCGTTTAGTCTGCACCACAGGTATGAGCGGGCGAGACGTAAACGCAACCATCATCTAAAAACCGGAAACCCTCCGCAATCTGGCCGTATTTTGCCATTAACCTCCACGAGACCACCTCCAAGATCGCAAACCAAATTCGCCACTGCACTGGACTGGGGGAGGGGAAGATAGAATTACAGCTAACTGAGGAGGTGCATACCACTATTCGGGTGCGGGGGTTGAACCCCCCACGTGAGGAATGAAGACCCAGCCAGTTCTGACAGACGGGTCGGGGACTGAGGCGGGGAGGTTTTGTGGTCGCCAGTGTGGCGGGATCGACGGAAGGTGTGCTCGCTGCTCCTAGAAGCCATATCCGGTTGGTTGCGGCGCGAAACCATTGGTCTGGCCGAATGGGACCGGCGAGACATGGCCACCGCCGGCGGCAGGGCCGGCAGTGATCATGAGTCGGTTGCCGCCGAGAATGGGGGTGTTATCCTCCGCCTTCTCCTGTTCCTTCTCCCTGGCATTCCGGGCCTCGTTATCCGCCTTGAGAGTGGCAAGCTCCTTGGTCTGCTGGCAGAGAAGGTTGATCATGTATGGCATGGTGAAGTCGTTCAAGCCATGGCGCCAAGACATCTCAAGAACGGTATCAGGGCGGATTAAGTCGTAGCAGGCATAGAGCATGCCGACGTAACATTCTCGGTTGCCGATATCGACGAACTGAATTTGAGTTAGCTGATTGTGTGTCTGACTCGGCCACAAGGGGTTAACACTTACGTATCGGACCAGCTCTTCCACCACGTCGGGCTTGCTGGAGATTGCCGCGGTCTCGATAGCATCCTTCCAGAGCTTGTCTTGCTTCGACAAGTTGATCGACTTCTCCCAGCGCTTGTTCTTGCGGTAGATGTTAGCTGCAATTTGGCGGAAGAAGACGAGGTCGTGCTTCTCGAGGCGGCCGGCCAACTCGACAGCGTCATAATTGTCGTAGTTTTCAACCGAGTCGCGAAGGGTCTTGTAGTCTTCCTCTTCGATCAAGAGGTCGTTGATCGCATCGTTCACAATGCGCTTATTCTGCGTCTGAACGTTGAGCAGGAACGGCTTGATCAGAGGGAGGTTGTCCGACTTGTGGAACATCCGCACAACGCGGTTGACGTCAACACGCGGCGTCAGAGCCTGGAGGAGATCGGTCATGAGCGACGGGTGCTGCTCGAGGTAGAAGTTGATGGCCTTGTAGTAGATCTCTAGGTTGGCAACCTTGACGACAATCTCCTTGAACTGTTGGTGCTCCCACGAGTTCTCTGGACGCTCGATAACGGCGAGAGCGGCGTTGTCGAACTCGTCGTAGTGATAGTAGCAGAACACCAGCTCGGGCCACAGGTTGGCTTCCTCGCAAGAGCGAATCATCTTTGGGAGGTTCATCCTGCTCCAGAAGAGCTTGAGGTGCTCCATCAGACGCTCGGGGTGGTACTTGGCCAGCGCAATACCCAACTCGGTGAACATGCCCATATGGGCCCGCTCTAGACCGAGACCCTGCTCAAGCAAGTTGATCAACTCGTCAAAGTAACCGTTGCGCTCGTACTGCTTAACGAGGGCTTGGAGCTGCTCAGCGTCGACAATGAGATTCAGGCCGCAGATCTGGGCAAGTCGGAACTCCTTCTTGTTCACGCACGCTTCGTGCACCTCCTTCCAGACCTTGATGTTGTTAGCCTTTCGGGCACACTCCACGGCAGCCTGGTAGTCGGCAAGGTGGACGAGCGTGGTGGAAAGCTTGGCCCAGTTGGAGATGCTGGTGAAGAAGATCTTAGACGCCTCGAATAGGCCCTCCTCGTAAGCCTTGTCCCCGGACTCTTCGATGTTCGCAACATTGGTAGCGCGAAGGAAGTCCTCGAGCTCCGAGAGCTGGTCCAGGCGCGCAAAGCAGAACGCGAGTGCCGTATCGATCGCGGGCTCTCGGAGAGACTTGCGGGCCATGCGGAGGTACTTGACGAGCTCCTCGTTCTTGCCGGCGCGGACGGCAATCTCGATGACCTCCTCATAATTCTTCGGGTCCTCGGCCTTGATGTACGAATCGATCGAGTCGCTAACCCGGAGGCCGTCCAGCTGAGCCTTGGCAACCTTACTCCAAACCTCTGGCGTGTCGACCTGCTCGGCGAAAGCTTGCGCGCGGTCGATACTAACGACATGCTCCACAAGCACATTCGCAGCGGATTCGTGGTTGCCTATCTTCTTGTAAATCTCGAAGGCCTCCTCATGGAGACCGACCTCAATGCACGAGTTGGCAATGTCCTCGGCGTCGAAGCCGTCGAGACGGTGGATGTAATCCATGACGCGAGCCTTGTCGGCCTTGGCAGCCGTGTACATGAGCAGGTTCTGCAGGCTCGTGTTGTCGCTGAAGGGCGACGGCTCCAGGACAATCTTCTCGAGTAGCTCAATGAGCTCACCGGGGAGATCGGCCGCTAAGAAGCATTGGACAGCCTTCGCGACCTTGTCAGGATCGATGGACTCCGGCACAGCGGTTGAAATAACCTGGTCGATGACGGAGCGGCGATGGAGATTGTTCTCGCTAAGGACAAAGGTCCAGAGCTCCTCGTCGGCACGCTCAAGTAGGTACCGTGCCTGAGCCTTGTACATCGAGTTCTCGTTGGTGATATTGACGAGCTCGAGATCGTTCTGGCCCTTGCGATAGGCAATGTAGGCGAGGTTGGGGTCACGCTTCTCGCAGTATTTACCGACCACAACGGTGTCATATTGGTCGTTCTCCTTGAGGAACTTCTCTGGGTTATTGTTCGAGTCGATATAGATCTTGGCAAGCGCGTTGTACACGGCCTGTTGCTGGTTCCCCGCTGCCAGTGTTGCTTCGAGGAACGGAAGAAGTAACTTCAGGCGATTCCGTGTCTCGACCTCCGAGACCAGCTCGTCGATTGGGATGGACGCCGGGTTGATGGTGCTGAGAAGGTTCTTGATGATGGTCTCATCGCAATCAACGTCGAGCAAGCCGCCGATCACAGCTGGCGTGCGGGCGGGATTGACCCTCTGCACGTAGACCTCAATCGACTTGAACTGCTGGTTCTGGTAAAGGTAGAGGATCAAATCATGCACGAAGTTAAACCGGTCGCAAACGACGATGAGGGGCAGCATCTCGCTGAGGCGAGCTTCCTTGAGGAAGTTCTTCACCTTCTCCGGGTTGTAGTAGTTGCTGTCGCGGCAGATACGCTCGACCTCGCCAAACTGACCCATCTTGGTGGCGGCCTCGATATACTTGAAGTGAACGTCGGGGTCCTCAGAGAGGTTGACGATGCTACCGAGGTAGTAGAACAGGCCTTCGGCAGTCTTGTACTTCTCGAAGAGATCGATGAGCCGGGTAGGACCAAGGAGATCTGAGTACTTTGTGGCCACCTGGACAACAGATTGGAGGTTCTGGCGGATGTTGTGCTTCATCATGGCATCCAGGCAATCGAGAGACTGCTCGACAGAAAGCTTGCCGAAGAACTCGTTGAGCCAGTCCGGGTTGAAGTTTGGGGCGCCAGCAATCCCAACGATGATGCGCTTAACGGCCTCGGGGTCCTCATAGAGCTCCAAGGCCTTTTGGAGTAGGCCGGCCTGCTCGCACAGGGTAGCAATGCGGCCCTTGTCAAAGTGCGAGAACATGTCGTTACCGAGGATCGCATCTGCCACCTGCGGAGCATTCATCAAGTTCATCTCTAGAAGGCGGGTCTGGAGATGGCCCTGCTCGGGCTTGTTGTCCTTGAGTGCGTCCAGCAGGAAGGATGTGGCCTGCTGCACCATGCCTTGGGCTTGGAACACATCGACGACCCGCTCAAGGTCGACGAGGGATCCGCCCTCTTGGTTGACGAGTGATGTTGCGAACTCGGAGCCCTTCTCGGGATTGACGCGGACAATGTGCTGTAGGAGGCTGATCCAGTCTGGCTGGTAGCCGACCGAGGCACAATACGGCAGGATCTTCTCAAACTGACCGGTCTCGGCGAAGCCGGCAACAGCCTTGTGAGGCACATTGGCCTTCAAGTAGATGCCTACAGCCATGGGAAGGTCGTGGGGGCGAACCATATCACCGAGTTGCTCGGAGCAATTCAGTTTCTCCTCACCAAGCCATTTCTGCAGGAGCTGCTTGCGGTTCTGGGCTAAGACGGGCTGGGCGAGTTCGATGGTCTCGTGCTGGTTCAGGGTGCCCTTGTCAAGTAACATGCCAAAGTACTGCAGGATGTGGGACATCTGGCCGGGTTGTTGTGGGAGCCGCTTAAACCGCTCTATGGTCTGTGGTGTCCGCAAGAATCCCTGTGGCGAGTTGGCAGCAACTTTAGCGGCTTCCTGGTAGTTGCCGGCGCTAAACAGCTGCTCAAACCGCTGCTGATAGAGATTGTCGGCGCCAGGAAGGCCGGCGCGAGACGCCAGCTTCAGCGCCAACTCGTTCCCGTGGCTCTCGAGGATGTAGGGGACAATGGTGTTCTCATCGGCAGTCACGAAGAGCACTTGACCCTTTCGGTTGATACCGACAATACCTGTCGAGTTATTGTCCGCGCAGGATGTGAAGATGGTGTCGCTCGATATCCGATTCATGAAGATGCAGGTCGCGGTCTCTAGGTCGTAGAGGTGGATAAAACCATATTTGGTGACGAGGTAAATAAGGCCGTACTTCTGGGATACCTGGATGGCGACGGGGAAGTCGCTGGCAGCCTCGGGAGGGAAGAAGACGTCGACGGCGCGCTTCGTGAACACAGGATTTGTGTCCGCATGGTCGACTTCTACGATATGCAGCTTCGCACCTGCTGCTGTGCGCACGGCAAAGGTAAACAACTTGGTGTCCTCAGGAGCGCCTTCCAATCTGAGAGTGCCGAAGCCGGCGGCGTGGCCCTCGATAGCCTGGCTGATGCCCCGATCCTTGGAGTATAATTGCATGGCGCCAACGACGCGGCCCTGCTGTTGAGATATGCCGACGACAACCATCCATTTTCCGTCAGCGCTTGTGCGGTAGTTGATGATTTGGTTGCCCTAAAACGAGTGGGTTAGCATCGCGGCCTCTAGTCGTTGTTCTACGAGGCGGGTGTGAACAAACCTGGAGGTTGGCGTTCCGGTCGAAGACCTTCACGGGGGCTGCTTGGGTCGGGTCGAATACGTCCCAGTGATAGACCGAGCTTTCGGTCACCATTCCTAGAGTGGTCTCGCTAATCCACTTCCAGAAGGCAACATCCTCGTTCATGGTCGTCGACTTCAGCTTCTGTTTCTGTTCCAAATCGAAGATTTGAAGGGTACGCGACTGTGCCTTGAGGGCGATGACCTGACGACTCCAGTGCATGATTGCGCTGTCGGCTTTGATGGGGCGTCGGATGACATTATTGGCGTTTTTGAGGTCGACGATGATGACTTCTGGGGAGGCGGCGTCGTCTTTCTTGTCCCGAATACAGATGAAGGAATCTGATTCGAGTGTCTGCAAAAGGCATGTTGGGTCAGCGAGCTGCACGCGCGGCGATGGGAAGCGATAGCTCCTCTTACGCAAGAGTTGAACGAGATGGATTTCTCGGCCACGCCAAGGCTGCTGAGCTGTAGCAGCTCCTGGAACTTGATGGGTAGCGTCGCCATGGGTATTAAATCGTCTGCGCTACGCTGCGCAGAGGCGGCGGCGGGAAGAGGCCAACTTGATGGAAAGTTGGGATATCAAAACGGATGTAGAGATGTGAGGTCCGTCGAGAAATGAAAAGGAGGTTGGCCGTCACCTCCGTGGGATGCGAGGACGACGTCGAGTCTCGCAAACAAAGGGCGCGGTCAATTGAGAAAGAAATACGTGACAGTCAGGATAGTGGTATCGTCTCCCGAGATGATGGACGGAAGAACGGAGGTAGAGATGAACGTGTGGTGGTCGAGAAGGTTGTGTGGTTGAAGAAAACAAGTCAGAAAGGTACGTCAGATTCCTTTTTTTGAGGTTACCTGTTCGCTTCAGGAGCTTCGCGACGCTTGCTTGACCCCTGCAGAGTTGGACGTACCTGCCTCGCGCGGTGCCAACTTGCCCAGGCATGCGTGGCACCCAATTTCAAGCCACGTGACTTTGCCGAGAGGAACCGAACACGTGCCTCGTCAAGTGCTCTTACTACAGGAAGGAAAGGTGCACTGGACCTGCAGGAGCGAAGGACGGATTAATTATTCCGTATCCGTACGCACACAGATGCGGATTACATAAGTGATACATATCAGACCTCCCGTTGAACCTGATATTGGAAATAGGACGACGCCATCATGTGCGATTCCCGTTGACTGAACATTGGATTATACGCTTGTGTTCTACATGTATGTGGTGGTGCCTCCTTCTTGCTCAGACTACCTGCTCAGAGTTCTCGCTCTGTTGCCTTGTCTTGCCGTTGCGTCGTCAGCATGGGGAAGAATTTGGATGCCTGCCCGGGCAAGGAGGCGTATACACCTGGAGTTGGGCCATACACATTCAAGCTTGACTGGCATGCAGCGAGGGTGGCCTCGTTCACTGGACACCTACCTACCTATGTTCCCAGTTGGGTTTCACCACTTGC
>Ga0164242_10009765_pt1 | contig 10322 bp, 9 predicted proteins | sample OricomgcompostMG_FD_108783 | JGI IMG/M metagenome (GOLD analysis project Ga0164242, IMG submission 108783) | Miracle-Growth compost microbial communities from Emeryville, California, USA - Original compost - Miracle growth compost (MG) ... | reverse complement strand
TCCGGTTTCGCCGAGTTCGGCGCGTTCGTCACCGTGGCCGCGGGCGTGGAGGGCCTGATCCACATCTCCGAGATGTCGTGGACCACCAAGGTCAAGCACCCCTCGGATGTGCTGAAGGTCGGCGAGACCGTGAAGGCCCAGGTGCTCCAGGTGGACGCCGAGCACCGCCGCCTCTCCCTCGGCCTGCGCCAGCTCCAGCAGAACCCGTGGGACGCGCTCGCCGAGAAGTACCCGGAGGGCAGCACGGTGCACGGCACCATCCGCCGGATCACCGACTTCGGCATGTTCGTGCAGCTCGAGGAGGGCATCGACGGCCTGGTCCACGTGAGCGAGCTCTCCTGGACCGGCAAGGTCAACCACCCCGGCGACCTGCACAAGGAGGGCGAGGAGGTGGACGCGGTGGTCCTCAAGGTGGACCTCGACGACCAGCGCATCGGGCTGAGCATCAAGCAGCTCCAGCCCAGCCCCTGGAAGCAGTTCGCCGCCGAGCACCCGGTGGGCAGCAAGCTCCGGGCGAAGGTCACCCGCATCGTCGACTTCGGCGCCTTCCTCGAGGCCGCGCCGGGCATCGAGGGGCTCATCCACATCAGCGAGCTGCGCGAGGAGCACGTCGAGCGCGTGGCCGACGTGGTGCGCATAGGTCACGAGCTCGAGGTGCAGGTCATCGAGCTGGACGTCGGGCGCCGCAAGGTGGGCTTTTCGGTCAAGGCGCTCACCCAGGTGAGCCCGGAGGAGTACCGCGAGCACCTCAAGCAGGTGGACGTGAAGACCAAGCTCGGCGACCTGTTCAAGGACCAGCTCACCAAGAAGTGAACGGGTCTCAGGCCTTCACCGCGATGAAGTGGGCCTTGCTGGTGGTGAGGTCCTCGGTGGGCAGGTAGCGGTAGCTGCCGCCGAGCTGGTTTCGCGAGAGGCCGCGCGAATCGTGCACCCGCTCCACGTGGAGCACGCGGAAGCCGGCGGTGCGCATGGCCTCCAGGTGCGCCGAGGCCGGCTGGCGGTTGAGGAAGAAGCTGCGCTTGCCGCGGATGAGCCGCCAGGTGAGATCCGAGTAGCCCCAGTGGCCGTTCCAAACCTGGGCCATGCCGTCGTGGGCGCCGAAGTCGACCTGGTGGCACATCACCCCTCCCGGTCGAAGCCAGGTGTGCAGCGCCCGGTAGGTCTGGCCGAGGTCCTCCACGTACTCGAGCACCGCCTGGGAGAAGACCAGGTCGGCGCTCCCCGGGGCGATGACGTTCTTGCCGTGCCAGGGCGCGAAGGCGCGCACGCTGCTGGTGGCGGTGCGCGGGTTCTGCACGTCGCGGCGAAGCCGCTCGACCCGCGCCGGCTCGAGCGCGCTGGCGAGCTGGGCTTCGGCGATGACCGAGCTCGGGAAGCGGTAGTCGGAGAGCCGCGGGTGCACCTTGGGAAACTCGCGCTCGCCAGGGATCGGGCTGCGCGCGGAGAACAGGCGCACCAGGTCCTCGAAGATGGTTTCGTTCTGGCCCGGCCGGGAGTGATCCACCACGTCGAGGGCGAAGTAGGTCTGCGCGCCCGCGAGGAGCGCCGCCAATCCGGTGCCGATGGAGTCGCCCGGGCCCAGCTCGGCGACGACCGCGGGGCGCACGTCGAGGCCCTGCCGGCGCAGCAAGACCAGGTGCCGCAGCCAGACCGAGTAGCAGTACCGCGCGCTGTTGGTGCCGCCGGTGCCCACCTCGGAGCCGCTCCGGAGGTGGGTCTTCAGACCGCCCATGATGGGCTTGAGGGTGTTGAGCATTCGGGCCTCCCGCAGGCTCGGTGTTGCGCCTCGGAGGTGGCGACGATCCGGCCAGCACGCAATGCCCCGGGGCGGTGCGGGAGAGAAATGGCGGGTCAGGCCTGAGCGGCGGGAGGCGGGTTCACCCCAGCGCCGCCCAGGCCGCGTGGGCCTCGCGCGCGAGCCGCTCCACCAGCTCGCCGATGGGCGGCGCGTCGTGGATGAGCCCCACGCCGTGGCCCGCGCTCCAGATGTCCTTCCATCGCTTCGCGCCCTCGGGGCTGCGATCGGGCGAGAAGTTCTCGGGCACGGTGCTCCGGATGAAGTTGGCGTGAATGCCCGAGACCGCGTCGGTGTAGACGATGTCCTCCGGCCCGGAGGCGACCACCTTCTCCTTGTACGCGGGCGCCGCGCCGCACTCGGCGGAGGCGATGAACCGCGTGCCGATGTAGCAGAGCTGCGCGCCGAGCGAGAGCGTGGCCACCACCTGCTGGCCGGTGCTGATGCAGCCCGCGCCGATGATCGGCACCTTCAGCTCGCTGGCCAGCCAGGGGAAGAGCACGAACGGCGAGATGCGCCCGGCGTGGCCGCCCGCGCCCGCGGCCACCGCGATGATGGCGTCGACCCCGGCGGCCTCGGCCTTCCTGGCATGCGCGAGGGTGATGACGTCGTGGAAGACGGTCATGCCGTGCTGGTGCGCGCGCGCGGCGATCTCGGTGGGGTTGCCGTAGCTGGTCATCAGCACCGGCACCTTCGCCTCCACGCAGGCCGCGAAGTCCGCCTCGATGCGGTCCTTGGGGGTGAGCCCGAGGGTGAGGTTGATGCCGAAGGGCTTGTCGGTGCGCGCGCGGATCCATTTCAGATCGTCGGCGAACTGCGCGCTGGTCCGGGCGTTCAGCGAAGGCATGCTGCCCAGGATCCCCGCCTCGGCGCAGGCGAGGATCATCTCCTTGTTGGAGATGAGGAACATCGGGGCGGCCACGAACGGGTAGGTGAGGCCGAGCTTCTTCGAGAGCGGGGTCTGGAGCTTCATGGCCGCGCAGCGTAGCCGCCGCGGCGCGCAGGGCCAACGTGGACGCTGCGCAGCCGGTGCTAGGCTGCGCCGCCATGAACGAGCGCGTGGTGGTCCTCGGAGGTGGCGTCGCGGGGTTGAGCGCGGCGCACGAGCTGGTGGAGCGGGGCTTTCAGGTCGAGGTGGTCGAGCGGCGCAAGGTGCCCGGCGGCAAGGCCCGCAGCATGGGCGATCCGCACACCGGCACCGGCGGCCGCCGCAACCTGCCCGGCGAGCACGGGTTCCGCTTCTTCCCCGGGTTCTACAAGCACCTGCCCGACACCATGAAGCGCATCCCCTTCGCGGCCAAGCCCGGCGGCGCCTACGACAACCTGGTCACCAGCACCCAGTTCCTGCTCGCGCACCAGGGCAACGACGCCACCCTGGTGGCCCGGTTTCCCACCTCGCTCCGCGAGCTGTACCAGGCGCTGCGCGATCTCTTCGGCACCGACCTCGGCATCCCCGACGCCGAGCTGCTGTACTTCGCCGAGCGCATCTTCGTCGTCCTCACCAGCTGCGAGGCGCGGCGGCTGGCCGAGTACGAGAAGATCCCCTGGTGGGACTTCATCGGCGCGGCGACCCGCTCCAAGCCGTACCAGCAGTACCTCGCCGAGGGGCTCACCCGCTCGCTGGTGGCGATGAAGGCCGAGGTCGGCAGCACGCGGACCGTCGGCGACATCCTCATCCAGCTGATGATCGACGCCGTCACCCCCGGCGAGAGCATGGACCGGCTCCTCGACGGCCCCACCAGCGACGTGTGGATAGGCCCGTGGCGCGCGTACCTGGAGCAGCGCGGGGTGCGCTTCCACTTCGACACCGAGGTGCTGGCGCTGCACTGCGCGCAGGGACGCATCACCCAGGTCACGGTCGAGGACCGCCACGGCCGCCGCGAGCTGGCCGGCGACTACTACGTGGCCGCGCTCCCGGTGGAGGTGATGGCGCCGTTGGTCACCGAGCCGATGAAGCAGGCCGATCCGCGCCTGGGGCTGCTGGCCAAGCTCCAGTACGACTGGATGAGCGGCATCCAGCTCTACCTCCACGAGGACGTGCCGCTGGTGCACGGCCACGCGATCTACGTCGACACGCCGTTCGCCCTCACCTCGATCTCCCAGGCGCAGTTCTGGGATTCGCCGCTCGCCGGGTTCGGCGACGGCACCGTGCGCGGCGTGCTCTCGGTCGACATCTCCGACTGGAAGACACCGGGCATCCTCTACGGCAAGCCGGCGATGGAGCTGAGCCCGGAGCAGATAAAAGACGAGGTCTGGGCGCAGCTCCGGCGCTCGCTCGACCGCTTCCCCGAGGCGGCCAAGCTCACCGACGAGAACCTCGCCGGCTGGCACCTCGATCCCGACATCCGCTTTCCCAACCCGCGGCAGGCGGTGAACCTGGAGCCCTTGCTGGTGAACGTGGCCGACTCCTGGCGCTACCGCCCCGAGGCGGTCACCGCCATCCCCAACCTGGTGCTCGCCTCCGACTACGTGCGGACCTACACCGACCTGGCGACCATGGAAGGCGCCAACGAGGCCGCGCGGCGGGCGGTGAACGGCATCCTCGCGGCGGCGCAGAGCCCGGCCGCGCCCTGCGCGCTCTGGCCGCTGCACGAGCCGGACCTCTTCGCGCCCGCGCGCGCCTTCGATTACGTGCGCTTCGAGCTGGGGCTGCCGCACGCCGGCGTGGAGGAGACCCTCGCCGGCGCGACCGGCTCCTGAGGCCGGCAGCTACCAGGTGATCTCGTAGGTGGCGCCATCGGGCACGAGATGGGTGGCGAGCACCTGCTGGGCGGTCGCGCCGACCGCGGCCATCGCGCCCTGGAGCGCGCCGAGGTTGTAGGGCACCGGTAAAAAGTCCTCGGCGTGGGTGAGCTGGATGCTCTGCTCGCCGACGCGCTTGAACTTGCGCTTGCCGAAGCTGAACGAGGTGGCGTACGCGGTGGGCTCGTTGGCCATCAGCCGCGCCGGATTGCCGCGGCCCACGATGGTGAGCAGCAGCCGCCCCATCGGCGAGGCGAAGAACCCGGCGGCGCTGGCAAAGCCCAAAGCGCGGACCGCCTCGTCCTGCCCGGCGGGATCCTCGAGGGCCACCGCGCCGCCGTGCAGCAGCTTGAAGAAGTCGCTCGCGGGGTAGGAGAGGAGATCCGAGGGCCGCTTTTTCAGGATCCGCTCCTGGAGCCCGGAGGCGATGACATCGCCCTTCTTCTCCGCGACGTGCTCCACCATCGCGTTGAACACGAAGCCGCGGACCGTGTGCTGCGTCGTCATGCGCGCGAGCAGCAGGTTCAGCGCGTTCTCATCAAAAGCCATCGCACCTCCCGGGGCGGTGGATTCTGGCTTGGGTCGGGCCGGGTTCCAAGATGCGGGTTGTGGTTTCTTCCCGCGGAGTCCGAGCTTTCTCTACTTCTTCGCGCGGACGTGGATGCGCGCCACGACCGGCTGGTGATCGCTGGTGCCCTTGGGCAGCCGCCAGACCTTCTCCACGCTGACCCCGGGCGAGACCAGGAAGCCGTCGATGGAGCCCTTGGGGCCCACCCAGCGCAGCCCGGTGGCGCGAGCCAGCGCGTCCGGACCGCCGTGCTCGTTGGAGTCCATGCCGATCACCACCGGGAGCTTGGTGTGCTTCACGAACGCGGCGACGTTGCGGTCGAAGGCCGGCCAGAGATTCTTGAACCGCAGCGGCGGCCGGTGCACCGAGATCATCCGCACCTTGACCCCGTCCACGGTCACGTCGGTCCAGTTGATCCAGCGGTCGAGCATCTTCTCGTGACCGTGCGACACGCCCAGCGCGTAGCCGCTGGCATCGGCGTGGACGTCCTTGCGCTTCCAGGTCACGGCGGTGCCGGCCTGGTCTTTGCGGTGGGTGTTCTGGTGCACGCCGTAGCCGTCCGGCACCCGGTTGCGGACCACCTCGTTCTTCGCCTCCTGGACCAGCACCACCGAGGCCTTCGCCTTCGGGAGGTTGCTCTTGGGGCTGACGAAGTCGTCGTTCATCGTCTCCACGGTGAAGGATCCGGTGGTCTTCGGCGGGAGCACCGCGCGCGCCGCGTGGGCGTAGGTCTTCGCCGCGGATTCGGCGTTCCAGCTCCGGGTGTCGTGGGGGAGCTTGCCCTGGTCCTGCAGCCGCTGGATCGCCTTCTCCACCTTGCCCGGATGCTCGGCGATCTGCGCGAGCTTGGCGTTGCCCAGCGAGAGGCGCTCCCAGGACTCACCGGGCACCGGCTCGAAGGCGGAATCGCCGAAGAGCGCGCGCGCGACCTGCCGGAACTCCTTCCAAACCGCATCGGCGCGCTGGGGATGCGCCGCCTTCACCTTGGCGCGGAACTTCACCAGTCGCGGGTTCTGGGCTTCGGCCTTCTGCGGCTGCAGAGGCTGGCTCGGGCTGGAAGCGGCGACGCGCATGGTGGCTCCTGATGAGACGTGCCACGCATTGTCGAATCCGGCGAGGGATTGTTGCTTTCGAGGGCGGGTGCCCGCTTGGGCGGGCTGAGCGGCGCGCGGATACCATTCCCGGCGACCGATGCGCACCGTCCATCCCCACCTGCAGCTCGCCCAACGGCTCTTCATCTCCAACGTCTGGCTGCTCGATGCCGGCAGCGGCTCCAGGCTCCTCGTCGACACCGGGCACCCGCTCGAGCGGTTCACGCTGCGACGCGCGCTCTGGCGGGCGGGCATCCGAGGTCGCGGCGATCTGGCGGCGGTGCTGCTCACGCACCGGCACAGTGACCACGCGGGCAACGCGGCCTGGCTCCGGCGCACCTTCGACTGCCCGGTTGCCTGCCACGCCCGCGACGCGGAGATCCTCGCCGGCCGGGCACCGCGGCCCCGCCTCGCGCGCGGGCTGGCGCATGTGCACGAGGAGCTGCTCTGCCACGTGGAGGACCGCTACCCGGCGCGCTCGCCGGTCGACGAGGTCTTCGGGCCCGGCGCGTGGAAGTGGGGCCTTCGGGTGCTCGAGGTTCCTGGGCACACCGAGGGCTCGGTGATGCTGCACCACGAGGCCACCGGGACCCTGTTCTCCGGCGATGCGATTCTCAGCGGCCCGCCGCCGCTTCGGCTTCTCGAGGCGCTCTCGCTGGCGGTCCCTGGCTTCAGCGTGGACGCCGAGGCTTGCCACGCGCGCGTCCGCGCGTGCCTGGCGCAGCTGCCCCCGGTGAAGACGCTCTGCGCTGGCCACGGTCCAGCGGTGACCCGCGAGACGCACGCCAAATTGCTCCGGTTGATCTCGGGTTGAGCGGTTCGGCGTTCGGCCAGGCCTTTCACTCCGGACGGGCAGCTGCCGGTTCGCGCGGAAGCTTCACCGCGCCGAAGACCGGCTTGCCGCGCTCGCTGAGGATCTCCGGCGGTCCGAAGGTCGAGCTCTGGCGGCCGACCACCGTCACCCACGCCTGTCCGCCGTCGGCCGAGAGGCAGTACACGTAGGTGCCGGCGCCGAGGTCGCCGACGCGGCTCTCCGGGCCGTCGCAGTTCCGCTTCAGCTCGAGCTTCCACCGGGGCACGCGGGCGCCGTGAACCAGGTAGGGCGGCACACCGAGCTGCGCCACCACCGGGGCCAGCTCCGCGGTCGAGCTTGGAAGGCGTCCGAGCTCCACCGCGCTCGACTCGGCCAGCGCGTCGAACATGTGCACCAGCAGGCTCGGCTCGTCGGGCCCGCCGGGCGTGCGAACCGCTGGGGTGACGAAGAACTCGACGAACGCCACCACCACCAGGAGCAGCAGCGGCAGACGCGAGAGCCGCACGTCGGCGCGCCGCTGGGCGAGCACCATGGCTGCGTAGAGCGCGGCGAGCGCGAGCAGCGCGAAGACCGCCCAGAGCCAGACCGGCGGCGCGGCGAGCAGGTGCGAGACCTCGGCGTGTCCGGCCAGCCAGCCGAGCCGGAGCTGATCGAGGATCAGCGCGAGCACGAAGGCGGTGCTGAGGAGCGGCGCGATCAGTCTGGGACGAGGGGGCGCCATGGTCTAACCGGCGAGCACGCGCGCGGGGTCGAGCCGGGCGGCGGCCCTGGCCGGCAAGAGCGCGCCCAGCACCGCCGCCAGCGTGCCCAGGCCCAGCCCGGCGAGCGCGAGCCAGAGCGGGAAGGCAAAGAAGCTCTGCGGCTGGAAGGGGAACTCGGGCAGGACCCTCCGCGCGAGCGCGTCGACGCCGAGCGCCAGCCCGCGCGCGCCCAGCGCCCCGCAGAGCCCGCCGAGCGCGCCCACCTGCGCCGCCTCCAGCAGCACCATCGCCGCGATCTGCGCCCGGGTCGCGCCCACCGCGCGCATCACGCCTATCTCCCGGGCGCGTGCGCGAAGCGCGGCGAAGAGCGTCTGGCCGATGTTCACCGCGGCGAGGACGCAGATGAGCACCGCGAGCAGCGAGAGCGCGCTGGTCACCACCGCCACCGCTGCGCCGGCCTGCTCGGCGCGCTGGCGATCGGAGTCGTCGATGGAGAAGCCCATCGCGCGCACCGACTGGGCCAGCGCCGGCACGCCGTCGGGCGTCTGGGCCTGGAGCGTGACCGCCGAGTAGGTCGTGGCGTCCTGGCCGTAGAGCGCGTTGAAGCGGCGCACCGTGGCCAGCGGCACGGTGATCCCGGCGAGCAGCGCGCGATCGGAGAAGCCGGCGAGCTGAACCTGGGTGGCCTGGCGGCGGCCCAGGTTCACCGACGAGACGTAGGAGACGCCCAGCTCCACCGGGAACCGAAAGCCCTCGAGCAGCGAGGGCCCGAGGTGCGGCAGGTGCCGCGAGGGCGCGAAGCTCTTGTTGTAGATCTCCAGCAGCCGCGTGGAGGCGATGGCCGGAATCGGCTGGCCCGCGGGCGGGTCCTGGAACTTCTCCGGCGGCACCACGTCGGCCATCAGCGCCGGGTCCACGCCCAGCATCACGATCTCCAGGGCCATGTTCAGCCGCGCCCCGAAGAACGCGCCGTCGTAGCGGGAGATCGCCGGGACCCGCAGCGCCATCTTGGGATAGGCGTGCGCGGCGCCGGGCAGCGCGCGCAGACGGTCGAGCGCGGCGTCGTCGAGCTGGCCGCCGCCGAGCAGGCTCCCCAAGGAGAGCTGCGCGGGCACCACCTCCAGCGAGCGCGCGTCGACCGGGAAGATGCGGGTGCGCACCAGCTCGCTGATGCCCAGGCCCAGCGCCACGAAGAAGCAGAGCGCGCCCACGCCCACCGCCACGCCCAGCGCGGAGAGCAGCGCCCCGGCGCGGTCGCGGCGCAGGTTCTCGCCCGAGAGCCGGGCCAGCTTGGCGGCGCTCATGGCCGGGCCTCGACGCGCGCGGGCGAGAGGTCCTCGATGAGCTTGCCGGCCGAGAGCTTCACCCGCCGCGAGGCCGCCGCCGCCACCCGCTCCTCGTGGGTGGCGATGAGCAGGGTCACGCCGTCGCGGTTGAGCTCGCAGAAGAGCGCCAGCACCTCGCCTCCGGATTGCGCGTCGAGGTTTCCGGTGGGCTCGTCGCAGAGCAGGAGCGGCGGCCGGAAGAACAGCGCCCGGGCGATGGCCACCCGCTGCCGCTCGCCGCCGGAGAGCTCGGTCGGCAGCCGGTGCGCCTTGGCCGCCAGCCCCACCCGCGAAAGAGATTCCCGGGCCCGGGCCTCGGCGTCGCGCTCCACCTGCGGCGAGAAGGCCGCGGGCAGGGCCACGTTGCGCCAGGCGGGGAGGGTGGGGATGAGGTGGTACGACTGGAACACAAAGCCCATCTTCGCGTTGCGCAGCCGCGCCCGCTCCCGGTCGCCGAGCGCGTCGAGCCGCTGCCCGAGCACCTCCACCTCGCCGGTGAAGTCGGCGTCGAGCCCGCCGAGCACGTGCAAGAGCGAGCTCTTCCCCGAGCCCGAGGGCCCCATCAGCGCCACGAACCCGCCGGCCGCGACGTCCAGATCCGCCCCGTCGAGGACGCAGAGCGTGCTCCCGGCCCCGTCGGGGTAGCGCTTGGTGAGCCCGCGGATCCGGATCACGGCAGGTCGGCCTGCAGCGCCACGTGCAGCGTGCTGCGTTGCGCGTCGGCCTTGGTGTCGGCGAAGAGCAGCGCGCCCTTCACCTCGTCCAGCGCCACCAGCCAGCGCTCCATCGCCGCCTTGATGGCGAACCCGCCCAGGCCGAACGCCGAATCGGGGAGCGCGCGCAGCGAGCGCACCACCCGCGGGACGTCGAGCCACACCGCGAGGCCAGCCTTGCTGAAGCGCGCGCTCGCATCGGCGGGCAGCTTGGGGCCAGCGCCGTCGCCGCGTGAAAGCAGCCCGGCCATTCGTCCCTGGCCGCCGGAGACGAAGAGCTGCGAGCCCTCCTGGGCGATGCTCGCGCCTTCGCCGAGCGCGTACTCGAAGGTGTAGACCGAGGCCTTGCCCACCTCCGCCTGCTTCACCGTGGCGCCCACCTGGCCGGAGGCCTTGGACACCGCGGCCAGCATCTTGGCCGCCGCCTCGGGGTTGGCGAGCGCGCCGAGCGCGGCGAGGTTCACGTAGCGGAAGGGGTTGGTCTCGCGGGGATCGAACGAGGGCATTCGCGCCAGGTTCATCTGCGCCGGCAGCGCGAGGCTCAGCGCCGCGCCCGGCTTCAGCGCCGCGAGC
>Ga0164242_10009764_pt1 | contig 10322 bp, 9 predicted proteins | sample OricomgcompostMG_FD_108783 | JGI IMG/M metagenome (GOLD analysis project Ga0164242, IMG submission 108783) | Miracle-Growth compost microbial communities from Emeryville, California, USA - Original compost - Miracle growth compost (MG) ... | reverse complement strand
GGAGGGCTGTATGAACGGCGACCGTTCCGGCACCTTGCGTCCCGGTTACGGCTCCGCCGGTGCGGCGCTCCCGCCCCTGCCGCCCCGTGCGTCCCGTCCGGCCGCACCGCACCGCCGCGGGCCGGGGACCTGCGTCACCGCCCGCCCGAGGCGCCCACGCCCGCTGCGCCCGCGGCAAGGCGCCCCCGCGGCGGGGCGAGGCCGTATACGGCGGTTGACGCCTGCTCAGCCGTCCGTGGACGGGACGCGCGCAGCGGCCGGTTCACGCCGGCCAGGACGAGGTCACACATGGGGCTGGTGGCGGTACAGCGCGTCGATCTCGGCCGCGTAGGCCGTCTCGATGGCCCGCCGCTTCAGCTTCATCGACGGTGTCAGGGTGCCGGCCTCCTCCGAGAACTGCCCGCTGAGGATGCGGAAGGTGCGGATCGACTCGGCCTGCGACACCGACGTGTTGGCCGCCGCCACCGCCCGCCGCACCTCCGCCTCCAGCTCGGGGTCGCGCACCAGGTCGGCCGGCGCCGGCCGGGGTCGGCCGCGCAGCAGCAGCCAGTGGTCCACGGCCTCCCGGTCCAGGGTGATCAGCGCGGCCACGTAGGGCCGGTCGTTGCCGACGGCCACGCACTGCGCCACCAGCGGATGCGCGCGGACCCGGTCCTCCAGGACGGTCGGCGAGACGCTCTTGCCGCCGCTGGTCACCAGGATCTCCTTGCGCCGGCCGGTGATCGTCAGATAGCCGTCCTCGTCCAGCGAGCCCAGGTCGCCGGTGGCCAGCCACCCCTCGCGCAGCGCCTCGGCGGTGGCCTTCTCGTCGTTGAGGTAGCCGGAGAAGACCTGCCCGCCGCGCAGCCAGATCTCGCCGTCGTCCGCGATCAGCACGCTCGTCCCCGGGATGGGCACGCCCACGGTGCCGAAGCGGGTCCGCTCCGGCGGGTTGGCCACCGCGGCGGCGGTGGTCTCGGTCAGGCCGTAGCCCTCGAAGATCGTCACTCCGGCGCCGGCGAAGAACAGGCCCAGCCGCCGCTCCATCGCCGAACCACCCGAGATGCCGTACCGCACGCGTCCGCCGAGCGCCCCGCGGACCTTGCCGTAGACCAGCTTGTCGAAGAGCTGGTGCTGCATCCGCAGGCTCGCGCTGGGGCCCGGGCCCACCCCGAACGCCTTCGCCTCCTGCGCCTCCGCGTACCGCACCGCCACGTCCACGGCCTTCTCGAACGGGCCCAGCTTCCCTTCGAGTTCGGCCTTGCGGCGGGCTGCCTGGAAGACCTTCTCGAAGACGTAGGGCACGGCCAGCACGAACGTCGGGCGGAAGGCGGCCAGGTCGGGTATGAGGTCGGAGGCCGACATGCTCGGCTGGTGGCCCATCTTCACCCGGGCACGGACGCAGCCGACCTCCACCATGCGCCCGAAGACGTGTGCCAGCGGCAGGAAGAGCAGGGTGGACGGCTGGTCGCTCGACTTGGCCGCGAACAGCGTCTCGAAACGGGCCACCACGTTGTCGGTCTCCGCCATGAAGTTGGCGTGCGTGATGACGCAACCGCGGGGCCGGCCCGTGGTGCCCGAGGTGTAGATCACGGTGGCGACCGCGCCCGGGGTCACCGCCTTGCGGTGCCGCTCCACCACCTCGTCGCTCAGCTCCCGGCCCGCCTCCGCCAACTCGGCCACGCAGCCCGCGTCGAGCTGCCAGAGCCGGGTCAGCCGGGGCAGCTCGTCCACCGCGGCGCCGACGGTCATCGCATGGTCCTCGTGCTCGACCACCGCCGCGACGGCCTCCGAGTCGTGCAGCATCCAGCGCACCTGCTCCGAGGACGACGTCGGGTACACCGGCACCGGCTGGGCCCCGATCGACCACAGGGCGAAGTCGAAGAGCGTCCACTCGTACCGGGTGCGGGACATGATCGCGACGCGGTCGCCGAACCGCACCCCCTGCGCCAGCAGCCCCTTGGCGACCGCGAGCACCTCGTCACGGAACTGCGCCGCCGTGACGTCGGTCCAGCCGCCCTGCCCGTCCGCGCGCCCGAGCACCGCGTGGTCGGGGTGCTCGACCGCGTTGTCGTAGACGGCATCCGCCAGCCCGCCCGCCTGAGGCGTCGTGACCAGTGGGGGCACAGTGAACTGACGCAACGAGTGTTCTCCTAGTGGGCCGGTGCGGGCCCGTAAGCTACCCGATCGCCTTCATGAACGGGAGGGGCCGGAACGACCGGGGGTTACCGGCCGTTCATGCAGGTGAGCAGGGGATCGGCGCTCCCGTCAAGGGAGTCGGGGCGGTCTTTCGACCGACGGGCGGCCGGCCGGTGGGCGGGATCTCCACCAAATCTGCCCCCCGCGGGCACGGCCACTCCACCCGTGTCGTGCCGTCCTGCGCCTTCACGCCAGTGGCGGCGCCCCGCCCGATCCGCGCCCCCGGCACCTGCCCGGCAGCCCCCGCCGGCCCCGCGCGGACCGTCGTGGGCCGCCCGCTCAGGGCAGGCTGCGGTGGAGGCTGTCGCCGCCGGCGAGGATCACCTGAGCCAGCGCCCGCGCCGCCTCGCCGGCGTCCGACCCTTCCCGGCCGTGCAGCAGGACGAAGTCCACCTCTCCGAGGTCCGGCAGGCCCGCCCGGGCCGGCATCGGGACCAGCCCCGGCGGCACCAGGCCGCGCGCGTGCGCCATCACCCCGAGGCCGGCCCGGGCGGCGGCCACCAGCCCGCTGAGCGACCCGCTGGTGCACGCCACGCGCCAGGCCCGGCCGTCGCGCTCCAGCGCCTCCAGGGCGCGGGCCCGGGTGATGCCGGGCGGGGGGAAGGCGATCAGCGGCACGGGGCGGTCGACGTCCAGCCGCAGCCGTTCGGCGCCGATCCACACCAGGTGGTCGCGCCACACCAACTGCCCGGGCCCGTTGGGCCCGTACCGCTTGGCCAGGCACAGGTCCAGCCGTCCGGCGGCCAGCAACCGGTGCAGAATGCCCGAGAGTTCGACGGTCAGCTCCAGGTCCACCTCGGGGTGCTCGCGCCGGAACGCGGCCAGCAGCTCCGGCAGCCGGGTCAGCACGAAGTCCTCGGAGACGCCGAACCGCAGCCGCCCGCGCAGCCGGGTGCCCGCGAAGAACCCGGCGGCGCGCTCGTTGGCCGCCAGGATGGTGCGGGCGAAGCCGAGCATCGCCTCACCGTCCTCGGTCAGCTCCACCCCGTGCGTGTCCCGTACGAACAGCCGCCGTCCCGCCTCCTCCTCCAGCCTGCGCACGTGCTGGCTCACCGTGGACTGCCGCAGCCCCAGCCGCTGGGCGGCCCGGGTGAAGCTCAGCGTCTGCGCGACAGCGAGGAACGTCCGCAGCTGCACCGGTTCGAACACGCCGCCAGCCTATGCCGCGCCCGGGCCCCGGCGTGGCAGCCGGCGACCCCCGGGAGGGGTCATCACGATTCGTGATGGCAGTCAGTGTGGCCAGCGGGGTTCCCGATAAAGCTGGTGGAAGGCAGTCTGGACGGGTGCCACGTACCGCTTCCCGCCGCCTGCCGGTCGACCCGTACATCGCCGCCCTGCTGGGTACCGTGGTCCTCGCAGCGCTGGTACCCGCCACGGGCGCGGGCGGCGCCGTGGCGGACGGCGCCGCGAACTCGGCGGTCGGGCTGCTGTTCTTCCTCTACGGGAGCCGGTTGTCGACCAAGGAGGCCATGGACGGGCTGCGGCACTGGCGGCTGCACCTGACCGTCCTCGCCGCCACCTTCGCCGTCTTCCCGCTGCTCGGGCTCGCCGCCCGCGGGCTGGTGCCCCACGTGCTCTCACCCGCCCTCTACCCGGGCTTCCTCTTCCTGTGCCTGCTGCCTTCGACCATCCAGTCGTCGATCGCGTTCACCTCGATCGCCCGCGGCAACGTCGCCGCCGCGATCTGCGCCGGCTCCTTCTCCAGCATCGTCGGCATCGTCCTGACGCCCCTGCTGGCGGCGGCGCTGATCGGCGGTGACACAGCGATCAGCGGGCAGGCGGTGACCCGCATCGCCCTGCAACTGCTCGCCCCGTTCGCGGCCGGCCAGCTGCTGCGGCGCTGGACGGCGCCGTTCCTCACCCGGCACCGCACGGCGCTCGGGCTGGTGGACCGCGGCTCCATCCTGCTCGTCGTCTACTCCGCGTTCAGCGCCGGCATGGCCGAGGGGATCTGGCACCAGGTCCCGGTGGGGCGGCTGCTGGAACTGCTCGCCGCCGAGGCCGTGCTGCTCGCGCTGATGCTCACCGCCACCGACCGGGGTTCACGCGCCCTCGGGTTCGCGCGGGCCGACCGCACCACCATCGTCTTCGCCGGCTCCAAGAAGAGCCTCGCCTCCGGCCTGCCCATGGCCACCGTCCTGTTCGGCGCCAACGCCGGGCTGGCCGTTCTGCCGCTGATGCTCTTCCACCAGATGCAGCTGATGGTGTGCGCGGTCATAGCAAAACGGTGGGCACGCCGGGAGGACGCTCCGGTACCGTCACCGGATGAGCGAGCCCACGACCACGCCGTCCCCGGCGGTCACCGCCGACCTGCGTCCGCCGGAGGCGGAGAACGGTGAGAAGGCCACCCTGCGCACCTTCCTGGACTACCTGCGCGAGGCGGTGATCCGCAAGGCCGAGGGCCTGCCCGACGCCGCCGCCCGTACCCCCGGAGTGGCTTCCGGCACCAGCCTCACCGGCCTGCTCCACCACCTCGCCGGAGTCGAGCTGAACTGGTTCGTCTGGTCGTACGAGGGGGTCGGCGACGAGCTCTGGGACGACACCGTCGCCGCAGCACCCACCGCCACCGTGGCCGAGGCCGTCGCCGCCTATCGGGCCGCGATCCGCCGGGCCGACGCCGTCGTCGACGCCTGCGACGACCTCGCCCGCCCCGGCGCCCGCTCGCTGCGCGAGACCGCCCCGCCGTCCCTGCGCTGGATCCTCGTCCACATGATCGAGGAGACCGCGCGGCACGCCGGCCACGCCGATATCCTGCGCGAGCTGCAGGACGGCGCTGTCGGCCGCTGAGGGGCGCGCGGCACGCGTCAGCGCACCGGCGCGGCCTCCAGGACGATCCGCTCCTCGCCCGCGTACACGTTCATCGAGGTGCCGCGCAGGAAGCCGACCAGCGTCAGCCCGGACTCCCGGGCCAGGTCGACCGCGAGCGAGGACGGCGCGGAGACCGCCGCCAGCACCGGCACGCCGGCCATCACCGCTTTCTGCGCCAGCTCGAAGGACGCCCGGCCGGAGACCATGAGCACCGTCCCGGCCAGCGGCAGCCGGTCCGCCCGGAGGGCGCGGCCCACCAGCTTGTCGACGGCGTTGTGCCGCCCGACGTCCTCCCGGACGTCCAGCAGCTCGCCCTCCTCGTCGAACAGCGCCGCCGCGTGCAGGCCCCCGGTCCGCTCGAAGACCGCCTGGGCGGCCCGCAGCCGGTCCGGCAACGCGCTCAGCAGCGCCGGCGTCAGCATCGGCCGGCCCCGGTCGGGCGGCGGCATCCTCGTGGCGGTGCGCACGGCGTCGAGGCTGGCCTTGCCGCACAGGCCGCACGAGGACGTGGTGTACACGTTCCGCTCCAGCGTGATGTCGGGCACCGGCACCCCCGGCGCCAGCGCCACGTCCACGACGTTGTAGGTGTTCGCGCCGTCGGCGGTGGCGCCGGCGCAGTACACGACGCTCGCCACCTCCTCGGCCCGGGCCACCACGCCCTCGCTGACCAGGAAGCCCACCGCCAGCGCGAAGTCGTCGCCCGGAGTGCGCATGGTGATCGCCAGGGGCCGGCCGTTCAACCGGATCTCCAGCGGCTCCTCGGCCACCAGCGTGTCCGCGCGGTGGCCGGCCGCGCCGTCCCGGATCCGCAGCACGCGATGGCGCTCGGTGACCCGTCCCATGCCTCACCACCCCTGCTGTCGTCGGCCGGACCCGCCGGCCGGGAACCGTCTCGCCCCTCCAGAGTGGCACCCCCGCCGCCGGTCGCGCCCCCGGGGGAGCGCCGTCGGGGTCGGGCGCGGGCCCCGTCCCACCAGGTGGAACGGGGCCCGGTGCCCCCGCCGCGGTTGCCCGCGATGCCCTAGGGTGAACCCGGCAGCTCAGCCGGACCACCCACGAACTCCCAGGATGGCAGACCGACATGACACAGCAGCCGCCCCCGCCGGCCGAGGAGGGCCTGGTCGGCAAGGAAGAGGCCCTGGAGCAGTTGCGGGCCCTGCGGGGCAGCATCGACAACCTTGACGCCGCCCTGGTCCACCTGCTCGCCGAGCGCTTCAAGTGCACCCAGCGGGTCGGTGAGCTCAAGGCCGCGCACGACCTGCCGCCCGCCGACCCCGCCCGCGAGGCCGACCAGATCGCCCGGCTGCGGCGGCTGGCCACCGACGCACGGCTGGATCCGGCCTTCGCCGAGAAGTTCCTCGCCTTCATCATCGACGAGGTCGTCCGCCACCACCGCGCCATCGCCGCCCGGCAGGACGGCGCCGCAGGTCTCTGACGCCCGCCCCGGCCGTCCCGCGGGGGACGGAAAACGCAGGTGAGACACACCGCGAATCCTTGGTATCGTTGTTCCTGTCACCGCGGCGCACGGCGCCGCGGCGGGCGCACCGGTCCGGGTGGCGGAATGGCAGACGCGCTAGCTTGAGGTGCTAGTGCCCTTTATCGGGCGTGGGGGTTCAAGTCCCCCCTCGGACACTACAGAAAAACCCCAGGCCACCTGGGGTTTTTCTGGTTTTCGGGACCGGCGTGCGGGCTGGACTTGCGACGGACGGGGGGCGTGCGATGGTGAGGTGTGGGCGCCGTCACGCACCCGGGCCCGGTCGGCCGGGACCGGGGTGACCCGCCGTCTTCCGTGCACGGAGGAAAAAAATCATGGCGCACAGTCACCACAAGCCGAACAGCGTCGTCGAGGGCCCCGCGCGGTCCGGGCACAACCGCGGGCTGCCGCGCCGGCCCGACGACGCCGTGCTGGAACAGCGGACCGAGCAGGACCGGGTCCGCAGCGGCCTGCCGGAGCAGGCCCCCGAACCCGACGACGCGGTGTACTGGGAGGCGCACGCGGAGGTGGACCGGCAGACCCGGCTCGGCCAGGTGCCGACCGAGGCCTCCGGCCGGGCCCCGGACTCCTTCCCGCCGTCCCGCTACCCGTCCCGCTACGAGAAGCGCCGCAGGTGACGGGGGCCCGCGCCGGGTACCCGGCGCCCCATGCGTGACCGGCATGGGGCTCTGGATGTCGGCGGTGCCGCGGCTGGCCGAGGCGGTGGCTGTCGGAGCGCTGGCCGGCGCCCTCGTGGGAGTGCTCACGGACGGGCTGCTGGGCGTCCTCGCCGCGATCGGGACGACGGAGGCGGCGTTCGTGCTGGCCGGATGGGCCGTGCTGTGGCCGATGGATGCCGCCCGCACCCATCGCGAGGCCCGGCGTGAGGACTTCCGCCCGGCGCTCGACGAGCTGGTCGTCGTCATCACCGCCCTGTGCGGCCTGGTCGCCATCGTGGTGCTGCTGGTGGCCGGCAGGTCCGGCCACGGGCAGGCCGCGGCCGCGGCCGCCCTGGGCGGTGTCTTCATGTCCTGGGCCGCCGTGCACCTGATGTACGCCACCCGGTACGCCTACCTCTACTACCGTTCGGCCCCCGGCGGCGGCATCGACTTCAACTCCCGGAACGCGCCCGCCTACCGGGACTTCTTCTACTTCAGCTACAACCTGGGCATGACCTACCAGGTCTCCGACACGAGCGTCTCCAGCTCCGCGATCCGAGCGGTCGCGTTGCGGCACTGCCTGCTCTCCTACGTCTTCGGGACGAGCATCCTGGCCACCACCATCAACCTGGTCACCGGGATCGTCACCGGATGAACCAGCGACCGGGCCACCCCGGACGGGCCGGGCAGCACGAGACGAGTCGTCCAGCGATCCCATCGAAGGGCTGATCAGCGTGGGTATCAGGCACACCGGCAAGAAGCGCGGCACCGACCCCGGCGTCACGGGCGCCCCGCAGGGCGGCGAGGGGCCCGGGACCGAGGCGCGGCCGTCGGAGCGCCCCTACCACCACCCGGCCGCCGGCTGGGGGGCCGCCAAGAGCGTCAGCCATGTCCTGCTGCGGGAGCGGGCACTGGTCGACGGGCCCCGGGCGATCTTCAGGATGAACCACGAGAACGGCGGCTTCGACTGCCCCGGGTGCGCCTGGCCCGACGACACCAAGGGGCTCAAGCTCGACATCTGCGAGAACGGCATCAAGCACGTCACCTGGGAGATGACGCCCAAGCGGGCCGGTCGCGAGCTCTTCGCCGCGCACACGGTGTCCGAGATGGCCGGGTGGACGGACTTCCAACTGGAGGACACCGGGCGGCTGACCGAGCCGATGGTCTACAACCCGGAGACCGACCATTACGAACCCATAGCGTGGAAGGACGCGTTCGAGCTCGTCGGCCGCGAACTGCGGGCCCTGGACAACCCGAACCAGGCCGCGTTCTACACCTCCGGCCGGCTCGGGAACGAGGCGACGTTCCTCTACCAGCTGATGGCCCGCGAGTTCGGCACCAACAACCTGCCCGACTGCTCCAACATGTGCCACGAGGCGTCCGGCCGCGCCCTCCAGGCCGCGCTGGGCACCGGCAAGGGCACCGCCGACCTCGCCGACTGGGAGAGCGCCGACGCCCTGTTCATCATGGGCGTCAACGCCGCCTCCAACGCCCCGCGGATGCTCACCGCCCTCGCCGAGGCCTACCGGCGCGGTGCGCAGATCGTGCACGTCAACCCGCTCGTCGAGGCGGCCGCGACACGGACCATCGTGCCGCACGAGTTCGTCGACATGGCCCTGAACAAGTCGACCCGCACCAGCACCCTCAACCTGCAGGTGCGCGCGGGCGGCGACATGGCGCTGCTGCGCGGGATCGCGAAGGCGGTCCTCGAGGAGTCGGCCACCAACCCCAAGGCGCTCGACCCGGAGTTCATCGAGCGGTACACCGACGGGTTCGAGGCGTATCGCAAGGTGTGCGAGCAGACCCCGTGGGAGGAGCTGGAGCGGCAGTCGGGGCTGCCGCGCGCCGACATCCTCAAGGCCGCGGACGTCTACTCCCGCGCCGATCGGACCCTGGTCAGCTGGTGCCTGGGCCTGACCCAGCACGAGCACGGCGTGGACACCGTGCGGGAGATCGTCAACGTGCTGCTGCTGCGCGGCAACATCGGCCGCGAGGGCGCCGGCCCGTCCCCGGTGCGCGGCCACAGCAACGTCCAGGGCAACCGCACCTGCGGTATCGACCACCGGCCCACCACCGAGTTCCTCGACCGGCTCGCCGACGTGTGCGCCATCGAGCCGCCGCGCGCCCACGGCCTGGACACCGTCGGCGTCATCGAGGCCATGCACAAGGACGAGGTGAAGGTGTTCGTCGGCATGGGCGGCAACTTCGTGATGGCCGCGCCGGACACCGAGTACACCGCCGAGGGCCTGCGCCGCTGCGAGCTGACCGTCCACGTCAGCACCAAGCTCAACCGCAGCCACATCGTGCACGGCAGGAAGGCGCTGATCCTGCCCTGCCTGGGACGCACCGAGCGCGACCACCAGCGGCGGGGCGTCCAGGCCACGTCCGTCGAGGACTCCATGAGCATGGTGCACCTGTCGGTCGGCATGAAGCGGCCCGCCTCACCGCACCTGCTCTCCGAGCCGGCCATCATCGCCGGCATGGCCCGGGCGGCGCTGCCGGAGAGCGACTCGCCCTGGGAGCACTGGATCGAGGACTACGACCGCATCCGGGACACCATGTCCCGCGTCCTGGACGGATTCGAGGACTTCAACCGCCGGGTGCGGCTGCCCCTGGGATTCCGCATCAAGCAGCCGGCCCGCGAGCTGGTCTTCCTCACCCCGTCCGGCCGGGCCGAGTTCTCCAGCGCTCCGCTGCCGGACACCGTCCCCGCCGGCGACGTGCTGATCCTCCAGACGATGCGCTCCCACGACCAGTGGAACACCACGATCTACTCGGACAACGACCGCTACCGGGGCATCGCGAACCTCCGTACGCTCGTCCTGATGAACGCCGCCGACATGCGCGCCCGCGGCATCACCCCCGGCGGTTTCGTGGACATCACCGCCACGTCCAGGGACGGCAGCGTCCGCCGTCTCACCCGCTACCGGGCCCTGCCCTACGACATGCCGCGCGGGTGCGCCGCCGGCTACATGCCCGAGATGAACGTGCTGGTCGGCCGGGCCGACTACAGCACGCAGAGCGACCAGCCGCTGATGAAGAACATCAAGGTGCGGGTGCTCCCGAGCGCGCAGGAGGCCCCGGAGGCGGTGGAGGACGCGGGCGGCCGAGCGATCGACGGCCGGGACTGAACGACGGGGCCGCGGGCCGTCAGCCGGTACGGCGCCGGGAGGACGAGCCCGCGGACTTCGCCGACTTCGACG
>Ga0164242_10009763_pt1 | contig 10322 bp, 8 predicted proteins | sample OricomgcompostMG_FD_108783 | JGI IMG/M metagenome (GOLD analysis project Ga0164242, IMG submission 108783) | Miracle-Growth compost microbial communities from Emeryville, California, USA - Original compost - Miracle growth compost (MG) ... | reverse complement strand
GTGGCTGACCAGCACGTAATGCCCGCCCGCGGGCGGGCCGTCGGCCGCCACCGTCGCCGTGGCGGCAAGCGCCAGGACCAGCGCCGGTAACCATCGAGTCCGCATGCCACCCCCAGAGCGTCGGTGCCGGCGAGCCGGCGGTTCAGGAACGAAAGCGTGCCGCCGGAACGTTACGCGGACTGGACAAGGATAGGAACGTCCGTACGGATTGCAACTTGCATTGCACAAATGAAATATTTTAGAAACAAACTTCCATTTCGGGCCGGATGCCATGGTGTCGCGCCGGTTTGCGTTCAGGAATCCACGAGCGCGGTCAGGAAATGGTGAAGCTGTCGCCGTGCGTGTGGCGACAGCCTGGCGATGCTGCGGGTGAGATGGGTCACGCAGGCGGGGCTGTCGTTGCATTGGTATGCAGGCGAAGAGAGCTTGCACGCTTGGCTGGAAGAGCCTGAGCGGATAAGGCTGAAGCCGAGTGCGCGCTACTTCAGCCGCGCTTCGCCGCCTTGGCCAGCCCGCGCGCGGAGAGCCTCATACAGTTGCCCCGGTCCCAGCAGGATATCCATCAACGCACCCTGGGTGCGTTCGGATTTCAGGGCCTGTGTGCTCATGGCCGAATGCGCATCCAGCGCGTCGATGATGGCGTGCACCAGGGCTTCGCGCAGATCCGGCGAGCTGGCGAACTGCTCCTTGCTGTTGCTTCCCGCCTGCTGCACGAGGGTGTCGTTCTCCAGCAGCTTGCCCTTGAGTACGCCGTTGACGTAAAGCAACTGGTCGCCGTCGCTGAGCTGTCCTTCGAACAGCCCGTTCACGCGCTCGATGATCTCCTCCAGCCGTGCCTTCTCCTTGTCCTGCACCGAGCCGCTGCCCACCGCATCGAGCGGCGGCAGCTTGTAGTCGCCCTGGCCGTCCTTGAGATTGAGCGGTTGTCGGTCGGCGCTGCGCAGGGTGTGGTGGGTCAGCACCACCTTCGACAAGTCCACCGTCTCGCGCTCGCGGCCGAACTCCAGCAACGGGATCAGGCGCTTGTAGAAGAGAAAGCGCTTCTCGATGTCGGTGTTGCCGTAGTCGATCATCTGCGAGAGGAACGCGTACAGGCGTACAAAGGCGCCCATGTCGCCCTTGAACAGCTGCAGCGCGTCCATGACGTCCTTCTGCGCCTGGGCCGCCGGTTCGTCGCCGCTGCCCAGCGCAGCGGCCCGCGCCAGCTGGGCCGCGCGATAACGCTTGAGCAGGCGGTCGGCCACCGGCGCGAGTGCAGCGCTCAGCTGGGCCTGAGTGGCGTTCGGGTCGGTCTCGATCTTCGCCACGCGCCCCACCTCGAACTCGTCGTAGTGGCCGCTGGCGTCCAGCTTGGCGCGCAGGTCGAAGACAAGGTGCGGGTCGGTGGCCGCTTCCAGCTCGGCGGTGGCGTAGTAGGTCTTGAACGCTTTCAGAATCTCGGCCGCATCGTTGACGAAGTCGAGGATGTAGCTGGTGTCCTTGCCCGGGTACGCGCGGTTGAGCCGCGACAGCGTCTGCACCGCCTGGATGCCGCCCAGCAGCTTGTCCACGTACATGCCGCACAGCAGCGGCTGGTCGAAGCCGGTCTGGAATTTGTTGGCCACCAGCAACAGGTGGTAGTCCGGCTGCGCGAAGGCATCGCGGATGTCGCGCCCCCTCAGGCCGGGATTCAGGTCGGCGCTGGTCTCGGCGACTGGCTCGGGGAAACTGTCAGGGTCGTTCACTTCGCCGGAGAACGCCACCAGCACGCCCAGCGCGTAGCTCTGCCGCGCGATGTACTCGCGCACCGCCTTCTGCCAGCGCACGGCCTCCTTGCGACTGCCAACCACCACCATCGCCTTGGCCTGGCCGCCCAGCAGCGGCTGCACGTGCTCGCGGTAGTGCTCCACCACGATCTGCACCTTGGCCGCGATGTTGTAGGGGTGCAGCCGCACCCACTGCATGATCCCCTTCATCGCCGCGCTGCGTTCCACCTCGGCCTGGTCGACTTCCTTGCCCTCGTGGGCCAGTTTGAACGCGAGCTTGTAAGGGGTGTAGTTGCGCAGCACGTCGAGGATGAAGCCCTCCTCGATCGCCTGCCACATCGAGTACACGTGGAACGGCTGCGGCAACCCATCCGGCCCGGGCCGACCGAACAGCTCCAGCGTCTTGGCCTTGGGCGTGGCGGTGAAGGCCACGTAGGTCAGCCCGTGCTGGCCGCCGGCGCGGGCCGCCATGCCGGCGGCCAGCATGGTCTCGGTATCCACCTCGCCGCCATCCTGCAGCTCGGCCCACTCCTGCGTGCTCAGCAGCTGCTTGAGCTTGGCGGCAGACTCGCCCGTCTGCGAGCTGTGCGCCTCGTCGGCGATCACCGCAAAGCGCTTGCCCTCGGTGGCCGCCAGTTCCTGCACCGCCTGCAGCGCAAACGGGAAGGTCTGGATGGTGCACACGATGATCTTTTTGCCATCCTTCAACGCCTGCCCAAGCTGCGCGCTCTTGCTGCCGCGCTCGCTGGTGATGGTTTCCACCACGCCGGCGTTACGCTCGAAATCGAAGATCGCCTCCTGCAGCTGCGCGTCCAGCACATTGCGGTCGGACACCACCAGCACGCTGTCGAACAGCTTGGTGTTGCCGTCGTCGTGCAGGTCGGCGAGGAAGTGCGCGCTCCACGCGATGGAGTTGGTCTTGCCCGAGCCTGCCGAATGCTGGATCAGGTAGCGCTGCCCCGGACCGTTCGTGCGCACGTCGGCCACCAGCTTCCGCGTGGCGTCGAGCTGGTGGTAACGCGGAAAGATCACCTGCGTGAGGCGTTTCTTGTCGTCGCGCTTGCCGATCAGGTAGCGCCCCAGGATCTCCAGCCAGCTGTCGCGCGCCCACACCTGTTCCCACAGGTAGGCGGTGGCGAAACCGGCCGGGTTTGGGGGGTTGCCCGCGCCGCCGTCGTGGCCCAGGTTGAACGGCAGGAAGCGGGTCGCCGTTCCGGCCAGCCGCGTAGTCATCATCGCCTCGGCCTGGCTCACCGCGAAGTGCACCAGCGCGCCGCCGGGGAAGGACAGCAGCGGCTCGGCCACGCCGCCCTTCGGGTGCGGGTGGCGGTCGTAGCGGTACTGGTCCACCGCGTCGCCCACGCTCTGCGTGAAGTCGGATTTCAGCTCCGCCGTCGCCACCGCGATGCCGTTGACGAACAGCACCAGGTCCAGCGCATCGTGCGGGTGGTTCGGCGAATGCCTGACCTGCCGCACCACGCGCAGGCGGTTGGCGGCGTAGCGCTGTTCCAGCGCAGGGTTCATCGCCAGCGCCGGCTTGAACTGCACCAGCGCCAGCGGCGCCTTCAGCCCGATCATCTCCACGCCCCGGCGCAGCACCTCCAGCGTGCCGCGCTCGTCCAGGTTCTTGCGCACGCGCTCGGCCACGCGCTCCGCCATCGCGGGGCCGTGCGCCTTGCTCAGCCGCTCCCAGCTCTCCGGCTGGGTCGCTTCGATCCATGCGAGCAGGTCGGGCAGGTACAAGCCGTGGGCGCGATCAAAGTGCTGGGCATCGCTCTCGGCGTGGAGCCAGCCGTAGGCGGCGAGGTGCTCGCAGATTTCCGCTTCGAAATGGACTTCGCGGTGCAGGTTCATGCGTCACCCAGCAGGTCGGGATGCTGGTCGCGCAGCCATTGCTCGGTATGCGCCAGCAGCTTGGTCGCCTCGTCCAGGCACGAGGCCAGCGTGGCGTCGGAGATAGGGTCGTCTTCGTAATCGCTCAGGTTCCGCTGTTTGCGCAGCGCATCGAGCACGATCATCGTCGCTGGCGGCACGCCCATGGTCAGGCCAAGGCACTGGATGGCTGTCTGGTGATGGCCCGGCTGGCTGGTGGCCGTGCGATAGCCATGGGCCCACAGCCCGAGCATCGCGCACTGCATCAGACACTTGTAGGCTGCGTCGAAGCGGTTGTCGGTACTGATCGACGCGACCCGTGCATCGGCGAGGTTGCGCCGCGCCGCGTGCAGCAGCTTGCGGACCGCCGCGCCATCAGGTGCGTGCACCAGCAGGCGTTTGATCGCCAGCAAGTTCTGCAAGGTCATCCTTATCCCCCATCAGGAAAACATTCGGCTTTTCCAGCAGCTGGCGCACGAAGGCATCGCCATCCCCCGCCCGGCGCCGCAGCTCCGCCGGCGTGTACAGCACCGGGTTGATCTCGCGCTGCAACGCCTGCTGCATGGGATACAGTGCCTGCACCAGCTCGGCAAAGCCCGTCTCGCCCACCACCAGCAGGTCGATGTCGCTGCCGGCCGTCTGCGTGCCGCGCGCCATCGAGCCGAACACCAGCGCCACCCGGATCGAACCAGATAGCGGGGCCAGCGCCTCGCGCAGCGCCGGCACCATGCCGTGGGTCTTGCGGAATATCGAGGCGAGCTCGGCGAACAGCGGGCATTGCGCGTTGGCTTGGTAGCGCACCTGGTTGCCCTGCTCCCGGCGAAGCACCAGCCCGGCCTCGACCAGCTTGTCCAGCTCGCGGCCCAGCGTGCCGGCGTGGCTGGTGGTGAGGCGAGCCAGCTCGCGCAGATGGAGGCTTTCCTCCGGATGGAGCAACAGCTGGGCCAGCACCCGTTGCCGGGTGGCGGGGAACAGCAGATCCATGAGGGCGGAGGTGTTGCTCATCCGGCAACGAATGTTGCCTTTTTCGCAACGACCGTGCAAGAGCCGGAAACGTCCACGTCAAGGCGGGCATGGAGCGATATGGCGCCTGCACGCGGGTCTAGTTGTGGCAAGGGCATCTTCGATCGCTGGAATCCACCGTCTTCCACATGCAGCGCGCATCGAGCGCCTTGCGGAAGTTCCCTGCCGCACAGCCTATGTGCCCATCTTCCTAGTGACGCTCGCGTTCTTTCGAAAGTTGCACTGATAACACTCGGCCTGCAGGTTTCCGATGTCGTCGGTGCCGCCGTGAAGCACAGGGAGCTTGTGCCCCTTGGTCCACGTATGCGGGTAGCGGCCGTCGGGGCGGGGCGGCACTTCGTGCCAGGCCCGTCCGCATTCGGCGCAACGCGGGCTCATGGCAAGCAACGCCTTCCATTCTGCGGCCGTATGACTTCCGCCATTCGCCCTGATGCGTTGCTGCCGGACTCGGGCGCGGGCATTACGGCAATCCATACAACGGTCCCAGCTGTTGAACCGCCCGCCACCACACTTCGTGCAGCGCTTCGATGCGCCCTCACTCATTCGCCTACCGCCTCATTTACTGGCCGACGGCTCGCGCCGCCGATCCATGCGGCACGGGTGGGACACAACCAGTACCCGGGCGCAGCCCGCTTGCCCAGCACTACGGTGTTCACCTGCCCATCGTGAGGCCCGCCCACGGCGCGCGTGCGAACGCCACGGCCATGCAGGACCACTGCCTCCACAAGCTCACGCTCGTCCTCGGTGTAGCGCGCAGACGAGGCATCATTGCCCTTGCCTGGCGGATGGATCGCGTAGCCAAAATCACCGCCACGGCGACGGATCTTGATGGGCACGCGGCGGTTGCCATCCTTGTCCACGAGATAGAAGAGCGCTTCCGAACTGCCTGTCATGTCTGCCTCCTGTTCGACGAGGCATACATGCTGCACAAGACACGAGTGCGCCTACAAGCAAAATCTTCAGGCAGTTTGTTGGCGCGCGTGCGCTAGGAATTTCCACGCGCCATCGGTCAGGAAATCAGGTTGACCAGCACCCCTTTGCCGATCTCCTTCGCGTGTTTGAGCACGCGATCCGTCACTGTCGGCGGCTCGGGTAACTGAGGCAGGTAGACATGGCATCCGGTCTTGAACGTGAAGTGTCTCGCCATGTAGCCGAGCTCCGCGGCAATGGCCTCTTCGCTGAAGCCGACACCGTGGAAGCGGACAAAGCGCTCCAGCGTCACGCTGGCCAGAAGCTCGCCCTGGACTTCCTGCTCGCGAGCGGTGTCGCCCTGCCAGCGCACGCGGACCCAACCGCCTTCGTCAACGTCGCCTGATTCATCGACCGGAAGGATCAGCGTACCGTCGGTGAGGGAACGGGCACACCATTCGCCGTCGTGCTGCTCGCCCTGATAAAGCGGCATCAGGTTGGCGATGAAGTGAACGATCGCGTCGCTCTTCTCGCTCATGCGGCATGCCTCACGTCGATCTTGCCGGTGACGGCGGCGGAGATCAGGGCGCTGCGGCGCTCTTTGAGCAATCGGACGGCGTGCCTGGCCTCTTCAGCTAGTGCATCAAACTGCTCGGTCATCAGCACAGTCTTCGAGAGAATATCGTCCTGCTCGGGCAAAGGAGGAATTGCGATCTGAAGGTTCTTGAACTCTTCCCAGTAAAGCCGAAGCCGGAATTCGGTGATGCCCCGCGAGTACCGTCGCACTTGCTCAATCGCTTGTGGTGTGCGCAGCAACTGCTCGACAAATGAAGTCCTAATGTCCTGCCTCGGCGCCGCTACCACATACGCCGGGCTTACCTGGCCAACAACAGCCACGGTGCCGAATCCGCCTTGCCACGCACGCATCATGTTGTAGGTGAGGTCGTTCGGCAGCACTCGCTTGTACTTCGACCGGTCATCGCTGCGAGTGACCTTCCGATCTAGCTCCGAATCGTCCAACTCCTTGTCCGAAACACCGTCGTGAATCGAAACGCTCAGAATGGGAAGGTCATCGCTACCCAGCTCTGCAGTCTCCCGATACAAAGCACCCAGCCGGTAGACCTCCCAATGCGCTGGCACTTCGCCCAGCCAGGGAATACCGGAGTCCTTCATGGGGGCGTTGGGGTTGAGGCCGCGGGTGACGGCGTGGGAGATGGTGGCCTGGCGCTTTTCGGCCAGCAGCGCCAGCAGCTTTTCCTGTTCGGCGATCAGGGCGTCGATCTTGGCGGTTTCGCGATCGAGGAAGGTGGCGATGCGCTCGCGCTCGGATTCGGGCGGGATCGCCCAAAGCAACTCGCGCACGAAATCATCGGGAACGCGCTTCTGACCTCCTGCTCCGTACATGCTCGCCTCTCCCTCAGAGCGAAAGTTTGGCGAGCGAAAAATCCAGTGCAGAAAGGCTGACGACATCAAATCGGGAATGGGGCGCGCGACGGTCAACTCGGTTGTACCGAATCCCACCCCATGCGAGAGCCCAGTCATCAACGCACCTTTGCCGTTCTCGAAGCAAGGAGTGATCTTGGCGAAGGCCACGTCCCCATCCCGGAAGTAGGTGTAGCCCGTTTCCACCTCTTGAATCGGGCGCTCCCTTTCAAGGCTCAAACTGCCGTCGTCGCCAACGGCTTCCATGGGAAGAAAAGATACTTCCAGATCGCGCCGCATGGCGGCGACCTCGGATTTGGACGGGTTGAGACGCACACAACGGCGGAGTCGCATCAGGTTCCAATGCGCTGGCACGTCTCCGAGCCAGCGAACACCGCTGTCTTTGTATTCCGGATAACGCGGCAAGCTCACGATGCCACTCCGCACAAGCCAAGGCGCTGGGTGCCAGCGAGCGCTGGCATGACGATGAGGTGGATGGGGGGCTGGGAGCGTGGGTGCAGGTGGGTGCAGAGAGGTTGGGGCGGTATGGGCTGCGCGATCATTCCGCCAGCACTCCCAGCATCGCCATGATCCGTGCCGAGACGGCCTTCAGTTCCTCGTCGATGGCATGCAGCGGGCGCGGCGGCTCGAACACGTAGAAGTGGCGGTTGAAGGGGATCTCGAAGCCAATCTTGCTCTTGGCCTCGTCGATCCAGGCATCCGGGGCGTGCGGCAGCACTTCGCGCTCGAAGTAAGCCTGGATGTCTTCGCCCAGCGGCACGTTCTCTGTGTCGCGCAGGCTGCTGTCGGGTTGCGGCTTGCCCTTCTGCTTGCCCTTCTGGCCCAGCACCACCTTGCCCTGCTCGTCGCGCAGCGGGCGCTCGACGGTGATGGTGGTGTAGCCGAATTCCTCGTTGCGGAAGATGCGCGCGAGCGGGGCTACTTTCACCTTGCCGCCGGGTGGCGGCTCGGGGGCGAATTCGGCGGCGGCGATGATGGCGCGCTCCACTTCCTTGCCGTCGGCATCGAACACGGTGGCCAGTTCCGCCTCCTGGAAGTCGCCGAACAGCCGGGTGACGGCGTCGATGTGCTCGTCGCTCATTTCCTTGCGCTTGGAGCCCAGGCTCTTGCGCATCTTCTGCCAGAAGTTGCCGGCGTCGATCAGCTGCACGTAGCCCTTGCGGTCGTGCTCCTTCTTGTTGGAGACCACCCACACGTAGGTGGCGATGCCGGTGTTGTAGAACATGTCGGTGGGCAGGGCGACGATGGCCTCGACCAGATCATTCTCCAGGAGATACCGGCGGATCTCGCTCTCGCCGCTGCCGGCGCCGCCGGTGAACAGCGGCGAGCCGTTGAGCACGATGCCGAAGCGGCTGCCGCCGTCCACTGCCGGACGCATCTTGGACACCAGGTGCAGCAGGAACAGCATGGAGCCGTCGGACACGCGCGGCAGGCCGGGGCCGAAGCGTCCGTCGAAGCCCTTCTCCTCGTGCTCCTTGCGCACCACCTTCTCGACCTTCTTCCACTCCACGCCAAACGGCGGGTTGGACAGCATGTAGTCGAACTTGCGCGCGGCGTGGCCGTCGTCGCTGAGCGTGTTACCGGGCACCAGGTTGGTGACCTCCTGCCCGCGGATCAGCATGTCCGCCTTGCAGATGGCGTAGGACTCGTCGTTGAGCTCCTGACCGAACAGCGACAGGCGCGCGTCCGGGTTGTGGTCGCGCAGGAACTCGGCCGCCACCGAGAGCATGCCGCCCGTTCCCGCCGTGGGATCGTAGATGGTGCGTACTACGTTGCTGCCGGGGGTGAGCACCTCGTCGTCCTCGATGAAGATGAGGTTGACCATCAGCCGGATGACTTCGCGCGGGGTGAAATGCTCACCGGCGGTTTCGTTGGACAGCTCGGCGAACTTGCGGATCAACTCCTCGAACACCAAGCCCATCTGCACGTTGTCGACGTGGTCCGGGTGCAGGTCGACCTTGGCGAACTTCTCGGTGACCAGGTACAGCAGGTTGGCCTTGGCCAGCCGGTTGACCTGGGTGGCGAAGTCGAAGCGCTCGAAGATCTCGCGCACCTCGGGCGAGAAGCCTTGCACATAGCTGGTGAGGTTCGACTCGATATGATCCTGGTCGCCCATCAGCGTGGACAGGTCCAGCGCGGAGGCGTTGTAGAACTTCACGCCTGACACGCGGCGCAGGAACGGGTCCGGGTCCAGCCCTGCCGCTTCACGCTTTTTCTTCTCCGCCAGCACCTTCGGCTTGCTCGCCGCCAGCACGCAATCCAGTCGGCGCAGTACGGTGAACGGCAGGATCACACGGCCGTACTCGGATTGCTTGAAGTCACCGCGCAGTAGGTCGGCGACGGCCCAGATCAGGGCGGAAAGGGAGCTCTGGTTCATGTGTGAAGACTTGTCTGAAATGGCTGGTGATCGCCGCGAGATTGAAGGGAGTGACATGGCGTGATGGTATCGCAGCGGTTGAGATAAGCAGGAATCGCCCATGCTCACCCGCCAGCCGTTGCAGGTGCGCTGTCGTGGGATGCCTTCGGAAGGCGCTGCGGTGAAGGGCAAGGGGCGTCGCAAACTGGGCACGACAGTGGTTTATCCGCAGCAGAAAGGCCGTCGAGAGGCCCCCCATGGGGACCATCGGTTAGCGGCCGGCGATCCGGCCGGATCGGGGCCTTGCGGCCAGCCAAGGGATCCTGCACAGGTGTGTGGCAAGCCTGGATATGGTGGCTCACCAGGATTCGAACCTGGAACCAAGGGATTATGAGTCCCCTGCTCTAACCGTTGAGCTATAGAAAAAGGTGTCAGGGACAATGGCGCTGCTTTCCTCGTGCAAGCGCACTGCTGTTCGGCACGTTTCGTGCCCGGGCCATCCCTAAGTTGGCGCTAAGCCCTTGCCGGCAAACTGCTTCCTGCCATTTGTGGCGGCATGCGGCGTGTCCGGTCGTGCCGTTGTGTCCGCGCATGTCGAGGCGTCGTCCGGTCCTGGGCGGGGTAGTTGTGCATGGCGGATGCCGCTGCGAGGTCATCGCAAGCGCAGCACGGTCGCGGTTGGCTTGATCGATGCCGTGCCCGGTGCCGCCGGGCTGGATTTCGCGACGAACCGGTATACGACGATTCGGCCATGTCCATTCCACAGACATCCCCGACGACCCGCGCCGATCGCGTTGCTTTCGGCCTTTTGCTGGTGATCGCCGTGATCGTGCTGGGGGCCGGCCTGGGGCTGCGCGATCCGTGGCCGCCCGACGAGCCCCGCTTCGTGCTGATCGCCCGCCAGATGCTGGACACGGGACACTGGCTGTTCCCGCATCGGGGCATCGAGCTGTATTCGGACAAGCCGCCGTTGT
>Ga0164242_10009762_pt1 | contig 10322 bp, 12 predicted proteins | sample OricomgcompostMG_FD_108783 | JGI IMG/M metagenome (GOLD analysis project Ga0164242, IMG submission 108783) | Miracle-Growth compost microbial communities from Emeryville, California, USA - Original compost - Miracle growth compost (MG) ... | reverse complement strand
GGCGGGCAACGTCAGCGGATATGCATAGCCAGGGCAGTTTTAAACAACCCGCCTATTATGCTGCTTGATGAAGCTACCTCGGCGCTGGACACCGAGTCGGAAAAACTGGTGCAGGACGCGCTGAACAACCTGATGAAAAACCGCACCTCGCTTATCATCGCGCATAGGTTAAGTACCATTCAAAGTGCCGATATTATTGTGGTGCTGGAAGAAGGCCGGATAGTGGAGCAGGGCAATCATCAGGATCTGATTGCACATAATGGCCTATACCGCCGTTTAATAGATATGCAAACGTTTACCAACTAAAACTTATAAATACCCCTAAATAACCAGTGATAACAAAACACTGAATGTTTAATCAATATTTATAGTAGATGCCGAAACCGTCTGTTTTAGTAACATTTGACTCCATGAAAGACATTAACCGGGGATATTATTCCTTCGGTAAAGGGTTAGGCGATGCCCTGATTCAGCAAAACCAAGGTCGGTTCAAGTTAACTTATTATCTGTTTAAAAATAATCCCTACTTGTTTAATAAAGAAGCTGATGTATTGCATCTGTCCAAATTTCACAGGATATTTTTCCCTGAACGCGATCAGTTCGACGTAGTTCACTTATCCGATCAAACCTGCCGCTTAAAACCAAATAAAGTAAATGCCAAAAAGATCATGACCATTCATGACATGAATAAAGTGCATTTAAAATTCAGCAAACCGCATCGCATACAGGTGTACCTGAAAAAATTAGGCTGGTTAATTTCACAATGCGATAAAATAGTGGCCATTTCCAAATTTGTGGCTAACGATGTGCTGCAATATTTCCCCGAAGCTAAGGACAAATTGCAGGTAATATATAACGGCGCCGATAAACTCATCGTTCCCAAAAATCATATACCGGTATTTCGGCCACAAAAACCTTTTCTGTTCACCATAGGTTTATTATCGGTACAAAAAGGATTTCACTTGTTACCCTCTCTTTTAGAAGAGAACGATTTCGATTTAGTTATTGCCGGCATTGAAACTCCGCACAAAGAAAGGATCATTGAAGAAGCTGCCAGATACAATTGTCTTAACCGTGTACATATAACAGGGCCGGTAACTGATAATGATAAAGCCTGGTATTACCAAAACTGCAGTGCCTTCGTGTTTCCTTCCATTGCTGAAGGTTTTGGGCTGCCGGTAATTGAGGCTATGCACTTTGGTAAACCGGTATTTTTATCAAAATACACCTCGCTACCTGAAGTTGGGGGCGATGCTGCTTATTATTTTGATAATTTTGACCCGGGACATATGCAAAGCGTTTTTGCCGAAGGTATGCAGGATTTTACCCGGCGCGACCGGGCGCAGGAGATGAAAGCGCGGGCCGGGCTGTTTACCTGGGAACGGGCCGCCGATCAGTATCTGGATCTGTATAACCAATGCCTGCAGCAATAAAGTGCTGATCGTTAAACAAACATCACTATGAAAAAGGTTGCTGTTATTATACCGTTTTACCGTGATATTATTACAGATTATGAAAAGATAGCATTGCAGCAGTGCGAGCATATATTATCAGCGCATCCTAAAATCGCGGTAAAACCACACAGTTTAATACTCCCCGAAACTGTTGGTTTGATAAATTTTGACGACGTTATAAGCTTTAACGATGATTACTTTAAAAGCCTGGCCGGTTATAATCGGTTAATGTTATCCGCCGAATTCTACAAACAGTTAATGGAGTATGAGTATATGCTGGTATACCAGATGGATTGCTTTACTTTTAAAGATGAACTAACTTACTGGTGCAACCAAAATCTGGATTACATAGGGGCGCCGTGGATACGGAAAACATACCATAAAAACGCGGTTGAATTATTGCTGGTAAAAATTCAGCAGTACTTTGCCGGTTGGATAAAACAAAAAAACAGCGAAACGCCCAATCAGTACCAGTTAAACAACCGGGTGGGTAATGGCGGATTCTCCTTACGCAGGGTAAAAAAGTTTTATGATGCATGTACCACCATGAAACCCGTTATTGACTTTTACCTTTCGCAAAAAGGCAACTTATACAACGAGGACGTTTTTTGGAGCATAGAGGTAAACCGGCGGGGGCAGGTATTAAATATCCCTTCGTGCCAAACCGGGCTTAAGTTTGCCTTTGAGGTACCTCCCGTAAAACCACACCTGCTTAATGATGAAAATTTGCCTTTTGGCTGCCATGACTGGGATAGATATGATGATTTTTGGCGCCCTGTTTTTAAACAATACGGTTATAATATTTAACCCCGCAATCGTATAGTTCCCCGGCAGTGCGGTCACGTTGGTTACCGCATTCATCGCTAATGCCTATATTTGTTCCATCAACATTTTAAATAACATACATTTCAAAACGCCATTACCTATCATTATAGTAACGCTTAATGCCGCGGACATGCTGCAAAACTGCCTGGACAGTATTTACAAGCAACGTTACCCTGCTATAGAGATTATAGTAATGGATGGCCTGAGCACCGACGGCACCGTTGATATTTTAAAAGCGAATGACGATCGGATATCCTGCTGGAAAAGTGAAAAAGACGGCGGTATTTACCAGGCCATGAACAAAGCGCTTGATTACATTACAGGCGATTGGGTATATTTTTTAGGCGCCGATGATATATTGTACGATGATTTTTCGACCCTGGCCTTTCAGTTAAAAGATCACCGATTAATTTATTATGCCAACGTTAGTTTTGGCGGAGTAAAGTACCGGGGCGAGGTAACGGCCTATCAGCATGCCAAGGGGGCGGTATGCCACCAGGCTATTATTTACCCTAAAGAGGTTTTTGTTGACTATAAACTGCGCTTTGATCCTAAGTACAAAATATCGGCAGACCATGTTTTAAATATGCAGTGCTGGCGGAAGTTCCGTTTCCATTATATCGATCTTACTATCGCTTTTTTTAACGACACAGGTATATCATCAATGGCTATTGACGGTACTTTTGACCGTGATAAGCTTAAACTGATATTCAAATATCATGGCCTGGGGGCCGGAATGCGTTTCTTTATCAGGCGGATTAAAGAAACGCTGAATCCAAAACAATATAAGCAGGACCGGCCTCTAACCTAATTTACATCGTGAGGGTATTATTCGATCATCAAACATTTTCCATACAACGCTATGGCGGTATCTCCAGGTATTTTGTTAATTTAAATAACGGCCTGAACAAAGTACCGGGAGTACACAGCGAAATTGCCGCGCTATATACCGAGAACGAATACCTGAAAAGCACCCCGGTACCTTTAAATAACGCCTGGGGTAAAAAGCTTTTCTCCGGGCATTTTAACCGCATTTACAGGTGGAATAGCCGTTACTGCAATTTTAAAATACGCCGTAATAATTTCAATGTTTTTCATCCCACCTATTACGACCCTTATTTTATTGCCGGCCTGAAAAAACCTTTTGTGCTTACCGTGCACGACATGATCCACGAGCTGATGCCCAACCAGTTTGCGGATAATGATAAGGTGGTGGCGCAAAAAAAATTGCTGATTAACCGCGCCGATGCCATTATTGCCATATCTGAATATACCAAAGGCGATATTATTAAGTTTTACCCGCAGGTTGAGGATAAGATTACCGTTATACATCATGGCTACAGTTTCGAAACGCACAGTTCTGTGGAAGGTGGCCATAACGGCAAATACATCCTTTTTGTGGGCGAGCGTCCTTTTTATAAAAACTTTTCTAATTTTTTAAAAGCTTTAGCGCCGTTATTAAGCGCAGATAAGGATTTGAAATTGATATGCACCGGGGGCGGCGCGTTTTCGGCAGATGAACTTCAGCTAGTCGCGTCGTTAAATATTACCGGGCAATGCCACCAGGTTAATGTTACCGACGGCGAGTTACAGCAGCTTTATACGGACGCGTTGGTGTTTGTTTTCCCCTCGTTTATTGAAGGGTTCGGCCTGCCCCTGCTGGAAGCCTTTAATGCAGGTTGCCCGGTTGCAGCCAGTAATACCAGTTGCTTCCCCGAAATTGGCGGCAACGCCATAGCTTATTTTGATCCGCATCATGTGGAAAGCATCCGCGAAACTATAACTACCTTGTTAACTGATAGCGATAAACGCAGTGGCTATATCACCAGGGGCCGCGAAAGATTGAAGCTTTTCAGCATCGAAAAGCAGGTACAGCAAACATTGGACGTGTACCGCAACCTTAACAACGTTTAAAATACTTTCCGCTTACCCGGCTATATGGTTTTTAGGGTGCCCGCCTTTATAGTACAGAAAAAAGCGTGTCGGCTCATAATGGTTTACAGCTGTGAAAGGAGGTTCAAATAAATCGCCGGCTAAATCCTTACGCACAAAAAAAGCATTGGTGCCCGCAAACGAACAGCCAACCAGGTAATAGTCCATCGTGTCGGCCAACTGCTGTAAAGCCAGAAGCGAGGCTCCAAAAAAACTGCTGCCATCCCATGTACGGTCAGCGCGGTAAGGCACAACAAAATGGGTATCGGGCCTGAATGTGGAATTATATTCTATTATTACCACCCTGGGTTTAAAGTTTGTTATTGCCTTCCAAACGTAATAATCGTTGTAATCAATATCAATCGATAGCATATCGGGCTCGGCAGGCGCGCCCGCCGCTTTAAATATCGATTCAATGTTCCCGGCTGTAATAAATTCATTTTTCACCACCAGCTTATCTTTACTTATCAGGTCCTTAAAACGTTCATTTATTTCACTGTACATTTTTGGGTTTCCTTCAATCCATAAACCCTGCCAGTCTTTATACAACAAATTGGTTGAGTTACATTCCAGGCCGTTCTCTACACCAAACTCAATAAAATATTTATTGGTTGTGCCTATCCGGTTAAAAATCTCCTCAATAATACCATCCTCGCCATATTGCGAAAACACCTGGTATTCATATTTATTCAAGCGTTTGGAATCGCGGTATTTAGGGTTATTGTATAAATGATCGGTTAAAAAATTTTCAACTAACAGTCCCTTGGTATCGTTATTTCTGCGCAACAATTCATTAAGTTGCAATTTAATTTCTTTTATTTTTTTTATAAAGTTGAGGCCCATGGGTGCTGTTGTTAATAGCTGTATCTGCCAAGTATATTTATTTGCCGTTCAATTTATTCTTAACGCGTTGAAAAATTTCAATAACAAAATTTCAGGTCACCCCGGCTTTTCTTCCCAATCAGGAATAAAATTTCATCTCCTGACGGATCACCTCGTCGGCCAGTTCCTCATCGTCCTGGTGAAAAACGCAAACATCATAATAAGGAAAAGCGCCCTCCCGCCTGCGCATATAGGCGTATAATTGTTCGGCCAGTGGCTGGTTATCTAAAGTGGTACTTAACAGCATTTTTCCATAATTATCATAGTACACCGCTTTATGATAGCCCAGTTGCTGCAATGTGTGTAAGGTTTGCAGGCCATCTTCATTTTGTTCTTCTAAATAAACAGCGTCGTACTCAAAAAACAGTACAGGTTTAAAACGTGTCAGCAGTTCAAAGCTGCCTCGCAAAATTTTGAAATCAAACCCGTCGGTATCTATCTTTAAAAGTTTCACCTCTTCAAACTGTTCCGTTAAAGCCAGCTCATCCAGTTTCTGGATATGGATAACAGCCGGCGCATTTTTATCCAGCCGGGCAGTACCTTCTGCCGAAACTATCGCACCGGTTTGCAGGGTACTTTCTTCCCCCAAAAAAGTAAGATAAGCTTTAGCCTTATTAAATTGAGGTAAGTTAGCCTGCATCAGTTTAAAATAAGAGGGTTCGCCCTCAATCAAATAAACCTGCTGATCAACCTGTGCCGTTCGTAGCAAAGCAATGGTATCGCCAATATTGGCGCCCACGTCAATAATGCTGTATTGGGGATATTTAACCTCCAGGTATTTGGCAATGCGCGGCAAATTGCGCGAATAATAGGGATAATGTTTTAAATGATCGCCTATAGAATGCTCGGCGTTGGCCCACAAAGTGTAATTGCCAACCTGTACCTGTTTGGTTTCGGCTTTCTTCTTTTTAAAAAAGTTTTTAAGTTTCATAGGTATTCTCTAACCGTTGGCGACGATTACATTGTGCCAGTTTTCAACGAGACCAGGCTTTGTTAATGTCTGTTATGGGCACTTTATATCATGTCTATAAAATATCATTGCGGTAAAAGTACTGTGGTATTTGCCACCGGCAACCTTTATTTCGCATTTTCAAAGATGCATTTTTTTATTTTTTAATGTACATATTTGCCAAAAAAGCCGGTATAAATATGGCACTGCCCATTATCTTTTTCCATTACGGTGATCCTGTATATCTAAAATACAGTTTGAAGCAGGCCAAACACTTCAATCCCGATTCTGCCATATACCTGTTAGGCGACAGTAGCAATAACCGTTATCCGTTTACGGAGCATATAATGGCGGCTAAATATGAAGAAGATGTAGTTGCTTTTACTAAAATTTATAAGCATTGGTCAACCAATCAGGAGCATTACGAGCTACAATGCTTTTTGCGCTGGTTTTATATTGAGGCGTTTTGCCGCGAGTATCATATCGGTCCTTTTATTTACCTCGATTCCGACGTGCTGCTATTTCAACAGATTAGCGAAATGGAACCTTTTTTTGAAGGTTGCAGCATAGCTAACACAGGCGATATTGCCGGCGTACCCGCTTTTACTTACTTCAGCGGATGTAGTGCCCTAAAGAACTTTTGCGATTACATGTTACGTGCCTATACTGAGCCCGAACCACTACAGGAACTGGAACACTTTCACCGGCTACCCCCCGCAGGGCAGAATGGTGATGTAAGCGATATGATTATGTTCCAGCTCTATTTCCGGGATCATCCTTCCGAAACAAAAAAGCTAGACCTGATAAACGCCGAATTAGCCGTTGATGAAAATATAAGCCATGCCGATGGTTATGAAATGGAAGGTGGAATAAAAAAGATATATTGGCAAAACGGCCTTCCTTATTGTAAAAACCTTGCGCTCAATAAACTCATACAATTTGCTTCATTCCATTTCCAGGGCGATTTAAAAGCGCTTATGCCCAGATACTTTAAAGGCGGCGGGTACACATTGCAGCGAATTTCAGACATTACCCGGATGGAATTTAAAAAGACAAAAAAAGCCGTTAAAAAACTATTTAAATAGTAAAAGCCACCCCGATTGGGATGGCTTTTTAATAATAATTCTTCTTTTTAATAAAATTTAAACCCTAAACCAATTTGCCAAACCTGGTTACGGTATTGCGGAGCGTAATCGCCACGCTCATCGTTATTCTGCAGATCAAGCGTATAGCGCCCGCGCAGTTCCACGTTAGGGGCAAGGTCAATACCTAAACCAATAACCCCGCCAAGCACACTTTTGCTGTAACCATCGGCATCGCGGTCATATACCTCCTCCACAACCGTGTTAAAGCCGCTGCGGTAAACGTTTTGGGTTGATGTTAAGAATGATATTTGCGGACCGATCACAAAATTAAACTTCGGCGCCAGTTGGAATTTAGCCAGCAGGGGCACATCAACAAAATTGCTGCGCTGGGTAAAATCGCCGTCGACGGTGGCCGCACGGTATCCTTTTTGCGAATAAAGCACCTCGCCCTCAAAACTAAAAGGATAAACGATGGGAATATCCAGGCTGCCGCCAATATTTAACCCAACTCTTGTCTGGGTGCTGAAATCGGAATTATCGATATCAATAATATTGGAAATATTCGCGCCGCCTACAATTCCTAATTTAATGCGGTAAAAATCATCGCGGTAATCGCGGCGATGTTCCTGCCTGCGCGGGGCCGGATAACGGCGCGGCGGCGGATAACGCTGCGCGCTTACTGATCCTGCTGCCAGCAGGGCTATGGCTAAAATAGTCAATCTTTTCATAATCGTTCTTTTTATTTTAAATCTATAGAGTAATAGATTGCGCAAAGGTTTATTTGGCCGGTTAAAAATATTGCCCTATCAAACAATTTCGGGCCATTAATATTTAGTTTACTTTTGAATACCCTTGCATTACCCAAAAACATGAATAAATTACAGTTGTTTTACCTATTGATACTACTAAGCTTAACCCGCTTTAATGCGCTTGCGCAAAATACAGGATATATACAATCAATAGATCAGCAAAACCACTGGGTCGATTCCGTATTTAAAAAACTCACCCGTAAACGGAAAATTGAACAGCTGTTTTTTGTACGTGCGCATACCAACCTGGGCAAAGCTTATGAAGATTCGGTAGCGGAGGTAATTAAAAAACAGCGGTTGGGGGGCGTGGTGTTTTTCCAGGGCGGCCCGATACGGCAGGCACAACTCATAAATCGTTACCAGCAGCTTTCGCGTGTGCCACTGATTATTGCCATGGATGGCGAATGGGGCCTGGGCATGCGGCTGGATAGCACCATATCCTACCCTTACCAAATGGCCCTGGGTGCCATTCAGGATAATCAACTGATCTACAAAATGGGCCAGTACGTGGCTTACGATTTTAAACGCCTGGGCATGCAAATGAATTTCGCGCCCGATATGGATATCAACAATAACCCCGATAACCCCGTAATTAATTACCGCTCCTTTGGCGATAACAAATATAACGTGGCGCAAAAAGGTATAGCCTATATGCAGGGCATGCAAAATGGCGGCATTTTAACCACGGCCAAGCACTTCCCGGGGCATGGCGATACCAATGTCGATTCGCACCAGGATCTGCCTCAACTCAATTTTAGCAGGGCCCGCCTGGATTCGCTGGAAGAATATCCTTTCCGCGAAGCTATTAAAGCGGGGATTAGCGGCATAATGGTGGCCCACATGAATATTCCGGCATTGGATAATACTAAAAATCTGCCCTCTACCCTGTCCCGCCCCATTATAACCGGTGTGCTTAAGGATTCATTGGGCTTTAAAGGACTGGTGGTTTCCGACGCGATGGAGATGCAAGGCGTGGTTAAGTACTTTCCGGATGGCGAAGCCGACGTACGCGCTTTTATTGCCGGCAATGATATTCTGGAACTGTCGCAAAATTCGGCCCGCGCGGTGAAAAAGATCAGAAAGGCCATCCGTAAAAAGGAGATCAGCAAAGATGAATTTACAGCCCGGGTAAAAAAAGTATTGGCAGCCAAATACTGGGCCGGACTTAACCATTATCAGCCGGTTGCTATTGACCATCTTACCCAGGACCTGAACCGCCCAGATGCCCTTGCCCTGCAGCAGGAACTGGCCGACAAAGCCGTAACCCTGCTTAAAGGCGACAGCCTGATCCAAAACCTCGATTTCAGCAAACGGACAGCCATTATCAGCATTGGGGTAACTGGCCTTACGCCCTATCAGCAACAATTGGCCAAAACGTTTACCAACTGCAAGCTATACTTTATCAGCAAGGAAGCCAAGCCTGTTGATATCAGTTTTATAATGCAGGATTTAAAAAGCTACGACCAGGTTATTGTAGGCATACACGATACCCGACTGCGCCCGGCCAGCAAGCTTGATTATCCGTCAAACCTTACCCTCATGATAGCCGGACTGGCCTCGTACAACAATACGGTATTTAGCGTATTTGCCAACCCCTACACCATTGCAGGCTTACCCGGCATTGAGAAAAGCGGAGCCCTGCTGGCCTGTTATCAGAAAGATGATTTTATGCAGCGTGCGGCGGCAAAGATCATCAGCCGGCAAATTAAGGCGGAGGGAAAACTATCGGTAAGCGTAAATACTTACTTCCCTACGGGAAGCGGGATTGTGGGGAGGTAATTGTTTTAAAAGAAATTAAGTTTTAATAATTCTCCATAATGTTTCCGGATTCTGCCGGTTATCCCAAAAAGAAGTTATAATGATTTTATTTTCTGTGATTTTATATAGTATACTAAAATGTCCCATTGCTGCAATTTTAGTATCAGGATAAACAGTGTTTTTAAACGCTTGGGGGTAGGTTTGAATAACCTTTATTCTTTTAGCTATTAATTGTATTAGTTTTTCGGCGTAGGTTGAAGTTCCATTTCTAACAGTCCAATATCTTAAAATTTCACGTCTTTGCTTCACAGCCGTTTCCGTCCAAACTACTTCTTTTTTAACCATTCCAAATCTTGGTGATCTAAATCAGTCTGATTAATTAATCTATTATTCTTAATATCATTATCACTAAACTGTAACATCAATATTTGTGCTTCAGTAAGCTGTACAACATTATCCTCTACCGCGCTTTTTTCCACTAATTGATACAATGCCGACAAATATTCTTTATTAGAAATAGTTAACAATTTGTCTATTATATTATTCCTTAAACTATCAATCGTCGCCATAATCTTAAATTTATATAAATATCGGTTTATCCTATTTATTTCGCAACATTTATCGTTTT
>Ga0164242_10009761_pt1 | contig 10322 bp, 10 predicted proteins | sample OricomgcompostMG_FD_108783 | JGI IMG/M metagenome (GOLD analysis project Ga0164242, IMG submission 108783) | Miracle-Growth compost microbial communities from Emeryville, California, USA - Original compost - Miracle growth compost (MG) ... | reverse complement strand
GGTCTGAGCAGCGGTGAGCGACCTAGGTGCCGCAACCCGCATCACCTCACGCCCGCCCGGGGTAGCGACCACCATCAGGGAGTCGGCCCTGACGCCGACATCAACGCCGACGACCAGCTCACCGACTCCAACCTCACCGACTCCAACCTCACCGACTCCACCATGGGCAGCTGCCGTGACCATGCGCTGAACGATGGTGCGCTGAACGATGGTCTGGAACGCCACATGCCATCGCCCCGCCGAATCCTCCGACAAAGTCGCGGACAGCACGCGGGCGGTTCCGGCCTCGATACGCCTGGCCAGTTTGCGGGTGGACTCATGGGTCTTGATCCGACCAAGCCTGGGGAGAGTGACATGTTTGCGGTCGGTCTCAACCCGGATGGTGCCGGTGGTGAACCGCACCGACCGACGCGATCTGGCGGTCTTGAACCGCGGGAACCCAACCTGCTTACCCTTACGGTCACCCTTCTTCGACTTGTTCCACGCGTCCAGGCCGCGAGCCAACGCGTCCAGGCCGGTGTTGTAGGCCTCCTTGGAGTTCTCCCCCCACCACGGCGCAACCTCACCTTTGCGGCCGTTCCACTGCTTACGCAACCCGGCCAGCGACCAGTCCAGCGACGGCGTCAGCTCAGCTTCGGCGATCCCGTAAGACCGTTCCGCGGTGCGTTGATCCATGACTGCCTTCACCGCGGCCAGCATCGTGTTATACGCCTTCCGCGCCCCGCCAGCGTGCGACCGGAACATCCTGACCTGGGCGGGTGCGGGATCCAGTGCGAACCTGTACGCCCGCACCGTCCAGCCGTCGGGGACCACGAACCGTGGCATCAGGCCACCTCGTCCTGCCTAGTGGCGGTCTTAGTGGCGGTCTTAGTGGCGGTGACCGCGCGCATCGCCCGGTTCCGCGCACCCCGGCGACCGTAGAGCCGTGCGCACATGCCGGTCAGGACCTCGATCATGTCACGGACCAGATCGTCCCCAGTCCCGTCCTCAGTCCCGTCCTCAGTCTCGCCCTCGTCAGTCACCACGATCTTGCGGCCCTGCGCAGACAGAGCCGCCTCGAGATACTCGACCCCGAACCGGGCCAGACGATCACGACGTTCCACGACCACCACCGTGGCAGAAGGGTCCGACAAGATCCGCTAGATCTTCGGCCGCCTCCCGCTTAGGCCACGTTTAGGCCGGACCCGACCTCGCACACCACCTCACCGACCTCGTAACCGCACGCAGTTGCCCACCCGGTGAGTCGGGCAACCTGCCGATCCAAGTCGGCGCGCTGATCATGCGAGGACACCCGCGCGTACACCACCACCCGGCCATCAGACCCAGCATCGGCGACATCGACCCAGATCGTGCCCGACTCCAACCGCCGAGCAGGCACCGGCATCCGGTCCTCCCGGAACCACCGATACGCAGTCTGCGGATGCACACCCCGCATACGCGCCCACTCAGCCAACTTCACTCATTCAAACACACATTCGATCACGTTTACTCACACAACGCCGAGCAGTTGCAAACCCTAATCCGCGACTCCTGCGCGCGGATCGGGCGATTACAGATCGCATACGGATCGGTCCCGCTGTTGGATCCGCTCCGGCTCGGGAGGACCATGAAGAAATGGCACTCACGGCCTCCCGCGGGAGTGGCGTCACCAGTCCCACGGACGGGGACCGCAGCGCGAGCAACAGGCATACCGGCTGGGCCTGGCTGGCCGGTGTCGTCGCCGGCCTCGCGGGGCTGGCGTCCACCCAGGTGATCGCCTGGCTGCTGACGCCGCTGGGCGACCCGGTCAGCGCGGTCAGCGAATTCCTGCTCGGCCTGTTCCCGAGCGGACTGATCAACTTCGGCAAGGACACCCTGCGGTTCGCCGACAAGCCGGTGCTGTTGATCATCGTGGCGCTGCTCGCGCTGGCGATCACCGGACTGTCCGGACGGCTGGAGTACGCCCGCCGCTGGGCCGGGGCGATCGGGCCGGCTGTCCTGTGCGTGCTGGCGGTGGTTGCGATCGCCACCCGGCAGGACGCAGGTTTCGAGGCATTCCCGCCGGCGATCATCGGCACCGTCGGCGTCTGCTATCCGCTGCTGCGGCTCCTGATCGGCAGGCTGCGCTACTGGGCCGAACCGTCGGTCTTCCTGCGCGCTCCCCGCCCGAGAGCACAGGTCCAGGAAGCCCGGCGGAATTTCATGATCACGAGCGTGGCGATCGGCGCCGCCTCGATCGTGGTCGGGACCGCGACCCGGGCCGCTGCGGGCGGCAAGTCGATGGCGCTGAAGGCCAGATCGCTGGTGACATTGCCGAAACCTGCGACTCCCGCGCCGCCGGTGCCGGCCGGGGCGGACCTCAAGCTCGACGGACTGACGCCGTACGTGACCGGCAACGGTGTCTTCTACCGGATCGACACCGCCTTCCAGGTCCCGATCGTCGATCCCGACACCTGGTCGCTGACGATCACCGGACTGGTCGAGCACGAGGTCACGATCTCCTGGAAGGAACTGCTGGCACTGCCGCTCACCGAGCACTACGTGACGCTGACCTGCGTGTCCAACGAGGTCGGCGGCGGCCTGGCGGGCAACGCCCGCTGGCTGGGATATCCGGTCCGGGAACTGCTCAAACGTGCCGTGCCGCGTGCCGACGCGGACATGGTGCTGTCGGCCAGCGTGGACGGTTTCACCGCCAGTACGCCACTGGACGCCCTGACCGATCCGCACCGGGAGGCGATCATCGCCGTCGGGATGAACGGACAGCCGCTGCCGGCCGAACACGGCTTCCCGGCCAGGATGGTGGTGCCGGGCCTGTACGGCTATGTCTCGGCGACCAAGTGGATCCACTCGCTCAAGGTGACCACCTATGCCGTCGACCAGGGCTACTGGACGCCGCTCGGCTGGTCGGCGCGCGGCCCGATCAAGCTCGCCTCCCGGATCGACACCCCCACCGGACATGTGAAGCCCGGCAAGGTGCCGGTCGCGGGGGTGGCCTGGGCCCAGCACACCGGCATCAGCAAGGTCGAGGTCCGGGTGGACGACCGACCGTGGCAGACCGCCAAGCTGGCCGAGACCACCGGCCCAGACACCTGGCGGCAGTGGGTGTGGATCTGGGATGCCGAGCCGGGCCATCACACGCTGACCGTCCGGGCGACCGACGCCGACGGCCGCGTCCAGACGTCCCAGCAGGCGCCGCCGGCACCGAACGGCGCCACCGGCTGGGACAGCAAGGACGTCACGGTGGGGTGACCCTGGCGTCAGCGCGCCAGGTCAGCCGTCGGGTCAGCGCGCCAGGTCAGTCGTCGATCAGCTGTCGTCGCCGGAGACGCGGTCCTTCAGCTTGCCGGCCGCATCCTTGAGATCCTCACCGGCCTGCTTGGCCTTGCCGGACGCCTGATCGGTCTGCCCCTGACGCTCCAGCCGCTCGTCGCCGGTTGCCTTGCCGATGCCTTCCTTGACCTTGCCGCGCAATTCCTCGCCCTTGTTCTCGGCCTTGTTGTCGTCGCGATCGTCAGCCATCTGACTCACACCCTTTCTGCAACACCAGCTCTGGTGAACAACTGCGCCCCCGAGTCGTGGACGCTGCGCACTCTGCGCTCCCCCATCGCTTACCCAGTTGACAGGACCTGCATCGCAGGCTGTACTCATCGGGTCGGCGCGGTGCCGGCACGAGCGTGACCGAGTGAAGGGAGCCGGCGATGCGGGCCCTCGTGTTTCTGACCATGACACTGGCGAACACGAGGACAGATGCAACACCGCACACCTTCACCCCGGGACACCCCACACCCTGAGCCCCAGCCCGACACCGAGCGGCGCCGTTGGCTCAACCTCGGCGTCCTGGCCCACGTCGACGCGGGCAAGACCAGCCTGACCGAAGCGCTGCTGCTCGCCGGCGGGGCGGTCCGGCAGCTCGGGAGCGTCGATGCCGGGACCACCCGCACGGACACCCTCGCCCTGGAACGGCGCCGCGGGATCACGATCCGGACCGCTGTGGCGAGCTTCGCCGTCGGCGATGTGACGATCAACCTGATCGACACTCCCGGCCACCCGGACTTCATCGCCGAGGTCGACCGCTCGCTGGCAGTCCTCGACGGAGCGATCCTGGTGCTGTCGGCGGTCGAGGGCGTCCAGGCGCAGACGATCGTGCTGTACCGGGCGCTGCGCCGGCTGGGTATCCCGATCGTCTTCTTCATCAACAAGATCGACCGCTCCGGCGCCGACCCGGACCGGGTGATCTCCGCGATCACCCGGCGGCTGACACCCACCGCGATCACCCTGGAGTCGGTTCGCGATGCCGGCACCGCGTCCGCGACCGTGATCGGCTACGACCCGTCCGACCATGCCACCGCCGAGGCGTTGACCGCGCAGCTGGCCGACCATGACGAGGGCGTCCTGCAGGCCTGGGTCGATCACGAGACGACGGTCTCCGAATCCGTTCTCCGGCAGACATTGGGCGGTCTGGCCCGCAGCGGGCTGGTCCAGCCGCTGATCATGGGATCGGCGATCACCGGCGCCGGAATCGACCAGCTGATCAGGACGGTCACGGCGCTGCTGCCGCCACCGTGGATGGACCCCGACCGGCCGCTGCTCGCCCAGGTGTTCAAGATCGAACGGTCCGGTGCCGGCGACCGGGTCTGTTTCGTACGCCTCCGGGAGGGGAGGGTCAGCGTCCGCGACCAGATCTTCGCAGCCGGTGTCGAGGCCGGAAAGATCACCGCCATCGAGGTCTGCGAACCGGAAGGTTTCGTACCCCGGGACCACGCGGTCGCCGGGCAGGTCGTACGGCTGCACGGCCTGCGAGCCCGGCTGGGTGATCACCTGGGCAGCGAGCCGGGACCGGCCACTGCCGGGGCGGGGCTACACTTCGCTCGCCCGGCGCTGGAGACGACGATCAGCGCCCGTGATCCGCAGCAGCAGATCGCGCTCCACCAGGCGCTCACCGAGATCGCCGACTACGATCCGCTGATCGGATTGCGGCCCGGTGCCGATCACGGTGATCTCCGGATCAGCATCTACGGCGAGGTGCAGCAGCAGGTGATCGCCGACACCCTGGCACTCGACCACGACATCGACGTGACCTTCCGATCGACCAAGATCATCTGTGTCGAGCGGCCGGCCGGCCCCGGAGCTGCAGTCCGGCGGATCGGCGACCCGGAACACTTCTTCGGCTCGACACTCGGGGTCGAGATCCAGCCCAACACGCCCGGATCCGGCGTGGAGCTGGTCATAGCCGTCCCGCGGCTGAGCATTCCGCTGCATGTCTACTCGACGATCGACGGCTTCCGTGCCGCGCTGATGGACTATCTGCGGGACCCGCTGGCAGCGGGTCCGCACGGATGGCAGGTGGTTGACATCCGGATCACGATCACCGAGAGCGACTACAACCCGCCGGGGCCGACACCGGCCGATGTCCGGCACACCCTCGGAATCGTTGTGTCCGAGGCGATCCGACGGGCCGGCACCGTGGTCTGCCAGCCGATCGACCGCTTCCGGCTGGAGACGCCGGCGACGACACTGGCCGGTGCGCTGGGACTGCTCGCCCGGCACCGGGCGGTGCCCGACACACCCCGGCTCCAGGCTGATCTTGCTGTCGTGACCGGCACAATCCCGGCGGCTGAGCTTGATCATCTCCGTCGCGGCCTCCACAGCGCGACCCATGGCGAGGGGCTGTTCGAATCCCAGCTCGATCACTACGCGCCGTAGAGTTGTCGAAGTGACGACTCTTGAAGCGTGGTGGGGCGAACCGATCGGTCAAGGGTGGCTGCAGATCGCTGAGCTGGGCATAGCGTGGATCCTGTCCGCCCTGATCGGATTCGAACGAGAGCTCAAACAGAAGGCGGCCGGCATCCGGACCTACACCGTCGTCGGTTTCGGCTCCGCACTGTTCATGCTGGTCAGCAAGTACGGCTTCACCGACGTGCTGATGCCCGAACGGGTCGTCCTGGACCCGTCGCGGGTGGCGGCCCAGATCGTCTCCGGTCTCGGATTCATCGGCGGCGGCATCATCTTCGTCAAGCGTGACTCGGTGCGCGGCCTGACGACCGCCGCCAGCATCTGGCTGACCGCCGCAGTCGGTGCCGCCGCAGGTGCCGGGCTGCCGCTCCTGGCCGCCGTCAGCACGGCCGTCTACTTCCTGACCGTGCTCGGACTCCGGCCGGCCGCCGCGGTGCTGAGCCGCCGGTTCGGCGGCGCGCTGCCGGCCATCCAGGTGCAGTATCTGGACGGCCGCGGCATCCTCCGCGACATCCTGAGCGTCGTGACCGATTCCGGCTTCCTCGTCGCCGGCGTCACGACCACCCGCCGAAGGCGGTCCAGCCAGGAGCGCCGACGCCATCCCGACAGCGACGGCCCGGGCGCGGACGACCAGCAGCCGTCGGTGCTGCTGAGAGTCCAGCTCAGCGGCAAAGGTGATCTTGGGTCGTTGATCACCACGGTGTCGGATCTCTCCGGAGTACTGGCCGTCACGACCATCGGCGACCAGGACGACGAGACGATCTAGCCCCGTACCCGCCTCCGCACACCCCTCGCCCGAACCTCAAGGTTTGAGGTTGCGCCTTCCCGCACCGGTTCCTGGTGGAGCGGGAGTGCCTGAGGTCAAAGTTCGAGATTCGGTGCGACCGGCTCCACGCCGGGGCCGCGAGCAGCGAGGCGACCGGCAACCGTCGATGCGGCGATGGTCAGCAACGCGCCGAGCAGCAGGGCGGCGGCCTCGCCGGGCAGCAACACCCCGAGCTGGGTTCCCAGCGTCGCAGCGGCGACCGGGACACCGAGCTGGGCCGAGGCGAGCACGGCGTACGGGACCGGCTGGCCGATCAGTGCCGCCGCTGCATGGGCCAGGATCGCACCGATGCCGAGCGCCACGCCGAGGATGATCATCGACGAATGCGCCGCCAGCTCGCGCAGATCCAGCGAGGCGCCGAGCCAGACGAAGAAGATCGGGCTGAAGAGCCCCTCGGTCAGCCCGAAGAGCTGCCGGGCCAGCCGACGCGGCTCCCCGATGGCGGCAACGGCCAGGCCGAGACAGAAGCCGGCCAACATGATCGACACCCATGGTCTCGGTCGCCAGTGCGGCGAGCAGCAACAACGCCAGCAGGCTGATCCGCAGCTCGAGGGCGAATCCGCGCCGTTCCGACTTGCGGTGCAGCGCCTTGCGCCAACCACGGCGCTCTCCCTGCCAGAAGAAGACGAAGATCACCGCGCTGGCGGCGACGACCACCGCGGCACCCAATCCGGCGCGCGCGACGTGGGCAGGATCGAGCACCAGCGGCAGCGCGACGATGCACGCGGCGTCGGCGATGGCGATCTGCGGGAGGGTCGTCAACATCCCCCGCCCGGACAGCTGCAGCGAGGCGACGATCGGCAGGATCACGGCGGCCGAGGAGGATGCGAACAGCACCGCGTACAGCGCACCGTGGCCGGTCCCGAAGGCGTACGAGACCAGCAGGCCGAGCACGATCGCGGCGACGATCACGACCACCAGCCGGAGCAGCGCGGACCGTGCCCCGGACAGCAGCCGCCGGTCGCGGACCGGGACGTGCGAACCGGCGACGAACATCACCAGGGCGAAGCCGACGTCGGCCAGGAAGGTGAAGGTCGACCCACTCGGGTCGACCCATCGCGTACCGGTGTCGCCGATCAGGACGCCGACCGCCAACTCGCCGACCACGACGGGGATGCGCAACGCGTCCGACCAGGCCAGGATCGGGCCGAAGAGCGCCACCGCCATGATCAGCGCCAGGATCTGCAGACTCACCGTCGTGGACCGATCGGGCCGGAATCAGCCGCGGAGCCGTACGAATTCGGGCTGGGCGACCTGCATCATCCTCGGCGCACGGCCGGTGCAGAGCGCCTCCAGATCATCGGCGACCAGCCGGCCGACGCTGCGCAGCGCCTCGGTGTTGGCACCGGCGCGATGGGACGACAACACCGCGTGCTCCGCCTGCCGGATCGGATGATCCTGGTCGATCGGCTCCTGGGGATAGACGTCGATCGCGGCGCGGAACCGGCCGGCCAGCAGCCGATCGGTGAGGGCGTCGAAGTCGATCACGTGTGCGCGGCTGAGCAGCACGAGGACCGCATCGGAGGCGATCAGGTCGAGCTTCTCGGCCGTGATCAACGCCCGGTTGGACGAGGTCGGCGTGGCCAGCACGAAGATCACCCGCGAGGTCGCCAGCAGGGTGTCGAGATCGAGCGGTTCGACCCCCTGCCGGCGCAGGAAGGTGTCGGTGATCCAGGGGTCGTAGACACCGATGTGGCAGCCGAACGGAGCGAGCAGCGGCCGCAGCGATTGCGCCAGCCCGCCGAAGCCGATCAGCCCGACCTGCTTGCCGTAGAGGGTGAAGGTATCGCCGATCTCGGTGGCGAACGCGGTGTGGCTCCAGTTCGGCTCGCCGGTGCGGAAGGCCCGGTCGGTCCAGCCGATCTGACGGGCGCTCGCCAGTGCCAGGCCGAGGCCGAGCTCGGCGACCGCGGGGCCGAAGGCCGGTGCGCTCCCCAGCACCCGGATCCCGTGGGAGAAGCAGTAGTCGTAATCCAGATCCTCCTGCGGTGGCAGATGGCCGCCGACCTCGAGGATCGCACGCAGCTTGGGAAAACGCGACGGATGACCGTGACGCCAGGCGCCCGTGACGATGATCTCCAGCTCGGGAGCGACCGCGGCCAGCTGATCTTCGTCGATCGGCTCGTCCCGACCCCACACCACATCGGCGACGGCGTGGATCCGTTGCAGGTCGTCGTCGTCGAAGATCGTTTCGGTCAGCCGGAAACTCGGGTCGAGCAGGACCTTCACAGCCATTGGGAAAGCTCCTTCTTCTGGATCGGCGAGATCCATACTGACAGCGAGCGGGCGAATCGTTCGCCGCCGCCCGGGTAACGCAACCGAGCAGGCCGGATTCCGCACGACCGACGACGAAGGATCCTTGGGATGACAACCGCACTTCTGGTGATCGACATGCTCAGCCGCTATGAGCACGACGACGCGGAGCTGCTGGCCGAGTCAGCCCGAGAGGCCGTGCCGAACATCCGCCGGATGCTCGACGCCGCCGGCGAGCAGGGCAGCCCCGTCGTCTACGTCAACGACAACCACGGCGAATGGGCCGCCGGTCGCCGGGAGCTGGGCGACTGGGCCGTCGGCGGCGCCCATCCGGAGCTGGTCGAGCCGATCCTTCCTGCCGCCGATGTCCCGCTGCTGGTGAAGGCGCGGCACTCGGCGTTCTACGCCACCCAGCTCGACTATTTCCTGCGCAGCCACGACATCGACCGGATCGTCCTGACCGGACAGGTGACCGAGCAGTGCATCCTCTACTCCGCGCTCGACGCCTACGTACGCCACTTCGACGTCGCGGTCCCGCGGGATGCCGTCGCCCACATCCACGAGGATCTGAGCGAGGCCGCGCTGACGATGATGCAGCGGAACATGCGCGCCCACATCGGGACGACCGGGGAGTTGATCAAGACGCTCAGCTGAGATCCGGGCTGTCTCGATCGGCGGGCTCGGTCGGCGTGGGATCGGCTCCGTCAGTACCAGCCGAGGTTGACCGAGCTGCCGAGCCAGTTCAGGATCTGCTGGGCGCCGAGCAGGAGCACCGGCAGGGCGACCAGGCCGAGTGCCAGCAGGTAGATGCCGGCGCTGAGGAGCCGATGGGGGCGTACGTCGTCGGCCAGCCGGGAGACGCGTACGACGGTGCCGTAGCTGACACCCATCGCGAACCGCGGCACAGGAGCCGCGGCGAGCGCGACCAGCGCCCTGGCCAGCGGCACCGCTCCGGTACGGCGCCGGGCGGCATCGTCGGCCAGCATCTCCACCAGCAGCCGGGCCTCGTTCAACGGCACCTCACTGCGCACCGCGATCGGGAAGGCCCGGTGCAACGCGGTGAAGGTGTCCAGCACCAGGTCGTGCCGGGCCCGCAGATGGGCCTCTTCGTGGGCGAGCACGGCGGCGACCTCGTCGGGAGCCAACGCGCGCAGCGCACCGTCGCTGAGCACGACCCGGGACTTCCGCAGGGCCGGCAGGCAGTACGCGACCGGGACCGGTTCGCTCATCACCCGCAGTCCGGGCGGGCCGGCCAGCTCGGCCCGACGGCTCACCTGGTCGAGCAGGTCGACAGCCCGGCGGTGCCGGGTGCGCCGGGAGCCCGTCTTGCGGACGACGATCAGCAGCGACCAGATCAGCCGGCCGACGACCACAAGGGTGAAGATCAGGATGATCGAGTAGACGATCACCTCGGCGACCGAGGGATCGGGATTGTGGAAGAGTCCGAGGCTGAGCGCAAGGCCCGAGCCGACCACGGACAGCAGCGCCGCGACCGAGCCGGCCTGCCACAGGGCGACCGCAGGGCGGGGTG
>Ga0164242_10009760_pt1 | contig 10323 bp, 11 predicted proteins | sample OricomgcompostMG_FD_108783 | JGI IMG/M metagenome (GOLD analysis project Ga0164242, IMG submission 108783) | Miracle-Growth compost microbial communities from Emeryville, California, USA - Original compost - Miracle growth compost (MG) ... | reverse complement strand
CTGCAGGCTTTTCTAAAAACCAAGCGCCACCTGTTTTTGGTTGTTAATAGTTTTGAAGAATACGTTGGCATCTTAACTATCGAGGATGTGTTGGAGCAGATAATTGGCAAACCGATTGTGGATGAGTTTGACCAGTACGAAGACTTGCGTGCTGTAGCCGAACTGGCTGCCAAGAAAGACCACACCGAACACACTGAACCATTGCCTGAACCGCCAAGCGTAGAAAAGGGAAAAGAATAGCCAGAGTGAAAACCGCGCTTTTCACGCTGCGCGTAAGGAAAAACCGTAGGTTTGTCCTTAAGTGGTCTATCCCTGAGCCACCAGAGGTGGTAAAATAACACCTAATGAGAACACTTGCAAATGACACGACTAACAAAGTCGGAGAGTCGATAACGGTCAAGGGCTGGGTTAATAGCCGACGTGACCATGGCGGCCTAATTTTTATTGACCTGCGTGATCACACTGGTGTAGTGCAGTTGGCGATTCGTCCCGAGCAAGAAAGTGCCTTTAGAGCTGGCGAGGAGCTGCGTGACGAATACGTTATTTCTGCCACTGGCATGGTAGTGGAGCGCGATGAGTCTTTGCGTAACCCCAACATTGCGACAGGCAACGTGGAAATAAAAGTTGATGAGCTGATTATACTGAACCGTAGCGAAGCCTTGCCAATTCAGGTAGAGGGCAGTGCTCAAGCCAACGAAGATTTGCGCTTGAGGTATCGCTACCTCGACTTGCGCCGACCCAAAATGCAAACTATGCTTACAAAACGCGCTGAAATGTACAAGCACATTCGTGATTACATGGAGCAGGCACAGTTTACCGAAGTAACTACGCCAATCTTGGCTAACTCTAGCCCGGAGGGGGCTCGCGACTTTCTTATACCCAGCCGTTTACAGCAGGGCAAGTTCTACGCATTACCGCAGGCTCCTCAGCAGTTCAAACAGCTACTAATGGTGGGTGGCGTACCGCGCTACTACCAGATTGCGGCTTGTTTTCGCGACGAAGACCCACGAGCCGACCGCTTGTATGGCGAATTCTACCAGCTTGACCTAGAAATGTCGTTCGTAGAAGACGGCGAAGAAGTGCGCAGTACCATGGAGCCGCTAATCAAGAAGCTGGTAACCGATTTTGCTGGCAAGCAGTTATTGAGCGAAGACGTTCCACGCATCCCATATGCCGAAGCGATCGAGAAGTACGGCAGCGACAAGCCAGACTTGCGTTACGGTATGGAGCTAATTGAGCTAACTCAAGAGCTAGAGAACACTGAATTTGGCGTGTTTAAAAACGCCGAAGTTGTAAAAGCTATTTGCGTTAAAGGCGGCGCAGAGTTAAGCCGTTCGCAGATTGATAACTTTACTGAAATAGCCAAGAGCGAAGGTGCTGGCGGCCTAGCCTACATTACTTACAAAGACGGCGGGGCTCAATCGCCAATTGCTAAGTTCTTGAGTGAGCAGGAGCTAGCGGCTATCAAGGAAAAACTTGGTGCTGCTGATGGCGACGCGGTATTTTTCGGAGCCGATAGCCGCGCAAAAGTAAACAAAGTTTTGGGCCGCCTTCGCGCTGAGTTTGCTAACCACTTTAACCTCAAGGATCCAAATGTGGTTGCACTGGCCTGGATTGTTGATTTTCCATTTTACGAGCGTGATGAGAAAACCGGCAAACTAGACTTTGGCCACAACCCGTTCAGTATGCCAAAAGGCGGTATGCAGGCGCTAGAAACCGAAGATTACGATAGCATTGTGGCCGATCAATACGACATGGTCATGAACGGCTACGAAATCTGCAGCGGCGGTGTACGCAACCACAGTCCAGAGGTTATGTACAAAGTCTTTGGCGTGCTCGGTTTCGATGAGCAGTATGTGCATGACCGTTTTGGTGCCATGATTGGCGCCTTTAAGTACGGTGCACCGCCGCACGCCGGCTGCGCCTTCGGTATAGACCGCATATTTATGGAGCTAATGAGCGAGACTAACATTCGCGAAATAGTCGCCTTCCCTAAAAACGGCAGCGGTGTAGATGCCATGATGCAAACGCCAAACACGGTCGACATAGAACAGCTCGACGACCTCAACCTCCGCATCATAGAAAGCTAATACTATACAAAGTATAGTATTGAGAATAGCACCGTTAAATCATAAAATCATGCGTCGCCTGCTACAATGCCTAACATGAAGACAGTATTGTTCATCCCCGGCGGGACAGAGGACTGGAATAGCCGAGACTACGCTTCTGTGATGAAGACCATTGAGCAGAAAGGTTATAAAGTTCGATTCGTGCCCATACAATGGAAGCGCTCTACAATTGATGATTGGGTACATGAACTCATGACTGTATATGCACGATATGACCCGGCACAAACAATCCTTGCTGGTTTCTCGTGGGGTGCTATGACGGTGTTTATTGCTGCAACTCAACGGCAGCCTGCCGAGCTATGGCTTTGTTCTCTCTCGCCTTATTTTTCCGATGATAAATACCTGCTAGCAATGCAACACGCCATACCAAAATGGCTCGGCAAGCACCGCTTCGAGGCGTTCGCACGATTGGATTTTGACGCCCTGGCTCAAACTATCACGATACCTACAACCATTTTGGTTGGCGAGTATGAATTGGCAAGCGTGAAAAAGCGTTGCCAGGTTGCAGCCCAAGAACTTGCTAACGCACGACTCATCACAGTGCAGGGCGCCAAACACGAAGTAGACGACCCTAATTACCTGGCTGCTATACTAGCGCTATGAATGTAGTGTTGGCGATACTTGGAATTATGTCGGGGGTTATCGGTATCGTTGCATACCCGCCGTACATCCGCGATATGCTGCGGCGCACCACCAAACCGGAGCGCGCCTCTTGGTTCATCTGGACGGTGCTGAGCGGTATTGCGCTTGGGTCGCAGCTGGCCGAGGGCGCGCAGTGGTCTATTGCAATGACACTGGCAAATACCATCGGCGTCACGGTCATATTTCTGATGTCTTTGAAGTTTGGCTACGGCGGCCTGCATCGGCGCGATGTTATTTCACTGGCCCTTGCTGCAATCGGCCTAGTGCTGTGGCTCTTTACCAAACAGCCCCTTATTGCGCTACTCATAGTGGTTGCAGTAGACGCTGCTGGGGCGTGGCTCACCGTATACAAAGCCTACAAAGACCCGGGATCAGAAACATTGGTAACCTGGTGGCTCGACTGCGTCAGCAACTTGCTCGGCCTGCTTGCGGTCGGCTCGCTGAGCTTCTCGCTCATGCTCTATCCAGCTTACCTACTGGTCGCCAATGGCGCGGTTGTAACAGCAATCTACCTAGCCCGACGTAAAAGTGATGCTACAATGACGCCATGAAAGCGTCTTATTCGAGCCTTTGTGGAACAAGCGTGACGCCATATAAAGTATAGTAAGGAGTTAGTATGAAGTTTAAAAAGGCCGTTCTTGTAAATATTCCAACATCGGCATTAGACGAAAAATATTGGAAAGAACTCGATGAATTAGTAGAACAAAAGGTTCTCATCGCTCGCGATGATCCAAATTATTTCAATGAGCTGCATGATGTCGATTGCTTGTTGCTTGGCTTCCAGGTGCCAACGGATCGAGATGTATTCGAGGCAGCGCCCAATCTTAAATTCATCGGCATCTTAGCAACTGCTTTTGGTACAGTTGATTTGACTGCTGCCGCGGAACGCAATATCCCTGTTTGCAACCTGGCCGGATATAGCACAGAGTCGGTTGCTGAATTCTCTGTAGCAGCATTGCTGTATGAGATACGTGGTTTGCAAGAGGCCGTAAAACGCGCCGAGAGCGGAAACTACGATGAGTCAGGTATTCGTGCCAGGGAACTTAAGGGTAGCAACGTTGGTGTAATTGGTCTTGGAAGTATTGGGGCGCGTTTTGCAGAAATTATCTCTGGGTTTGGTGCGCATGTAAGCTACTGGTCACAGCATGAAAAACAAGTTCCGTTTGAATATCGTGAGCTGGATGATTTGATCGCTAGTAGCGACTATGTATCAATACATGTTGCCGAAACCGAAGACACAAAAAACTTGCTAGACGAACGAAGGCTAGCCTTGCTGAAGCCGGGCAGCGTGATTGTAAATACCGTTCCGCCTTCAGTAATTAATACGGACGCTCTGATAGCTCGTCTGCAAGTTGGTAATATAGCATACGTTACCGACCACCCGGACTCGTATGCCGAAGAGGAGCGTGCAAAGCTTGCGGGTTTGTCTAACGTCACATTTTTCCCGGCAGTAGCATACATAAGTGACGAAGCACGCATCGCCAAACAAGAAATTTTCATCGCCAACATCAAGGCGGCCCTGAACGGCATGCCGCAGAACCAAGTCAACTAAAAGTACAGGTTTGTAATCGATAGGCTATGGACACAATATTATAATTTTGTTATAATGGTGGTATGGTACAAAAAGTCATACAAATTGGTTCTAGCGCTGGCGTAACTATTCCTAAGAGTCGGATGGCAGAGCTGGGTTTGTCTATTGGCGATGAAGTGAAAGTAACAGTCGAACCGGTTCAGAAAGCTCCGGCTGACAAGGTTGAGCTAGTTGCTTTGACTCAAAAGCTCATCAAGCGCCACCAGGCGGCTCTAGATAACCTAAGCCAGCGTTAGTATGCATTACTTTGATGTTGATGACGTCGAGCTCATCCATATGCAGATTATTGATGCTAGTGGTGGTTCGCACGGTACGCGTGACCGAGGACGTCTAGAGGCGGCTGTAGCGACGCAGCACCAAATGGTCTTTGGCCAGGAATTGTACGAAACCGTTTTCGATAAAGCGGCTGCGCTTTGTCGTGGCATTGTTGCCGATCATCCATTCGTGGATGGCAATAAGCGCACGGGTATTATGGCGGCACTCATATTCTTAGAGCGAAATGGACACCAGACGACTATGTCCGATAAAGAACTTGAGGATTTCGCAGTACAAATAGCTGTCGAGCATCTGGATATCTCTGCTATCGCCGAGTGGCTACAGGCACATAGTAGCTAAACGGCTGGTTTGTTATCGAGGGAGTGCCAGATGTACCAGCTGGCGACGGATTCGTAGGGGTGCCATTTGTTTTTGGCTGCGATTTCAGTGACTTGTTCGGGTGTGGGAGCATCGGCCAAACCGTACAGTTTGCGGATGCCGTTACGTATACCTAGGTCGCCAATGGGCAATACATCTGGACGCCCCATGCAGAACATTAGAAACATGTGGGCTGTCCACACGCCTATGCCTTTTACCTGCGTCAGCTCGGCTATAACTTCATCGTTGCTTAGCCCGTCCAGATGGTCAAACTTTACTTTGCCGTCCACAATGTGTTGCGCCAGGTCCAGCACATATGTGGCTTTGCCGCGCGAAAAGCCTATGCCGCGCAGCGTCTCGACGTCTTTGGTTAAAATCTGTTCGGGCGTAGGGAATACACCGCCAAATAAATCCTGAAAGCGCTTTTCTATGGCCGCAGCCGCATAAGTACTTAGCTGCTGGCTTATGATGCTGTCGACCAGGCTCTGGTAATAATCTTTATGCGGCCGCATGGTAGTTGGTCCAGCCCGCTTAACTACTGGCGCCAAAACCGGATCTACCGAACTCAAATACTCAGCCGCCTTACGTGCTAGTAGCCTGTCAATAGTCTGCATGTATATAGGATACACCGTTGACAACCATAAGCGTTTGGTCTAATCTCAAAGCATAAGACTTTAATTGTCTGTGGCATAGAGGAAAAAATGCAAAACGAGAGTACAGTCGGATCATTGTTCGGCCAGCCTACACGACCAATTTCAATCGCAGTTAACATGCCCGATGCAGAGCCTGCTGAAATTGACGCGGCGGCTTTGGATAGCTCAGAGGAACCTGCTCCAAGGGTCGTTGTTGGGCCGGTCGAAACCCCTATTGCACAATCGCACGAGCTTACACCCGAGGTATTTGCAAGGGAGCAGGCCGAAAGGGCTTACCATGAAGCCGTTAAGCTGTGGACAGAAGCCGTCGACAAAGTCGAAGAAGCCGTGCAGCATCTTACCAAAGCCAGGGTAAACCTAGCCAAAGCTGAACACGAGGAAAGAGCCTTGAGAAACAGGCAAAAAGACGAAGCACTGGTACATACAAACGCCAAACTGGCTAAACTGGTTGACCACTCGCGTATGTATCTTGGCAGCAACGACGTAGCTGCCTAATAGCTAGAGACTATACCTCTTGCTTAAGTTTAGGCCTAAGTATATTATGAGGGCATATAAGCTTAAGCGAGACTTAGTTAGGAAAGAAAAATGTCAGAAGAAGCACCACAGGCCGCCCCGGTTGAAGAAGGTCTGTTTCCTCCTGCTGCCCAGCCAACAGCACTAGAAACGGTACAGGCTTGGTCCGAGGGCGAGAAATCACAGGCTGCCTATGCGGGCCAGTGGGTTGGCGATCAACCTACACTAGAAGCCGAACAGCAGGCGGTCGATGACGTTAAAGATTATCTGGAAAGCCGTCCAGCCGAAGCGCGTGTACAAGGGCGCTTTGCTACGGCCGAAGATTCTGCCGCCGCCCGCGAAGATCAGCACTATGTAAACACCCTAAATGAGCAAAAGTCCGACGCCGATAAGACTCGCGATGAGCTACTGCGGGAGTGGAATAACGCCGAAGATATCGACGACAAGACTCGTGCCAACGATGTTCAGGACGAGTTGCAGCGAAGAATCGAAAACGAATCACAACTCAACGACGAGCAGAAAATGAAAATGATCGATCGGTTATACGAGCAGAAAAGTAAACTGCGCGAAGAGTCGAGCGCAACCGCCGAATCGCAAAACCCTCCAGCCCAAGAGGTCTCTGTCAACATACAGCAAGATAGCGAAAAAGCCGGAGAAGCATCTGTAGAAGCGCAGGAAAGCCAGGTCGAAGAACTGATTAACCCGGATGGCCCCGAGCAGACCGGCGGCAAACATCGTGGCGAACCAGCCGAAGAAGAACCAACCCCAATTTATGATGAGCTGAAAGGCGACAGCGGGGACGAAGGCAACAGCACAGAAACTAAAAGCGGTCTAGATCCGGCCACAGAAGCCGAGCTGGACAGGCAATTACACAAACATGATCTGTTGCCCGACGAGGCTGCCGAAGCAGGCGACACAACAGGCGAGGGCTCTAACGAAGGTGCCGAAGAGGGCGGCGAGGCTGGAGAAGAAGGTTCCGAAGAGGGCGATGATTATCACGAGCAGGAACACACCCCCGAAGAAGATGATGCCCGTGGCTTGCAAGTGGTTGGCGAAGCTGCACCCGAAATTTTAGATACCGAGCATGCCCTGGAGGCTTACAACCACGCGATTGACCAGTATGCCCAGGCCAAGATTCGCGCCGAACGCATACTGGCCGGCAAAGAGGCAAAGGAGGCCTTGGAGGCTGCAGGTGCTACCCTGGCCGAAGCACACAACAACGTTCTTAGGGCCCAGGTAGCCGAGATGAACGCGGCCGATCAAATGCAGGAAGCTGCCTATGAGCACAATCAGCAAGCCATCGACCAAGCCAACGACGAAAGAGACGGGCTGGTGGCCCAAAGAGCTGCCGCTCGAGAGGCCGGCAACTACGACGGTAGCTTAGACGGCCGCATTGACGCTCTGGCCGCTGAAGTCAGAGAAATGATCGCCAACCAGACCACACTTGAAGAAGACATGGCAACACGTGAACAACAGCGTGAAGCCGTTATTACTCAGCAGGCTATTGCTCTGCGCGATGCTGTCGAACAATCCATGCAGCGCCAACGCGAAGCGGCACATCCACGCTGGGCTAAATTTACCAAGTTTATGACCGATCATCCATCGGTCAGGACCGCTATATCAGCAGGTCTAGTTGGCATAGGCGTATTGGGAACCGCTACGGGACTAGTTCCTCTAACAGCTCTATCTATAGCTGGCGGCGCAGTCATGCGCGGCGTCGGTGCTTACGGCATTTCGCGCGGCATTGGCGACATGATATCCAAACGGCAGCTACGCGGCGACAACCTAAGGACGGTCGAAGACTATTTGGCGGCTTCCAGCAAAGACTCCAACACTCAGAAATGGAGTAAGCGTGCCGGAGCTATTCTAGCGGTAGCTGCGGCTGCCGGTCCGGCTATCAACCAAATACACCAGCTCATGAATCATCCGAACGCACAGCCTCCAACCAAGACGGGAGGCCCGCACAACAAGTTGGATATTAAGCCTGGTGCTCACACATTCCCATGGACAAATGGCATGGAGCACCTGCACACCAACATATCTGATCCTAGCCAAATGAGGATATGGACCCACTATCCCGGCATACACTTTACTGGCAACGGCCTAGGCGGTGGACATGGCGCAATTACCAGCGTGACCTACAACGGTCATACTTTCCATGACTTTGCCCACATCAATGGCGCACTAAATTACATTTACAATCATCCTAGATAAAGGGCGGGCAACCACATGGCAAATTACACACGCGACGAACTAATTAAAAAGCTTCACATAGAGTCACTCAGCTACGATGACCAGCAGGCTATGCTGCAGAACGTGGCCAACGTGGTTTCAAGCAGAATCATAAACGGCATTGGCGACAAACTGCAAGAGCCGGATCTCCAGGAGTTGGACCATTTGGTAGACAAGGGCGATGAAAAAGAAATAGAAACCTTCATTCGCAGCAAGTTTGAAGACTACGACAAATTTGCCGCCGAAACCCAGCAAGCAGTTGTAGAGGACATCGCCAAAGACATAGAGTTGTCTCGCAGCCTAGTAACTCCACAAGAAGACTATACTGCCGAATCTGACTCGCCAGACGGCGCTGAGCAGTCGGCCAGTTAATTGTCAAAATAAGTCAAAAATGGTAAAGTAGCGTTGATATGGAACGTGAATCTTTCGTTTTGCCATCACCCGATAAAAAGAAGGGTAAAAATAAACCAGGCAAGCTAAAGCTTGGATCTGTTGTTCGTGCCAATTTTGAGTCATCTGTCGAAAAGGTAAAGCGTGAAACCAAAGAGTTGGATAGCGCTCTGGCCAGGTTGACAATAAAACCGGCCGAGAGTGCCGAGAAAAAGGCAGAAAAATACACGCCGCTACCCAATTTTTCGCTTGGGGCTACAGAATTTAGCGGCGGCGAGGTCATCATTGACCTGCAGGGCGATAAGCCCGTTGAAGAACGCGTGTTGCCCCTGAGACCCGAAGAAGATGGCGGCAGCCTAAGTGCCGTTCATGCCAAAGGCCACCATATGGAAAAAAGTGTCTGGCACAGTATAGAAATCGACAACAAAACTGGTTCAGTTGCCGAAAATCCATCTTTTGAATACGGCGAAGAATTTCACAAAGAAGTAGCAGCCGAAGCCGATAACTACCACCGTAATATGGCTGCTGGCGAAGTTGCTTTGGTGGCAGCTGCTAGCAGCGTCAAGTCTGGCTCCAAAAACGACTCAAAAGTTGCATCTACGCTTAAAACCACCAAAGTCATAGGCAGCACAGTTGCCAATGGCGTTGGCAAGATGGCTCAAACCAATACGCCAATCTGGCCTTGGGCTGTGGCGCTCGTAGTGCTTATTATTTGTCTTGTTCTGGCTCTAAAATAAACTCTCGGCGAAGCCATTCGTCCAGGCTATTGCCGCCGCCGGCAGTCAGACAGAGTACTGTGTCGCCAGCGGCTAGGTGTTCATAAATTTTGTCGCGCAGTTTGGGCCCTAGCTTGGCAGGCTCGGCATGCTCTTGTGTAACCGGATCGGTCAGGGCAACAAGTTTTTCGGGTGTTAAGAGTTCCAGCGACTCGTCTTCGCGAGCTAGATAGCTCGGCACTATATATAGGTGCTTAACATCGTCAAACAGATGCTTTAGGTCATCCTTAATGAAATGCTGGCGTGTGTTGTGCAGGCCTTCGTAAACCACCACTACGTTGTCGCCCGCAACCTCATGTGCTAGCTGTAGGGCACCTCTGATTTTATGTGGCGTGTGACCGTAGTCGCTGTACAGACCGGGCGATATTCTTTCGAACCGGCGGGCTACTCCGGGAAAATCGTTTACTAAGTAAACTAATTTATCTAAGCGCTCGTCTAGCATAGGCTGTAAGGCATTCACGACTAGCCATGCATCGCGGCGATTTACTAGACCGGCCAACGAAACATTCGGGTCCGTTTCGGGCAATATAGTAGCCGCATAGTCAGACGTTAGCTCAAGCTTTTCGGCGTCTAACTGCCACAACACAGTGTGGTCGCTCTGTCCTATAAAATCACGAAAGGCCTCGTTGTATTCTTCGCGGGTGGGGTAGATGTCCGGGTGGTCCCAGTCTATGCCGGCAATCATACTTATATCGGGTGTGAAGTGCAGGAAGTTCCGGTCGTACTCGTCGGCCTCATAGACAAAATATTCGGCCCCTTCTTCG
>Ga0164242_10009759_pt1 | contig 10323 bp, 6 predicted proteins | sample OricomgcompostMG_FD_108783 | JGI IMG/M metagenome (GOLD analysis project Ga0164242, IMG submission 108783) | Miracle-Growth compost microbial communities from Emeryville, California, USA - Original compost - Miracle growth compost (MG) ... | reverse complement strand
GCGCCTGAAGTTCATCATAGCGCTTTGACGCTACTTCAAGCAATTCTTCCTTTGTCATGATTTAATCAATTTCGTTCAGCTAAAGTTACGTTTTTTTATTAAACGAAAATTTGAAATGCACCCGACATCTTTGTCCATGGGATACTGTTCAGATTGATGCTCATGGAAACAGATTTCAGCAACCGGTTTTTACCCAAAACACTTTTAGAATAATCCGTCAAATTTTTGCTCATCAATAAGGGCAGATAAAAAGAAACCGCGTTCCCGATGTGAACCGCCAGACCGACCTCAAATAACACATCCATACCTACTTCGCCATTGGTTTTCGGTAAGGCCGCCAAATCACCGAAAACCTGTAAAGGTAATTTTCCGAAAGGCAGATCTGTACTTAAATTCAGCGCGGCCAGCCAGTTGTCGCTCAGGCCCACCGGGCGGGCATATTGCAAAGTATTCATCTTAAACCCACCGTCCTTCATGGCTATTTGATTCGCCCAGAAACCGGTATTCTGATGCCTTCCGATAAAGGTTTCATCATAAAGATAATCGTTGATGCCGCTATGCGTGGCGCTCAGCTCATAACGTTGCTCAGAAATGCCATTGCCCGTCAAATCCATCAGTTTCCCGACATAAGCACGGATATAAAACGCTTTGTTTTTCAAATAATAATTTACTTTCAGGTGGGCCGTGGCACTGAACTTTGCAAAGTCCTTACCGGCCAAACCTTCCAAAGCATAACCAAAAGGATTGAATGTACTACGGTTTTCATACTCATAACGCAGTTTACCAAAAACATAGTCTTCCGACGGACCGGAAACCGGCCGGTAAAGACTGTCTGCCGGATCCATCCGGTAAGCCAGGCTACCCTCGCGGATCCAGTAGGCTTTCAAAATCAACCGGCGGTCAATTGTGCTGCGGGGAAAGGGTTTGCGGATATGAAACACCAGCTCAGGACTGAGTTTCTGATAGCCGGCAAATTTATATTTTGCACTGTTCAAATCACTTTTGTCGTAGCTGAAGGTTTTTCCCCACAGATTGATTTGCCAGTCGCTTAACCAGCCACGAGTCAGATAAGTGGTATAACTCAGAAAACCGGTTCCTCCAATTTGATTAGAGGAGGTTCCATACAAAGGCGAAAGCGCAAACTGGAAGCGATTTTGCGGAATGGTCAGATTATGCAAAGCCAGACCCAGCATAAAGCCGTCGTAATGATTATAACCAACGGCAGGTAACAACCAGATCTTATGATGATGATTAGTGTTCAAACCGGCAAAAGCTTTCAGCGCCAGCGGATTTTTTTCCGCATTGTTGGTGGCATTAAAATCCGGCACAACCGACGCCAGCGCGATCTGCTGCCAGCGCGCACCGGAAGCCGGCCGGGCAATAGTTACCGAAGTCTTTCCCGAAAAAGGTTTTGTCCAGACCAACTGTTTTACAGTATCGGTCAGTGAGTCCGCATTTCGCCGTATGCTTTCAAAGCTGAGGAGCGCCGGTGCTTCCAGGCCCGTTTTGTTCTTTAAGCTGACTACTACACTATCGCCCCGATACCGAACCGATTTAACAGCAAAATCAACCGGCTGAGCAGTAGCCAGAGCTTTGAAAAACCAGGAAATATCCTTAGTGGCATGTTCTTCAAAAATACGTTTAAAATCTTCGGGCTGCGGATGCTTAAATTGATAGCGCTGATAATAATCCTGCATGGCGGCACGGAAAACACCTTTACCCATATAGGCTTCCAACCAGTCTAAATACAAAGGCATTTTCTCATAAATATCGACAAAGTAATTCATGTCTGTATAGGCCGTGGACGAAGTATCTGCGGCCTGCAATTCCCGGACAGCAGCGGTCGTGGTGTACATCAGTTTGTTTAAATCCACCCCTAAAAGCATTTGGCTGTTGGGCGAATAACGATGATCGTAAAAGCTGTTAATCCCCTCGTCCATCCAGGGATACGCGCGTTCATTGCTGCCCAAAATACCATAAAACCAATTATGCCCCACCTCATGCACAATGTCCGTAAAAATCATATCCGGATCATTGGATGAAGCGATTACCGCGATGGTAGGATATTCCATGCCGCCGGCGTCTGACTGCAAGGCGCCGTCCACCACCTTGACGGAGGCATAGGGATACCCCCCCACGGCCACACTGTAACTGTCAATGGCGGTTTTCAAAGCATTCATGCTGTTCCGCCAACTCTTTTGATGCTTGGGCAAAAAACAACTGTATGCGGCCACCTGCCGGTTAGTGCCGGGAATGGCAAAGCTGTCTTTGCGGACAATCCAGCGTTTATCAGCAAACCAGGCAAAGTCATGGACTTTTTCCACATGAAAATGAATGGTTTTCAATTGCGCCGAGGAAGGCGGGAAACCATGCTTGTAAACCGTGTCCGAAGGTAAAGGCGATTGCGCCAGACTGTCTAACCACTGCTCTTCCAAAGGCGCGTCCACCCTATCGCCGGTGGCCATCAGCACATAGTTCCGGGGCAAGGTAACAGACACATCATAGGTTCCGAATTCGCCGTAAAATTCGCCCTGATTCAAATAAGGAAACTGATGCCAGCCTTTGGCATCGTAAACCGCCGGCTGCGGATACCAGTGCGCCACCTGATAAGCCTGTTCCACATGCCCCATCCGGGAAAATACATAAGGCAGCTTAACCCGAAACGGCGTCACAATCCTGATGCTGTCGCCTGGCAACAAAGGCAGGGGTAAAATCAAACGCGCTTCGTCAATATTCTTACCGATTTTTAAAACGGCACTCCGGCCGTCAACTGTAAAATCCAGACTATCGATATAACCTTTCTTATCCTCTGAACTATAGTAAAATTCCATGTTTCCATTGGCCACCATCTGACTGTCAAAAGCGGTACGGTCGTTTTTAAAAGCATTAGGATAAAGATGAAAATCAATAAAACGCAGGGTGTCGGGCGAATGGTTGACGTAGTTTAAAGTTACCTGTCCGTTCAACACATGATTCGTATCATCCAGAGCGACGTCAATTTTTGTATCCACCCGCTGTTGCCAATAGTTCGTTTGGGCATGTGCCGGCAACGCAGCCAGTAAAGCCAGCGTCCAAAGGTTCTTCTTCAGGTATTTAGCGGCCATAGTAAAGTTCTTCATAGACAGTATCGGTTAACAGTTTTTTGCCGTCAGCAGCGGCGGTTGCCAGCTGATCGCAGCGATTGTTGTATGGGTTATCAGCATGGCCTTTTACCCACTGAAAACGGATGTCATGTTTTTTATATAATTGCAGAAAGCGCTGCCAGAGATCAGGGTTTTTCTTTCCGGCAAATCCCTTTTTTTGCCAGCCAAAAACCCAACCTTTTTCTACCGCTTCCACCACATATTTGGAATCACTGAAAATGACGATTTGCTGATGGTCTTTTGTTATCGCTTCCAATGCTTTAATGACCGCCAGAAGTTCCATACGGTTATTAGTGGTCAGCCGGTAGCCGGCCGAAAGTTCTTTTTCCTTAGTGCCCCAGATGAGTACGGCACCAAAACCGCCCGGCCCGGGATTGCCGCGTGACGCGCCGTCAGTATAAATTGTCAGTAACAAAACCGCTTTTTGAGCAAAAGTAACGGCAATTTTATCAAAATACAATTATAGCGTTTGGGCACAGAGAAAAACAACGCCTAAGATTTTCAAATGATCCAACATTTTGTGCTTCATAGACTGCCTTTAAGGCCGAACATAGGATGCTTTTTTGCCGGCCCAAGGCATTGCCTGTGGGTTGCTATACTATCAGGCTTGCTGCCTGAAATCAGGTTTGATACCGTTTAGGCAAATATTTGGCATCATGACTCCCTTCCTGTGGTCGGCGTCCTCACCGACCACCAAATTTTCGATTGGTGAGGACACCAACCGATGAGGGGGGATTACTATACCAAATAAATATCCAATTGGTATAACTACAATTATTTTTGTCTATTACTTCCCTATTCAGATATCACACACTTCCCAAAACGCTTTATGCGGCAGCCCCCTAAGCTATCAAAGCATGTCCTGAATCAACTTTGTCTGATGCCATAATCAAAAAGACGCCCCTTTGCAGGATAAGCAAAGAGGCGTTTTAAAATAAAATACCATCTAAATATCAGTGCCGGATGATTACCTTCTGCCGGACATCACCTTTGTTTGTCTGCAACTTTAAAAGATATACGCCATTGGCCAATTGATTTACCGGAACCTGAATTTCTGTACCTGATGCCGCTTTACCATTATATACCTGACGACCCGTCTGGTCAAATAATTGAATATTGTTTACCAAGAGATCCGCACTTTTCAACTGAATATGTAAAGACTGACTGGCCGGGTTCGGATAAACGTTGACGGCATCCTGAGCGGCCAGTTCATTAACACCTTCGGTTTCGGGCAAAATAGTCAACATAATGGTATTGTCGTTTTGGTTGTTTTCCGCCTCAACCATATAACCGTTACCTTGCTGATCCGCATAGGCAAAAGAAATCAGGTAGGTTCCCGGAGTCAGACTCGTCATTGAAGGAGTAGTGAAATGATAATCATAGGTATTTCCTGCAACCAGATTGGTTGAGAAATAATCCAGCATGGCAGCATTGGTGCTCCCAACAGGTTGGGCCAGCACGACAACACTATAATTATTTTGGGTCATATCGCCGGGGCCCTGATTTTCCAGGGTTGCCGAAAAATTATAAGCATCCCCTAAATGTATCGTGTCTGCAGAAGCATTAAACGTGCCGTCGTCCACTACCAGGGTGAAGTCTGTGCTATCTGCTGCAAAGTCAGGCGTATAAGGGTTAGCCGGTAAGATGCTGTTGGCCGGTTCAATCATTATCAGTGCTTCCTGATTGTAATTGAAATTGCCGCTTCCCGCCCCGGTTCCCAAAGCAGATGGATGCAGGTTGTCCACTACAAAATAGCCATTGCTCATGCCGCTCCAGCCCCAGTTAATATGAAAATAGTCGTTGTTGTCATAACCATCAAAATCAAACGCATGCCCACCAACACTTCCGTAGCCGGTATAAAGAACCGGACGACCGTTGTCCAATTCAAACATCAGCATTTTCTGCCAGGTAGAGTCGGTGAAATCACTGCGCTGATAACCTTTTATCGTTGATTTGTAGCCAAAATAGTTCGGCATGGCATTCTGAGAACAAGGGAAGTTGCCACCATAGCCATAGTTGATAACCAATGCGCCGCTTGATAAAGTATCGTAGTCCATATTTACAGAAACGCCGCAATGATACATCAGTTCTGCAACGGCATCCACCTGGGTGGTTGATGAACCACTATTTAATGCGTTCGGCATATTATTCCAGTCGTAAGTCGTATTACCGAAATCAGCACTCAGAGCACCACCGACAGAGCTGCTGCTGTAGGAATGCGAGCCGGTGCCGGTGGTCGGTGTATTCCAGTATTTCATGATTTGCGCCATAGCGGTGGCCACGCAACCCGTAGGCGCGTGATAAGAGGGATTGTAATTAGCCACATAAGGCGTTGCCGGGCAATCCTTATTATAATAGGGTAACTGATCCCAGGTAGTATTCAACATGGGCGATACCGTGGTTGTTTTTTGCGCCACCTTATCATTGCCCGCATCGTCATTGGTCAGTAAATTAGTCCAAAGGTCGGATACAGCATTTGTAGCTTCCAGATTCTGGCTTTGAACGGCTTTAATTTGTTCAGAATAGGTTCCTAACCAATATTTCACTTCGGGGGAAAGCCCTCTGTCCGCGTTTTCAAACGCATGATGCAATGAATAACCTAATACGGGTCTTACGGCATCATCGCCGGAAATAATCACAAAGCCATCAGGTTGAGCTGTGGTAAAAACATAAAATGCAGGCTGAACGGCCTCTTTTCCGGAAAAATAATTCAAGGCTGTCACGTCAAGCTGACGACCTGATTTTTCTTTCATGAAATTTTGCGCGGCTTTTTGCGCCGTTTGCAAATCAACCGGCTTTGCAAATACCGGCAATGTAGCCATGGACAATGCTAAGCCCACGATTAAAAACTTCTTCATTGAATACATTTTAGTCCGCTAAAGGTAAAATGATTTTTTAGCAGATTGTCAAAAATGATGTTAATTAATCATATTCACTATCAATAAATCAACCTTACAGCGACATCGCTCTGCACTAAATGGCGTATTTTTACGCCATGCTTCTTTTTCTGACGGGCATGCCGGGAGCCGGCAAAACTTACTGGCTGAAACACTTTGCCAGCGCGCTTCAATATCAAATGACCGATTTGGACCATTTTATTGAACAGCGACAGGGATGCACCATTCCCGAACTTTTTCAACAGGGAGAAAGCTATTTTCGGCAAGTGGAAAAAGATGCTTTATCTACCCTTATCCGGACACAACAAAATACGGTTATCGCAACCGGTGGCGGCACGCCTTGTCAGGGCAATAATCTGGACCTCATGAAAGAAAACGGCCAGACGGTTTATCTTGAAGCCTCTGTTCACGAACTCTGCCGCCGATTAGAGCAGGATGTTACTGCCCGTCCGCTTTTGGGACAATTGTCTTTTAGTGAGCGATTCGGCCGGTTATCCGAAATTTTGTCCCGGCGTCAACATTATTATCAGCAATCAGATATTATCTTCCACACGGAAACGGATAACTTTGCCGATATCATCAGACAAATCACGACAACACCAAAATAACAATCATCATGTTTAAACCAGCACTCAATGCCGCCATAATTTTCGGACTTTTAGGGGTTATTATCGGCGCTATGGGCGCCCATGCGCTTCAACCACCCGTGCTTACCACCAAGTTGCATGCCGCGTATGAAACCGCGGTTCGCTACCAGTTTTATCATAGTTTTGCCTTGTTGTTCACGGCGCTGCTTTACTTTGTTTTTCCCGATGCATGGATTAAACGGGCCACCTGGGCGTTCATTGCCGGTATTCTGCTTTTTTCGGGCTCTATTTATTTGTTGATTTATCTTGAGGCGGGTCTTGGGCTTCATCCCGGTATGCTGGGTATTCTGACTCCTTTAGGCGGTGTATGTTTCATTGCCGGCTGGCTGTTCCTGCTGTTGGGCATTAACCGCCGCAAGAAAAAAATACAGGAGTTTGAAAAGAAGATTTCATAATAGCAAACTAATACCGTTTAGATAAATACTTGACATGTTTTTGCGTAGCAAAAAAGCTTAATAGCCTTAAATCTTAATAGTTCAAATATTGCAGTAATAATCTTTGGCACCGTTGTGTCCACATGAGCGAAAATTTAGTTGCTTACTAAATCATTAAGGCATGTAGGAACATTAAGAACGCTTTGCGCCTTTGTGGGAACCATGCCGGATAAATGTCAATTTGGTTTTAAAAGATGGCCTTCATTTCCTAACTTAGTTAGGATGTTAGTGGGTAAATCTTTATTTGGGATTATTCCTTTTCCGCTTTTCCCGAAAGGGAAGGCTGCCATAAAAACCAGGTTCCCACCAAGAGACAAAGTAACGCGATGAGTACACAGATTTTCCATAACGGGAAAGCCGTTTTGGGCGCTGCCCAGCCTTGCCGGGAAACTTTTTGAGCATCTAACCAGGTAACCGGCACTCCGGGGAATGCGGAGGATAAGGTCTTTTCGGACATGACTGCTAAATGAGATTCCAAAGGATTGGTATTAACACCGATACTAAAGCTGTCAGATGTTTCTGTGGCTTGTTTTATGCTGTAAAATCCGGGCTGATTCAGTGATGCTCCCACATAAAGCGCTATACCTTTTCCGGTGCTTTTTTGTGCCGGAATCCAATCCTGTTGACCGCTGTAGATATGCCAGACAGAGTTCTCTCCACCGTCGGGCTGCCGGGGTAACCAAATGGGCCTGGCACTGCCGACAGTAGTTAAAAACTGATTGTCCGCGGCGACCGGTACGGTCATGCGATATAAAAGCGGCGCGAAAAAATAGCTCAAAGGAAAATTGCTGCTCTCTCCGTCTAATGAGGCGGTAACCAAATACAATTGACCCTGTTCGAAGTTGAACGCTGCCAGCAGCGGACTGCCATCCGCGAAGCTCATTACATCCTGTTCGTTAGCCGATAATTCCGCTGTTACCGGAAAATGCCGGTAAGCCACAGGGAGCTGCATTTGTTCCGGAATGCTTGAAAATATTTCTTTTATTAAAGGATGCTCCTGCTGCAAAACCACCACTAGTTTTGCCCCAGTATCTAAAGGTTGCAATTGAATATCCGCCAGCTTTTTCAGGCCATTGTTCAAAGCGTCCGGCCGCGGGTTATTGCCGGCAAAAACCAGAACATTACACCCCTGAGCTAAAGCCGGTTTTAAATTTTCCGCCAAATTTTCCTGCAATTCATCGCCGTCCTGCACCACAATCAAACTATATCCTTTGGCTTGTTCGGGTTGATATTGCCCGGGACTCATCGTTTTCAGACTTACCCCGGGCATACTGCCAAATGCTGCCTGAAGATAAGGGTTGATTTTTCCGTCATTGGTCAGGATGAGTACCGAGTAGCCCACAGGAATATGCGCCACCATCCGGAAAGTATCGTCAAAGGACATAGCGGCATCTGCCAAAATAAAGCTGATATTGGTCCATGCTTTTTCGGAAGACTGAAAACTGAAGCTATCGGTCTGCTGTTGCTGTCCTTTGGCAAAAGAAAGAGAGGAGGCCTGCTGCGTCTGCCCGTTGACCAATACGCGCAAAGCGATACTCTGAGCGGCCTCAGTTTGTTCCCGGTTGATGCGGAAGAAAATCTTTTTATTGCCGGTTTTTATATTTTCCGATGCGGCAATTCCGGCGGAGTCGATAAAAACATTTTGCGGATGTTTGGCCCTTATGGGAAATAAAAAAACATGAAGCTTTTTCAGGCTGTCGGAAACATCATTGTGCGACGCCAGCGTGGAAGCCTGAAAATCTGAAAACAGATACAGGTTTTGTTGTTCGTTCAACGGCAATGCCCCTTCCCGCGCCAGAAACAAATCTTTGAGTTGGTTCAGCGATATGGTTTTGTGGCTGAGTTGGATTTGATTAATGGCTTTCTGCGCTTCCTCCCGGTTCAGGGTTTGCGATAAAAATAAATGGTCGTTTGATAAGATGATATATCGGGATGCGGAAGGCCCGGCAGCTACTAACTTTAAAGCTTCATTTTTTGCCCAGGCCAGCAATGGCTGCCCGTCTTTGGCAGCCGACATGCTGAACGAGTTGTCGATATACAAGACCTGCACGACATCTGACGGCTGCGAACTATTGCCGGAAGATTTAAAAAAGGGCTGTGCGAATGCTGTGACCAGTGCCAGCAGAAACAGGATACGGCTTAACAATAACCAGCGCCGGTGGAGCTTTGCACTGCTTTTGCTGACAATCTGCAATTGCTTTAAAAACCGGACATTCGGAAATAACTCACGTTTGTAACGCCGTAAATTGACCAAATGAATGACAATTGGAATCAGTACGGCCGCCGCCGCTATCAGAAACAAGGGAAACAGAAAACCCATGAGGCGAAAATAAACAAAAAACAGAATGAAAAGAGGGTCACATTTTTTGCCGGCAGCGAAATTCCAAAATTGAGGCTTTGGACGGTTATCAGCCCCTGACAACTATTCTTCAATAACTACCGGCACACCATCCTCTTCCGGTTGCTCTTTGTTCCATTCGATGATAAAATTATTGCGGTCTTCACCCACCAAAATGGTCAGGTATTTTTGCTGAATGAGCTCCAGCATGGCCAGAAAATTAAAAATAGCATGAATGCGCCCCTCACAATTCAGAAAGATATCGTCAAAACTGCATTTCTTCTGTTCTTTTAATAAATGATACAGATGGTTGCGCTGGCCTTCGAGCGAGTAATTGTATTTGACCACTACATGCTGGGGCTTATGCAGTCGTTCCTGAAGGCGCTTCATCGAGCGTTCAAAAGCACTCATCAGTTTGAACAGGGTCACGCTATACAGCTCCGTTCCTTCCGCATTGGCTTCTGCCAGTTCCATAAGCTCTTCATGCGCGTTGCCCCGTTTTTCATACAACAAGCGGTTGGCTTCCAGCAGCGCCATTTCGGCCGAAGCGGCTTTATAGCGTTTGTATTCCAGAAGCTTATCCACCAATTCAGCCCGCGGGTCAATTTCCTGACCAGAAGCATCTAATTCCTTCCGGGGCAGAAGCATCCGGGCTTTAATACGAATCAGCGTAGAAGCAAACAATATGAACTCACTGGCCTGTTCCATATTGAGTGCCTCTAACTGATGAATATAATCCAGATAATCGGCGGTGATTTTGCGAATCGGAATATTGTAAATATCCAGCTCGTCCCTTTCGATAAAAAACAGAAGTAAATCAAAAGGGCCTTCAAACTGAGGCAGTTTAATCTGGAATATTTCCTG